>Ga0209573_1000437_pt1 | contig 90438 bp, 65 predicted proteins | sample TNRBio252014_DNA_FD_185870 | JGI IMG/M metagenome (GOLD analysis project Ga0209573, IMG submission 185870) | Wastewater treatment Type I Accumulibacter community from EBPR Bioreactor in Madison, WI, USA - TNR Reactor_6/25/2014_ DNA (SPAdes)... | ecosystem: Engineered > Bioreactor > EBPR >... | reverse complement strand
ACCAAAGAAGACCCAAGCAGCGAAGAAAAACCAGCTCTAGATCAAGCCCTCGAAGAACATCAAGAAACCCAAGAAAATCCAGTTTCACGTCCGCCGGTGGCGACCAGTTTCAGGTTGGCCGCGACAAACAACCTGCAGGACAGCATTCTTGACCAGGCCAGCGCATGCTTGCTGCAGTGCCGGAACCAGGAACCCTGCTGCTGATGGGTTTGGCGCTGGCACTTGGCTTCGCGCGGCGCCTTGGGGGATAGAAGAAAGGGGAAAGCGGGGGAACCGCTGCCGTTCCTCCCTTCGCCTCTCAGCCGCCGGGAGCGAGCGGGTTGCGGCAAGAGGCCGCCGGCATTGCAGGCATGCACACGCCCTCGGCGCTGCAACAAGGGGCATCAACAGCGCTGTCGGCTGCGCGCAAGCAAAAGCAACGCGCTGGCCAGCGCAGTCAGCGAAACAATCGGCAGGGCGAGAAGGTTGAGCGTCGCCCAGCCACCGCCGCTGATCAACAGGCCGGCAGCAAATGAGGTCAGCCCCTGTACGCCAAGAACGATGAAGTCGTTGCTACCCTGCACTTTTGCTTTCTCCTCGGGGCGGCAGCTTTCGATCAGCAGCGTCGTGCCGCCGACGAAGAGGAAATTCCAGCCGATGCCGAGCAGCAGCAAGGCCCACCAGAAGTGCATCAGACTGACACCGGACAGCGCAACACCGATGCACACCAGCATCAGGGCTGCACCAACGAGCAGCAAAACGAGCACGCCGAAGCGCTTGATCAGGTGACCCGTGAAGAACGACGGGGCGAACATGCCGATCACGTGCCATTGCAGGATGAAAGCGGTGTCGGCGAAAGGCAGACCACAGATATCCATCGCCAAGGGCGTCGCCGTCATCAGCAGGTTCATGGTCGCGTAGCCGCAAGCGGCAGCCAGGACGGCGACGATGAATGTCGGCTGGCAGGCGATCTCCGCGAACGGGCGCCCGGCAGCCTGCTGTTCGCGAACAGCCGGCAAGGGAATGTCGAGCCGGCTGGCGATCAGCATCGCCAGCGCGGCAAAAGCGGCCAGCGCAGCGTAGCTCGCCAGGTAGGTCGGGTGCAGGAGATCGCGCGTCAGGACGCCGACCTGCGGGCCGATGACGCCACCGACAATACCGCCGGCCAAGGTCAAGGAAATTGCCTTGCTGGTCCAGTCGGCCGGCGCCGCGTCGACGGCGGCAAAGCGATACTGCTGGCCAAAAGCGTTGTAGACGCCGGCAAAGACGGTTCCCAGGCACAGCAACCAGAAACTCGCGGCGACCACGGCCAACGCCGACAGCAACGCGCCAGCAATCCCGAAAGCTGCGCCAAGCATGAAACCAGCGCGCCGCCCATGGCGCTTCATGTACAGTGCCGCCGGCACGGCGGCCAGCGCAGCACCGATGACGTAGGTGGTGATCGGCAGTGTCGCCAGGCGCTGGTCGGTCGCAAGTTGCAAACCGAGCAGGCCATTGATCGCCACCAGGGTTACCCCGTTGGTCAGCAGCAAGGCCTGCGCTGCCGCCAGCAGACCTATGTTGCGTCGATAGTGCGGTGCGGCCACCATCGCCGCAGTCATCGCCACGGAGCGCCTCTGCGGACGAGCGGCAAATGGCTCAAACGGCTCGCCGCGGCAGCCCTTGCCCGGCGCCCCCGCGCCGTGACTGCGCTGGACAGCACCCGCTTCAAGCGATGACGCCGCCGCCGAGGCAGACCCGGCTTTCGTAGACCACCACCGACTGGCCCGGGGTGACGGCCCACTGCGCTTCGGCAAAGCGGATCTGGCAGGAATCGGCGTCGATGCACTCGATTTCGCAGGCGGCGTCGGCCTGGCGGTAGCGCGTCTTGGCGGTGTAGACCCAGTGCGTGTGCGCGGCCGTGCCAGCGACCCAGGAGAGGTCCTCGGCGCGCAGTTCATCGGCCATCAGCGCCGCATGCGCATGGCCCTGCACGACGTAAAGGGTGTTGCTGGCAATGTCCTTGCGGGCCACGAACCAGGCGTCGTGGTCGCCGCTGTCACCACTCTTGCCCCCTTTGACGCCGCCGATGTGCAGGCCTTTGCGCTGGCCGATGGTGTGATAGGCTATGCCATCGTGCTCGCCCAGCAGGCGCTCGTCATCGAGGCTGCGAATCTCGCCCTTCTGCGGCGGCAGGTAGCGCATCAGGAACTCCTTGAACGGCCGCTCGCCGATGAAGCAGATACCCGTCGAATCCTTCTTGAGCGCGACGTGCAAGCCGGCCGCCTCGGCCCTCTTGCGCACTTCGCGCTTGTACAGGCCAGCCAGCGGAAACAGCGTCTTTGACAACTGCTGCTGATTGAGGCGATGCAGGAAATAGCTCTGGTCCTTGGTACCGTCCTCGGCCTTGAGCAACTGGAAAGCCCCGGCAAACTCGCGCACGCCGGCGTAGTGACCGGTGGCGATACGATCAGCACCGATGCTCAGTGCATGCTCGAGAAAAGCGCTGAATTTGATCTCGGAATTGCACAGCACGTCCGGATTCGGCGTGCGACCGGCCTGGTATTCCTTGAGAAAGTGAGCGAAGACGCGCTCCTTGTATTCGGCAGCGAAATTCACCACTTCGACATCGATGCCAATCATGTCGGCAACGCTCATCACGTCAACGAGATCCTGCCGCGACGAGCAATACTCGTCACTGTCGTCGTCCTCCCAGTTTTTCATGAACAGGCCGAGCACGTGCCAGCCCTGCTCCTTGAGCAGCAGCGCCGCGACCGCCGAATCGACACCACCGGACAAGCCGACGACCACTGTCTTTGCCTCTGTCATGCCATTGCCTTTGCTAGCGTTCAATATTCGGGCCCTCGCCACGGCTGTTCAGTACGGTAGTCAGCTGCGCCCGGTCACCCTCGTCATCCTGGTCGTCCTGGCCATCGAACCAGTTCTGCAGGCCGATCACCACCGCTGGCTGCCCGTTGTCGCGAAACCAGCTATCGACGACATAGCGCGGCCGCGCGGCGCCCGCATTTGCTTGCTTCGCCGCAGCAAGCGTGCCGGCCGCCGGATCGATCACCGCAATTTCTTCTATCTGTGCCGAATAGTGCACCGCGAACAGATAGCGGACGCGCGATACCGGCTCCAGGACACGATGGAAACGCAGCCAGCCGCGCGCTTCCAGCAGGTGCAACAGACGTGTGGTCGTGGTCGAGTGGTCGATGCAATCCATCCGCCCGTAAACCCCCTCGTCGGCCGCGTTGCCGCCACGATCGGCGGCGATCGGCGTCTGCCGGCCGGCCCAGCCAAGTAACCAGCCAATCGTCAGCGACAGCTTCTCGCGCTCCTCCGCCGCGTTTTGTGCGCTGCCGAGAAGGGCCTGCACCTGCGCCAATTGTGCGTCGACGAAATACACTTTGGACTGCGCCAGACAGCCGTAGTTGTAACACACGCTGATCGTCTCGCCAGCGCTTGCGGGTGCCATCGCCGCCAACAGCGGCAGCGCCAACAGCCATTTCATGAGCAATGGGTCAGCAGTTCCAGTGGATAGCGCTTGCCTGCCAGCCAGTCCTCGATGCAACGCAGCACCAGCGGACTGCGATGCTGCGCCTGCAGCGCATGGATCTCGGCAAGGGTCAGCCAGTGCGCTGCCAGAATGCCAGTGTCAAGCAGTCTGTCAGGATCGTGAGCAAGGATCTCGCCGCCGAAACTGAAGCGCAGGTAGGTCACGTCGCGGGCTTCGTTGCGGCAGTTGTACACGCCGAGCAGGTACTGTGGATTCAGGGTATAGGCGGTCTCTTCGAGCGTTTCGCGGATCACCGCATCAAGCAGCGATTCGCGGCATTCGAGGTGGCCTGCCGGCTGGTTGTAGCAGACGCCGTACTCCGTTTCCTCTTCGACAAGCAGGAAGCGGCCATCGCGTTCGAGCACCGCGGCGACGGTGACGTTGGGTTTCCAGACCATTCGACAAGCCTTGCGGGTAGAGACAACACGCCATTTTACCGCCAACCGTGAGGCGAAATCGGCTAAACTTTCCGTTTCAGCATTTCCAGCAAAGGGAGAGCAAACCATGTCCATGGCGGATCGCGACGGATTCATCTGGCACGACGGCAGGCTGGTGCCATGGCGCGAGGCAACGACGCACGTGCTGACCCACACCCTGCACTACGGGATGGGCGTCTTTGAAGGCATCCGCGCCTACAAGGCCGACAAGGGCACCGCCATTTTCCGTCTCGAAGAGCACACCGACCGGTTGTTCAATTCGGCGTACATTTTCCAGATGAAAATGCCTTATGACAAGGAAACCCTGCTCGAAGCGCAGAAGGAAGTGGTCCGCGCCAACGCACTCGAGTCGTGCTACATCCGGCCAATCGTCTTCTACGGTTCGGAAGCCATGGGCATCGCCGCCACGGCGGTAAGTACGCACGTGGCCATTGCCGCCTGGCCGTGGGGCGCCTACCTTGGTGCCGAGGGCATGGAAAAAGGCATCCGCGTCAAGACCTCTTCATTCACTCGTCATCACGTGAACATCAACATGTGCCGCTCGAAGTCGGTCGGCACCTACACCAACTCGATCCTCGCCCATCAGGAAGTGGCACACGACGGCTACGACGAGGCACTGCTGCTCGACGTCGATGGCTATGTCGCCGAGGGCGCCGGCGAGAATATTTTCATCGTCAAGCGCGGCAAGCTTTATACCCCGGACCTGACCTCCTGCCTCGAAGGCATCACCCGTGCCTCGGTGCTCGAACTTGCTGATGAACTGGGCATTCCGGTGATTGAAAAGCGGATCACGCGCGACGAAGTCTATTGCGCCGACGAAGCCTTCTTTACCGGCACCGCCGCTGAAGTGACGCCGATTCGCGAACTCGACAATCGCCAGATTGGTGCCGGCCACCGCGGGCCGATCACCACCCGCATCCAGAGCCTGTACTTCGACTGCGTGAACGGCCGCATTCCGGCGCATGCAGACTGGCTCGCCTACGTCTAACCCAGTTTGCAAGGTCGCCACCATGCCCCAGAACATCCAGCAGAAACCCATCGCGATCAGCGCCAAGGATTTGCCCCTGCATTGCCCAACCAGTGACGCACCGCTCTGGGCTCGCCATCCGCGCGTATTTCTCGAAATCACCCACACCGGGGAAGCCGTCTGCCCGTACTGCAGCGCGCACTACGTGCTGACCGGCGAATTGCCAAAAGGCCACCACTGATCGTCGCGGCTGCCGGCGACGGATAGCCGACTGAAGCAAGACTCATGAAAGCACTGATTGTCGCCCCGTCGTGGATCGGCGACACGGTTCTCGCGCAACCGCTATTCCGGCGGCTGCACGAACGCACGCCAGGCCTGCAGCTTGACGCACTCGCGCCACGCTGGGTGGCCCCGGTCCTGGAGTGCATGCCGGAAATCACACAGCTTGTCGACAGCCCTTTCGCCCACGGCGAACTGTCGCTGAAAGCACGTCATCGCCTGGCGCGCCAACTGGCGGCGGCCGGCTACCAGCGGGCCTACGTCCTGCCCAACTCACTGAAATCAGCGCTGGTGCCGTTCTTTGCCGGCATTCCCGAACGCATCGGCTTTGTCGGCGAAAAGCGCTACGGGCTGATCAACCAGCGCCATACGCTCGACAAGACTCTGCTGCCGCAGATGGCGGAACGCTTCGCCCAACTCGCCGAAGCCCCGGGCGCTCCGCTACCGCGACCGCTACCCTTGCCGCGACTGACTTCGAGCCGCGAACAAGGCGCCGCAACCCGCGCCGAACTTTCCATCGACCGCCCCGAAAAACTGGCCGTATTCTGCCCCGGCGCCGAATACGGCCCGGCCAAGCGCTGGCCGGCACGCCATTTCGCAACCTTGGCCGACGCACTGGCAGCACGTGGCTACGCCATCTGGCTACTCGGCTCAGCAAAAGACCGGCCGATCGCCGACGAGATCACCAAGCTGGCCGATCCGGCCAGCGCGCCACATAACTTTTGCGGCAGCACTTCGCTGCGCCAGGCGATCGACCTGCTGGCCGCGGCCTCTTTCGTCGTCTGCAACGATTCCGGCCTGATGCACGTCGCCGCCGCCCTCGGCCGCCCGCTGATTGCCGTTTATGGCTCGTCGTCGCCCGGCTTCACGCCGCCGCTGTCGGAGCGGGCGCAGGTCATCAGCCTCGAGCTTGCCTGCAGCCCCTGCTTCAAACGCGAATGTCCGCTTGGCCATCTCGACTGCCTGAACAAGCTCGAGCCGCAGCGCGTGCTCGACGCCTGCCTGTCGAGGAGCACGGCATGATCGCCACCTTCGCCAGCCCCGCCGACGTCGAAGCCGCTTTTTACGACGCCATCGCCCGCGCCGATCTGCTTGCCCTGATGAGCGTCTGGGCCGACGACGAAGACATCGTCTGCATCCACCCGACCGGCCAGCGGCTGAGCGGCACAGTGGCCATCCGTGACAGCTGGCGCAGCATTTTCGCCAACAACGCGCGCCTGAAAGTGCGCCTGTCGCGCGTCCTGCGCTGGAACAGCATGCTGCTGGCTGTACACAACGTCGTTGAAACGCTGTACATCGGCGACGAGGAAAAGGCACATGGCCCGATGCTCGCCACCAACGTTTTTCAGCGCGGAACCAACGGCTGGCGCCTGCTCGCGCATCATTCGTCGACCGCCGCCGATCGCGACCTGGCCGACAAGCGCGCCGGTGAGCGCGAGGAAACCAGCCCACGGGTTCTGCATTGACCGGCTACCCTGCGCCTTCCTGGCTCCCCGGCGGTCACGCCCAGACCATCTACCCACTGCTCATCAAATCCCCTCCCCCGCGCTATCGCCGCGAGCGCTGGCAGACGCCCGACGATGATTTCATTGATCTTGACTGGAGCGATCCGCGCCCGCCGTGCCTGGCGCCGGAGATTAGGACCAACGCTGCGCCGAACTCTGCGCCGCTGCTGGTACTGTTTCACGGTCTCGAAGGCAGTTCGGCCAGCCACTACGCAAGCTCGCTAATGCACGCCACCGCAGCCATCGGCTGGAGCGGCGTGGTGGTGCATTTCCGCGGCTGCTCGGGCGAGATCAATCGCCTGCCGCGCGCCTACCATTCCGGCGACAGCGACGAGATCGACTGGATTCTGCGCCGCCTGCAACAGCTCTTCCCGCACCGCCCGCGCTACGCCATCGGTGTCTCGCTAGGTGGCAATGCGCTGCTCAAATGGCTCGGTGAACGCGAAACGGATGCCGCCAACTGTCTGCGTGCAGCGGCAGCAGTCAGCGCCCCGCTCGACCTCAGCGTCTCCGGGCACCATCTGGCACGCGGCTTCAACCGCCTCTATACCCGGCACTTCCTGCACACGCTGAAGCGTAAGGCAGCCGCCAAGCTGCGCCGTCACCCCGGCATTTTCGACGAGCGACGGATGCGCGCAGCCAGCAATCTGCACGATTTCGACGATGAAGTCACGGCACCACTACATGGCTTCAGCAGTGCCGACGACTACTGGCGACGCGCTTCGAGCAAGCCCTGGCTGGCCGGCATCCGCCTGCCGACGCTGCTGCTCAACGCGCGCAACGACCCTTTCCTGCCCGAGCAAGCGCTGCCCACTGCCAGCCAGGTAGCGGCCAGCGTGCAGATCGAATTCCCGGCACAGGGCGGCCATGTCGGCTTCGTCGCCGGCCAGCCGCCGGGGCACCTTGATTGGCTGCCGCAGCGCCTTCTCCACTATTTTCAGAACGAGGTTTGAAATGAACGGCAGCACCCAGCCAAACATCACGCCACTCCCCGCCGAGATCTTCAAGGCCTACGATATTCGCGGCATCGTCGGCAAGACGCTGACCAGCGACAACGTCCGCCGCATCGGCCATGGCCTCGGTTCCCTGGCTGCCGAGCGCGGGCAGCGCGCGATTGCCGTCGGCCGCGACGGACGCCTCTCCGGCCCCGAGCTGGCGACCGCGCTGATGGCAGGCATCCGCCTGGCCGGTATCGACACCATCGACATCGGCTGCGTGCCGACGCCAGTCGCCTACTTCGCCGCGCACGAGCTGGGCTGCAATAGTTGCGTGGCGGTCACCGGCAGCCACAATCCGCCCGACTACAACGGGCTGAAGATGGTTGTGGGCGGCGAAACCCTGGCCGGCGAAACGATCCAGGGCATCCGGCGGCGCGTCGACGCCGGCGAACTGCGCCATGGGGCGGGCCAGGCCAGCAGCGCCGACGTCCTGCCGGCGTATCTGGCACGCATCGTCGCCGACGTCCACCTGGCACGGCCGATGAAGATCGTCGTCGACTGCGGCAACGGCGTTGCCGGGGTGCTCGCCGCGCCGCTCTTCCGCGCGCTCGGCTGCGAGCTGGTCGAGCTTTTCTGCGCAGTCGATGGCAACTTCCCGAACCACCATCCCGACCCCTCGAAGCCCGAGAATCTGCAGGACGTGATCCGTGCCCTGCGCGACACCGACGCCGAACTGGGCCTCGCTTTCGATGGCGACGGCGACCGCCTCGGCGTGGTCACCAAGGACGGACAGATCATCTACCCGGACCGTCAGCTGATGCTCTTTGCGGCCGACGTCCTCAGCCGCTGCCCGGGACAGCAGATCATCTACGACGTCAAATGCACCCGTCAGCTGGCACCGTGGATTCGCGAACATGGTGGTGAACCGCTGATGTGGAAAACCGGGCACGCCCTGGTCAAGGCCAAGCTGAAGGAGACCGGTGCACCACTGGCTGGCGAAATGAGCGGGCACGTGTTCTTCAAGGAACGCTGGTTCGGTTTCGACGACGGTCTCTACGCTGGGGCCCGGCTGCTCGAAATTCTCTCGCGGAGTAGCGGCGCCGACGCCGCCAACGCCCTGCTCACGAGCTTGCCGGACAGCAGCTCGACGCCGGAACTGAACATTGCCATGCAGGAAGGCGAACCGCTGGCGCTGATCGAAGAACTGCGCCGCGACGCCCGCTTCACCGACGCACGCGAGATCATCACCATCGACGGCCTGCGCATCGAATACGCCGACGGTTTCGGTCTGGCGCGGCCGTCGAATACCACGCCAGTGGTCGTGCTGCGCTTCGAAGCGGACAGCCAGGCGGCACTCGAACGCATCCAGGCGGATTTCCGCCGCGTCATCCATGCTGCCCGCCCTGGCCTGGCTCTCCCCTTCTGAGAATCCCGCACAAGCGCTGCGCCGGGAGGGAATGCTAAGATGGGCCACCGAGATCAGCGAGACACTGGAATGCACAACGCGGAAGAGCATGCCTGATGAATGATCAATTCCTGCAGAATGCTTTTCTCTTCCGGCAGCCGATCCTGAACCGCAGACAGGAGCTGGCCGGCTACCAGTTGTCGTTCCACAGCGGCGAGGAAGTCGGCGATGATGACGCCACCGCCCGCCGCGGTGCTGGCGCACCGCTCTGTGCGGCCTATTCCGAACTCGGCATGCGCAGCGCCCTGGGCAATACCAGCGCCTACCTCGGCGTCGATGCCGACTTCCTGCAGCAGGAAGCGATCGAGCTACTGCCACCGCAAGGCGTCGTCCTCGAATTGCTGCTCGATGGCGCACCCACGCAACCGACACTGACACGCTGTCGCGCCCTCGTCGAGCGCGGCTACTCACTGGCACTGAGCAACTACCAGGGCATCGACGATCACAGCCGACCGCTGCTGTCTCTGGTTTCGGTCGTCAAGATCGACCTGCACCATGCTGACCAAGCCCGCCTTGAGGAGCTGGCGGGCTCCCTGCGCCAATTGCCGCTCAAGCTTCTGGCGCAAGCTGTCGACAGCCACGAGCAGATGGAATGCTGTCGAAACCTCGGCTTCACCCTTTTCCAGGGGCGCTACTTTGCGCAGGCCGAAATCGTCAGCGGCCGCCGCCTCTCGGCGGCACACGCGACCTTGATTCGCCTGTGCAACCTGGTTGGTCGGGACGTCGACACGGCCGTGATCGAAGATGCCTTCAAGCACGAGCCGGCGCTGACGCTCAACCTGCTGCGTATCGTCAACTCCGTCGGGCGCCTGGGCAACCGGTCCACGCAACCGGTGACCTCATTGCGACACGCCATCACCCTGCTCGGCAGGCGCCAATTGCAGCGCTGGCTATCGCTGCTGCTGCTTGCGCCTGGCAACAATGGCAACGATTCGCTCGACCCCAGCCGTTCGCCACTACTGCAGGTGGCCGCCCTGCGTGGGCGAATGATGGAGCTGCTGGTCGCCGTCGGCAAGCCAAGGGACCACAAACTGTCCGACCTGGCGTTCCTCACCGGCATCCTGTCGATGATGCCCGCAGCGCTCGGCCTGCCCATTGAGGAAATTCTCGAACAGATCGCCGTCGAGCGCGAAGTCGGCAAGGCCCTGCGCCAGCACGAAGGCCTGCTGGGAACCATCCTGGCGCTGCTCGAGTGCTTCGACGACGACGATGCTGCCTGCTGCGACGGCCTGTTGGCCAGGCTGCCCGGCAACTTCGACCGCCAGACCCTGAACACCGGCCTGAGCGCCGCGCTGAGCTGGTTGAACAGCAGCGGGGATGAGGACTAAGCGGCTGCTTCAGGCGTTGCACTGCCCCCGCCTGTCGCTGACCGCCTGCCCACTCCCTGAACCCGGGCGTGCAGCTTGTGGAGGACCGCCTCGACCAACGCCGACTTCGCCGCTGCCAGATGTGGAGATGCACAACACTTGCGACGCGTGGCTGACCTCATTCGTCGTGGGGCCGATGCTATCGGCAGCCAGCGCGATGACGCACGCGTGCGTTGGTATTTCAAGCCCGCACGAAGGGAACTTGTGTGCTGCGGCGATCCCTGATCCATCACCCACCCTCCGGCACCGCCTGACGCCCGCGCTTAGAGATGGTGTCGCACCCGCGCGCCTTAGCAAGCGCCTCCGGCTTGAGCTCCGGAGCGGGGGAAAGACGCGGACAGGTGCATTCGTAGTCCGTTCGCCCCAAGTACCTTTCCCATTCCTTCCCTGACAAATTGCGTCCAAGTGCCGCGCATGCCTTCTCGACCAGACCCGGCATGCCCAAGGTCCATAGATGGACATAACCATCCGCGTCGCTGGCCGCGACAAGATTGGCCGTCGGTTCAAAAACGACTGAAACGACTTCTGCCCGGGGCCCCTCCAGGCCCAGCCGCAGCTTACGATCGAAGCGGCCATCCACTTCGCTCCACACGTAGACTCGGCCGTCGCCACCGCCTGTCAGCAGGCGTCCGTCGCCGCTGAAGCTGGCGGTGTAGATCGTACCCTTGTGCGCGGATACAGCTTTTTCTTGCTTGTAATGGCCGTCGCGGATACTCCAGACGCGCAGCAGACCGTTTTCGTCACCGGCAACGAGTCGTTTGCCGTCGGGGCTGTAGGCCAGGGAGCGAATGGGAACCTTGGCGTCGAGCAGCAGTTCCTGCTGGACGAAACGAGCACTCTTCTCTCGCCACAGCCGAACTTTACCATCGAGGGTCCCCAATACCAGGTCACGGTCGCCGGCACCCAGCGCGGCGGAATAGATTGCTGAACGTTGGTCTTTCGGAAAAGAGTCCGGCAGTGTCTCCGCTTCCCACTCCATCTCTATGCGTTTGGATTGTCGCCAGATAATCGCCACGCCATCATATCCGGCCGTCAGGAGAAGGTTTCCCTGCGCATTGATGACTGCTGCCCATTGTCCGTCGTCGTGATGATCTCCCGGCAGCGGCACCGCCTTTTTCTGAGCACCCTTTTCCTGAGCACCTTTGGTGAGATCGAGCAACCACGAGTAGTAGGATTTTGGACATTGGGGCCATTGTGGACAGGGTGGACGCGCCCACGCGCCACTCTCGACCTCGCCGGTCGCGATGATCAGACGCTCCCCCCGGGCATTGGTGGCTAGCGAACGGACTTTCGGTGGAATTTGTAAGGAGGGATCTTTCGTCACGCTCAGATCCTGTGGGTCAATGCGCAACACGCCCGCGTTCTCGGTCCCACCGAATGCCAGGCGCAAAGCTCCCGGGTCGTCGTTTGCACGGGCCATGAAGGCCAGCGCGTAGACCACCGCCGGCTCCTTGCTCCACGTTGGATAGGATCGGTAACCGACCGTCTGCAGGCCGGCCAGGGACCACCAGCGAAGGTCGCCACGGTCGTTGGCGGCGATCAACCCGCGCTGCTCCACGCCGACGGGGGAGTCCACTGCCTCCGTCGACCGCCTTGACGGCAGCGCCCATCTGATCGCCCCGACGTTGCCGTCAAAGCCAGCGATTTCCTCGTAGGCGGCGTAGGCGGCGGCCGTGCCTTCTGGCGCGCTTACTGGCCCGGCGCCCTGGTCGAGCTTGGCATTCAACGAGGTGATGTCCCACAAACCGATCTCACCACGTGCGCCACCGACGACGATCCGCCGCTCATCCGCGCTGGCGTCGCTACTCAAGTAACCCGGCAGGCTGACGATATTGCGCGTTGCTCGGCCGCGGTCCTGGGCAAGCTCCAAGGCAGTCGCACTGCGCAGGTTGGGGAGCAGGTAGTGCGCACCAAGCGGTGAACCACCGCTGTGGAGGTCATAGAGCCGCGGCGGCCCCTGCCGGTAGATCGCCACCAGCCGCTGCGTTTCGGGTAGGTAGTGCAGGGCGCTCACCGCCCGATCCATGTTCTTCTGGCGTTTTTCCAGGATCGTCTGTAACGACTCCGGCCAATCGACGAAAAGATTGTGCGAAATCCAAAGCGACCTCCCGTCCGCCGGGGCGGCCAGTCCGACATCGCCGCTCTGACTTCCCCAGGCCAGCAGCTCGCCTGTCGCATCGCAGGCCAGAGCGGTAAGCACCGTCCGATCCGGGAAGGTGGAGGGCGACAGTGACGCGACCCGGACCGGAGCAGGGACCAGTCTCCAGACCTCGACGATGTCCCCCGAGCCCACTACGACGGCCGCAACTGCCCCGTTCGGCGACAAGCAGAAAGGGCCGCGCGGAGTTGCATCGATGGGCAGGAGCAGCGGTCCGGCGCCTTCTGCAGTCCCTGAGCGGGCGGGCAGCGAGTGCAACTCCAGTCCCGACTTGGTCAGCACTACAAGCCTGCGGTCGCTGCGGTCGAAGGCTGCGCCGACCAGGTCGTCGGCGAGTGCGATGGTAGTCAGATCACGTGGCCCACCCACAAGATTACGCACGACAAGCGAGCGCGGCCCCTCCTCGACCGCGATTAGTCCAGGCTGGCTGGAAAGCCAGAGTCGGACCTCGTCGGCGCCCGCACTGTTCGCCGTGCGTGGTGCGATCGCGGTGGCTCCAAACGCAAAAGGTTGCTCTCGGAGAGCCCCGCGCAGGCTTTCCTCAACCCGGTTATCGAGTCCGCCCTCCTGTTCGTGCTGCTCCCCAGCCGTCAAACGGTAGGCCTGAATCGCCAGCAAGCTCGCCAACTCGTGATCATGACCGCGCCACCTTTCCCCGGCAGAGGCGGACAGCAGTGAGTTGGCGCGTGTGCGCGCGATTTGCTCGGTGAGCTCCTTGTTGAGCTTGATTTCCCGCGGAAACCAGACTGCGACGACGCCTAAGAGAAGGATTGCAAGGCCAACGACGCAGATCCACGCCCGGCGCTTCCAGCTCCCAACTTTCCAGGCCTTCCTGCTCGCGCCGAGAAACTCCTCGTCAACTGCACTCGCATGCTCATCCGGATGTTGTCGGTGCCACGTTTCGCCCTTGCGCAGATCACTCCCGACGAGGAGCTCGCGTTCGGCCAGATCGGTGGCGCCATTGCGCCGTAGCAAATCCCAGCGCACAGCCCGGAGCTGCAATTTCGTCAAATGCTGATCGAACCACTTAGCATTTCCACCGACGATCATCTCGACCAGACGGTCGTGCGCGATCTCGTACCACAAGGTGCCGCTGCGACTATCATTGCGCAAAAGGAGGCGCCGAGCGAGGGCTTCAACCAGTGAATTGGCGAGCCCCGCGGTCTCCTGCTGGCCCCGCGACACTTGTTTTCGCAGCCCTCGCGAAGTGACCAGCTCCCGCCCAAACCATTCGCGAATCTGGCGTTCTGCCACTCCGCCCTCGATGGAGACCTCGCGTACCGCGGTTGCGTAGTACTCCTCCAGCGCCTGCTCGACAATGCCGCCCCCGTTTTTTCGAGACGCCGCATCGAGACCGAGGTGCTCCGCAACGATCCGGCGGGTACCCGGCGAAATCTTTTTTTCCCAGAGCTGGTGGCAAACAATCTGCAGGTAAAGCGGTTCGACGATCGCCAGGCCACGCTCGATGATCGCGCCGTCGCCGGTACACTCACGCACGGTAGCGAGTTCCCTGACCAGCTGCGCGACGGCCTCGTCGTCGAATGCGACATCCGCGTTCTCTGCAGGCCTGCGGATCGCCTTCTCCGCCGCTTCCAGATCGAGCAACTCCAGGCGAAAGTGGCTGGCGAGGCGGGTAGGCAGCAGGTGACGGTAGCGATCGAGGGCCGCGCTATATTCCTCACGCATGGAAAACAACGCCCAGATCTGCGGGTTCCGCAGAGCCTCGCCCAACTGCTGAAAGAACTCGGCCCTATCCTTGTCGTTCTGGTCAGAGGTCAAAACCTCCTCAAACTGGTCGAGGATCAGGAGCTTGAGCCGCGGATCACCCCGTATCCAGGAACGCTGCGAAAGGTAAGAGGCGAGAGTGATGCCGGCGACTTTTGACAGGGGCGCTTCGCCGTCTGGCTTACCGTCCTCGCAGGCGGCGACGACACGGGCAACGAAGGGATTTCCCATATCTTGCGGTTGCCGGGTATCGACGTCTGCGCCGGGGCGCACGACGGGCAGCACCTGATAGTCCTCAGCACGCATCTCGACAATCACCTTGGCCTGAATGAGCGAGGTCTTGCCAGCGCCAGAGGGCGAGTAGAGCAGGACGATGCGCTCGGCAATCAGCAGATCGAGCAGGGCCCGGGACTCGTTATCTCGCCCGTAGAGGGTCTCGTCGGGACGGAAGGCGCGCGGCCCGACGTAAGGGTTGTGCATGCCAGTCATGATCCTCGCTCCCGCCACTGCCGTTGTAACTCCGTAAGGAAGTCCTCCGAGGAACCCCAGTAAATGCTCACCTCGCTCTCAGAAAAGCCCTCGAAATACTGTTCCAGGTACTCGCGTGCCCGGTCCGGATCGGTGATCTGGTCGTCGTCAGGGTCCACCTGAACGGCAACATGCAACTGCTTGCGCCGCTTTTGGTGGCCTGCTCCCTTAAGCAGGCTGCGAAAGAGAACACGAAAGTCCCACTGATTCAGGTTGAAACCGAGGAACAGTAAACTCGAACTCGCCAGTGCCGCGCGCACCACAGAGGGAACGCGCTCGTGCTCGCGCCAGAAGTCGATCAGAAAGTCGAAATAATCGTCTTCGGTCAACACCAGCGACTCGATGTCGTCAAGCCGCCCGAAGAGGTGGTAAACCAGCGGCTGTTCGGGACTCGGAGCCTGAATCACCGCGGCCGTCTCCGACGAACAGTCGGCGCTGAAGACCAGCTCGGTCGGCACGCGCGCAGGCTCGGAGCGGCGAAGCGCTTCGGCAAGAAAGTTGTTGAAGTTGGCCGTGACATAGGTCGCAAAAGGCAGCGAGGCGAGCACCACGTGTGGGTCATCAGGCTCGGCGAGCAGCACCTTGCCAGCAATAAGCGAGAGCATTTTCGTCAGGGGCAGGCCTCGCTCGCTCCCTTTGAGGAGGTGTCCATAGCGCTGCAGAGCGAAATCGCGCAAGTCCTTGCTGAAGGCCTCCTCCAGGTAGGCATCGCCACGGGTTGCGGCAATATACTGGGCAACCTGAGGCAGACTCAGCTGTTCGTGCATGGCCAGTGGATACTGATAACGCTCGGCCCAGTCCTGGGCTATGTGCTGGCGGAAGCGGGCGACACGGTGATCGACCCCGGGCCCGACGATCGGTGTGCAACGGCCTTCGGCGATGCGCGAGATGAGCAAATCCCAGGTCTGGTCGCGCCGCGTCTCGTCCATCAGGTGCGGCTCGTACCACAGTCTGGCGCTACGCAGGCGCGTCACCATCACCGGCGCCGACGCTTCGGGCAGGCTGACAATTTTCTCCCGGGCGGCACGCGTCGCCTCGTCAGAAAGCCCGTGCGCCATCAACTCCTCAAAGAATCGGGCAAGAAACCGGAGCCAGGTCGCAGTATTTAGTGACTCCTGCAAAGTGACGACCCCGAGCACGCCGCGCTGGACGATTTCGTGCGCGAAATGCGCCAGCCAGGACCAGGGCTTGGCTTCCACCGGAGTATCCGTGGACGCCAGCTTCGGCGCAACGACGACCAGCCGGGGGAGACGATCCATGGCCTCGAGAGCGTCAGCAATGGCGCTGCGAACACGGTCCGTCGGCCCAAAATCACCCGAGCCCGGATTGCATAGCAACGCCCCCTGGGGATCGCAAGGACAGTCGCGTATCAACACGTAGAGGTAGTCGACTTCCTTGTGCTTCCGCAAGAGCTCGCGCAAGTCCGGGATCGCGTACCAGTGCTGTTCGACAGTGCAGCAGATACCCGCCTCCGAGAGTACCTGCGCTACCGGCTCCAGCGTTTCAGTGCTGTCGTCGTTACTGCTCCGATCGGCAGGCGTGACCGCAAGCCCCAGCAACAACGCTCTGGGTTCGGCGCTGCGCCGCACCAGGGTGGCGTGCGAGCCACCGCCGTAGCCCAGAACATATCGAGCAAAGGCAACAGAAGCCAGGGCCAGCGGATTATCAGAGCCACCCCAGACCGTCAACTTCTCCCAGCGGAGGGAGTGCAATTCGCGCGCACTCCGATCGATGCAAATGCGCACCCGAAGTTTCACGCGTTTCGCTTCGGCGCGTTCCCTGGCGAGGCTCACCGCAGCCCAATTTTCTGGTTTCGGGAATAGCACCTTACGCAGCTCCAACGCGTAATCTTCCGCGTCCTCGATCACGGCAAAGGCGTCCAGGTTCAGGCAAACGCCGTAGCGGCACACGAAGTCCTCTTTACGGCTACCCGACCAGGTGAAGCACAGTTCCACCCGGTAGCTATTCCAGGCACTGTGCGCAATCCGCAGCTCCAGGGTTGCGTAGTCCTTGGCACCAATGACGGCCACGGCGGCGGCGCCTGCCGCTGCCGCTACCTTCCCCTCCGATCTCGGCGCGTCGAACAGAAGCTTGCTCACCTGCTCGGCGAAATCCGTCAGATGAACGTCTTGCTGGTGCTGACTCAAACCCTCGAGTGCTTCAACATTGCCATGCACTTTCGGACGCATCTCCAACTGCTCTAACTCGGCAACGGACGCCCACCTGCACTGCCTGAGAAGTAGCGGCACGACACGGCGCAAGCGGCCTTTCTTCTCGCCGTTCATGATCGCCAGGAGAGTGGGTAGTTCGTACTTCATGATAAATTCGGAGTTGAGGAAATTCACCGAGACCAGAAGTACCGCTACCTCCGCCTCCCCGATGGCAGCGTCGATGCGTTCTTGCCAGCGGTCACCAGGTTTGATGTCGGTGTCAGCCCAAGCGCTCACCAGGCCTTGCGCGTCGAGAATGCCCAGATGCGGCAGGACGTTCTCCAACCAGCTGGCGTCCTTGTGGCTGTAGCTGATGAATAGCCGTGCTGTGCTCATTCTTCAGGGCCCTCCTCGCTTGGCGATTTGGCACGCGTAATCCGGTTCGCTCGTTTTGGCCCCTTGCTGCGCGCTCATGGTTTGCCATTGCATCAGCTTGCATGCTGGGCCCGGATCACCGTGCACCGAACTCCCCTACCCTCGACGCCCCCTGTCAAGGGCATCTGACCTGAAACGCATGGCAGAAAATGGTTCGCCGAACACTGAAATGCATTGGACACTGCACTGATCCATGGTCGACTCAAGCAGGAGTCCGGCACACCGGCCAGCCCTGCTTGTGGAAAAAAAAAGTAAGACCCTACTTTCTTGGCCTACCACCACATTCGTGCTGACCGAACGGCCAATTTTCAATCTTCCCGTAATGGGCCAATCGCTGGGTTGCGGCTGTTTGACATTCCCGGACGTCCGTTGGTAATACCGAAAATCCGGTGAATCGGAACTACGTCCGGTTATACGCCGCGCCCGTATGGAAAAAAGCATGCAAGGGGGAAAACCGACAGCAAGACGTGAGTGGTACAGCAAATGCCCAGCGCGTTTGCGCTCCATTGAGAGGGGGTTTGGGGGAGGATGCCCGACTATCTGCGCACTCACCAGCCGGACAGAAATCGTTCAACACCACGAAAACCAGTCTAGTAGGCGTATCAAGCTCAGTCAAGAAGCAATCCGGTTTTCAACGCTCTGAGAAAAATAGGCGTCGTGGAACTGCGATTACCACCGCTGGCCAGTGGTCAGCCGAGCGCGAACGGCCCAGCAGCGTTGGTCAGACCGGTCGCTACAGCGTTCTGCCGCGCGAAGATAGCTCGAACACATTGCGGTCGAACGGGTCGTCGATAGCTCGGTGAGGCGGAACGACGGTTGGCTGCAAACAATCCTGGCCCCGCTGAGGAATGTCAGGCAGCGCTGCGCGCCAGCAGCAAGCGCTGACCCACAGACTTCAAACCCGGCGATTGTTGTCGACCAATCTCTTGACGATACGGCGCAGGAGTTTTTTTGACTCCACACTCAGATGATCTTCGTCGCGATAGGCCAGGAAGAATCTGAGACGATCGGTCCTTGACCAGCCTTCAGCGCAGCGATACAGCGAGTACAAATCGCGTGTCGCGATAATCGACCTGATCGGCCGCCACTTGGCTTTTTCGAGATCGATCAGGCGCACGTCGGCGGCCTCGCCGGGCTCTTCCTTGACGAAGATATGCTTCAGGTACAGGCAGTTATGTTGCAGGCGTTCATCGTGCATCTGACGCAGCGTCTTCGCCACTCGGGCGATCAATGGCCGGCGTCTGCCTTTGGCTAACTGGTCTATTGGTTTGTAGCACGGCGCATCGAGAGGCTGATAGCCTGCAAGCTCCCGGGTAACCACGATTGCTCGCAGCTTTCCGGCAACGGTCTTCTGACAGTAATAGATCGGTTCCAGCGTGGGCACGCCAAGCTTGCGAAAGTTGAGAATATTTCGGAATTCTCGTTCCAAAGTGGCCGTGAGCCGGAAAAGATTTCGCCATGAGCGGAAGAAATGATTTTCCTGACGCTTGATGAAAACCCCGACTTTTCCGCCCTCAGGGAGAGCGATACTTGTTCGGATGACACCGCTCCAGCCACCTCGCCTGTAGTTTGGCGGCTCGAACCATTCATCCTTGTTCAGCTCCCACAGAGCTTCGAAGCTCTCCAGATGGTTGTGCTGCAGGATGGGCAACCAGGCGTCGTTGAAATATTCCTTGAGCACGGTCAGAGCGCCAGTCGGTTCTGATACTGATCGGCCGGACGAACCGAGAGAGCGGCGTCGATCATGTTCTGGCCAGGGTCACTGGCTGGCGCGTCATCACGCCGTTTGCGAGGACTCCAGGTCAGGCGCGGATTGGTTTTCATGGTTTGTTATTGGCAAGCCCTTGCACGACGGTATTCTGCCGGCAAAGCCGCTATTGTAGGCCAAGAAGGCGTGCTGCCGGGGCCGCCGGCCCAGCCCGCACGGCCCTGGCTAAGGCTGCACCAACGGCCAAGCTGAGCCGTACCGGCGAACGCCTTCAGAACCCAGTGCGCCGCGCCAACCAGTCACTCACCGCCAACCCGGTTCCAAAATCCCAGGGCTTCAGCTTGTCGGGTGCAATCAGCCGGAACTCGGCAAGCTCTTCGTTGAGGCCGATCTCCCCTTGCCCGACGACATGGTAGGCGATGATCACTTCGTGCTTGCGGGCGAAAGGATAGACGCCGATCAGCGTCGTCGCCAGGGTGTCCAGTGCCAGTTCTTCCTTGACCTCACGTGCGACACCGGCCGCCGGGTCTTCGCCACGCTCGAGAAAACCGGTGATCAGCCCGAACGCCCCTGCGGCCCAGGCCCGGTTACGCGCCAGCACGACCTGTCCCTGATACTCGACCAGGGCCGCCAGCACCGGTGCCGGGTTGTCCCAATGCACAAAGCCACAGCCTGCACCGCAAGCAAGCCGAAGGAGACCGCCCTCCTCGCAGGAATCGAGAGCAGCGGCACAGCAGGGACAGAACTGCCAGGCGTCGGTCACGAGCTTGTCGGCAGTGCCGACAACGTCGACAACGCGCGGACATCCTCGATAAAGCGATCAACGGTCTCCGGCGCAGTATCCCAGCCGCACATCAGGCGTGCGCCACCGGCACCGATGAAGGTGTAGAAGAGCCAGCCGCGCTCGCGCAGGCCCTGCTCGACGACGCTCGGCAGGTGTACGAAAACGCCATTGGCGTCGACCGGAAAAAGCGTCGGCAAACCAGCGATTTCTGCCAGGCCGCTGGCCAGTCGCCGGGCCATCGCGTTGGCGTGCGCGGCGTGGCGTAACCAGCTGTCGTTTTCGAGAATGCCGAGCCACGGTGCGGAAAGGTAGCGCATCTTCGACGCCAGCTGGCCGGCCTGTTTGCAGCGATAGGCAAAGTCTTCGGCCAGGCGACGGTCGAAGAAAACAACCGCTTCGCCAATCGGCAGCCCCATCTTCGTGCCGCCGAAGCAGAGCACGTCGACCCCCGCGCGCCAGGTCAGCTCGGCCGGCGAAACGCCAAGGCTGGCGACGGCATTGGCAAAACGGGCGCCGTCCATGTGCACCCGCAGACCCATCTCGCGGGCCGTCGTGGTGATGGCGCGTAATTCGTCGGGACGGTAGACGGTGCCCACTTCGCTGGCCTGGGTCAGGGTCACGACTTTCGGCTTGGGATAATGGATATCGCTGCGCCGGGTCACCGCTTCTTCGATCACCGCCGGCGTCAGCTTGCCCTCTTCACCGGCGAGCGCGAGCAACTTGGCGCCGTTGGAAAAGAATTCCGGGGCGCCGCACTCGTCGGTTTCGACGTGCGCCAACTGGTGGCAAATGACGCTGTGGTAAGACTGGCAAAGTGCGGCGAGCGCCAGCGAATTGGCCGCCGTCCCGTTGAAGACAAAGTACACGTCGCACTCGGTCTCGAACACTTCGCGCAAGCGGTCGGCAGCGCGCAGGGTCCACTGGTCATCGCCGTAGGAGCGGACATGGCCAGCGTTGGCCGCCAGCAAGGCGGCCAGCGCCTCCGGGCAGATGCCCGCGTAGTTGTCACTGGCGAAGTGCTGCATTGTTGGCTTCGTTATCATTCCGGTTCCAGGTCAGATCCTTGCCCGCGGCTGAATCACAGGCGCTGTTCGACCCATGCCGGCACCGAGGCCAGCGCAGCCGGCAGCTTTTCCGGTTCGTTGCCGCCGGCTTGCGCCATGTCCGGCCGACCACCACCTTTGCCGCCGATCTGGCGGGCGACCATATTCACCAGTTCGCCAGCCTTGAGCTTGCCGGTCAGGTCGGCGGTGACCCCGGCAATCAGCGTTACCTTGCCTTCGCTGGTGGAAGAGACGACAACAACTGCGCTCTTCAACTTGTCACGCAACTTGTCGACCGCGGCGCGCAGGGCGTTGACGTCCGCGCCTTCCATGAGCGTCGCGAGAACCTTGACCCCCTTGATATCGACCGCCTGCGTGAGCATGTCGTCGCCTTGCGCGGACGCCAGCTTGGCCTTCAGGCGCGCCAGTTCCTTTTCCAGCGCACGAACATTTTCGAGCACCTGCGCGAGCTTGGCCGGGACCTCGGCGATCGGCGCCTTGAAAGCCGCTGCCGCTTCAGCCAGCATCGCCTGCTGCTGCTGCACCAGCGCCAAGGCGACATCACCGGTAACAGCCTCGACACGCCTGATGCCAGCCGCGACGCCGGTCTCGGAGACGATTTTGAAGAGACCGATATCGCCCGTGCGGCGAACATGCACACCGCCGCAGAATTCGATCGACGAACCGATCGTCTGCACGCGCACCTGATCGCCGTACTTCTCGCCGAAAAGCATCATCGCCCCCGCTTTGCGAGCCTCGTCGATGGCCATGACGCGCGCCTCGGCAGCAGCATTGCTGAGGATCTCGTCATTGACGAGGCGCTCGACGCGGCGAATCTCGTCGGCACTCAGCGGCGCATTGTGCGCAAAGTCGAACCGTGTCTTCTCCGGGTCCACCAGCGACCCCTTCTGCTGCACGTGCGCGCCAAGCACTTCGCGCAAGGCCTTGTGCATCAGGTGCGTCGCCGAGTGGTTGCGCACCGTGCGGGCGCGCGCGACGACATCGACGCGGGCGGCGAGCGTGTCGCCGACGGCGATCGCGCCGGTTCTGACGATCCCCTGATGACCGAAGACAGCGGCCTGTATTTTCTGCGTATCCTCAACGGAGAAAATACCCTGCGTGCCCTGCAGCACGCCGCGGTCGCCGACCTGACCACCCGACTCGGCGTAGAACGGCGTCTCGTCGACAACGACGACGCCCAGTTCGCCTTCCTTGAGCTCATCGACCGGGCTACCGTCCCGGTATAGCGCCAGCACCTGGCCGTTGAAGTCGAGCGCGTCATAACCGTGAAAAGCCGTCTCCGGACCGCTGTAGTCGAGCGCGGCAGCCATCCGGAACTTGCCGGCGGCGCGTGCCTGCTCTTTCTGATGGGCCATCGCCGCATCAAAAGCGGCGACATCGACGCTGACACCCCGCTCACGGCAGACATCGGCCGTCAGATCGAGGGGGAAACCAAAGGTGTCATGCAGCTTGAAGGCGATGGCGCCGTTGAAAACGCCGTCGCCGGCCAAGGCCGCGAGTTCGCTTTCGAGGAGGCTCATACCGTGCTCGATGGTTTCGAAAAAGCGCACCTCTTCCTGGCGCAGGACTTCGCCGACGCGCTCCTGGCTGCTCACCAGTTCGGGGTAGGCGGCACCCATTTCAGCGACCAGGTCGGGCACCATGCGGTGGAAGAAAGCGGCACGTGCACCCAGCTTGTAGCCATGCCGAATGGCTCGCCGGATGATCCGCCGCAGGACGTAGCCGCGGCCTTCGTTACCCGGAATGACACCGTCGGCAAGGAGAAAGGAACAGGCGCGAATGTGGTCGGCGAGCACCCGCAGCGATGGGCTGTCGCTATCGGCAGACGCGGTTTCGCGGGCCGCGGCAGCAATCAGGCGGACAAACAGATCAATCTCGTAGTTGCTGTGCACATGCTGCAGGACCGCCGCCGTCCGTTCGAGCCCCATGCCGGTGTCGACCGATGGCTTCGGCAAGGGGTGCATGACGCCGGCCTCATCGCGGTTGAACTGCATGAAGACGTTGTTCCAGATCTCGATGTAACGGTCACCCTCTTCGTCGGGCGAACCGGGGGGACCACCAGGAATGTCTTCGCCGTGATCGTAAAAAATCTCGGTGCACGGACCACAGGGACCGGTATCGCCCATCATCCAGAAGTTGTCGGAGGCGTAGCGCGCGCCTTTGTTGTCGCCAATGCGGATCACTCGCTCGGCGGGCACGCCGATCTCTTTGGTCCAGATGGCGTAGGCTTCGTCGTCCTCGGCATAGACGGTCACCCACAACCGATCTGCAGGCAGGCCATAAACATCGACGAGCAATTCCCAGGCGTAGCGGATCGCATCCAGCTTGAAGTAATCGCCGAAGGAGAAATTGCCGAGCATTTCGAAAAAAGTATGGTGACGCGCCGTGTAGCCGACATTTTCGAGGTCGTTGTGCTTGCCACCGGCGCGAACGCACTTCTGGGACGTCGTCGCCCGCTGATAGGGACGCTTGTCGAAACCGAGAAAGACGTCCTTGAACTGGTTCATGCCGGCGTTGGTGAACAACAGCGTCGGGTCGTCATGCGGCACCAGCGAGCTCGAAGCGACGATCTGATGGCCTTTGGATGCAAAGAACTTGAGGAACTTCTCGCGAATTTCGGCGCTGCTGATGGGGGGGCTTTTCATCGTCGTCCATACCCGCTCGGGGTCGTTCAAAAAGCTGCGATTTTAACGTGAAAGCCGCAGCCACCACCGGCCAATGCCGGGCAGTCGCCCGGCGCAGCCCGGCTCAGCTGTCGCGCAGGCAGTCGATGCGATCGCTGAACACCGCTATCACGCCACGTCGAAAAAGTGCTTCGGCGGCAAGCGGCTCGTTGACCGTATAGCAGAGCACAGGTATGCCGTTGGCCCGCGCGCTGCCGAGTACGCTGTCGTCAAGGCGCTCGGCATCACAATGCAGACTCAGCGCCGCGACACGATTGATGCGCGTCAGCCAATCCACCGGCGGAGCTTCGTAGAGCGCGCCGAGCGGCAGTTCGGGCGCCGCCGCACGCGCCGCCAGCAACGCCTCTTCCGAAAACGAAGAAACCAGCGGCAACTCCGCGCCAGCCCAAAGCTCATTGACCTGCCGGGCAACGACCTCGCCGGTCAGCGCCTCAAAACCGACTGCGGGCTTGATTTCGACATTGACCATCAGCCCCAGCTGCCGACAGAGCACGGCCGCCGACTCGAGCGTGGGAATCGGCTCGCCCAGAAAGGCCGGGTGCTGATGAGCCCCCGCGTCAAGGGTCCGCAAGCTCGCATCGTGCGTCTCGCAGACCCGCCCGAAGCCATTGCTGGTGCGCTCGAGCGCTTCGTCGTGTAGCAGCCACGGCGAGCCATCGGCCGACAGCATGACATCGAACTCGACTGCCTGCACGCCCATGCGGGCAGCGATGCGCAGGCCAGCCAGGGTGTTCTCCGGCGCTAGCGCACCGCCGCAGCGGTGCGCAAAAACGCGCGGCAGTGCCCAGCCGAGCCGCGGACGAATCACTTCAACAACTGTGCCTTGAGCGCCGCAGGCAGTGCCTCATTGCCACGCTCGACGGCGTTATCGAGCGCCTCCTTGGCCGGCTTCCGACCATCCCAGGCCGCTTCCAGCTCTTCCTCGACGATGACCCGCACCGGTTCGATCTGCGAAACACGCAGCGGGTGCAAAGTGCCCTTGCCTTGCAACTGCAGGTAGGCGACGTCGAGATTGGCAACGTCGGCCTGTAAAAGCTTACTATTGGCGGCCGCGCGGGCCACCGGAGTCATCGGCAGAAAGCCTTCCATGGCGGTGAACTCGACCTGCAGAGCCGGTTCCAGCAGGAAGCTGATAAACATGGCTACGCCCTTGTACTCGTCGGCATTCTTGCCGGCACCGATCCACAGCGAAGCGCCGTCGGCCAGCGTCTGCTGCGGCGAGCCTTGCACATCATCGTGATAGGGCAGCGCCGAAACACCGGTCTCGACCTTGCGGTCATCGCGCAGCGCGCCGTAGAGTGAAGAGGTACTGGTCAGCATGCCACACTCGCCTGCCGCAAAACGCCGATCAGCCTCGTCACGACGACCGAAATAGGCGAAGAATTTGGCCTTCGACCAGGTTGTCAGCATCGCCGTGTGCTTGACCTGAACCAGGCCGTTGAAGTCCAGCTTGCCTTTTGCATCGGCAATCTCGCCACCATTCCAGGCGCTCAGATTATCGATATGCACCCACGCCGGCCAGGACGTGGTGTAAGGGCAGGCGCTGCCGGAATCGAACAGCTTGTCGGCCGCTTTCTGTGCCTCGACCCAGGTCTTCGGTGGTTTTTCGGGGTCCAGGCCAGCCTTGCGGAAAGCCTCCTTGTTGATGTAGAGAACTGGCGTGGACAAGGCCACCGGCAAAGCAAACAAATTACCCTTGGCATCGTCAAGGCCAACGCGCAAGTCAGGTGACAGCTTGCGGGCGTCGAAAGGCTGTTTGGCCTGCTTCATCACCTGATAGAGAGGCTTGAAATCGGCCTTGCTGGCTTGAAATTTTGCCTGTTCTTCGCGGGTGACCAGATTGATGTGTTTCGGCGCGTCACCGTCGACGCGGCGCGTGACGTTGAGCTGATAGTCTTTCTGCCGCTCATTGAAACGTGCGACGAATTTCTCGAGCCTTTCGCCCTGCCCTTCATCAAGGCGGTGTGAGAGATCGATGGGTATCGGTGCGGCGGACACCGAGAAGGCAAGCGGGGCAGCAAGAACGATTGCCACTGCAGACGGGAGAAATTTGAGTAGGCGCATTTCGATCCTGAAAGTAAGTGAAACAGCCCGTCATTATAGCCGCAGCTTGCAGCAAGCGAAGGGGGTTCATTTCAGTTAGCGGATACGGTCGCCGCCGTCCTCCAGGCCTTGATAGTTTTCAACAATGGCGTGCACGTTCGAAACGCGACCCATCTCATTTGCCGTTCATTTTGTCACGAACGAATCCACTCCCCCAAAAGGAAACGCCGTCGCACTTCACGTGCGGCGGCGTCACTGTAGGGCTGGAGGAGAAGCCCCGTTACTTCTTCTTCATCGCCGGCAGGTCAGTACACACGCCCTCATAAACTTCGGCAGCCATGCCCACCGACTCACCCAGGGTCGGGTGCGGGTGGATGGTGTGGCCGATGTCGGCGGCGTCGCAGCCCATTTCTACGGCCAGGCAGACTTCGCCGATCAGGTCGCCGGCGTGGGTGCCGACGATACCGCCGCCGATCACCCGGTGCGTTGCTTCGTCGAAGATCAGCTTGGTGAAGCCTTCTTCGCGACCGTTGGCCAGTGCGCGACCCGATGCCGCCCAGGGGAAGACGCTCTTGCCATACTTGATGCCTTCGGCGCGGCACTGATCTTCGGTCTTGCCGGCCCAGGCGATTTCCGGATCGGTGTAGGCGACCGAGGGAATCTGCAGGGCGTCGAAACAGCGCTTGCTGCCGTGTGCGGCTTCGGCAGCGACGTGCGCCTCATGCACCGCCTTGTGGGCGAGCATCGGCTGGCCGACGAGATCGCCGATGGCGAAGACGTGCGCCACATTGGTCCGCAACTGCGCATCAACCGAGATGAAGCCGCGATCGCTGACTGCGACGCCGGCCTTGTCGGCCGCCAGCTTGCCGCCGTTCGGCGAACGGCCGACAGCGACCAGCACCAGGTCGAAGCTCTCCTTCTCGTCATTGCTGTAGGTGACCTCGATGCCATCAGCCTTGGCCGCAGCGGCGACGACGCCGGTGTTGAGCAGGATGCGGTCGAAGCGATGGGCGTTCTTCTTCTCCCAGACCTTGACCAGATCGCGGTCGGCACCGGGCATGACGATCGGCCCGAGTTCGACGACCGTGATGCGCGAACCGAGCGCCGAGTAGACGGTGGCCATTTCCAGGCCGATGATGCCGGCGCCGACGACCAGCATGCGTTTCGGAATCTGGCGCAGTTCGAGGGCACCGGTGGAGTCGACCACGCGCGGGTCGTCATTGGGCATGAACGGCAGCGCGATCGGTTGCGAACCGGCGGCGATGATTGCCTTCTGGAAGCGGACAATTTTCTTGCCGCCGTCGGCCAGGGTCACTTCGACGTGGTTCGGATCAAGAAACTGCCCGACACCTTGCACGACTTCGACCTTGCGGCCCTTGGCCATGCCCGCCAGACCGCCGGTCAGCTTGCCGACGACCTTGTCCTTGTGCGCGCGCAATTTATCGAGGTCGACGCTGGGAGCGGCGAAGCTGACCCCGCAGTCGGCCATGTGCTGCGCCTCCTCCATAACTCCGGCAATATGCAACAGCGCCTTGGAGGGAATGCAGCCGACGTTCAGACAGACGCCGCCGAGCGTTGCGTAACGCTCGACGAGGACGGTCTTCATGCCCAGGTCGGCGCTGCGGAAAGCGGCTGAATAGCCACCGGGGCCGGCACCGAGAACGAGCATCTCGCACTCGATGTCGGCGCTGCCGCTGATCGCTGCTGCGGCCTGCGGTGCCGGAGCGGCAGCTGCCGCCGGCGCTGCGGCGGCGGCAGCCGGTGCCGCCGGTGCCGAGGCCGGCACGGCGTCGCTGGTTTCGATCAGAACCACCACCGCGCCCTCGGAGATCTTGTCCCCCAGCTTGACTTTCACTTCCTTGACGACGCCAGCCACGCTGCTCGGAACATCCATCGTCGCCTTGTCGGATTCGAGGGTGACCAAGGCGTCGTCGAGCTTGATGGTATCGCCAACCGCAACGCAGACGTCGATGACCGGCACGTCCTGGTAGTCGCCGATGTCGGGCACTTTTACTTCAATGATCTGGCTCATGGTCTTCTCCCGATCAAAGCAGCACGCGTCGCATGTCGGCGAGCAACTGGGCAAGGTAGACGTTGAAGCGAGTGGCCAGTGCGCCGTCAATCACACGGTGGTCGGCGCTCAGCGACATCGGCAGAATCAGCCGCGGGGCGAACTCGCGGCCGTTCCAGACCGGTTTCATCACCGACTTGTTGACCCCCAGAATGGCCACTTCCGGCGCATTGACGATCGGCGAGAAATAGGTACCGCCGATACCGCCAAGACTGGAGATGGTGAAGCAGGCGCCGGACATGTCGGCCGGACCAAGCTTGCCATCGCGCGCCTTTCTTGCCAGTTCGCCGCTTTCGACAACGATCTCCGTCACCGACTTCTGGTCGGCATTCTTGACCACCGGTACGACCAGGCCGTTCGGCGTGTCGGCGGCGAAAGCAATATTGAAATACTGCTTCATTATCAGATTGTCGCCGTCCAGAGAGCTGTTGAACGCCGGGAACTTCTTCAGCGCCATGACGCTGGCCTTGATCAGGAAGGCGAGCATGGTGATCTTTGTCCCTGACTTCTCATTCTCCTTGTTCATCGCCACGCGAAAGGCTTCGAGGTCGGTGATGTCGGCGTCTTCGTGATAGGTCACGGCCGGGATCATCACCCAGTTGCGCGCCAGATTCTGTGCCGAAATCTTCGCGATCCGCGACAGAGGCTTGACTTCGACAGCGCCAAATTTGGCGAAGTTGACCTTTGGCCAGGGCAGCAGATCGAGACCACCGCCCAGCGCAGCAGCGGCGGCAGCCGAAGCTGCCGGCCCAGCGCTCAAGACGCCCTTGACGTAGGCGCTGACGTCTTCCTTGAGGATCCGTGACTTGGGACCACTCGGAGTGACCCTGGACAGGTCGACACCGAGTTCACGGGCCAACAGGCGCACCGAAGGGCTGGCGTGGGTCTTAGCGCCGAGGGCCAGACCGGCGGCTGGCGGCACAACGGCCGCTGCCGACGGCGGGCTGGCGGCAGCGACCGCAGCCGGGGCACTCGCTGGAGCACTCGCTGGAGCACTCGCCGGAGTGGCGGCAACGGCAGCTAGCGAGCCGCCGCCCCCGCCCTCGAGAACGACGACCACCGCACCAGCGGAAATCTTGTCGCCGAGCTTGACCTTGATCTCCTTGACCACGCCGGCCGCCGAGGACGGCACGTCCATGGTCGCCTTGTCCGACTCAAGAGTCACCAGCGCATCGTCGAGCTTGACCGTGTCGCCGACCTTGACGCAGATGTCGATCACCGGCACATCGCTGTAGTCCCCGATATCGGGGACGGTGACCTCGACGACTGCTCCGCCAGCAGCTGCCGGAGCGGCTGCCGGAGCGGCAACTGGAACAGCGACCGGAGCGGCGACTGGAGCGCCGGCAGCTGCAGCCGCCGGCGCGGCTGCGGCAGTTTCGCCGGCCGCTTCGAGAACGACGACCACCGCGCCTTCCGAGATCTTGTCACCCATCTTGACGCGCACTTCCTTGACCACCCCGGCCGCCGAAGACGGCACGTCCATCGTCGCCTTGTCGGATTCCAGGGTCACCAGAGCGTCATCGACCTTGACGAGGTCACCAGGCTTGACACAGATGTCGATCACCGGCACGTCGGTGTAGTCACCGATATCAGGGACTTTTACTTCGATCATTTGACTCATCAGAGGGCTCCCTTAAACCGTCATCGGATTGGGTTTGTTCACGTCGATGCCGTACTTGGCAATCGCCGTGGCAACCGTCTGCTGCTCGATCGCTCCCTCGTCGGCGAGCGCTTTCAGCGCGGCAACGGTGACCCAGCGGCGATCGACTTCGAAGAAGTGACGCAGCTGCTCGCGCGTGTCCGAGCGACCGAAGCCGTCGGTACCCAGCGTCACGTAGCGACGGTTGATGAAGGGGCGAATCTGCTCGGCGTACATCCTGACGTAGTCGGTCGCGGCGACAATCGGACCGCGGGTGTCAGCCAGGCATTTTTCGACGTGCGACAGGCGTTGTTTTTCGGTCGGGTGCAGCATGTTCCAGCGCTGCACGTCGTTGCCGTCACGTGCCAGCTCGCCAAAGCCGGGGCAACCCCAGAGGTCAGCGTCGACACCCCAGTCGTTCTTGAGCAAGTCGGCGGCAGCAATGACTTCGCGGAAAATGGTTCCTGAACCCAGCAGCTGCACGCGTGGCGTCGCCGGCTTGCTGTCCGAGGACACACCGCGGCGCAGCAGGTACATACCCTTGAGGATATCGGCTTCGACGCCTGCCGGCATTTCCGGATGCTCGTAGTTCTCGTTCATCACGGTGATGTAATAGAAGACATCCTCCTGTTCCTGGTACATCCGGCGCATGCCTTCGCGCATGACCACCGCGACTTCGAAGGAGAAGGTGGGGTCATAGCTGATGCAGTTCGGAATCAGCCCGGAGAGGATCAGCGAATGCCCGTCTTCGTGCTGCAGACCTTCACCGTTCAGGGTCGTCCTGCCGGCAGTACCGCCGATCAGGAAGCCGCGCGCGCGCTGGTCGCCAGCCGCCCAGCAAAGGTCCATGACGCGTTGAAATCCGAACATCGAATAGCAGATGTAGAAAGGGATCATCTGTACGCCATGCACCGAGTAGGCGGTCGCCGCGGCGATCCAGTCGCTCATTGCGCCGGCTTCGTTGATTCCTTCCTGCAGCACCTGGCCGTCGATCGACTCCTTGTAGAACATCAGCTGATCATGGTCTTCAGGAACGTATTTCTGACCTTGCTGGTTCCAGATGCCGATCTGGCGGAAGAGGCCTTCCATACCGAAAGTGCGTGATTCGTCGGGCACGATCGGGACCACGTGGCGGCCGATCTTCTTGTCCTTGAGCAGGATGTTCAGCACGCGGACGATAGACATGGTGGTGGACACCTCGCGCCCCTCGCCCGACGCCTTGAGGAGCGCATCGAAGGCCGAGAGCTCGGGAATGTCCAGCGCCACCGCACTACGTCGACGTTGCGGCAGGTAGCCGCCGAGATCCATGCGCCGCTGGCGCATGTAGGTCAGCTCGGGCGAACCTTCCTCGAACTTCAGGTAGGGGATCTCCTTGAGCTGATCGTCGGCGACCGGCAGGTCGAAGCGGTCGCGGAAGCGCTTGATCGCCTCGTAATCGAGTTTCTTCTGCTGGTGCGAGATGTTCATCGCCTCGCCGGCCTGGCCCATGCCGAAGCCCTTGATGGTCTTGGCCAGAATCAGCGTCGGCTGACCCTCATGTTCGACAGCCGCCTTGTAGGCACTGAAGATCTTGAAGATGTCGTGGCCACCGCGGTTCAACCCCCAGACCTGTTCGTCGGTCCAGTCAGCGACCAGTTCCTTGAGTTCCGGCGTATTGAAGAAGTGCTCGCGGACGTAAGCGCCATCCTTGGCCTTGAAAGTCTGGTACTCGCCGTCCACCGCCTCCATCATGCGTTGCTTGAGGATGCCCTTCCTGTCGCGCTGCAGGAGCGTGTCCCATTGCGTTCCCCAGACCAGCTTGATGACGTTCCAGCCGGCGCCGCGGAAAGTGCCTTCGAGTTCCTGGATGATCTTGCCGTTGCCGCGCACCGGCCCGTCGAGACGCTGCAGGTTGCAGTTGATGACGAAAATCAGGTTGTCGAGTTTCTCGCGCGCGGCCATGCCGATGGCGCCGAGCGATTCGACTTCGTCGGTTTCGCCGTCGCCGAGGAAAGCCCAGACCTTGCGGTCGCCGGCTTTGATGAAACCGCGGCTGTCGAGGTACTTCATGAAGCGCGCCTGGTAGATCGCCTGGATCGGACCGAGGCCCATCGAAACGGTCGGGAACTGCCAGAAATCCGGCATCAGCCAGGGGTGTGGATAGGACGAGATGCCGTGACCGTCGACTTCCTGGCGGAAGGAGTCCATCTGCTCGTCGGAAAGACGCCCGAGCAAGTGCGCGCGCGCGTAAATGCCGGGTATCGAGTGCCCCTGAAAGAAGATCAGGTCGCCGCCGTGCTGCTCCGACGGCGCGTGCCAGAACCAGGAGAAGCCAACGTCGTAGAGTGCCGCCGCCGAGGCGAAGGAAGCGATGTGGCCGCCGACGTTGCTGTCCTTGTTGGCACGCACGACCATGGCCATTGCATTCCAGCGAATGTAGTTGTGAATACGGATTTCGAGATCCGCGTTGCCGGGATACTTGGGCTGCTGATCGACCGGAATGGTGTTGATGTACTCGGTGGTGGCGCTGTAGGGAATATCGATTCCCTCCTGGCGCGCGTGGGAAATCAGGCCATCAATCAGGTAGTGAGCGCGCTCGGCGCCCTCCCGATCGATCACCCCGCTCAGTGCGTCTTGCCATTCCTGTGTCTCTTGCGGGTCGGCATCGGTGATGCCGGCCGACGGTGCGTTTTCGGGCAGAGCTGCCATGGACTTGTCTCCTGGTCTGCAGAATCATGAAGTGAATAGTTTTGCTGGACGCCCAAGCGAACGTCAGCACAGAGGGTAAACGCTTGCGTCACTGCAAAGTACCGCAGCGCAGCAATCCTTCTTGTCCCGCATTGTAAAACACACTTTTGCATCGTGCAATTTGACATGGACCAGGAGGCCCTTGCGGGTGTTTTGGCACCCCCTATTGACCGTGTCACGGCCAGGAAGTTGATCTGTATCAACGTGGAATCGTCAATCAGCCGCTAAGTTGCCCGCTTTGTGGGCATTTTTTCCCTTCGAGGAGCGTCGATGAGCGCAGAAGCAGCAATATTCAACCGCCCCCCAGTGGCGGTACCGAGCCGGCTGCTGATGTCCGGAAACGAAGCCGTGGCGCGCGCCATCTGGGAAGCTGGCGTGCGCGTTGCCGCGGCCTATCCGGGAACGCCAGCGACCGAGATGCTCGAGTACGTTGCGACCTATCCCGAGATCTACGCCGAGTGGTCGGTGAACGAGAAAGTCTCGCTGGAAGTCGCTTTCGGCGCCGCGATGGCCGGCTCGCGCAGCTTCTGCGCCATGAAACACGTGGGCATGAACGTCGCCTCGGACGCCTTGATGACCATGACCCTGACCGGCGTTGCCGCCGGTCTGGTGATCGCCATCGCCGACGACGTCGGCCTGTCGTCGTCGCAAAACGAACAGGACTCGCGCTTCTGGGGTCGTTTCGCGCATGTGCCGATTCTCGAACCGGCCGATTCGCAGGAAGCGCACGACTTTGCGCTAGCCGCTTTCGAACTCTCCGAGCGCTTCGAGACGCCGGTGATCCTGCGCATGACGACGCGCATCTGTCACGTCAAGGGACTGGTCAAGCTCGGCCAACGTAATGAACGCCCGGTGGCTGGTTTCCACAAGGACGTCGGTCGCTGGGTAATGGTGCCGAGCGCCGCTGGCCGCCGCCTGCCGATGATGTTCGAGCGCGAACGCCGGCTGCGCGCCGAAGCCGAGGTTTCGGCGCTGAACGTCATCGAGGCCGGCAGCGACCGCCGCGTCGGTTTCGTCACCTCCGGCCCGGCGTACATGCATGTCCGCGAGAGTTTCCCCGACGCACCGGTCTTCAAGCTCGGCCTGTCCTTCCCGGTGCCCTTCGACAGCGTCCGCGAGTTCGCCAAGCAGTGCGACACACTGGTCGTCGTCGAAGAGGTCGAACCGCTGATCGAGACCGAACTCAAGGCGCAGGGCATTTCCGTCAGCGGCAAGGACATCCTGCCGCAGTCCGGCGAACTGTCGCCGCAGGTGCTCAAGCCGGCAATCGCCCGGCTGCTCGGCGAAGCGCTGCCCGAGTCCGCCAAGGCAGCGCCGATGCCGGTCTTTCCGCGCCCGCCGACGATGTGTGTCGCCTGTCCGCATCTGGGCGTCTATTACACCCTCTCGCAGTTGCGCAATGTCACCATTTCCGGCGACATCGGCTGCTACACGCTCGGCTTCGGTCAGCCGTGGAACGCGCTCGATGCGTGCATCTCGATGGGCGCTTCGATGGGCATGGCGCTGGGTCTCGACAAAGGCCGCAGCGAAGGCGAGGAAAAGCAGAAGATCGTCGCCGTGATCGGCGATTCGACCTTCCTGCACATGGGCATGCAGGGCCTGCTGGACATCGTCTACAACCGCGGCAACGTCACCGTCCTGCTCCTCGACAATCGCGCCGTCGGCATGACCGGCGGCCAGGACAATCCCGGCAACGGTCGCGACATCCACGGCAAGGAAGCGCCACGCGTCGATTTCGCGACCCTGGTGAAGGCACTCGGCGTGCGTGAAGAACGGGTGCACGTGGTCGACGCCTACGAGTTGCCTGTACTCTTGCGCACGCTACGCGACGAGACAAGGATTCCCGAGCCATCGGTCATCATCACCAGCCAACCCTGCGTGCTGATCAAGGACTACCACGCGCTCAAGCCGTACACAGTGATTGACGACAAATGCACCGGCTGCGGCAACTGCGTCGACGTCGGCTGTCCGGCGATCCACGTCACCCGCCGCGAGCGCGTCACAAAAGCCAGCGGCCGCGAAGTCGACCTCGCTTTCGTGCGCATCGAAAGCGCCGCGTGCACCGGCTGCGGCCTGTGCCTGAAGCCCTGTGCACCGGATGCCATCGTCCATGTCGATACGCTGGCCATGCCGATCAAGGTGATCAGAAAGAGTTGAGCAGCGGCGCAACGCCCAGCGCACAACAAAATCCGGCACGCACCCGATGCTGAAAGGTAGCTAGCAGATGTCCGCAACAGGCAAGTTTGAGACCACCAATATTCTCGTCGTCGGCACCGGTGGCCAGGGCGTGATGACCGCCACCGAGATCCTCGCCGAGGCAGCGATCGAACTCGGTCATGATGTCAAAAAGACCGAAGTGGCCGGCATGGCGCAACGGGGCGGCGTCGTCTCCTCGCACCTGCGCTTTGGCCAAAAAGTGCTGTCACCGCAGATCGACCCCGGCTCGGCCGACGTGCTGCTCGGTTTTGAAGCCGCCGAGGCGATGCGCTGGCAGCACATGCTTCGCCCGCAAGGACTGGTACTGATGAATACCGGTCGCCTGGTGCCGCCGGTGGTCGAACTGGGCCTCTACGACTATCCGGAAAACCCGGTGGCCAGCATGCGCGCCGCCGGCAGCCGCGTCTTCTCCTTCGACGCATCGAGCATCGCCCAGGAACTCGGTGACATCCGCCTCGGCAATACGGTGATGCTTGGCGCCATCTCCGACCATCTGTCCTTCCCGGCGGAAATTCTCGAACGCTGCGTTCTCAAGCGCTTCGCGCACAAGAAAGCCGCACTCATCGAGCTCAATCGGCTCGCTTTCGCAGCTGGACGCGCCGCTGCGGCACAGGCAGCGAGCTCGGAAGCAGCAACGGACGCCGCCTGATTTGCGATAGAATCGCCATCCTCCGAGATCGATGCGAAGAGACGACGCGCGCGCCTGCGGCGCCGCGCCTTTCTCGCGTTACCGCTTGTGGCCACTCCAGGAAACCCCGAAATGACAGCAAAAATCCTCGACGGCACCGTGCTGGCACAAAAGCTGCGCGCCGATTTCAAGTCCCGTGCCGAAACGCTGGCTGCGCGCGGCACCCGCCCCGGACTGGCCGTGATTCTGGTCGGCGAAGACGCCGCTTCGCAGGTCTATGTACGCAACAAGGTCAACGCCTGTGCGCAGGCCGGTTTTCACTCGGAAAAAATCACTTATCCGCCGACTGTCGAACCGGCGCTGGTGCTGGCCAAAATCGCCGAGCTCAACGCCGATCGAAAAATTCACGGCATCCTGGTGCAACTGCCGCTGCCGAAGCATTTTGACAGTGATGCGGTACTCAAGGCGATCTCCCCGGCGAAGGACGTCGACGGTTTTCACGCCGAAAACGTCGGCGCCCTGATGCAGGGCAATCCGCGTTTCATCCCTTGTACGCCCTACGGCATCATGAAGTTCTTCAGCGACGCCGGCATCGAACTGAAGGGCAAGGAGGCAGTCGTCCTGGGACGCTCGAACATCGTCGGCAAGCCGATGGCGATGCTGCTGATGCAAGCCAGCGCGACGGTCACCATCTGCCATTCGCAGACCCGTGACCTGCTGTTCCACACCCGGCGCGCCGACATCCTGGTTGCCGCGCTCGGGCGTGCGCGTTTTGTCACCGCCGAGATGGTCAAACCCGGTGCGGTGGTCATCGATGTCGGCATCAATCGCCTGCCGGACGGCAAACTCTGTGGCGACGTCGACTTCGGCCCGGTCAGCCAGGTCGCCTCGGCGATTACGCCGGTCCCCGGTGGCGTCGGGCCGATGACCATCACCATGCTGCTTGCCAACACCCTCGAAGCCGCCGAAAGAGAGGCACTCTGATGGCACAGCAGCAGGCGCCGCTGGTCGGCGTTGTCATGGGCTCCGATTCCGACTGGCCGACGATGCAGGCGGCGGCAGTGATGCTCAAGGACTTTGCGGTCCCTTTCGAGACCCGCGTCGTCTCCGCGCACCGCACCCCGGATCTGCTTTTCGACTACGCTTCGACGGCCGCCGAGCGTGGCCTGAAGGCGATCATCGCCGGCGCCGGCGGCGCCGCACATCTACCCGGCATGCTGGCCGCCAAAAGCATCCTGCCCGTCCTCGGTGTGCCGGTGCAATCGAAGGCGCTGTCCGGTAAAGATTCGCTGCTGTCCATCGTGCAGATGCCGAAAGGCATACCGGTGGCCACTTTCGCCATCGGTGAAGCCGGGGCGGCCAACGCGGCGCTGTTTGCCGTCGCCATGCTCGCCACCAGCGACGCGGCACTGGCGCAACGCCTCAGCGATTTCCGACAAACCCAGGCCGCCAAAGTGCTGGCCATGAAGCTGCCGGAAGTGTGAGCGGCCGCAGCCCGAACGACCGCCCCGCTCCCGGCCAGGGACTTCTCTCCCCGGAGAGCGCTGTCGTTGACCGCCTGCGGCACGCCAGATGAGCACACGACGATGATTCTTCCCCCGGCAACGCTCGGCATGCTCGGTGGCGGCCAGCTCGGCCGCTTCTTTGTCGCCGCTGCACACGAACTCGGCTACCCGGTCTGGGTTCTCGACCCTGACCCGCACAGTCCCGCCGGACTGATCGCCGACCGTCATCTGGTCGCCGGCTACGACGACTATCCGGCACTCGACGAACTGGTGCAGGGCTGTACGGCGATCAGCACCGAGTTCGAAAACGTCCCCGCCGGCAGCCTCGACTATCTCGCCAAATTCGTCCTCGTGCGCCCGGCGGCAGCCGCGGTCAGCGTCTGCCAGAATCGCATCGCCGAAAAAGAGTTCCTGCGCCGACACCATCTGCCGATTGCCGACTTCATCGCCGTGCACAGCGAACAGGACCTGCGTGCAGCCGCGCTCAGCCTTTTCCCGGCGATTCTGAAAGTCGCCCGTTTCGGCTACGACGGCAAAGGGCAAGCCGTCGTCGCCGGGCGTGATGAGGCGATCGCCGCCTTCCAGCACTTAAAGGGCGAGACCTGCGTCCTCGAACAGAAACTCGCGCTCGGCAGCGAAGTCTCGGTGGTCCTGGCGCGTGACGAAGACGGCCAGGTGAAAAGCTTTCCGTGCGCCGAGAACAGCCACCGCAAGGGCATTCTCGACGTCTCGCTGGTACCGGCACGCGTTTCGCCGATGCTGCGCGCCGAGGCCGCCGAGCTGGCTGGAAAGATCGCCGCCGGCCTGGGGTACATCGGCACCCTGGCGGTCGAATTCTTCGTTGTCGAGGGCCAGCTGGTGGTCAACGAAATGGCGCCACGCCCGCACAACAGCGGTCACTACACGCTCGACGCCTGCCTGACCAGCCAGTACGAGCAGCAGGTGCGCGCCCTCTGCGGCTTGCCGCTGGGCGACCCGAGCGCGCACTCGGCGGCGGCGATGGTCAACCTGCTCGGTGACATCTGGTACGAAACCGGCCCTGCCGGCACTCGCTATCGTGAACCCGACTGGTCACGCCTGCACGCCTTTCCCGGCCTCAAACTGCATCTCTATGGCAAGCACCACGCCAGGCACGGCCGCAAGATGGGGCACTTCACGGTGGTCGACGAGGACCCCGAGAAAGCCCGCGCAGTGGCGCTGGCGGCCCGTTCGGCGATCGGGATCGTCGATGCCCCCTGAGCAGGCGGACATCGATCGCGCCGTCGCGCTGCTGCAGGCCGGCCAACTGGTTGCCTTCCCGACCGAGACGGTCTATGGGCTGGGCGCCGATGCCGCCAACCCGCTGGCGGTGGCCCGCATCTTCGCCGCCAAGGGTCGACCCGCCGAGCACCCGCTGATCGTCCATCTGGCCGGTGCCGGCTGTCTCGACCGCTGGGCGCGCGACATTCCAGCGCTGGCATGGGAGTTGGCCGAAGCTTTCTGGCCAGGTCCGCTGACCCTGATCCTCAGGCGCGCCGCGGGAGTGCCCACTGCAGTCACCGGCGGCCAGGACAGCATCGGCGTTCGCGTGCCGGCACATCCGGTCGCCCTGGCTCTACTGCGCGCCTATGCGCAGGCCGGCGGAGGCATCGGTGGCATGTGCGGCCTGGCCGCCCCTTCAGCCAACCGCTTCGGTCGCATCAGCCCGACCGACGCCGCACATGTGCGCGAAGAACTGGGCAATTCCGTGTCCCTGGTGCTCGACGGCGGCCGCTGCCCGGTCGGCATCGAGTCGACGATTGTCGACCTCACGCGCGACCCTGGTCTGCCGCCACGGCTGCTGCGCCCGGGACACGTCACCCCGGAGCAGATCGCAGCGGTCATCGGCATGCTGCCCGAGGCCCTCACGCAAGCGGCCGATGACGGCAGGCCACGGGTCTCGGGTTCGCTGGCCGCACACTACGCGCCAGCGACGCCGCTGCGCCTGGTGGCCTCGACCGAGCTCGCCGAAGTCGTCGCCGAACTCCGTCAAACGGGCCGCCGCGGTGCCATCCTGTGCCACAGCGAGTTCCCGGACGTCACGGCGACGCCTGCCGTTCGCCAGCTGCCTGCTCATCCCCGCGGCTACGCGCGCGCCCTCTACGCGGCCCTGCGCGAACTCGACCAAATGGCCGCCGACCTGATCGTCGTCGAAGCCGTTCCGGCGACCGCCGCCTGGGCAGCAGTCGCCGATCGCCTGCGCCGGGCGGCCGTCGGCGCCGGTCGAACAACTGACTCGGCAAACAGGCATCGCTGATCCCCGCTGATCCACGACCACCGGGCAGGGAGCATGCTCCCTGAATTCCCCGCCTCACCCCAGACCCTTCTCCCGCGAGGGGAGAAGGGAGCTTCGTGAGTCGCGTACGCGACTTTCACATTAACGACCGAAGCGGTGTTTCCAGAAGAAGTCCAGGGCGTTGTCGGAACCGGCGCGACCGACGGCGTAGAAGTTGCGGCTGAGATAAACGGTCAGCGTAACGACACTTTCCGCCGTGGTCAGCGACTGCTGGTAGCCGATCAGCACATCCGAAGACAGCCGCTTGCCGACGCTGACGATCTGCCCGGTCGTCGTCGTGCTGGAACCGAAGGATCCGGTATTGGCAATGCTGCTGGTCTGCGAACGGCTGGAGCCGTCGATCGAGCCACTGCTGACCCCGAATTCGTCAATGCCCAGACCGCGCTGCAGCTTCCCCAGGGTCCCGCCGTCCTGGCCACCGAAAAGCGCCTGCGCCGCAGCCAGCAAGGCCGCCGACCCTCCTCCGCCCCCCTCCTGATCGTTGGCGTGCCCGAGAACCAGCCACGAGAGTTTCTCGGCATCGGGCACCGCGGGATCGGACACCAGCCTGATGATCGGTCGTCTGGCGGTGCCGGTGACTTCGACGCCCGCCTCGACCGGCAGATTGGTACGAATGGCCCGGATGTTGAGGCCCGGATTGTCGATCAAGCCCTGGAAGTTGAGAATGCCGCGCTCGATTGCCAATTTCTGACCATAGGCATCGAAACGACCGCCGACGGTGCGAATCGAACCGTCCGCCCGCGGCAGCCCTGATCCGTCCGACTCGATCTTGAGCGAGCCCGCCAGGCGGCTTTCGACGCCGGCGCCGCGAAAATGGAAGTGCCGTCCCAGGTCGGCGTCGATGTTCAAGGACAGCAGACGAGCCGCTGGCGACACCTTCGCCTTGCCATCCCCCGCGCGGATGATCACGACATCATCGGAGAGCTGCGGTGTGCCGCTCTTGGCCAACTCCCAGTAACCCGCGTCGACCTTGAACTTGCCGAGGACGTCGAGCACTTTCTCGCCGAGGGTCAGCTTGGCGTCGCCGGACACGAGCATCCATTGATTCGCGCGCTGCGTCACACCGATACGATCGGCGCGCATGGAGAGAACGCCGTCGTTACTTCCCAGATGCAACTCGCCACTGGCCTCGACGCTACCGGGTTTGCCGGTCAGGGCAGCGACATCAATTCCCGGATCGAGCTCCAGGGTGCGCGGCATCGGCTGAAAATCGCTCTCGAACACGAGTTGCTTGAGGAGCAGACGCACGTCACCCGGCTTGTCGCCGGTCAATTGCAGCAGCAGCTTGCCGCGCTCCAGACGCATGCCATGGTCCAGGGCACGCACGGCCAGGTCGTCGCCGCGCCATTCACCGCTGAGCTGAGGCTTGCCTGGTGTTCCGGCAAGCTCGACTTCGCCCGCCAGACGACCGCCGAGTTGCCAGCCGGCTCCCAGCAAGCGAGCCGCCCAGGCCAGATCCGGAACCTTCAATTTGAGCTGACCTTGCCATGGCGCCCGCTGATTGATCAAGGTATCCGCAGAACTGGCCGCGCTCAGCTGGCCACTTAGCTCGCCGAGTTTCTTGCCGCGCAACTGGACTTCCACGTCGAGACGGCCGTTCTTGGCCAGCAACTCGACACGCCCCTCCTCCAGACCCAGGGGCACCGTACCAATCGTCAGGTCGCCGCTCTCCCGCCACAGGCGCAGGCTACCCGTCGGCAAGGCGCCCCGCGGCGCATCGCCTTGGCCGGCCGAACGACCGCTGCCGCGGTTACCCAGATCCCATTCGGCATTCAGACGCAGCGCCTCGCTGCTGCCCTTGGCCACCGCGATGGCCGAGTCGTCAAACAAGGCCGGAAACTCGGCGAGCGTCGCCAGCAGCGGCAGGCCTCGCAAGTTCCCGGCAGTCTGCCAGCGCTGGCTCTCGTACAGCGCACGTTCGAGACGCAGCGACCAGGCTGGGCCGAGGAACTCGCCAGGACCGGCGCTGACGCGCTCGGCGGCCGCCTGCAGCGGCAACGGCCCGGCGAGACGAACGAAAGGCTTGTCCTTGTCGACCAGCGAAGACAGGCTCAGCTCGCTGAGCGTGCCGGTCCACACCATGCCGCTCGCCGGAGTCGCCAGGCCCCCGGCGAGCAACAGACGCAAATCGCGCTTGTGCGGCAGAGCAATCTCGCCGCGCAAGCGGTGCGCGCTACGCACGCCGTCGGCCTCCAACAACAGCTTGCCAAGCAGGGTACTGCCATCAGCCAGATCGAGGCGGGCGAGCTGCAGCTTGCCGGCCAGGACCCCGTCCTTGCCATCGCCGAGGCGAGCGCCGAGATCGAGGCCGCGAATCTCGCCGAAATCCTTGGCCGCCAGGCGCAGCGAGCGCAGATCGACCGACACTTCCGGCGCCTTGCTGCTACCGCCGAGAACGAGCGTGCCGCTAAGGTCTCCATCAACGCCAAGCGGATCGAGTTTCGGTGCCGCGATGGTCACCGTCAAGCGGTCGCCACGAGCGCCGAAAGCACCTTTCGCCGTCAGTCGGTTGCCGGCAGCGTTGAGCTCGACATCGGCCTTGCGCAGCCGCTCGCCAGCGAGATCGACATCGCCCTTGCCGGTGACCGACTGACCATGAAAACGACTGTCATGGAGCTGAAAGCGCAGGCCGAGAACGAGCTCCGGCTGGCTGCTGCCGGTGACATCGAGTTCGGCATTCAGACGTGCCGCGGGCAGGTCTGCAAAGCGGCTGGGGTCGAAATTCTTCAGGTTTCCCTGCACCGCAAACTTGCCGCTGTCGACCAGGCCGAGCTTGCCACTGGCAACGAAACTCGCGTCGCCGCTTTGCAGTCGCAGCCTGTCGACGACGATCTCGGTCGGCGCAATGGCGATCTTGCTGTCGACAGTGAACTGCGGATCACGCAGTTCGATCTCGAGCAGCTGCCGATCTGCGCTCAGGCTGGCGCGCAAGGGTCCGGCAAGTCTTGTCCGCCGCAGACTGCCGTACAGGGCACTCGCGTCGAGTTCCGTCGCTGCCAGGCGCAAGGTCAGTTCGCTGTCACGCAGCAGGCCGCTGCCGCGCAGTCGGCCGCCGCCCGACAAACGGAGATCGAGATCGGCCAGCTGCAATTCGTCGTCGCTCAGACGCAGACCGGCCTGCAGCGAGTCGACCGGCAGCAGTTGCCGGTCGATGGCACCCGGGCGCCGATTGCTCATCGTCAGGCGCCCACCCAGGCCGCCCGACGGCTCGCCGAGAGGCCGTAAATCGACGCTCAAATCAAGCGCCGCCTGCGGCGCACCGGGGCTCCACACAGCCGGGTCGACACCCGAAAGCTGGGCGACGAGTTCGCGGATGGGCTGCGCCGCGAAAGGACTGATCCTTGCCGTGAGCTGACCGGCGAAGCTTTCACCGGCTTTCGCGTCGAGCGGCCGGCCGCTGCCGCGGATGGCGAGTTCTTCGAGCGAGCCGTCGGCGGCGAGATCGAAGGCCAGCGTTCTTCCCGCCGCCTCGCCCTCGATAGCGGCTTTCGCCGTCAGTGCATAGGGCTTGTCGGCGGCCAGAGAAAGCTCCCCGCTGACCGCCAGTCCGCTGGCGCTGGCGCGCAGTGCGGAGACGCGATGCAGCACGCCGTCGCTGCTCAGTGTCGCTTCGAGCGCTTCGACGATGGGCGCCACCTTGCCTTCAGGCAGCGCGTAGTCGCCAACTTCGATGCTGCCGACCCTGAGCTGCTCGATGTCGACGCGCAGTGGCAGGCGCAGGCTATCCGGCAACGTCGACGGCTCGTCGCTGGGCAGGCTCGCAAAGCGCAGGCTGGCCACTGCAAGGCGAGCGACCGAGAGTCGTTTCTGCAACAGCTCGGCCGGCCGCCAGTCGAACTGCAGCTCCTGCAGCTGAACGTCGAGCGTCGCATCCCGCCAATGGATCGACTGCACGCTGAGCGAGCCCGCGAGCGACCCAGTCGGCGCCGTCAGCGTCAGCTGACCACCGGCAAGCTGCTCGAGGCCTCGGCAGCTGAGACGAAAGCCAGCCTCGCTGCCAAGCAGCCCGGCAAGTGCGGCGAGTAGCGTCAAAAGGGCGGCAAGCGGCGCCAGCCACAGCCAGCGACGCGACTTTCGCGGCGGCGGTGCTGGCGTTGACGATTGGGCGGAGCGCTCGTCGCTGCTGCGCTCGGGCGGCTCAAGTGTGGCGTTCAAAACGGCACCGCCAGCGAAAAATCGAGGCGCAGCTTGCCTTCGCGCTGGCCGTACGCGAGGTCCACCCCAAGCGGTCCAAGCGGGCTCTTCCAGCGCGCGCCAATACCGTAACCGACGGCCAGATCGAAAGCGTCGCGACTGTCCTGGGCGTCGCCGGCGTCGACAAAGCCCGCGGCGCCCCAGGACGGCGTAATCCAGTGCGTGTATTCAGCACTCATGGTCATCAGATAGCGCCCACCGACAACCGCCGAGCCGTCGGGCACGCCGAGGCTTTGATAGGCGTAGCCGCGCACCGAGTTGCTGCCGCCGGTGCGAAAGAGAAAATCCTGCGGAATACCATCGCTGGAAGGGGCGAAAGTCACGCCCAGCTCGGCGCGCAGCAGCAGGCCATCGCTGGCGCCAAGAGGCACTCCCTGCGCATAGCGCAGATAGGTGCGCAGAAAGTCCTGATCGGAAAGCAGCTGCTTGCTGCCGCCGCCAAGCTGGAACTGCAGCGCAATCCCCTCGGCCGGGTTCAGCGGATCCGGCGCGTGCCGCCAGGTCCAGCCGGCCTGCGCGGTCAAGGCCTGGTTGGTCGTCGTCGGCGAACCTTTCGGGGTCTGCTCTTCTTCCAGCCAGTTGAGCGCCAGGCGCTGCTCGACGCTGCCGCGCTTCTGAGTGCGCGTGGCCCCCACCGAGTAACCCTCGAGCGCCAGGTCTTCGATGTCGGATTTCTGGAAGGCAATGCCGACACCATCGCGCCGCCGGCGCTGGTCGGGGGGAAGAAAGACGTCGGCGTAGGCCGTCTGGCGCAGTTGCTCGATGCGCACACCGCTTTGCAATTCCCAGGCACGGCCAAAGAGATCGCTGTTGCGATAGCTGGCTTCGACGCGCGCGCCGGTGTTGGTGCTGTAGCCGGCGCCCAGCGACACCTGATAAGGCGCACTCTCGCGGACATGCACCAGTACCGGCGCACTCACCCGCCCATCATCACCGGCGGGCAAGCCATCGCCTACCGCGCTGCGATCGAGGGCAACGGTCACTGACCCGAAGTACGGCGTGTCCTGCAGAGCAGTCTGCAAGGCCAGTAGCCGATCCTCACGGTAGGGCTCCCCGGGTTTGACGCGGTGGTTGTAGCGCTCGATCAGCGCCGCAGAGTAGCGCTTCAGGCCACTGATCTTCAGCTCGCCAAAACTGTAGGGCGGGCCCGCAGCCAGGACGACGCGCAGCTCAACCCGACGCGCCTCGGCGTCGACTCGGGCTGAACTGTCCTGCAGGCGCGCCCCCGCAAAGTCCACCGACAGCAGCTCGGCGAGCAGCGATTGCTTGGCATCGTCCCAGTCGGCTTGCCGAAACGGCTGGCCGCTTTTCAGTTTCCAGCTCTTGGTCAAGGTCTCGCGCCGTGCCGCGTCGACTTCGCCAAGAATCTCGATGTCCACGCTGGCGACCGTCGAGCGCGGCCCGGGATCGACTTCGACGAGCAGTTTTCCGTCACCCTCCCTGACCACCACCTGCGGCGAGAAGTAGCCCTCGGTCGCCAACAGCGGCGGCACTTCGCGCTGCATGCGGCGCTCGAAAGCCGCCTGCTCCGGCGCATCGGCCACCTCGCCGAACTCCAGGAAGTTGGTCAGGAGTTGACGCACCTCTTCCGGTGCCTGCAATTGCGGCACGGCGGCGGCCGCTGGCAGGGCGAGCAGCAGCGCTGCCAGAGCGACGAACTTGTACATGGACAGGTAGCGGAGCGGGAGTGGCAAACGGGATAAGGGATAGCGGATAGCGTGACGTTGATGTGGCGGACGCGCCAGGCGCGAGATTCGCGACGCCAGCAGGCGTGCCTGAAGCGCTTGCTGCAGGCCGCATAGCATAGACGCTTTGGCGTCGATTTTGGCAAGATCTGCAAGACGAGCACAGAAGCAGTACAGCCGCCAGCCAACACAGGCAGCTCATCCTTGGCAGCTTTCAGGCCTCTCCAGGCGCACCACATCCGCGCTCGATGCGATGTCCGAGATGCTCAAGCGACGCAACATGGTCATTTTCTTCTCATGGTGAGTTTCCATCCGCATCAAGACACCGCGCAGGAAGTGAAGCGTTTGCATGATGTAGGGTCCCTTGTTGAGCATTACGCATTCAGCGCGAACCCCCATTGCCGCATCGGTGACTTCCGCACGCGACGGCGTGCCTCCCTTGGCCAGCGATTCGAGTATCTGCGTTGCCCAGATCACCGGGATATGCGCGGCCTCGCAAATCCAGAGAATCTCCTCCTGCACCTCCGACAGCCGTTCAAATCCGACCTCGACACCGAGATCGCCACGGGCCACCATGACCGCGGCTGATTGGTGGCGCATGACCGCCAGCAACAGGCTTGGCAAACGGCTGAAAGCCTTCTTCGTCTCGATCTTCAGCACGATGCCCAGATGGGAAGCGTCGAGGCGATCAAGGGCGCCAATCAGATCTTCGATATCCTGCGGGCGCTGCACGAACGACAGGGCGACCATGTCGGCGTGGCGAGCAACGAAGGCAAGGTCTTCCCTGTCGACCGCGCCAAGCGCCGGCATGTCGATCTCGGTATCCGGCAGGTTGATTCCCTTCTCGGCACGCAGTTTGGCGACACCTCCTGCGGCATGGGTGATCGCGACGGCGAAGCGGTCAGGCAGCACTTTCCCGATCTTTCCGGCGATCTTGCCATCGTCGAAGAAGATTCGCTCTCCTTCACGAACGCTGACGAAGGCCTCGTCGAGCGAGCAGGCAATACGCGCGCGCTCAACAAGATTGCCAGCGTCATCGAATACAGCATTCCGTCCGAGCACCTCGCCTTTGACCACATCGAGCATGTCTCCTGGTTTCAGCAACACGGCTTGCGGCATGGGGGGCAAGACGCCGACCCGGGCTTTGCCAATCCGCTTCGTCTTTCGACGCAGCTTGAGGTGGGTGCCTTCGCTGACATACGCAGTGCGCACCCCCTGGCACAGACAGGCATCCGCGGAAACACCGATGACTTCGAGTCTCCGGGCACGCCCCCGTGCATCCTGCAGCTCGATGTAATCGCCTTCTCTGACCTTGCCCAGCAGGTCCCCTCGAAGCGGGACGCCGTCCCCTTCAGACGAGGCTTCACTGGCTTCCTTGACGAAGCGGACGAGCGCCGGCCCGATCGTCTGACCGAAGGCATTCCTCTGCGGCCGCCACTTGACGACGCCCTCGGTCGGCTCCACCGGGCCGGTTCGTAACTTGGGCCCGGCCAGGTCGCAACACACATTGCACGAACGCCCAAGCGCCTTTTCCGCACGCCGCAATTGCTCGACCATGCCTCCCCAGACCTCGGCACTGTCATGGGCACAATTGATGCGCATGATGTCCATGCCTTGTGCCAGCAGGTTGCTGATGAACGACGGGTCGGCAGCGGCTTCGCTGGGCATGGTGACCATGATCCGTGTCTTGCGATCGTCTGGCAGCGGCCCCAGGATCTCCTTCGCGTGCCTGGCCAGAACCTGATCGCCTTCCTGGAACAGGATCCTTGGCGCGACCTTGACGCGATCGGGAACAGGGTTCCTGCCGAGTCGGCGCAGCACATCCGCGACACTGTCGAGCGAGGCCATGACGTGCGCCTCCGTGCGGCCCAGAGAACTCAGACCCAGACGACCCAGTTCGCGCTGCAAAATACGGATATCGACTCGCCGCACGGCCAGGTAGTGCGCCAGGTTGCGCGCGCTCGCCCTGAATCCCGGCGACACGATACGCAAGCTCGCGTCCAGTTCGTCTTCAATGGCCATCGCGTCTTCGCGAAGCCGCTCGATGGCCAGCGCCACCCGCCGCACGAGGATGTCGCGCGATGACACGTCCCCTGTTTTTTCTTGCTCACTTGCCATGCAGGCTTTCCCCAATCGACTCGAAATGATGTGCCCAAAGGCGGGATTGTTGGCTAACAAGGTTGCGGTTGTATGACGCCAAACGACGAACTCTTTGCCACGTGACGCGTCCACGACATTGTCCGCCGACGATCTGAGTACGCCGTCGCTCGATACTTGGCACGCGAGGAGTTCTGTGAAGTTTGTGGGGAGCAGATTCGTCCAGGCCTGATAGCAAACTACCCGTCGCCGAAACAGTTTCTTTCAAACTGCCAGACGAGACCCGCCACCTTCGAGAAAGGGCCTGCCATGCCACGAGTTCTGATGATCATAGCCAGCATCCTGCTGTCGGCGCCCGTCAGTGCCCAGGACGCGGTCGAAACGGACGCTGACAAGTACAAGATTCTTCTCGAAAACGACAGCGTGCGTGTATTGGCATATCACGACCGACCTGGGGAGAAGACTCATCAGCACCGGCACCCGGCATTCGTTCTCTACGCAATAGCGCCGTTCAAACGAACAATCACCTTGCCGGATGGGAAAGTGATTGTTCGCGAGTTCAAGGCAGGAGAGGTGATCTGGTCAGAAGCGCAGACGCACACCGGCGAGAATGTTGGTCAGACCGATACGCAGGTGATCATCGTCGAACTCAAGCAGAAACTGCATGGGCCTACCGAAAAGCAATAGCTAAGCTTGTCAAGCGGCTGTCGCTACAGCGCTCAACCCTCACGCTCGGCGAAGCACGACGCGCGGAATCGCCGGGACGGAGATGAGACTGATGCGGACGGAACCATTACGGATGGCTCGGGCAAGACAAGTCTGATGCCTTCTGCATTCCGATTTCCGGGTCGAACATTTCATCCAAGGCTGCTGACCGCCCTCCGCCGACAGAGGTTCGAATCGAAATTCAGCACAATTTCTTTCGCGGAACGGCTGCGCTCACGACGTCTTGCTGGCCCGACAACGAGGCTACGCGCGGCGAACCTCCAGTTCCCGCCTGATCGCCCGCATTTACGGCTAGCGGCCATTGCACCATGCGAGCTGAATTGGGTATGATCACATGGATAGGTTTGTGCAGGCGTTTCTACCAAATCACTCCCACGGAGCCCAATTATGGCAAAAGCAGAAAAAGTAATGAAATCGAAGAAATCGAAAAACGTTGCAGATACCGTACAAGCCGAAATGACGACTGTCGTCACCCCGGATTTCGTCAAGATCAGCAAGGTTGTCGGGCGGCAGATCCTCGATTCACGCGGCAACCCGACCGTTGAAGTCGACATCACGCTCGACAATGGCTATATGGCTCGTGCAGCCGTCCCGTCGGGTGCATCAACCGGTGAATTCGAAGCCTGCGAACTGCGCGATGGCGACAAGAAGATCTACCTTGGCAAAGGCGTCCTGAAAGCCGTTGCCGCGGTCAACGGCCCGCTCGCAAAACTGCTCAAGGGCAAGAACCCCCTTGATCAGCGCGCACTCGACGAGGCGATGATCGCCCTCGACGGCACGGCCAACAAGTCAAACCTCGGCGCCAACGCGCTTCTCGGCGCTTCGATGGCCATCACCATGGCCGGCGCCAACGTCAGCGAGATGCCGCTCTGGAAGTATATTGGCAAGATTCACCGCAACCGTGATTTCTGCTTGCCCACGCCGATGGCCAACATCATCAACGGTGGCAAGCACGCCGACAACCTGATCGACTTCCAGGAATTCATGATCATGCCGGTCGGCGCACCGAGTTTCTCGGAAGGCCTGCGCTGGATCACCGAAATCTTCCACGCTCTGAAGAGCATCCTGAAAAAAGGCGGCCATGTCACCGCGGTCGGCGACGAAGGCGGCTTCGCGCCCAATCTGACCAACGACCAATCTCTCGAAGTGATCATGGAAGCAATCGTCGCCGCCGGCTACAAGCCTGGCAAGCAGATCGGCATTGCGCTCGACTGCGCTTCTTCCGAGCTCTTCGACGAAGGTGACCGCAAGGGCTACAAGTTCTGGAAGTCGAACCCGGACAAGCTGTTTACTGACGACGAGATGATCCAGGTGTACAGCGACTGGTGCAAGAAGTACCCGATCGTGTCCATCGAAGACGGTCTCGACCAGAGCGACTGGGACGGCTACGTCAAGCTGACCAAGGAACTCGGCGAAACAGTGCAGATCGTCGGCGACGACTTCTTCGTCACCAATCCGGTTCGCCTCAAGCAAGGCATCGACATGAAGGCGGCGAACGCCATCCTGATCAAGGTCAACCAGATCGGTACCGTCACCGAGACGCTCGACGCCATCAAGATGGCGCAGAAAGCTGGCTACGGCGTCATCTCCTCGCACCGCTCGGGCGAGACCGAAGACGCCTTCATTGCCGACCTCGCCGTCGGCACCGGCGCCGGCCAGATCAAGACCGGTTCGCTGTCGCGTACCGACCGCATCTGCAAGTACAACCAGCTGCTGCGCATCGAAGAGCAACTGGGTAGCAAGGCCGTCTACAAGGGCCTGAAGTCGATCAAGGGCGCCGGCTTCTAGACTGCGCCGCAAGTCGGGAAAAGGCATCGCTGCGGCGATGCCTTTTTTTGTTTCCAGTCGCCCACTACAAGCCCGCCTTGGCGAGCCGCTTGATGAAGGCGGGCTTACGCGCGTGCGCCTGACGTAGCGACTCGATGCGCAGCCGAAAGTCGCCGCCTCTGCCGCGCGCAGCGAGGTCTCGCAGGTCGAGCAAGTGCTGCAAGGCCTGATCATAGCCCGCCGCCTGCGTGCTCGCGACGAGCGTTTCGACTTCGATCCACAGTCCGGCCTCGCGTCCGACGAGAGCGTCCAGGTGCTTCTCCCTGGCGACTGCCACTTCCCGCTCGCGCCGTATCTTTTCCGCTGCCTGATGCTCGGCCTCGATGCGCTTCCTCTCCTTGGCGTGCGCCGCTGCAGCCGCAAGCAGTTGCCGGACCGTCCTGGCGGACGTTATCGTCGGCCCTGTGCCGGCAGCGCCGGGCTGCCGGAGGAAGCGTTGCAGCAGCTCCGCGACAGCGGCTTGATCAGACTCGACGACGAGTTTGGTGATCACCTCGTCCTTTTCCGCCGTGGCCAGCGTGCCAAGCCAAGCAAGAAACTCGTCTCGATCGAGCGCAAGCTCCGCGAGTGGCGAACTGGCCCTGGCGGCGACGTGCAGTAGGTCGCCGTCAATACGCAGGAAGTCGGCCAGACTGTCGAGAGAGGCGCTCAGCTGGCCGAGGCCCGGCGGCACCGGCGGTTCGGCTTCCTTGCTGTCGATCTCCCCCGCTTGCACCCGCAGCAGCCAGCCGAGGTAGAGTGCCCGCAAATCACCGCGTGCCAACTCGGCACGGACCGAGATCAGCGACGACAGCAGCCCTTCGCCATCGACCCACTCGCCGCCATCCTCGTCGTCGGAGGAGAACGAGAGGATGAGCTTGCCGGACTTCACGTTGACGAAGGCACTGTCGCTGCCAAAGTAGGCCAGGGCGGTTGCCGGATTCAGCAGGCGCGGTGGCAGGCGCAGCTTCACGATGCGTGTGCCCCAGTTGGCGAGGTAGAGGAAAGCGTCGAAGTAACGCTCCATCCACACCTCGGGCTGACCCTTGAAGTCGCCCCACGAATACTCGTTGACGAAACTCGTCGGGGTGATGCGCGCCCGCGTCGAGACCGACCGCAGCTCGCTCATCTCGGCGGCGGTGAGCGGCCGGTCGATGGCCTGGAATTCGTAATACTGATATTCGCTCATGTTGTCCTCGAAGTTTGTGTCGGTAAGCTCAGCCTCTGCACGATCGTTCCAGGTTCAGCGCCAGGAGCCGCCGCAGGATTTCTTCGTCGGGCATCTCCGGGGTGTAATCAATCCAGCCATAAGCAGCGGCGACCGTTCTGTCGAGCTCCTGCTGGCGTAGTTGCAGCCCTGCAGGCATTTCGTTATAGAGCTTGGTCAGCGTGCGAAGCTTCCAGGCCCGAGCGTGGTCTGGCCTTGGGACGGGGCGAGGCGGAAAGCTGGCAGCTTGTTCTTCTGGTGTGATTTCCCACTCGAGCCAGCCTTCCGGATTGAGCCATTTTTCCCGCCACGCATCGAGGTCGGCCGCGGCTCGGGCTATGATCGAAAAGGGTTCGCCATTCGCTGGCACCGCCCCCAGGTCAAAGCCGAATGGGAAAGGGAAGGTCTCGAAGCACAGGCTGGTGTTGTACACAGGGTCATTGCCAACGCCTAAACGCCCACCTTTTTCGATCGCCCATAAGCAGTGGAAGCGTGACGACAAAATGCCCAGCATCGAATCGTCCTGGCGCGGGATGGCAATCAGCTTGTGCTCAGGTGCAACCTTCACTGGGAATTTCACGAAAAAGCGGTGCTTGGCCGTTTCCGGCGTGGCAATGTAGTAGGCAAGCCCGTGTAGCGCAGCTCGGAGCTCTGGGCGAAAACGGCCATGCCGCCACCACATTTCCGCCCGTGCAAGCTCGCGATTTCCGCTTCGTACGGGCTTGACCTCGGCCTCAACATAAGCGAATGGAGCGAGGTAATCGGCAGCGTCCGACTGTTTTCTTCCGGCGAAGTCGACCACCCAGTTGCCTGCCCAGCGCCGTGTGACGTCGGAGCCGTTGTAAATGGGCCGTACCACATCACTGTTTGGGCGGCCGTTCGGGTTAGCGGTGTCCTTCAGCCACACCAAGGCGGTTGTGGTGTCCACTTTGAAGGGGCCGGCCAAGCAAATCCCAAAAAAAGAGCGTCCACCGTTGGCGCTGAGCGGTTTCGCCTGCGTGAGGTCCAGCGCTTGGTCGTTTAGCGCACTGCCAGTCAGGTCGGCATGGATAACCGCCACCGGGGTGCCGTCGAGCCGCATGCTTCCGGTTTGCCCGAAACACACAAGGCTGACCCGTACCGCAGCCCCCTCGTTGACCCATTCTTCATCCGACCACGCCTCAAAAATGTGCGTGCTCTGCAGGATGCGCTGCAATACCACACGGTTGCGCTTCTGGCGGATGGAGTTGGTGGCCACAAGCCCTGCCCGCTCGCACAAGCCGGCTTCGATCTGCGCGCGGCTCTTTTCGAACCAGTAGGTGACCAGGTCAGCACCACCAGGAACGCGGCCTTCGTAACACTTGCGCAGCCGTTCGACGTAGTCGCCGCCGAGTTCGCCGCGCATCATTTTGTCGCCGAGAAACGGCGGATTGCCGACGATCACATCGGCCTTCGGCCACGCTGCTTCGCTGCCGTCGTTTTTGAGCAGCGCGTCGCGGTGCTCGATGTGGTCTAGCGGTGCCAGGATCGGGTTGCGCCGGAAGTCGTAGCCATTTTTCAGCATCCACTGGATTTCACCAACCCACACCGTGACGCGCGCCAACTCGGCGGCATAGGCGTTGATCTCGATGCCGAGCACGTTGGCCGGGCTGGTCTCGATGGCCAGTTGCCGTTGCAGGCCGAGGGCTTCGGCGTCGAGGTTGGCGCGGTGCTCGAGGTCTTTCAGCGCGCGCAGGCTGAGGTACAGGAAGTTGCCCGAGCCGCAGGCGGGGTCGAGCACGCGGAAATCCTTGAGGCGTTCGAGGTAACCGAGGAACAGCGCTTGTGCTTCCTTCCAGGCCATCTGCGAGCCCTTGCCCCCGGCGTGGTACCTGGCGACCAGCAGACCGATGCGCGCGCGGGCTTGCGCCCATTCGCGCGCCAGCGGTTCGACGATGACCGGATTGACGAGTTTCATGATCGTCCCCGGGTCGGTGTAGTTGGCACCGAGCGGCGCGCGGATTTTCGGATCGAGACCGCGTTCGAAGAGCGTGCCGAGAATGGCGGGCTCGATGGCGCTCCAGTCCATCCTGCTGGCAGCGTGCAGCGCGGCGACCTCGCCGGGCGTCAGTTCAATTAGTTCGACGCGGGCGAAAAGGCCGCCGTTGAACCAGGCGATGTCTTCGAGCAGGAAGTCGCCGCCGCTCTGCATGGCGCGGAACAGTTCGCCGAGCGCGACACCCAGCTTGACGCTGTCGGCGCCGCGCTTGTTCAGGACGCGCTCGAAAAGCTGTTTCGGCAGCAATTCGATGTCTTCGGCGAACATGCAGAACAGGCACTGGATCAGCAAGTGTGCGACCTTCTGCGGGTCGTGGCCGCGGCCGGTCATCGATTGGGCGATGTCGGCGAAGCGGCCGGCGGCGTCGGCGGTGATTTCCTGCACCGTGCGACCCGGCCGGAACTTCTCGGGGTCGGTGAACAGCCAGCGCAGTTTTTGCAGGTTCTCCGGCGTGCCGATGTCTTCAAGACGGATGCTGTGCGTCTCCGACGGCCTGCCGGTGAAATGCGTGTGGATCTGGGTCAAGGCGCGGTTGCTGACGACCAGCAGCGGCGGGTTGTCGAGCGCCAGCGCGTAGGTCATCAGTTGCTTGAGGGCACTACCCAGATCGCCGCCCGGCCCCTTGTTCTCCCAGCCGAAGTGTCCGCGCTTCCAGACATCCGCCCAGCCATGCCCGGCGCCGGTGCGGGTCGCGCCGCGTTCGAAACAATAGTCGTCAGGATCGTTCGGTGCCTCGACGCCGAGCAGTGCGCACAGATCAAGGAAGAAGGCTTGCGAGCCGGCGCGCTCGGAAAGCGGGTTTTCGCGCCATCTGGCGATGAATTGGCTGGGGGTCATGGGCGATGCGCTGAGCGTCTCGAATACGTGCAAGCATAGCCGATGGCCGCTCCTTACAGTTGAAAGTCCGTCCGATCATCGAGTGTACCGACCCCTCCGCAGCACTTCTCGTGCTTCGGAAAACTGACGGCGAAGCCGGCTATCCCGAGCCAAGGACACAAAACCCCGATGAAGAGTATCAAGCTCCTCGGCAGGTGCTGCAACAACTGTCGCATGAGCAACGGTCGAGAGGCTGGCAAGCGATCACGCGCGAAGCAATGGCTATGGCGAGGGAAAGCCCCGGCCGGTATGGCGATGGTCGGTGCACAGTGCTATTCGCCAAGGTCGCCAATTTTGATTGCTTTGCTGCGCACGCCCGCCTGGCGCGGCAAGAGCAGTGACAGCAGGCCGGCAATCAGAACGAAGGCCGAGGACGCCCACAGGCAGGCAACCAGCCCGTTGCTCGCTCCGCTTTGCAGCCCCCACTGATAGAGGGCCCCCGAAAGAACGGTGCCGGCCAAACGACCGGCAGCATTGGCCATGTAGTAGAAACCGACGCTCATCGCCACTTTGTCACTGTCGGTGTAGGCCAGAATAAGGTAAGAGTGAACCGCCGAGTTGAGCGCAAAGACGGCACCAAAGATGATCAGGCCGGCGACGACGACAAGCGTTGGCGCCACCCCGGCGCTCAAGGCCACGGCAATACCGGCGGGCAAGGCGGCGAGAACGAAGGCGAGAATCGTCGCCGTCCGCCCGTCGGGCTCGTGTTGCTCCTGAACACGGCTGCGCAACAGGCGCGGCGTCGCCGCCTGCACGATGCCGTAGCCGATGACCCACACCGCCAGGAAACCACCCGACTGCCAGAAGGTCCAGCCGAGCACGCTCGAAAGGAACACCGGCAGGCCGACGACGAACCACACGTCGCGAGCACCGAAGAGGAAGATGCGCGCCGCGGCGAGTTTGTTGACCGCGGCGTTGCGCGAGAACATCTGGCCGAATTTTGCTTTCCTGTCGGCCTCACCAAGACCACCGCGCATCAGGACGGCGGCCACGAGCAGCGTGACGCCGACCAGTACGACCAGCAGCTTGAGCGCCGTCTGGAAATCGAGCACCGTCAGCAACAGACCACCGACGAAGAAACCGACACCCTTCAAGGCGTTCTTCGAGCCGGTCAGGATCGCCACCCAGCGGTACAGGGTCGCCGACGAATCCTCGGGGACAATCAGCTTGACGGCGCTCTTCGAACTCATCTTGGTCATGTCCTTGGCGATCCCGCTCAAGGCCTGCGAAGCCATCACCCAGGCGACGACCAGCCACGACTGCGGCGCAAAGGCGAGCATCGACAGCGCGACGACTTGCGTGCCGAGACCGATGAAAAGCGTCGTCTTGAGCCCGAAGCGGGCACCGATATAGCCGCCGAAGAGGTTGGTCAGGATGCCGAAGACTTCATAGAAAATGAACAGCGAAGCAACGGCCAGCGGCGTGTAGCCGAGATTGTAGAAGTAGAACAGGACCAGCATGCGCGTCGCGCCGTCGGTCACCGTGTCGGCCCAGTAGGCGCCAGTCACCAGCACGTAGTTGCGCAGGCCGGCACGCGACGCCTCACTCCTGCTTGCCGATGGATTGTTCACTGCTCTCCTCCTGTCGGCTGCCGATGGGTCGCAGTCGGCGTCCGACGGACGCCGACTCGCTCCCCTGCAGCGCTGCGAAAACCAAGCAAAAGCATCGACCTAGAGCGACCGCGCCAGCTTGCGCGCCAGTTCGGCGTAGCGATTGGCATAGCCCCACTCGTTGTCATACCACGCGTAAATCTTGAGCATCGTCTCGTTGACCACCAGAGTGTGCGCGGCGTCGACGATCGACGAACGCGGATCGCCCAGATAGTCCATGGATACCAGTGGTCGCTCCTCGTAACCGAGGATTCCCTGCAGCGGACCCTCGGCAGCCGCCTTGAACAGGACGTTGACCTCGGCGGCCGTGGTCGGCCGCTGCATTTCGAAGACGCAATCGGTCAGCGAAGCGTTGAGCAGGGGCACGCGCACCGCGTGGCCATCGAGCTTGCCTTTCAGTTCCGGGAAAATCAGCGCAATTGCCGTCGCCGAACCGGTCGTCGTCGGGATCAGCGACAAACTCGCCGAGCGTGCGCGCCGCAAGTCCTTGTGCATCTGGTCATGCACCACCTGCGTGTTGGTCGAGCTGTGGATGGTGGTGATCATCCCGCGCGCGATACCTATCGCCTCGTGGACGACCTTGACCACCGGCGCCAGGCAGTTGGTGGTGCACGACGCGGCGGTGACGATCCGGTCGCGCGCCGGATCGTAGAGATGGTCATTGATCCCCATGACGATGTTCAGCACGCCGCCATCCTTGACCGGCGCGGCGACGACCACTTTCTTGACGCCGGCATCGAAATAGGGGTTTAGCAGCCCGACCGTGCGCCACTTGCCGCTGGCTTCGAGAACGATGTCCACGTCGGCATCGCGCCACGGACCGCCAGCGACATCCTTGGCGCTGCTGTAGCCTATCGACCGGCCATCGATCAGCAGGCGGCCCTGGCTGACCGAAATGTCATGCCGCCAGCGGCCCTGCACCGAATCGAATTCAAGCAGGTGTGCGGCCGACTCGACCGGCCCATTCGCTTCATTGATATGGACGAACTCGAGCTCCGGATAGTCCCAGGCCGCGCGCAGAGCCAGCCGGCCCATGCGACCGAAACCGTTGATGCCAACTTTGATCGTCATTTCTCGTTTCTCCAGGGGGTTGTGATGCGGCTCGGACGGATCCCGCGAGCCGCCCTTTTGCACGCCGCAAGCCACATCGGCGCGCTCGACGTTTCCATATTGCTAGAATTCTCGAAATCTGTAAACCCTCAGCGCAGCGAGTTGCCAAAGCGAGTCTGCTCTGGCCGATGCTCCGGGCCAGGCCTGATGCGCGGGAAAACCACCTTCGCCGGCAAACACTTTGCGGCAGCGGCGATATTTCGGTATCGTTGGAAGCATGAACAATACCAATGCCGTCGCCGCGCTCGCCGCGCTGGCGCAGGACAGCCGCCTCGCCATCTTCAGACTGCTGGTCCAGAACGCCCCTGCCGGCCTGACCGTCGGGGTGATCGCCGAACAGCTTGAATTGCCCGCACCGACGCTATCCTTCCATCTCAAGACCCTGGCCCACGCCGGCCTGGTCAGCACGCTCCAGGAGGGGCGTTTCGTCCGCTGCCGAGCCGAGATGGGCAGAATCGATGCGCTGATCGGCTTTCTCACCGACAATTGCTGCGACGGCAATCCGGAGATTTGCAAGCCAGCGGTAGGACGCGAATGAGCTTTTTCGAGCGCTGGCTAAGCTTGTGGGTATTCCTGTGCATCGTCGCCGGGACGGCTGTCGGCGTTGCCGCTCCCGAACTGGCGCAGGCCTTCGCCCGCCTCTCCGTCGCGCAGGTCAACATCCCGGTCGGCTTGTTGATCTGGGTGATGATCATCCCGATGCTGATGAAGGTCGACTTCGCGGCGCTGCATCAGGTCCGGCGCCAGAAGAGCGCCATCGGTATCACGCTGTTCATAAACTGGGCCGTCAAGCCGTTCTCGATGGCACTGCTCGGCTGGATATTCATCCGCCACGTTTTCGCCCCGCTCCTTCCGGCAGCGCAAATCGACAGCTACATCGCCGGCCTGATCCTGCTTGGCGCGGCGCCGTGCACGGCAATGGTTTTCGTATGGAGCAATCTGTGCCGTGGCGATGCCAATTTCACGCTCACGCAAGTGGCGCTGAACGATCTGGTGATGGTCTTCGCCTTCGCCCCGATCGTCGCCCTGCTGCTTGGCGTTTCGGCAATTCCCGTGCCTTGGGAAACGCTGTTCCTGTCGGTGGTGACCTACATTGTGCTGCCGCTGGCCATCGCCCAGTTCGTCCGCCAGCGTCTGCGCCGACATGGCGAGGCACGTTTCCAGCGCGCGCTAAGCCGCATCGGCCCGTTCTCGATCATCGCCCTGCTGGCCACGCTGGTGCTGCTTTTTGCCTTCCAGGGCCAGGCCATCAGCGAGCAGCCGCTGATCATCGCCATGCTTGCCGTGCCCATCCTCCTGCAGGGCTTGCTGATTGCCGCGCTTGGCTACTGGCTGAACCGGAAATTCTGCGTGGCGCACGCCGTTGCTGGCCCATCGACGATGATAGGAGCATCAAACTTCTTCGAGCTGGCGGTGGCTGTGGCAATCGCCCTCTACGGCTTCGATTCCGGTGCTGCCCTGGCCACCGTCGTCGGCGTCCTGATCGAGGTCCCGGTGATGCTCTGGCTGGTGCGTCTGGTGAACCGCAGCAAGCCCTGGTACGAGGCCGGCCTGGGCCCGCGCGCACCGCTTCGTGAATCGCACTGAGCAAGGAAACCAACGCCCGCAAGGGCGCGGCAGACGGTGCTTGACGAGTTGCTGTGCGAACGAGATACTTCTATTGAACCGGCCAACTTCACTGGTCGAGCTCCCCTCGCTTCTGAACCCTTTCCATCAACCGAATCTGGATAAGAACTCATGAATGCCAAAAACATTAAACCGGGTGTTGCTACCGGCGACCAATTGCAAGCGATCTTCGAACTGGCCAAGGAAAAGCAGTTCGCTCTCCCAGCGGTTAACGTCATCAACTCCAGCACCGTCAACGCGGTCATGGAAACCGCTGCCGAGCTGAACGCTCCGGCAATCATCCAGCTGTCCAATGGCGGCGCACAGTTCTATGCCGGCAAGGGCCTCGACAATGCCGGTCAACGCGCCTGCGTCGCTGGCGGCGTCTCCGCCGCCACGCACATCCATCAGCTTGCCGAACTGTATGGCTGCACCGTCGTCATGCACACCGACCACGCCGCCAAGAAACTGCTGCCCTGGATCGACGGTCTGCTCGACGCCGGCGAGCAGTACTTCAAGGTCCATGGCAAGCCACTCTACAGCTCGCACATGCTTGACCTCTCCGAAGAGCCGATCGGCGAAAACATCGACATCTGCACGCGTTACCTCGAGCGCATGAGCAAGATGGGGATGACTCTCGAAATCGAACTCGGTGTGACCGGCGGTGAAGAAGACGGCGTCGATAACACCAACGTCGACAGCTCCAAGCTGTACACCCAGCCCGAAGATGTCGCACTGGCTTACGAAGCGCTGTCCAAAGTCAGCGATCGCTTCACCATCGCGGCGGCCTTCGGCAACGTGCATGGCGTCTACAAGCCCGGCAACGTGAAACTGCAGCCGATCATCCTGAAGAATTCCCAGGAATTCGTACAGAAGAAATTCGGCACCAAGGCGCAGCCGGTCGACTTCGTCTTCCATGGTGGGTCGGGTTCGAGCCTGGAGGAAATCCGCGAGGCGATCGGCTACGGCGTCGTCAAGATGAACATCGATACCGACCTGCAGTGGGCCTTCTGGGACGGCGTGATGGGCTTCTACAAGAAGAACGAAGGCTATCTGCAAGGCCAGATCGGCAACCCCGAAGGCGACAGCAAGCCGAACAAGAAGTATTACGATCCGCGCGCCTGGCTGCGCAAGGGCGAAGACGCTTTCCGCGCCCGCCTGACGCAGGCCTTCAAGGATCTCAACAACATCGGGACCCTGGCGTAGTCAAGCGCTGAGGACTCCGAAACGGGCTGGCCCAGGTTCTCTGGGCTGGCCCTTTTTTGTGTCGGGCCAGGACATTGCGAATACGCGGCACATGCGTGGCATGCACGCAGCCAGCAAGCCATTGCCGCGACACCGGCGCAGCTGCCTGAACAGTACAAGCCTGCCCGCCTGCTCCGACACCACCACACTCTTGCCAACCGAGGACCAAACCATGAGCACCCTGGTAGAACAGCTAATCAATACAGAAGCGCACAAATCGCTTTTCGAATCCGCAGTGCGCCAACTCCCGCTTCCGGTCTGTGCCGCCTTCGGCTCGTCCGACAAGCCACAGCCGGTCAGCTTCAGCAGCACCGATCGTGTGCTGAGCACCAAAGACAGCGAAGCCGTCGCCAAGCAGTTTCCAAGAACCGTCGCCGCGTCGGGCAATGTCGTGCTCAGCTCCGCCGGCAGCAGAACCACCCACATCAAGGGCAAGCGCGTCGCCGTCCTCTTCTCGGGTGGCCCCGCCGCCGGTGGACACAACGTCGTCTGCGGCCTGAAGCGGGTACTCGGCTCGGGCAACACCCTGCTTGGCGTCAAGGCCGGACCGAAAGGCCTGCTCGAAGGCTCGCTGTTCGAAATCAGCGATGCCGACGTCGACTTCGTCCTCAACACCGGCGGCTTCAATTTCCTCGGTTCGGACCGTACCAAGATCAAGAGCGACGCCCAGTTCGCGCAGGTTCGCGAAACCTGCATCAAGCACAGTCTCGACGCCATCGTCGTCGTTGGCGGTGACGATTCGAACACCAACGCCGCCGTACTCGCCGAGTCGCTGTACCGTGGCGTCAAGGCCGACGGGTCCGGCGTTCAGGTGATCGGCGTACCGAAGACCATCGACGGCGACCTGCAACTGGGCGACCTGCTGGCGATCTCCTTTGGCTTCGATACCGCGACGCGGATCTACAGCGAAATGGTCGGCAACATCCTGCAGGACACCAGTTCCTCCTTGAAGTACTGGCACTTCGTCAAGCTCATGGGCCGCTCCGCCTCGCACGTGGCACTCGAAGTGGCGCTGCAGACCAAGCCAGCGATCGCCATCATTTCCGAGGAAGTGTCGGCCAGGAAGATGTCGCTGGCGAGCATCATCGACAGCATCGCCAAAGTCGTCGTCGAACGCTCGCACAAGGGCATGAATTACGGCGTACTGCTGGCTCCCGAAGGCCTGATCGAGTTCATCCCCGAGATGAACGCCATGATCGCCGAGCTCAACGACGTCCTGGCGCATGAAGCCACGGCTTTCGCCGCTCTCGCCGACGACCAAAAAGCGGCTTTCGTGGAAAGCAAGCTCAGCGCCGACAACGGCAAGCTGCTGGCTTCCCTGCCGCACTACATCGTCGACATGCTGCTCGCCGAGCGCGATTCGCACGGCAACCTGCAGGTCTCGCTGATCCCCACCGAGCAGTTGCTGATCGACATGACCAAGGCACGCGTCAAGGAACTCGACGGCAAAGTCCCATTTGCCGCGCACAGCCACTTCCTGGGTTACGAAGGGCGTTGCGGCGCGCCGACACTGTTCGACGCCGCCTACACCTACAACCTCGGCCTGACCGCCGGCTCCTTGATCCTGGACGGCCACAGCGGCTACATGGCGACGATTACCGACCTGACCAGCGGCGGCGTGCCGCAGGCGATCCCGCTCGCCGGCCTGCTCAATATCGAGCGCCGCCACGGCCAGGATGAGTTCGTGATCGAGAAGGCGCTGGTCAAAATGGACTCGCCGGCCATGCAGTTCTTTACGTCCCGACGCGACGAGTGGGCCGCCAGTGACCTCTTCACGTCACCCGGTCCGCGCCAGTTCTGGGGCCCGACGACGCATCAGCAACCGATCAGCGTGGCCCTGAACTCGGGTTCCAATTCGCTGATGTTCAAAATCGGCTGATCGCGCGCTCGCCTGTGACAGGCTGGGGCCATCGGCTGACGATGGCCCCTTTTTCTTTTTCCCGCACGGCTTATCATGGCCGGTCGCCCCGTGGCCAGCGATTGATGCCGCGTAATGCCACACGCCAGCAGATTCGCGCGGGCAAGCCCGGCGCGAAGCCGACAGTCTGGAAACACCTTCATTGGCGCGCAGCGGCCAGGGAGAAAGAATGCACGTAATCGTTCTTGGTGCCGGCGTCGTTGGCATCACCAGCGCCTACTATCTGGCCCGTGACGGCCATCAAGTCACGCTCGTAGACCGCAACCCGGGCGCTGCCCGGGAAGCCAGTTACGCCAACGGCGGTCAGTTGAGCTATAGCTACGTGGCACCACTGGCTGACCCAGGAGTGTGGCCGAAGCTTGTCCCCTGGCTGCTCTCCCCGACCTCCCCGGTCCGTTTTCGTCCCCAACTGGACCCTCAGCAATGGCGCTGGTGCCTGCAGTTTCTCGCTGCCTGTCGCGGCCGCTGCAGCGCGGAAACGACCCGCCACCTGTTGCGCCTCGGGCACGCCAGCCGTCGTCTGATGCACGAACTGCTCAGCCGCGAGCCGGGCCTCGACTGCGCCTACGCCAGCAGCGGCAAGCTGGTCGTGTACCGCGATGCGGCGGCCCTGGAGAGTGCGCGCCGCCAGGTCGAATTCCAGCGAGGCCTGGTTGCCGACAGCCACTACCGCCAGGAGGTGCTCAACAGCGCAAGCTGCATCAGTATCGAACCGGCCCTCGACGGCCTGCGCCGGCAAATCGTCGGCGGCGTGCACACGCCGAGCGAGGACAGCGCGGATTGCTATCGCTTCAGCATCGGCTTATTGGCCAGGATGCGTGCGGCCGGGCCGGAAAACCGCTGCCTTTTTGACACCTCGATACAGGGTCTCAAAGTCAGCCAGGGCGACATCGTCGGCGTCGAAACCAGCGCCGGACTGCTGGAAGCCGACGCCTACCTCCTCGCCAGCGGCTGCGACAGCGCACGCCTGGCGCGTCCGCTGGGCCTGGCGCTGCCGATCTACCCACTCAAGGGCTACAGCCTGACGGCGCCGATCAGCGACCCGAACGCTGCGCCAACACTGAGCGTCACCGACTTCCAGCGCAAGATTGTCTATGCCCGCCTCGGCGGACAATTGCGCGTTGCCGGCATTGCCGATATCGGCGGCTACAGCCGCGCCATCGCGCCGCGGCGCCTGGCAACCCTGCTCGCCGAAGCACGTGCCGCTTTCCCTGCTGCGGCCAATTACGAGCAGCTGGACGGCTGGGCCGGCCTGCGGCCGGCGACGCCGAGCGGACGGCCGATCCTCGGCCACAGCCCGTACCGCAAGCTGTGGCTGAATGTCGGCCACGGCGCACTCGGCTTCACGCTGTCGCTGGCCAGCGGCCGTGCGCTCGCCGACCTGATCGGCGGCCAGTCGCCCTGCGTCTCACTCGACGGCTTCACCCTGGCCGGCAGCCTGGGCAAGGCAGGCGCAAGCGCGTGCTGAGTGCTTGCGCCCGGTCGGACTATTTACTCGGGTAGAGCATTCAGAAGGACCATCACCTTCAGCACTTCGCCCGGGTTGCCAAGCGGCCCGAACCACTTCTTGAGGACCGGGCCGATTTCGCCAGTGCGATACAACTGTGCCAGCGAGCGATCGACGGCCAGGCGCATGTCCGAATCGCGGCGCATCATCAGACCGTAGGGCTCGTAGGTAAACTGATTGTCACCGATGGAGTATTCCGTACCGCCGCCACCGAGCAGCGCAGTGGTGATCAATACCGTGCGATCCGCGGCATAGGCGCTTGCCTTCTTGCTCTTCAGGTCCGCCAAGGCTTCCTTGTGGTCCTTGACCTTGATCAACTGCAGTCCCAGCGTTTTGTCGGCGACGAGTAGGTCCATTGCTTTTTCGGTCGTCGTTCCGGCGACGACGACAATGCGCTGCCCCTTGACATCCTCCAGCGACTTCGGATTTCCATCGCGGAGAAAGAGCATGCTGGCGCCATCGATAAAAGTCATCAGGCTGAAGTCAAAGTTCGCGCGGCGTCCTATCGTCTGGGTCGTGTTGCCGCATTCGATATCGATATCGCCGTTCTTCACCGCGTCGAAGCGGCTTTCTGCACTCACCGCCACCCATTGCACTTTCAGATCCGGGATATTCAACTGCCTGGCAATGTCATCTGCCACGCGCAGGCAAAGATCGACGCTGTAGCCCATTGCCTTCTTGTCGTCGCCAACGAAGGAGAACGGTGGCGAGTTCTCCCGGTGGCCGAGCTTGATGGTCGACGTTTCCTTGATTCTGTCCAGAGTGGATTGATCAGCCGCTGCCGGGGTGGCAAGAAAACATGAAGCGGCGACAGCGCTAGCGACGAGAGTGCGAAATATCATTTTCAGTCCTTGGTTAGAAGCCCATTCGGGCCATTTAAAAACAACGACTTGGCAGATGCTTTGCCGTTCGCAAGCGCCGTCCGGCAGCGAACGGTCTGGCGTCATCGGTGACGACATTGACCATGAAAAAAATGCGGCCGGCCGTGTGGGGTGGGAGCGCATTCAGCCGGCGATGAATCCCTGTTTCTTCAATTCGCCATCAATGAGGCCCGTGACCGACTTGATCAGTTGCTCACGGGAATCCGGACTTACCGATTCGGTGGTCATCGTCCACAGCATCTTCCCGCCGGGGATTTCGTAAAGAATCGTCTCGATCAGGTACTTCGTCTCCTGATAGGTATAGCCGGGAACGGTATATACCGAAGAGTAGGCAAAAGTGCCATAGCCGTAGAAAGAGCCGTATGGCCCAAGCATCGTCGGCGCCAGATAGGTCTGCGGCGGCATATAGACATTCTCTTTATCCACCGAGGCCAGGCGCGCCGCGAGCGCACCGTCGAAGCCTTCCTTCTGAAGACGCGCGGCGATCGCTTTCTCGTTCTGCTTGTTGATCTCCTTCGCATCCGGGAACAGCGTATAGCTCGGCACGCCCTGCGTTCCCTTGGGAAACGACGCCGCCAGATGATCCTCGGCCGTACGCCGGGTGGCGTCCTCGCCCGCCGCGACGTAGACCAGAATCTTCTTGAGCGCCGCGCCCTGATAGCCCGGATCTCGCCACTCGGAGATCACCAAAGTCGACGAACAGGCGACCAGCAGAGCCGTGAGAATCCCGGCAAACAGGGTGCTGCGGAGCAGGCTGAAGCGCATGGCAGATTTCCAGATTGAGTGAATTGGGGAAAGCAGTATAGCCCAGGGTTTGTCATCCGGCGACCGGGTGGGGAAGTGAGTGTTTTCTCAAGTTCCCCGCGATTGCGGAGAATTGCAGGCCAGATACCGTAGATTGGCAAATTTCCGCGGCGGGAAATACTCCGCCATTCGCCAAACGGCACGCACGGACAAAATGAGAAGCGGTGGAATCGCCGGCACAATCCCCCACCGCCCCGTATCAAGGCACGCCCTTGCCTACGGCGCACCACAAGAGGGCTCTGGCGCCCACAGCGGAGCCCATAATCTCTCCAGATCAATGACTTGCCTCCATGGCACGGCTTTTGCTCAGCACAAGCAGGAGCAAGAAAACCATGATCAAACAAGTCAAATCCACCTGTTGTTACTGCGGTGTCGGCTGCGGGCTGCTGATCGAAACCGAGAACGAGCGCATCGTCGGCGTGCGCGGCGACCCCGCGCATCCGGCCAACGCTGGCCGCCTGTGCACCAAAGGCGCCTCGCTGCACCTCACAACGCGCCCCGAATATCGCCTGCTGCATCCCGCGTTGCGTCTGAGCCGCGAGCTGCCGCGCCAGCGTGTCGCCTGGGACGAGGCACTCGACCATGCCGCGGAACGCTTCGCCGAGATCATCGCCAGGCACGGTCCGGACAGCGTCGCCTTCTACATTTCCGGGCAGCTGCTCACGGAGGACTACTACGTCTTCAACAAGCTCGCCAAGGGCCTGATCGGCACCAACAACGTCGACACCAACTCGCGCCTGTGCATGTCGTCGGCGGTGGCCGGCTACAAGCAAACGCTCGGCGCCGACGCGCCGCCATGCTGCTACGAGGACATCGCCGCTACTGGCTGCCTGCTCATCGCCGGCGCCAACCCGGCGGTCGCCCATCCCATCGTCTTTCGCCGCATCGAAGACGCGCGCGCCGCCAATCCCGATCTGCGCATCATCGTCGTCGACCCGCGGCGCAGCGAGACCGCTGCCATTGCCGACCTGCATCTGCCGCTCAAACCGGGCACCGATATCGCCCTTTACAACGGCCTGCTGCACGTGCTGCTGGCCGAGGAACTGGTCGATCGCAACTACATTGCCGCGCACACCGAAGGCTTCGCCGCGCTCGAACAGATGGTCGCCGCTTTCCCGCCAGCAGTGGTGGCCGAAATCTGCGCCCTCGCCGAGGCCGAGATCATCCAGGCCGCGCGCTGGTTCGGCAAGTCGGCGGCGGCGCTGTCGCTGTACTGCCAGGGACTCAACCAGTCGTCGCACGGCACGCACAACAACGCCGCGCTGATCCACCTGCATTTGGCCACCGGGCAGATCGGCCGCCCGGGCGCCGGCCCCTTTTCGCTGACCGGCCAGCCGAACGCCATGGGTGGCCGCGAAGTCGGCGGCCTGGCCAACCTGCTTTCCGCACATCGCGACCTCGCCAACCCCGAACACCGCGCCGAAGTCGCACGTCTGTGGGGCCTGCCGTCGGTTCCCGCGCAGCCCGGCAAGGCAGCGGTCGAACTTTTTGCCGCGCTCAAGCGTGGCGAGATCAAGGCGGTATGGATCGCGTGCACCAATCCGGCGCAATCGCTCCCTGACCAGAACGAAGTGCGCGCCGCCCTCGAGGCCGCTGACTTCGTCGTCCTCCAGGAAGCATTCGCCAATACCGACACCGCGGCCTACGCCGACCTGATGTTGCCGGCGACCACCTGGGGAGAAAAGGAAGGCACGGTCACCAACTCCGAGCGCTGCATCACACACCTCACGCCAGCAGTCGCCAGACCAGGCGAAGCGCGGCCCGACTGGGAAATCGTCGTCGACTTCGCGCACCGGCTCGGGGCCCGGCTCGGCCAGCCGCTGACCGCGCAGCTTTTTCCCTACGCCAGTCCCGAGGCGATCTTCAACGAGCATCGCGAGAGCACACGCGGCCGCGATCTCGACATCACCGGCCTGAGCTATGCGCTACTCGACAGCAGCGGACCGCAGCAGTGGCCGTTCCCGGAAGGGGCGAGCAGTGGCCGCCAGCGCCTTTACGCCGACGGCGTTTTCCCGACCCCCTCCGGTCGCGCCCGCTTCGTCGCCGTCGAGCACCTGCCGACCGCCGAAAGCACCGACGAGACCTATCCGATCAGCCTGCTCTCCGGCCGCCTGCGTGACCAATGGCACGGCATGAGTCGCACCGGTACCGTCGCCCGCCTGTTCAATCTCGACGACGAACCGCTGCTCTCGATGCACCCCGCCGACCTGCGCCAGCGCGGCCTCGCCGGCGGCGATGTGGTGCGCGTCGGCAATGCGCGCGGTCAGGTGCATGTGCGCGTCAAGCCCGACGCTGGGCTGGTGCGCGGACGCGCATGGATGCCGATGCACTGGGGCAACCAGTTCATGAACAGCGCCGGCGTCAACACGCTCACCCTTTCGGCGTACGACCCGTTCTCGCAGCAACCCGAACTCAAACATGCCGCCGTCGCTGTCGAGCAGGCCGAGTTGCCGTGGCAACTGGTCGTTCTGCGCAAGGCGGGAAGCAGAGAACTGGCGGCACCGACTCTGCTCGCCAAAGCGCGCAGCCTGCTCGCCGATTTCGCCTTTGCGAGCGTCGGACTGTACGGGCGCAGCGAAGCATTGGTGGTGTTCCGCGCGGCACACGGCGAAGCACTCCCCGAATCCCGCCTGCGCGAGATCGACGCGCTGTTCGGCCTTGACGCCGACGCTGCGGCGGCGATCGTTTACGCCGATCCGCGCCGACAGATCAGCAAGCGTGCCCTCGCCCCGGACGGCAAGCTGATCGGCATTCGCCTCGCCGGCGAAACGCAGGCCCAGTCGTGGCTCAAGGAAGTGATGGCTGCGGAAGCCGAAGAGAACGACGACGCTGACGCAGCCAGTACAGCGCTCGACCCGGCGCTGATCCGCTGGGCGGTCGCACCGATCGGCAAGCGACCGGGCAAGCTGCCGCAGCGCAGCCGCATCGTCTGCAATTGTGGGGACATCAGCGAAGCACAAATCAAGGCCGACCTCGAAAGCGGTGCAACACTGGCAGTACTGCAGGAAAAGCGGAAATGCGGTACCTTCTGCGGCTCCTGTCTTCCCGTACTGCGGCAGATGGTCGCCAGCCAGACCCAGCGCGCCACCACCGAACTGCTTGCCTGAAGACACTACGGGAGGGGGCATGGCGACCAGCGAAGGGATAGAAAACATGAATTTGGCGGCGGTCATCAGGGAAATCGGGCGCGGCGCAGCAGGCGCCCGCGACATGTCCAGCGTCGAGGCACAGGCGCTCTACGCCGCGATTCTCGACGACCAGGTGCCAGACCTCGAACAGGGTGCGATCGCCATCGCCCTGCGCATGAAAACCGAGACCATCGACGAGATGGTCGGCTTCCTCGCTGCCGCCAACGAACGCCTGCCGAGCCTCGCTCGACCGGCCGGCCACCTTCGCCCGGTGCTCATCCCGACCTATAACGGCGCCCGCCGCAGCGCCAACCTGACTCCCCTGCTGGCGCTGCTCCTGCAGCGCTTCGGGGTGCCGGTGCTGGTACACGGTCTCAGCGCCGACTACGGACGCGTCACCAGCGCGCAGATCTTCGCCGAGTTTGGCCTGCAAGCCTGCAGCAGCCTGGCGCAGGCACAACTGGCGATCGACGAATACGGCCTGGCCTACGTGCCGCTGCCGCTCCTCTCGCCCGGCCTCGACCGACAACTCGCCTTGCGCAACCGCCTCGGGTTGCGTAACAGCGCCCACAGTCTGGTCAAGATGCTCGACCCCTTCCGCGGCGAAGCCTTGCTGTTGGCCGCGGCGACGCACCCCGACTACATCACCAGCATGCGCGCCGTCCTGAGCGCCGCCAGCGCGCACGCCCTCCTCCTGCGCGGCAGCGAAGGCGAACCTTTCGCCAACCCCAAGCGCCGCCCGCTGATCGAACATCTGCACGACGGCGTCAGCGACATCCTCTTCGAAGCCGAGCGCGACAGCCTCAGAGTCCTGCCGCAACTGCCCGAGACCTGCGACGCCGGCGCCACCGTCGCCTGGATGCACCGCGTCCTCGCCGGCGAAGCCTCGCTACCATTGCCAATCGCCAATCAACTCGCCTGTTGCCTCTACGCCTGCGGCCGCGCCAGCAACTTCAATCACGCGAAAGCGCTGGTGGCCATCGAATGCGCCGGGCTGGCGGTTGTCTAGCGCGCGGTCAGACACCACGGAGTAGCCAAGTGAAGCGCCAAAGAGCCACGGTAATCGTCTACATCGACGGCAAGATCCTGCTCGTCGAAAACCGCGGCGGACTGCTGCTCCTGCCCGGCGGCGGCATCAATCCCGAGGAATCGCGCCTGCAAGCCGCGGCCCGTGAACTCAGCGAAGAAACCTGCCTGATCGCGGACTCGCTGCAATTCCTGTTCAGCCACGAGTCGCAGACCAATTGCCATCACGTCGTCTGGGCCAGCGCCAGCGGAACGCCAATCGCCGGCGATGACGCGATGGCCCTGCACTTGTTCGGCGAAGTCGATGGTGCGCTGCTCACCAGGATGTCCGCCGCCACCCGACAGATTATCGAGCGCTTTCAGCGCGGTCGGGAAAATGGCAAGTTCCCTGGGAACTCGGTGACAAACCTGGAACCTGCTGCGAACCCAGGCTGAGTGCGTTCTGCAGGACGGCGATCGCTTACTGCCCGTAGCCGTATTCTGCGGCCCTGTGCGGAACTATCAGCTCACCGCAAGTCTAGCCACCTCATTTCCTGCGGCGCCGTGGCTTCGCGGGTGTTTCCGGCAGCTGGCGGATACGTCGCAGCCACAATGCACTATCCGGCTCCATACGCGCGAGCGCGGTCTGCGGATCGTCGGCTTCATCGACTTGCGCCAGGGCGATCAACAAGCTCGCCGATGCCGGTGCTTGCGGCGAGATATCGGCCGTCAGCAGAGCCGCCACGTCACGCAGCAGACCTGCATCTCGGCACTGCTCGGCCAGCCCGGCAACGAGTTCGCCAAGCTGAGAGTCACGGGTGGATTCTGTCGCCATGGTCACATCCCAAAGCCGTACTAGGCGCGGCAGCGCAGCACGAGCGGCCTCGAAGCCTTCGGCGCGTCCCTCGCTCTCGCCCCTGAGCGCAATGGCTTTCCCCACCTCGGAGGTAGCGAGATGTATGGAAACGCGTGCGTTCCGCAGCCGCTCGGCCTGACTCTCGATCAGTGTGTCCCAGACTTCCCAGGCGCGTGCCCGGGTGGCGACGGCCAGTCCTTCGCCAACCCAGGGCTCCCAGTTAGGCGCCCGCTCGTCAGCCGGCTTGCCGGGATCCGATGTCACCCATCGTGCAAATGCAGACACGGCCTGCGGTGCTGGACTGAAAATCCCTGCACACAGTAGCTGAATTGCCGCGTCGCCGCCGCCCCCTGTGTCAGCGACGGAGTATGCCATCTCGAAGCCGGCCAGCGCCTCGGCGAGCGCCTCCATGTGTTGGCCGAGTTGATTGAGGGAAATGGCGGTAACGGTCATCGCCGCGGCTTGTTCGCGGACATCGCCTGCCTGGGCGGCCAGCGCCGCGGCCTCGCGGCCGCTGGCAATGGCCTCGTCATGACGATCCAACTGGCTAAGGGACCAAGCGACAATCCGCAGAGCCCACGCCTGTCCGCCAAGATCACCCCCCCGGGCAGCCAGTACGCCAGCCTCGCGTGCTCCGGCAATGGCCTCATCGTGACGATTCAACTGGCCAAGCAACAGGGAGGCATGCAGCAGAGCCCATGCCTGTCCGCCTAGATCACCCGCCTGCGCAGCCAGTGCGCCGGCTTCGCGGGCACCGGCAGTGGCCTCCCCATGACGATTCAACTCGCCAAGTAACACAGAAGCGCTCAGCAGGGCCCACGCCTGTCCACCTAGATCGCCCGCCCGGGCAGCCAGTGCGGCGGCCTCGCGGGCGCTCGCAAGAGCCTCCTCGTGACGATTCAATTCGTGAAGCGACGAGGCGGCATACCGCAGAGCCACCGCTTGTCCGCGAAGATCGCCCGCCTTAGCCGCCAAGGCCGCGGCCTTGCAGGCGCAGGTAAGGGCATCGTGGTAGCAGCCGGAATCGGCGAGGGCCCATGCCCGATCCCCGTGAGCAAGTGCCTGCAAGACCGCGGGCATTGCCGCCTCGCGAAGCTCACCTGCCGCGACAGCCTCGCGGATGGCTGCAGGCTTGTCGTGGCGCGCCAAGAACAAATCCGCCCTTTCATGATGTAGCAACACCCCGATCACCGGATCCGCGCTGGTCGCGAGCTGCCGTACAAGCCGCTCGTCGGCCTGTTCTAGCAAGCCGAGACGGGCAAGGGCCTGCGCCGCAAGTAGCGCGGAGATAGCCCGTACGACTGGCGAGGGCGATCTCCAGCCGTCGACCCGGCCGATCAGGCGCTCGGGGCAGTCTTCCATTTCCCGCACTAGCTCGGCAGCCGGGACGGGCAGCGCTTCGCCCGTGGCGTCTAGACAACGTTGCAGACGGTTGCCGAACCCCAGGAAATAGCGGTCAGACATCGCCGCACTCGGTCCACCTTCCCGCGCCAGATCGGCGAACAGCCGTGCTTCGGCGTGCCGGCCGGCGTCCAGGTGATTCATGGCCTGGGTCTTTTGTTCGTCGCGCGAGTAGAACGCGCGCAGGAACTCGAGAATGGTGGCCAGCGGCGTCTGCAACGCCGACTGGTTGCCCTGGCGCAGGCGATAGAAGTGCACGAAGACGCGGTCCGTGACGCGATACAGGGTTTCGCGGCTGTCCGGGGCCGGCAGGCCGCGGATGATGTCGCTACGCTGGAGGTCCTGCATGACCCGGGCGATGGTGCTTTGCGCCGGGGCGCCGACGCGCTCGGCCAGTTCGGTCTGCGAGGCCGGTTCGCCGCCGCGGATGAGGGCATCGAGCAGGCCCTGGACCAGCGGTGGCAGGTCGTCGATGCGCCGCCGGTAGTAGTCCGACAGCTTGTCCGCCAGGGCCTTCATGGTGTCGGCGACGGTGAGAGCGTCCTGGGTCTCGAGCACCTCGGCCAGCAACTGCGCCAGCCGCGGGTTGCCGCCGATGAAATCGGCCACGGCACGCGCCTTGGCTTCCATCGCCGCGTCCAGCGGCGCCTTCCCCTCGGCCTGGCGGCGGCGGTTGAAATAGGCGATGCAGGTTTCCTGCTCCCAGGGTTCCAGGCGGATCGACTGAAAGGCCTGAAAAAGCGGGCGTTCGTAATCCATATCGACCGAGCCGGTGGCGGTGGCAATCAGCATCAGCCGGTTGTTGCGGCGGTCGAGCCACTTGCGCAGGCGCTGTTCGGTGGCCGCTTCCTTGAAGACGCTGAAGAGGAGAAAGTCGAAGTTCTCGATGACCACGATGGCCATCCCCTTGCCTGCGGGCAGCGAGAGATCGAGTTCAGCTTCCAGCGCCGCGGTGGCTTCGTCCCATTGCTGCGCTTCCTTCTTCGGCTCCGGCCATTGGAACATGGCGCCCGTCCAGCTGCGGTCCTCACCGCTGCGCAGGTCGGCGAGCCGGTGGGTGATGTAGGCGGGCAGTGCGTGTGGGTTGCGGGTCAGATTGTGCTGCTCCTCGGGCAGCAAGACAAATGGTACGGGCAGGCTGCGCGCCGCGGCGAGCTTGCCGGTCTCGATTTGCACCAGGCGGGCGATGAAGGATTTGCCGAAGCCGCGCGGCCCGTAGATGACCATGTGCTGCAGCGCGCCGGGCGCCGCCCTGAGGCTGCGTTCGACGGCGTCCATGATCCGCTGCGTCTCGACTTCCCGGCCGGTGGCCAGCATTTCTATCGACGCATCGCTCATGCGATGGGTCATGAAGGTCTGCACCAGAGGCGCGGCGGGCGCGGTGCTCATGCGAGCCTCGACCGCTTCCACCACAGCTGCGCCAGCCGCGAGGCGGGCTGCCAGCTCCGGTTACCGTCGGAGTCTTCGCTAAAGCGGATGAAGCCATCCTCGACAAGCATGTCGAGCACGTCGGCCAGGTCGATCCGGGTATAGCCCTCGGGAAGCTCCAGCTCGTCCAGTTGCGTGCCGGTATTTGCGTCGACGATCCGCTTCAACGCCTGGACGACGAGTTGGCTCTGGAGCTTCCTGTCGATTTCGCCGTAGAGCTTGAAGCGTTTGTTGAATTGCTGGTAGAAATCGTCGTGCAACACGGGGCGCACGCGACTGGCAAAGATGTCGGCGAAGGCTTCTCGTGGTGGCGGCTGGTCAACCCCGAGTTCGAGCAGACCCTTGACCAGGAAACTCGGGTAGAGGACACCCGTTTGCGCGATGAATTCGCGCGTGAGCTCCTCTGTCCAGCGCCCCTCGGGCGGGCTCACGGTGGCTTGCCGGACGAAATCGCTTGCTTCGTTCTCGGTGAGTTCCGGCACCTCGAACGGCAACAGATCATTCAGATGATCACGGTTCAAACCGTATTTGCGCGACAAGGCGGTAATGCCGATCGAGCCGGTCAGCAACATCTTCATGCCCGCCCCACGCCATTCACGCATGGCGGCGAGTAGCTGATTGACTTCATCCCGGCCAGCTTCCGGGTTTCGATCGAGCACGTTCTTGAGCAGGAAAGGGAACTCATCGACGATCAGCAGAGGGGCGTCTCTTGTGTCCTTCAAGGCGTCGCGGATGCTGTTGTAGGCCTCTTTCCAGTAGGCAGAAACGACGTTCTCGCCGATTTTCGTGCCCTTGGCCAGGGCCTCCAGCAGATTCTTGATCGGACTGTCCTTGGCGATCAGGCCGAGAGCCCTGCTGGTCAGCTTCGACTCCTGCGGTAAAGCGCGAAACAATTCAGCGAGCAGGTCGGAAATCGTGTGCAGGCCTTGCGCATCGACGAATGCGCAGGGTTTCCTGCTTTGCTGCATCTGTTCGATCACGTACAGCCGCAGCGTCGACTTGCCGATCCGGCGTAAGCCGAACATCTTGACCCCACCGCTGCTCGCCAGCGTGCGCATCAGCCGATCCTGCAGCTCGGGGCGTTCAAAACGCTGCTCGCCGGTAACGGCGTTTCCGTAAAGTAGTTGAAGAGGCATAGCCAAGCTCCTATCTGTCTGTTTAGATATCTACAGAGGAGTATACATGTTCTTGGCGCTTTAACAGTTATTCGACACGTCAGATATCTGTTTTTATAGATACAAACGTGTTACTCCAGATAGGCGCTCTGCGCTCAGCGGAGGCTCTCGCCAATCTCAACACGCTGAGCTTCGGCGCCCGCAAGCAGATCGGTGTCATTAGCCTGGCCGACGCCGACCTGCTTCAGGAAGCCGGACGGCCGACGCTGATCATCCTCAATGACGTGCTGGAGTGTGGGTGGGCGCGAGCTTACTGCAAGCCTTACCGGCTGTGCCGAGGGCGTGTTCGCGGCTGACGCCTTGGAAACTGCGAATTTTCGTTCTCACGATCAGCCCCCATCCCCTGCCAGCAGCCGTGCATGGTGACGCCGGCCGTTTGCCAGCTCAGGCGGCCAGCTTCTTCTTCAGGAAGCGCATCAGCCAGCCGATTCCCGACAGCTTTTCGTACACTTCTTCGGCGGCGTCCCAGTAGTCGCGATGCCAGACGACCTTGCCTGCGGCATCGAACGTGAGATGTGATGCGCCGCGGATCAATTGCGCCTCGCTCTTGCCGCGCGCGAGCAAGCGCCGGAAGTGCATCTCCCAAACCAGCAGCGCGCCGTTTTCGGCGACCACTCGTTCGCGCACCACGAAGCGTGGTTCGCTGAGCTGCCTGAACATATGGGTGAAGATGTGCTGGATCGAGACGACGCCTCGTACCTCGTTGAAAGGATCTTTGAAGAAGGCGTCGTCGGCGTAGAACTCCGGAAAACGTGCGACGCTCGCCGGGCTGAGCTCTTCGTAGAAAGCGATCAGGGCCTTGATGCTGGCGGTGTTGTTCATGGCGGCTTCCATCACCGCCCGGCCAGGCGGCGAATCAGGGGGAAGTAGAGGCGGTAGGGTAGATGCGCGAGCAGCTTGAGCACGCGCGTGAAACGTTTCGGGTAGTGAATCTCGAACGCGCTGCCGGCAAAGCCGGCGATCGTCGCCTTCGCCGCCTGTTCCGGAGTCAATAAGGCAGGCATGGCGAAATCGTTTTTCGCGGTCAGTGGCGTGGCGACGAAACCGGGGTTGATCAGCCGTACGCCAATTCCTTTTGGCTGCAGGTCGAGATAGAGCGCTTCGGCAAAATTGATCAGTGCCGCCTTGGTCGGGCCGTAGATCAGCGACTTCGGCAGCCCGCGATAGCCGGCGACGCTGGCGACGAAGCCGATCTGGCCCTGCCCCTGTTGCAGCAGCTGCGGCACGACGCAAGCGGCGAAGCTCAGCGCAGCGACGAAGTTCACGTCGACCATGCGCTGGGCGGCGGCGAGATCGATCTGCCAGGCGCGCATCGGCTGATAATCGCCAGCGACATAGAGCGCCACATCGACGCCGCCCCACGCCGCCAGCAGTTCGTCCCAGGCGGCGCGCAGACTCGTTTCCTCGACCGCGTCGCAGGGCAAAACCAAGCTTCGCTCGGCGGCCGCAGGCGCATCCGTCGCCGCCACCCCGGCGACGACTTCGGCCAGGCGGCTGGCGTTACGCGCCGAAAGCGCGACACGCGCGCCGCGCGTCAGCAGTTCAACGGCCAATGCTGCGCCGATACCGGTGGACGCGCCGAGCAGCCAGACGCGCTTTCCGGACCAGTCGTCGATTTGTGGATTCATGGTCTCAGCGCTTCCTGAAGCTCAGGCTGACTTCGCCGAGACGAAAACCGAACTTGCGCATTTCCGAGCGGTTGAGCATCACCTGCTCGTCGATCAGGAACATCCAGTCGTCAAAGTCGACGTTCCACACCCGACCATCAACCGGCAGTGCCAGCACATAGCGCCAGCGCAGCGCGTTGCCGGCGGCCTCGCCGTGTGCTTCGCCGACAACGTCGTCGGCGACGCCAATGTAGCGCGCGGCGTCGACCCGCGTGATCGTCCATACCCGGCGCGAAGTGCTGCCGTCTGACCACGAGAAATGCTCGTCGAGCGTGCCGACATCGACCCCGTCACGCTTTTCCCATTTTGCATCGATCAGCACATGGAAGCGCTTGATCACGGCACCCGATCGATCCTGGAACATTCCCCAGCCGTCGATCTGGCCATTGAAGTAGGTGGCCAGATCGAGCGGCGGCTGTTCGGCCCGGTAACGCTCGACGGGCACACCGGAACAGCCGCCCAGACCAAGAAGACCGCAAGCAAAGCAGGCCAGCCATAGTGTTTTCATGAAGACAACTCCAGAGTGTTGCGCCAGCGCCAGGCGAGCAAGGCGGCGACGGCTTTGAAGAGCAGCGGCAGCAGACAGTAGACCGCCGCCAGACCGGCGGTGGCTGCGGCGGCACCGGGCCGGTAGCCGACCAGATCAAGAAGCGGTAAGGACAAACCGGCAGCCAGCGCCAGGTTGAGTTTGGCGACCAGATTCCACCAGCCGAAATAGGCGCCTGCCTGCGTCGAACGGCCGGACTCGCCGCGATCGTCAGTGGGGGCTTCCGAGATATCGGCCAGCAAGGCGGCGGGCAAGGTCAGGTCGGCACCCAGCGCCGCGCCCGAGAGCAGGCAGACAACGGCAAAGGGCCAGACATCGCCCGCACCCAGACCCCACGCCCAGGCAAAGGAGGCGACGGCGACGAGCATCGACGCGATCCAGCTGCGCACGCGGCCAAAGCGCCGTGCGAGACTGACCCAAAGGGGCAGGAAGGCAACGCCGCTGACGAAATAGAGCGCCAGGAAAGCGCCGCTCCAGGCTTGCGCCTGCAGGACATCGGCGACGAAGAACAGGACCAGCGTCGCCGGTAGCGCGGCGGCGATGCCGTTGAGCACGAATACCGCCAGCAAGCAGCGAAAGCGCCCATCGTCGAGCACGCTGCGCAGGTCACCGAAGAGCTTGCCGCTGGCCGGAACACGAGCCTTGGCCGGCGGCGAACCGGAAAATGTCCAGGCGGCAAGGAGTAGCAGGAGCAAGGGGAAGACCTGTGCCAAGCCGGATAGCCCGGCCGCCAGATCGCTCGAGATCAGGCCGGGCACGGCCGCCGCCAGCACCACGCCAAGCAGGCCGAAACCCTCGCGGCTGGCAGTCAGCTGCGTCCGCTCACCGGCGTCACGACCGAGTTCGGCGCCCCAGGCCTGGTAGGCGACGCTGGCCAGCGAGAAGCCGAAGTAGGTGACCAGCATCGACGCCAGCAGCCACAGGGGTGCCGAGACGGCGGGCGGGTGCAACAGGGCATACATGCCCAGCGCCAGGCAGGGCAGCGCCAGCATGATCAGGCGCTGCCGATTCGCGGCCCGGTCACTCCAGCCACCAAGCAAGGGATCGATGCCGGCGTCAAGCAGCCGCGCCGCCAGCAACAAGCCACCAAGCAAGCTCAGGCTCATGCCGGCAGCGTCGGCATACAGGCGCGGAACATGCACATACACCGGCAGCGCGGCCATTGCCAGCGGCAGGCCGAGTGCGCCGTAGGCGAGAAGTTGCCGGCGCGGAATTGCGGCGGCCTGCGCAATGGCCATTTTCAATTCTCCGGACGGGTAAGCAGCGCGGCGCGAAGGTCCGGGCTGCGGCTGCGCTCATCGAGCCAGATGGCGAAGAACAGCCGCGCGAAATCGGCATCGGCGACTTCACCACTGAGCCGCCCGCGATGGAAAAAAGCGGCGCCTTGCCCTGGGTAATGGACGCCGACGATGGTCTCGCCTTCCTTCACGTCCGGGAAGATGCGCTGCAATTCGCTCTGCCAGCGCTGCAGTTGCGCTTCGCTGGCGCCAAGCCGGCGCATCTCGTCGACGCTGCTCTCTACCAGACGAGCGCGCGGGATGTCGCGCCGATAGTCGAGTTGCAGGGCGCTTGGCGCATCCGCTATGACTACCGCGGTCGGGCCGGCGTCAACCCACAAGGTGGCGCGATAGAGCGCGATACCGAACCAGCTCATTTCGCCGCTGCCCCATTGCCGCCAGTCGCTGCCGCTTTGGCGCAGGGCGTCAGGCACCGCCTGAGTCAGGGTGCTGCTGATGAGGAGCAGCAGGGCGAACAGCGTTTTCATCGCGCGTGCGCCAGTTCGAACTGCATGACATCGGTAGCGCCGCTGTTGAAGCCGGCCTGGCAGTAAGCGAAGTAGAAACGCCAGAGGCGCCGGAAGCGTTCGTCGAATCCCTGTGCGGCGATCGCCGGCCACTGCTGTTCGAAACTGGCCGACCACTGCGCAAGGGTGCGCGCATAGTCACCCCCAAACGCGAAGCTGTCGTTCACCGCCAGGCCGGCGCGGGCTGCCTGCTGGCCGAAGACCGACGGACTCGGCAACATACCGCCGGGAAAGACGTGCTGCTGGATGAAATCGGTGCTGCGACGGTAGCGGGCAAAAAGCTCGTCGCGAATGGTAATGCTCTGCACCAAGGCTCGCCCGGTCGGCGCCAGAAGCTTTTGCAGAGTGGCGAAATAGCTCGGCCACCAGCGCTCGCCAACCGCTTCGAACATCTCGATCGAGACGATGTGGTCGAACTGCTCGCCGACCAGATCACGATAGTCGCGCAATTCGATATGCACCTGCCGGTCCACGCCAGCCACCCGCATCCGCTCTCTGGCGTACTGCAACTGGGCCGGCGACAGCGTCAGCCCGACCACTTCCAGGCCAGCCTCGCGCGCCGCGGTTTCGGCGAAAGCGCCCCAGCCGCAGCCTATTTCAAGCACCCGCTGGCCGGGCTGGGCGTCGATTCTTTGCAGGATCCGCCGGTACTTGGCCAGTTGTGCGGCGGCCAGCGAGCGCGGCGCGGTGCTCGAGTAGAGTGCGCTCGAGTAGCTCATCGTCGGATCCAGCCACTGCCGGTAGAAATCGTTGCCGAGGTCGTAGTGGGCCATGATGTTGCGGCGTGAGCCGGCACGGGTGTTGGCATTCAGCAGATGGCGCAGGCGCGCGCTGATGAGCGCCCACCAACGACCGTATACGGCCTTCGCCAGCGCCTGGCGGTTGTTTGCCAGCAGGGTCAGCAGTGCCGTGAGGTCGGGGCTGTGCCAATGGCCATCGATCCAGGCCTCGGCGAAGCCGACATCGCCACGCTCGATAACCCAGTCGAAAACCGACCAGCTGGCGACATCCAGGACTGCGGCGCTGTGATCGCTGCGCGCCTGGCCGAAATGCAGGCTTGCCCCGTCCGGCAAACGCACTTCCAGGCTGCCGTGTTCGAGGCCTTCGAGCAGTGCCAGAATCGCCCGCGCGCTGCGCGGCATTGGCTTGCCGGCGGTTGCCACCGGCAGGGTGAGTACATTTTCCAGAGCATTCATCGTGTCGTCTCCTCAAGTGGAGGTGCAGGTTTTCTGAAGAAGGGAACGCGCCTGACCCAGAGCTTGAGCGCCTGCCAGTGGATACGCAGGACAACGCCAAGGGTGAGTAGCGGGAATTGGAAGAAGGCTTTCAGCAGGGGGCCGCTGGCGAGCGGCTCGGCGGTGCCGGAAATCGAGGTATGCAGCAGGTCGCCGCCGGCATCGCCGTGGTCGATGCGCGCCAGCCGCCAATCCGGCTTGCCGTGCCTGCCGATACGTGCGTGAAAACGGAAACGGTAACTGCCAGCGACGGCCATGAACGGCGAGACATGGAAGACCTTGCGCCGCTCGATGATCTCGCCGTCGCGAATCGGTCGGCCGTCGGGATGAGCCAGGAGGTAGTTATGGCGTTCGCCAAAAGTGTTATTGACCTCGGCCAGAACCGCCCGCAGATCGCCGCTGCTGTCGTGACAAAACCAGAGGCTGATCGGGTTGAAGACGAAGCCGAGGAGGCGCGGGAAACACTGCAGCCAGATCTCGCCGTCGGCAGTGATCCCCTCCTGCTGCAGGAGCGGACGCACCCACGCCAGCGGATGCGAGCCGTCGCGGGCGCCGTGGTCGGCAAAGTGGAAGCTGAACAGGTTCCAGCGATTGACCGCGAACAAGACGCTGCGCGTCTGCTCGATGTGCGACAGCGGCAACAGGCAGTAAACCACCGGATAGGTGAAGCGGTTCTCCACCGGTCGCAGCCGGCGATGCATCACTTGCCCGAAGAAGAGGCGTGCCGAGGCGGCGGTCACGCGGCCAGTTCCGTCAATCGCCCAAGCGCTGCAGCAGTCGTGACAGGCGCATCACGCCCCTGCCATGGCGCATGGCAGCCAAGGGCGTTGGCCACCTGCAAGGCGGACTTGAGACCATCTTCGTGGAAACCATAGCCATTCCACGCGCCGCAGTACCACACCCCGCTGCTACCCGAGATGGTCGGCAACTCACGCTGGGCGGCAATCGCCGCAGCGTCGAAAATCGGGTGTTCGTAGTCGAATTCGGCAATCACCCGCTCGCCCCGCGGCACACGCTGCGGGTTCAGCGATACCAGTAGCGGTGTCTTGAACGGCAGTGGCTGCAGGCGGTTGATCAGGTACGAGACACTGACCGGGCGTTGATCGAGTTCCTGGCTGCTGGCCAGATAATTCCATGCTGACCACAGCGCTGGCGAACGCGGCAACAGCGCTTCGTCGGTGTGCAGCACTGCGCGGTTGGCGGCGTAGCGGATCGCGCCGAGCAAACGACGCTCTGCGGCGCTGGCGGAGGCGCCAAGAATCGCCAGTGCCTGATCGCTGTGGCAGGCGAGAATCACCTGGTCATAGTGCTCGACCGCCATGTCGGTATGCAGCTGCACGCCGGCCGCCGTACGCCGCAGCTGACGCACCGGCGTTGCCAGGCGGATGTCGTCGAGCGAGGCGGCGAGCTTGCCGACGTATTCGCGGCCACCGCCCTTGACCGTTCGCCAGAGCGGCCGGTCGAAAACCTGTAGCAAGCCATGATTGCGGCAGAAGCGAACGAAAGTGGCGAGCGGATAGTCGAGCATCTGCCCGGCCGGGCAAGACCAGATCGCCGCCGCCATGGGCAACAGATACCATTCGGCGAAAGGCCGTGAATAGCCCCCGGCAGCCAGGAAGTCGCGCAAGCTGCGATCGTCGTCGGGATGAGCGCTGGTCCAGGCGACGCTTTCACGGTTGAAGCGCAGGATGTCGGCGAGCATGCGCCAGAAGTCCGGCCGCAAGAGGTTGCGCTTCTGCCCGAAAACGGTGGCCAGGCTGCTGCCCGCCCACTCCAGGCGCGGCTCCTCGAGGCTGACCGAAAAGGACATCTCGGTCTCCACGCTGGCGACACCGAGGTGAGCGAACATGGCCGTAAGGTTCGCATAGGTCTGCGTATTGAAAACCAGAAAACCGGTATCTACCGGGTGGCGCACGCCTTCCAGCGTCACGTCTACGGTGTGCGTGTGACCACCGAGCCTTGCCCCCGCCTCGTAAAGTGTCACCTGATGTTTCCGGGCCAGTAGCCAGGCGCTCGCCAGGCCGGAAATTCCCGACCCGACCACGGCAATACGCTGTGCACCACGCATCTTCATCTCCTCGTGCCCAGGCACGTTCAAAAGTTTTCGCCGCTGAGTTCGGCGTCGGCGGGATTGACGTTCAGGGGCGCGCGCCTGGGTTCGAGAGGCTCGACAACACGCGGCCTGCGGATCGCCAGATGACGCAGGTCGACGCTGGCCTGGATGTCGGGAAGAAAGAAACCATCTGGTGCATTCATGACGTTGTCTCCGGTAGAGGGAAGAGAGTGAGAATCACTGCTGACGGACGGTCGATAGCTGCTCGCCGCTGCGCTCGATGAGGTATCCATGGAAGTTCCACTGTGGCGGTGCTCACCGCTCGCCTGCCGCGAAAGTCACCTGACACACGTTGTCCACGACATACAAGACAGATACGCGAAGACTTCAGGAATGAAAAGCATTCGTGTCGTCGGCCGTGATTATGCCTAGAAGCACGCTTTTACGCTGCTATAAGAGGGACATCGGTAGCCACTTCGACAATTCAGAGCACCGATCGCAATGCAAAAAGCCAGATTTCCGCGCTTGCTTTGTCTTGGACACTTGTCTTCCTGGCTCAAATATATGGGCGCAGAAAGGGTTTGTCAAGCCAATTTCCATGTTTGTCCTGGACAACTCTGGAGATATACGCGACACTTCAGCATCAGGAAGGAATTCACAGGTTTTCTTGCCAACTTGCCCAGGACATCATGACAACTCTCCCCTCCATGAACATCAGCGCCGTCGAGCGCGACACCGGTCTGGGCAAGGACACGCTACGCGTCTGGGAGCGTCGTTATGGCTTCCCGCAACCGGCGCGAAACGACAATGGCGAACGCGTTTACCCGGCCGAGCAGGTCGATCGACTGCGCCAGATGAAGCGCCTGATCGACCAGGGCCACCGACCCGGCCGGCTGGTGGCGGCTAGCGACGAAGAGTTCGCACAGCTTTGCAGTGCCGCCACCTCGGGCGGCAGGAACGAGACAGCCGCGGGCGAGGCGTCACTGATCGCCAGGATGATCGCCCTGGTCAAGGCCAACGATGTTCCAGCACTGCGCCAGGCGCTGAACCAGGCAATGATGCGCATGGGTCTGCAGCGCTTCGTCATCGACGTCGTCGCGCCACTCAATGACGCCGTTGGCGAAGCATGGATGACTGGCGAGTTTCAGGTCTTCGAAGAACATCTCTACACCGAGCAGATCAAGTCGCTGTTGCGCCAGGCGATCGGCAACCTGCCGACAGGCGGCGGCCCGCGCGTGCTGCTCACGACGCCGCCCGACGAGCAGCACGTCCTCGGCCTGTTGATGGTCGAGGCCTTGCTCGGCCTCGACGGCGCCACCTGTATTTCACTGGGTACGCAGACGCCACTGGTAGACATCCAGCGGGCCACCGCGGCACATGCCGCAGACATCGTAGCGGTATCGCTTTCTGCGGCTTTTTCCGGACGCCAGGTGCGTCCACTGCTCAGCCAGCTGCGCGCGATGCTGCCGGCGACCGTCGAACTCTGGGTGGGTGGCGCAGGCGCCCAACCCATGCCAGCGCAAAGCGGCATAGTGTCCTTGCCGACGCTGCAGGCTGCTCTCGACGCGCTGGAAAGCTGGCGAAAGAGCCGCGCGAACGGCGACTAAGGCCATTTCGTACAAACGGTGCTGGCACCCAAGGCGCCGCTACGGGCACAGGTCAGCGCGCTCGTCGGCGTCCCGGACGGTACGCCGGCGGTAATCGCAATCGCCGCGACCGCTGCGCCAATCACCATGCCAGACCGGTCGTCCGAGTGGACAGAGGGAGCGTTCCTCGCGCGCGGACGATATGTGCAGTAGAAAGTTCCCTTCTATTGAGGTAGTCTTGCAAACTGAGTTTGCAGACTTCGAGTCTGGTCATGTTTCTGAAAGGGACGGCAATAATGACTTCCGGAGAACCAATGGCAGAAGGCGTGACCCTCATGTTCATGGGCATGGGCACGGTTTTTTTCTTCCTCACGCTCCTCGTGGTGGTGACCTCTCTGATGTCATCGCTGATCCAGAAATATGAACCCAAGCCGCTCATCACGCCGAAAAATCCCGAATCGTCCGACCCGCTGAACGATCAAATACTGCTGGCAGTGATAAGCGCGGCAATCCACAAGCATCGCGCCAGATAGATCCCGAATCGTAGCTACAAACTAACGGTCATCACCTGTCGAGACACCACGATCGTGATAGTCATGACCATCCTCCTCGCTTGCAGTGCGCAGTGTGCATTCTGCCTTGCACGCCGGAATCGTTCGACGGGCAGGGAGCATGCTCCCCGAATTCCCCATCTCATACCCCACCTTTCTCCCCACAAGGGGAGAAGGGATAGTCGTGAGTCGCGCTCGCGGCTATCACATGAAAAGGCTGACCAGACATGATCAACGCTCGAAAACCAGTGGGAATTACCGAAGTTGTATTGAGAGACGCCCACCAGTCGCTGTTTGCAACTCGTCTCCGCCTTGAAGACATGCTGCCCATCGCGGCAAAGATCGACCAGGTTGGCTACTGGTCCGTAGAAACCTGGGGCGGCGCAACCTTCGATGCCTGTATCCGCTATCTCGGAGAGGATCCCTGGTATCGCCTGCGCGAACTCAAGAAAGCCATACCCAATACGCCTCACCAGATGTTGCTGCGCAGTCAGAATCTGCTCGGCTATCGCCACTATGCCGACGACCTGACCGAGCGCTTCGTCGAGCGTGCAGCGGACAATGGCATGGATGTATTCCGGATCTTCGATGCCATGAATGACCCTCGCAACATGGAGTGCTCGGTCAAGGCCGTTCGCAAAGTTGGCAGGCACGCCCAAGGCACCTTGTCCTACACCACCAGCCCGGTTCACAACACCGAAACCTGGATGAATCTGGCCAGGCAGCTGGAAGACATGGGCGCACACTCCATCTGCATCAAGGACATGGCAGGCCTGTTGCATCCGTATGACGCCTACGAATTGGTCAGCAAACTCAAAGTGGCGACTTCCCTGCCTATTCATATGCACTGCCACGCCACGACCGGCCTGTCGGTGCCAACCCTGGTCAAGGCAATCGAAGCCAATATCGATAACGTCGATACCTCGATTTCGTCAATGAGCATGACCTATGGTCATTCACCAACGGAAACCATCAACGCGATTTTTCAAGCACGCCCCGGTGATCCAGGACTGAATCTTGAACTACTCGCTGAAATTGCCGACTACTTCCGCGAAGTCAGAAAGAAGTACGCAAAATTCGAAGGGGAACTAAAAGGCGTCGATGCTCGTATCCTTATCGCCCAGGTCCCAGGCGGCATGCTCACCAATATGGAAAGCCAGCTCAAAGATCAACAGGCGGGCGACAAGCTTGCCGAGGTACTGCAGGAGATCCCGCGTGTCCGCCAGGATCTCGGCAATATCGCCCTGGTGACCCCGACTTCGCAGATTGTCGGTACACAGGCCGTTTTGAACGTTCTCAGTGGCGAACGTTATAAAAACATCACCAAGGAAACCGCCGGCATTCTCAAAGGCGAATATGGCGCCACCTCCTCGCCGGTAAACAAGGAATTACAGGCGCGAGTCCTGAATGGCGCAGCACCGATCACCTGCCGTCCGGCCGATCTGCTCAAGCCGGAAATCGAGACACTGACCAAGGAGCTGCGCAATCTGGCGAAAACCGAGAATTTCAAACTGGAAAGTGGCGACCGCGAGATCGACGACGTTCTCACCTACGCCCTCTTTCCCCAGATCGGCCTGAAGTTCCTGAAGAATCGTGGCAACGCCAGCGCCTTTGAGGCCGCGCCCAGCGCCGAAGATGCGCAGCCGAAAGCCAAAGCGGCCGTCGCCGCTCCGAAAGCTGCCGCCAGCGTCTATACCGTCAGCCTCAACGGCCAATCCTATGTCGTGCAGGTCGCCGATGGGGGCGATATCACGCAACTCGCACCGATCGCCGCGAGCACCGCCCCGGCCGCGCCTGCTGCTGCACCCGCTGCTGCGCCCGCAGGCGGAGGCGGCGGTGAAACGGTGAAATCGCCGCTGGCAGGCAATATCGTCAAGGTGGAAGTCGTGCCTGGCGAGCGGGTCAACGAAGGCGATGTCCTGATCATCCTTGAAGCCATGAAAATGGAGACCGAAGTCAGAGCCGCAAAAACCGGAGTCATCGTCAGCGTGGCGGTCAAATCCGGCGATGCCGTTGCCGTTGGCGACCCACTCCTGACCCTGGGATAAGAGACTATGGATGGCATGCTTATCCTGCTCAAGGACTCCGGTATTTATCAGTTGGAGGCCGGGCAGTTCGTAATGATGCTGGTTGGCCTGCTGCTCCTCTATCTGGCCATCAAGAAAAACTTCGAACCCTTATTGCTGCTCCCGATTGGCTTCGGCGCCATTCTCGTCAACGTGCCTGGCGCCGGATTTCTCGCAGCGCCGGTACTCGATGCCAGCGGCCACCTGGCCAGCCCTGGCGGCATTCTCCATTACATCTATGAAACGGGCATCGCCACCGGGATCTTCCCGCTGGTGATTTTCATGGGCGTCGGAGCGTTGACCGATTTCGGACCCGTGCTGGCCAATCCGAGAACCCTGCTCCTGGGTGCTGCCGCCCAGTTTGGTATCTTCGCGACAGTGCTCGGTGCGCTCGCGCTATCGGCCATGAACCTCATGGACTTCAGCCTGGCCGATGCCGCAGCAATTGGCATCATCGGCGGTGCGGATGGTCCGACGGCGATTTTTGTCGCCAGTCGGCTGGCCCCCGATCTGCTCGGAGCAATAGCCGTTGCCGCCTATTCCTATATGGCGCTGGTGCCCTTGATTCAGCCGCCAATCATGCGTTTTCTCACAACCGTCGAAGAGCGCAGAATCGAGATGCGGCAGCTGCGATCAGTATCCAAAACAGAGAAGATCATTTTTCCTCTGGCGCTACTGCTTCTCGTGGCCTTGTTTCTGCCGACCGCGGCGCCACTGCTGGGAATGTTCTGCTTCGGCAACCTGATGCGCGAAAGCGGCGTGGTCGATCGTTTAAGCGATACCGCCCGCAATGCGCTGATCAACATCACCACCATCTTTCTGGGTCTGGGAGTCGGCTCGAAGTTGAGTTCGGAAGCATTTCTGAATCAGAAAACGCTGGGCATTCTGGTCCTCGGAATCATTGCCTTTGCCATCGGCACCGCATCCGGGGTGCTGATGGCGAAACTGATGAACCGCTTCAGCAGCATCAAGATCAATCCCCTGATCGGTGCCGCCGGAGTATCGGCGGTGCCGATGGCCGCCAGGGTCGCCAACAAGGTCGGACTGGAAGCCAACCCGCAGAACTTCCTGCTGATGCACGCGATGGGTCCGAATGTAGCCGGCGTGATCGGTTCCGCAGTCGCTGCCGGGGTGATGATCAGCTATGTCAATGGACTTGGCTTGTAGGGTCGTACGCACCGCAGGTGCGCTCTACAGGTCCACTTCTCAAGGTCCGCCAGTCTCCCCTGAAGGGGCTTCAACGCACCCTCCTTCTCTCCGACATCAGCTCATGTAAGGTGCGCGCGGCCGCTTTCATCGGCGTGCGACCGTACGATGAATCGTGCGATCTCATTTGGTCGGCCGCAGCGGCGAATGGATTAGCTAAACGCCATCTTTTGGCTCCAACGACTCAAAATTGACCCGGCCGGACGGCCGCCCGTCACCCTCGATTGCTTGTCGATGACTGCTTTGTAGTACGATCACCGGGCGACGTCTTTCGGCCAGAAGCGGACGCCGGACAAATCGTCGCAAAGCAGTCATTCACGCCGTTTAGGCGTATGCTATCCCGCTACTTCACGTTGAACGGCATGGCGTCCGCATGGATAAGTCAGAGATCATTGAAGCCATCAAGCGTCTGGCCAAAGAAAACGGAGACAAGGGGCCAGGGAGCGCTTTAGTCCAGAATAGAACCGGAATGCGAAAGGCAGATTGGTACCCACGCCACTGGCTTCGATGGGGTGATGCACTATTGGAGGCTGGTTACGCGCCCAACCCCTTTCAAACCGCTTTCAGCGACGAGCGGCTAATCGAGAGCTACGTTGATTTAGCCAGGAAATTACAGCGTCTACCGCTTTCGGGCGAGCTTCGGCGTCGAGCGAGCGACGACAAGGCGTTCCCGAATCACACTGCGTTCGCCCGCTTTGGCGGAAAGGAGAAATTGCTGGACGCAGTTTCTCGGTACTGCGAAGCTCACGCTGACCATGAAGATGTTGTGGCGCTGTTGGGACATCGCGGCCTGGGAACTACCAGCCGTGCCGATCGCGAAACAAGGGTGGCAACGGGGTTCGTTTACCTGATGAAATCCGGTCGGCATCACAAGATTGGCCGTACCGTTTCGGTCGGGAGCCGTGAACGACAACTGGCAATCAAAATACCCATCCCTCCAACGACCATCCACGCGATCGAAACAGACGATCCATCTGGAGTCGAGGCGTATTGGCATGGTCGTTTTGCAGAGAAGCGGGGCGAAGGGGAGTGGTTCGATCTATCGGCCGATGATGTCAAGGCGTTCAAGCGGTGGAAGCGAATCGTCTAGTACCGTCCAACCATGCGCTGACGCGAACCGTTGACAAACTGTGCTCCGCTAGCCGGCGGTTAGTGCACTGGGTTGAACGGCCGCTTTATGCAACCCCGATCGGCAGGTATGTTGCGAAAGGGTGAGTAGCGTTTTTCAGTTAGCGGTCATCCCGACTCGCCGACCCCGCATTTTTTTGCGAACCCGGTCGAATGGGGGTAATGCCCAACACAGCCGACGCTCAAGGCACATGCTTCCAATCACAATGACCGCAGCGACCGACTTTCAGACCGTCGCCGGGCTGGGCCAGCCGAACGGTCTTCGGCTACTGCCGCCGTTCGCACACGTCGGAGACAGGTTTTTGCACAAAGCGTCTGCTGCTCTGCTCTCGATGTTCCCGGAAAAGTTCAGCAACACTGGCCCGCTCTCCGGTTGCTGGTGGTCCGTCATTCCCAGTTCATGTCCCTCGCAAGCCGCTCTGCAAGTTATGATTCATGGAATATGAATCTCACCTACTCGGATGGTCGTAAACGCGGTGGTTTGTTCAGGCTGGCGCTATTAGTGGCCGGCATGATCCTGCTATTGGTCCGACCGGCGTGTGCAGGAGAAAACCAAGCCACCATTGCCGCGTTTGAGGCACTGCTATCCCTTCCTCAAATTCAGCCACCGGAGAGTGGCTGGGAGCACCGCGCACCTCCGGAGTTTGTTGTCGACGGCAGCGACGACGAGGCGGTGCTGCTTGATTGGCTAGAAGAACAGAAAAAACTGGGCGCCGACCTGAACGCCATGCGCCATGGCGGCACCATGTTGCATCACGTCATCCGCGCAGGGATGGTCGATACGGCCACTTGGCTACTTGACAACGGTGCCGATCCTCTGAAAGAGGGGGAGTATGACGCGCTTGAACTGGCGCTCATCTACCAGCAGGACGCGGTGTTCGACCTTCTCGTCAGGCAGCCTGGAGTTCTCGATGCACATCGGTCGGGCGTATACCAAGCCTGGAGAAGTGTTTTAGCCGACAAATCGGACGACGGCCTTAAGAAACTCATCACCGCAGACGTACCCGTACCGGCTGGAAAAAATCGCAAACTTCTTTTTGATGATGCGCTCGCCGCCGGCAATGTACGGCTGATTCGCGCATTGCTGGAGGAAAACCCGGACCGGGAGCTAAGGGCCAGGGTCCACGCGATGGACGAGGACTTCGAGATCGCCGACCAACGCTTGCCAAAGCCCATTTTTCTCTCCTTGATCGGTCAGGCTGTTTCGGTCGAAGAGGTGGATCGACTGTTTCGGCTGCGGATACGCCGCCCGTGGAGCGACGCTGCTTTCGCTACCGGAGTAGTTGGGAATGTATTAAGAGACAGTCTCTCCAGCTCGATTAGGAAATCGGATACCTACACTCTCTTCGAACGCATCCCAGCATTTGCATTGCAGGCAGCATTGAATAACGAGCTTGTACGGTCCATGTGGTGGCGATGGTTGTCGCATTTACCAGCGAGCGATCGTGTGGCGGCGATGGCTCGTTGGGGTGATCTGCCAATTTCCGAGCCAGGGGCTCTATTGAAGGCGGCGCTGCTGGGTGCATATTGGTTTGATCAGAACGAAAAAAACACAGAGGTCGCCGCCGCATGGGGAGAACTGCTGGCCTTATTGCGCCCTCCTCTTCCCGAAGGGCTGCAGGGCAAATTGTGGATGTTCGTGCCACAGGCCCATCGCTTGACTCTGCTACAGCTTGGCTATCGACCGAGCAGTAAGGAGCTGCACTCGTGGATCGACAGAAACGATGCGGAACTTGTCGATACATTCTGGCAGACGATATTGTCCATTCTCCCCGAATTGGGGCAGAGAAGCCATGAACTGCTCTTCCAAGCAGTGGTAGATGGTTCTGACTATTACTGCGTTGATCCCTGGGTCATCAAAAAGACACTACCCTTGACGGCTGCCGCGACTGTGCCGGATCGACCATACGCTATGGAAGCTGCGTGCTGGTACGCACTAACAGACGAGATTCGGCAAACACTACTGAGCCGCAATTTGGTAAAACCACCATCCGATGTTGCTGCGGGGCGATTCGTACTGGAACAACCACAATGCATTTTTCGACCCACTGCCGCGTGGCGGCGAACATTGGCCGGTTTGCACTCACTGACGACCGAGGAAGGCGAGTCCGTCTCTATCGACGCGGTAATGGCAGTCGCAATTCCACGTGAACAGACTTGTGCACTGCTCATCTGGGGGGGCCGCGCTGGGGGAAGGTTGTACGTGGACGATGACAGATTTGAAGGCACTCAACGATTTACGCCATGTGCCGATGGCTCCTACGCCACATCGATTTTTCGATTATCCGGCGAGCAGATCAATTCAGTCCTGCAGAAAGACCTTCCTTTCCCAGGCGATATGACGCTGATTCGCGACACCAACGATGGCGAGCACTATTGGCTGGGCGGCAACGAATCCCTGGGCGGCTGTGGGCAAACCCCGCCGCTGCTTTTTCGCTTTGAGGCAGACAAGGGGCAAGCGGCCACGCTACGTGCTTTGCAGAAAACGCACCCGGCGATGCAGGCACTGCTTAGTCAATGCAAAGGCGAGCAACTGCTGGCATGCCTTGGCGACCACGCCCCAGTGGAAGATCCCGTCAATCGGCGCATCTACCCGGAGTGGGGCCGCGGAATGGGCCAGTTTGCCGACATGCACTGGAATGCTGAGCGCCAGGCTTTCGTCAGCGCGGTCCTCGACTTTAAACCAAAGGCATTGCGCGCCATGAAGGCTAAGGGCGTTTTCCCTCATTGGGTAAGAGATGCATTGTCGGCGGTGTCCGCTTCTCAACTTTCTCTGGCTGAGAAACGTCGTCGTGCGGCATGGTTGTTTAGAGACCGCTCTTTGCTTGCCGCGGCTTTGGAATCGCAGATGTTGGATGGCCTGGTTGACTGGCTCCCGCGCGAAGACTGGGGGCCGATTATCGAGCTAGCTCCAGAATACCTGAGCAGTCTGCGGTACACGGCCGATCAAAAAGGGAAAGCAAAACTAGCTTGCCGCTTTTCTACCGCATTGAAGCAACTGTGCGGACCTATGGAAGATTAACGACCGGTCCCGTCTACAAGCGGTCCCGAAAAATCTCTCAAACATCTAATGGTCCTGTTTAGCGACTTGGTATGCATTTTCCAAGGCCTGTCTGATTGGGGCCGGAATTTCTTTTGCCTTACGCGTTTGTAGGGGAAATAGGGAAATAGTAGGAAATAGAATAGGAAATAGTAGGAAATAGGGGACAGACCACGGTTCCGATGTAGAATACACCTGTTGGCAACAGTGGAGGAAAAAACCGTGCCGCGGCGCGCACGCCTGACGCTTCGCGCCGTTCCCATGCACCTCATTCAGCGGGGCAACAACCGGTAGGCCTGCTTTTTTGCGGACGAGGACTACCGCTTGTACCTCGACTGGCTCAAGGAGTATTCCGTCAAGACCGGCTGTCGGATTCATGCTTTCGTGCTGATGACGAACCACGTGCATCTGCTTGTTTC
>Ga0209573_1000436_pt1 | contig 90509 bp, 73 predicted proteins | sample TNRBio252014_DNA_FD_185870 | JGI IMG/M metagenome (GOLD analysis project Ga0209573, IMG submission 185870) | Wastewater treatment Type I Accumulibacter community from EBPR Bioreactor in Madison, WI, USA - TNR Reactor_6/25/2014_ DNA (SPAdes)... | ecosystem: Engineered > Bioreactor > EBPR >... | reverse complement strand
TGGGGGTGGCACGCCCGTTGCGAGGGGTGTGGGGGTCGGCGGGCGTTGGAACGTCCGCTTGAATCCTCAGGAGATTCCCATGCCCGTGATTCCCAACGACCGGCTCGAACAGATCGTCTTCACCGAGCAGCACATCGCCCCGTGGACCACCAACGCGGCGGCGATCGGCCTGCTCCCCGCCGACGTCACCTCCCTCAACACCAGGGCCCAGGCCGCCCGCGCCGCGTACAACGCCGTGCTCGCCGTGCGCCAGCAGGCCAAGGCCGCCACCGAGGCGTACTACAACGCCGTCGACTCCATGACCGACCGCGCCCGCGAGATGGTCCGGGTCATCAAGACCCAGGCCGACCTCAAGAACGATCCCAACGTCTACGTGCTCGCCCAGATCCCCTCCCCCACGCCCCCCGTCTCCGGCAGCCGCACGCCCCCGGGCAAGCCCTCCGACGTGCGTGCCATCCTCAACACCGACGGGAGCATCACCCTCAACTGGAAGAGCACCAACGCCGCCAGCAGCACCGGCGGCAGCTTCATCGTCTCACGCCGCTTCAACCCCACCCCCGCCGCGCCCGCCCCGGCGTACATCGTCATCGGCAGCGCCGCCGGCAGCGGCGCGAGCGAGCCCGGCGGCTCACGCTCCGTCTCCTTCACCGACACCACCATCCCCTCGGGCACCAGCGGCATGTCGTACATCATCACCCCGCGACGCGGCGGCAAGAACGGCACGCCCTCCGAGGCCGTCAGCGTCACCTTCGGCGGCGGCGGGCTCAGCCTCACCTTCTCCGCCGCGCCCGTGGACTTCACCCTCGCCGCCTAGCCCGCACCGACTCTCAGCCTCACCCTGCTGAGCGGGGCCCCGGTTCACTCCGGGGCCCCCGCTCGCGTGGCGCGTCGGGTCGTCCTCATCCGGGGCCTCCGCTATCATCCCTCTTCCCCCGCCCGACCCGGCACCGCCCCACACCCCGAGGCCACACGGATGCTCAGCAGCCAGCAGGAAGTGATCCCCATCCTCGATTTCGGCGGGCAGACCGCGCAGCTCATCGCCCGCCGCATCCGCGAGGCGGGCGTGTATTCCGTGCTCGTCAGCCCCGCCATTTCCCCCGCCACGCTCCGCGAGATGAACCCCAGCGGCGTCATCCTCTCGGGCGGGCCCGCCAGCGTCTACGACCCCGCCGCCCCCACCTGCGACCCCGCCCTCTTCGACCTGGGCGTCCCCGTGCTGGGCATCTGCTACGGGATGCAGCTCATCAGCCAGTTCCTCGGCGGGGTCGTCGCCAAAGCCGGGCACCGCGAGTTCGGTCGCGCCCAGCTCGACGTCAAGCACAAGGCCGAGCTCTTCGCCGCCATCCCCGACAAGACCACCGTCTGGATGTCGCACGGTGATCAGGTCAGCGGGCTGGGCGACCTGGGGTTCGAGGTGCTCGCCTCCACCCCCACGTGCCCCTTCGCCGCCGTTCGGCTCGTCAAGGGCTCGCGCCGCATCTACGGCGTGCAGTTCCACCCCGAGGTGACGCACACGCCCCACGGCAAAGACCTGCTGTCGAACTTCCTCTACGAGGTGTGCCGGTGCAAGGGCACGTGGCGCATGGCGGACTTTGCCGAGCAGGCCGCACGCCGCATCCGCGAGCAGGTCGGGACGTCGAACGTCATCTGCGGGCTCTCGGGCGGGGTCGATTCCGCCGTCGCCGCCGCGCTGATCCACAAGGCCGTGGGGTCGCAGCTCAAGTGCGTCTTCGTGGACACCGGGCTCCTCCGCAAGAACGAGCGGCAGATCGTGGAGACCACGTTCCGCGACCACTTCCGCATCGACCTGCACGTCGCCGACGCCGAAAACGCCTTCCTCGCCGACCTCGCGGGCGTGAGCGAGCCCCAGGAGAAGCGCCGCCGCATCGGCAAGCGGTTCATCGACGTGTTCAAGGAATCCAGCCGCCTGGTGCCCGACGCCGCGTTCCTCGCGCAGGGGACGCTCTACCCCGACGTGATCGAGTCCGGGCACGGGCACGCGGGACAGTCCGCCAACATCAAGCTGCACCACAACGTCGGCGGGCTCCCCAAGGACCTCGGGTTCAAGCTCGTCGAGCCGCTGCGCGACCTCTTCAAAGACGAGGTCCGCACGCTCGGCTCGCACCTGGGCCTCCCCGACTCGATGGTCTGGCGCCACCCCTTTCCCGGCCCCGGGCTCGCCGTGCGCGTGCTGGGCGAGGTCACCAAGGCCAAGTGCGACCTGCTCCGTGATTGCGACGAGATCCTGCTCGAAGAGATCGTCGCCGCCGACCTCTACCGCAAGACAAGCCAGGTCTTCGCCGTGCTGCTGCCCGTGCAGAGCGTGGGCGTGATGGGCGACGGCCGGACGTACGAGAGCACCGTCGCCGTGCGTGCCGTCGAGACGCAGGACTTCATGACCGCCGACTGGAGCCGCCTCCCGTACGACGTGCTCGCCCGCATCAGCAACCGCATCATCAACGAAGTGCGTGGCGTCAACCGCGTGGTGTACGACATCTCAAGCAAGCCCCCGGCCACCATCGAGTGGGAGTAACGCGTGGATCGCGCCGACACCATCCGCACGCTGCCCACGCCCGCCGACGTCGCCGACGCCGGCGCGGCCGCGCTGGTCGAGCGGTTGGGCCGGGCGATCACGCAGCGCGGGAAGGCGTCGGTCGTGCTCTCCGGAGGCGGCACGCCCAAGGCCGTGTACGAACGTCTCGCCACGGTTCACGCCCGCGCGATCGACTGGTCCAGAGTCACGGTCTACTTCGGGGACGAGCGGGCCGTCGAGCCCAGTCACCCCGACAGCAACTTCAGGATGGTCGATTCGGCGATGCTCACGCGGCTCACGTTCGCCGCGGTGCACCGCATCCCAGGAGAGCTGGGTGCGCCCGCGGCGGCCGCGGCGTACGAGCGACTCGTGCCCGACGCCTTCGACGTCTGCCTGCTGGGAATGGGCGCCGACGGCCACACGGCGTCGCTCTTTGCTCCGCTCACGCACTGGCCCGGGCTCGTCGCGGCGACGATCGCCCCGCCCCCGTTTGCCGTGACCGACCGCATCAGCCTCACGCCGCAGGCGTTCGCTCGCGCGGGCTCCGCGCTTGCCTTTATCACGGGCGCCGACAAGCAATCAATGCTCCGCCGCGTGCTCGCCGAACGCGAGGCCGACGGCCCGCGCACGCTCCCCATGTCATTCGTCCGCCCACGTGGGATCGACTTCATCCTCGATCAGGCGGCTACCATCCCCACGGTTTGCGCGTCGTAAGGGATTGTTCTTGATCGCTCCTCGCCTTCGAGGCACCAGCCCGCGTCCCAATGGCCGAGCCGAGTGACCCCGACGCGAATCATGCTCCACACCACCCGAAGAACACGCCTCACGCTGCTCGTTCCGGCCTTGTTCATCACGGCCGTGATCATCGCGTTGTGGCCCATCTCCTACACGAAGGGACTTTCGGCCCGAGCCCGCTACGTCTGGGTCCGCAGCGAGCCCGGCACTTCCAACCCCTCGGCGGGCTTCAGCGAGGCAAGCGTTCTGATCGATCGCGGGCGACTCGTGCTGACTCTCGACGCCATCACGTCCACCCGCATGGGGCTTATGGGCTGGGGACCGATGGAGCCGGGCCTGAGCTCCCGCGTCGACGCCTTCGAGCCCGGCTCCCAAGGCCCCCACTGGTATTACAACTCCTGGCGATACTGGCGTGCCGGTCCCTTCGAGACCGAATTCCGATCCGGCCCGCAGGCGTGCGCCCGCGTGGCGATCCCTCTCTGGCTCCTCGCGATCGGCGGGGGCATGTTCACGATCCGTGCGTTCCATGCCGGGCTGGCCCTCGATCGGGCACGCCGAAATCTCTGTTCCAGATGCCACTACCCACGAGGTGGGCTCGACGCCTCGTCGCGCTGCCCAGAGTGCGGCGTCTCGCCGGCAGAAGCTCCGGGCCAACGAAAAAACCCCGATCCAAAGGGCCCGGGGGCAGAAAGGTAACGCACGCTCGCCGCTTACTTGGCGCGAGTGAAGTCGATCTGCATCATTTTGTATTCTTTGCCCGACTTGGGATCGTTGGTGAACATTTCCAGCCGGAACGCATCGGGCCCAGAATGCGTCTCAACCTCGCGCATGATCGAGGGCTTCTTCGTCAGCGGGCAGTTGTACGTGTAGTTCCACGTCATCACCTTGCCGTCCTTCGAGAGCTCGCCCGTGCCGTTCATGATGCCCGTGCCCATGTTGTCGATCCACGTCGAAACGTACTTCCCACTCACGTTGTCGAACCCGTTGACGCCCATGCCGTGGAAGGGCTGGCCCATCATCTCGCCCTTGTTGTCAATCTGAACAAACCGTCCGTCCATGAGAGATGTGACAACCGACTTGCACTCGCTCTTGGAGCCCGGCATCCCGGGGGCCATCCACATCTCGCACTTGCCGTTCCACGTACCGACCGACTTGGACATCATCGCGTGTTGCTCGCCAGGGATCCCCGCCTGCATGCACGCCTGCATGTCCTCGGAGGTCCAGCCCGGGGGCAACTGCATCTCCGGAGGCGCTCCCTTGGCGTCCTTCGCGTCCTTGCCGGGCTGTGCGATCGCGATCGAGCCCGCGATCAACGCCAACGCCGACACTCCCATCACTCCGAACACCTGTTTGCGACTCATATGATGCCTCCAAGAGGTTTGCCCGGTCTTCGGACGAGCCGCATCGACGGCCTCCGCCGGGACTTCCATATGTTATCCCGGCGTCCACGCCACTCAGCAATTTGCTATTCTCCATCGATGAACCCCGATCGCCCCACCGAGCCTTCGCGTCGAGAGTTTCTTTCAAAGGCCCCTGGCGCAGCGGTCGGCACCGCGGGGATGTTGGCACACCTTTCGGGTTGGCTCGGCGGTCGCACACAAGCCAGCGGTTGGTTCTCCCCCCAGCATCTCGGTGTCGCGGGCCCATTCTCCGACGATGAATTCCCCATTCCCGCCGACAAGAAGTTCTCGAAGGAGTGGCTCGCCTCCCTCAACGCACGCGGCACACCCCTCACTGCCTCAAGCTCTCGAAACGAACTCGCCTTCGTCGGCATGCCCGTCGGCGGCCTGGGCTGCGGGACCACCTACCTCTCCGCCGACGGTCGCCTTTGGTACTTGGACGTCACCGGCATGCCCCCGCCCAAAGATTGGGCCGACAACAACGGCGTTCTCTATGCCAAACCACTCAGGCCTCCGGCTGATTACGGCTCCGATGCCTTCCGTTTCTCCATCATCGAGCCAGGTACCGCTCCCCGCGCTCTTAACGCCTCCGGGTACCGCGACATTACGTTCACAGGCCAATACCCCGTTGGGTCCGTGCGATACGCCGACGCCAGCACGCCGCTGGCCGTCGAACTCACCGCGTTCTCCCCGTTCTGCCCGCTCGATGTGGAGAGTTCCAGCATTCCGGCGACCTTGCTCCGATACCGCATCACCAACACCGGCAACGCCTCCGCTGCATGCACATTCGTCGGCACGATGGCTAACCACGTCTGTCTCGCCAGTGCGCCACCCGCCTCCAAAGGTTCGGGCCGTTGTCCTGTCGTTCGTCAGAACGACGTGATCACCTCCACCAAACCTGCCGGGCTTGTACTCATCGCGCGGGCCGTCAATCCTGCTCCAACCGACGACACCGCTCGTCGCCCCGACATTGTGGTCGCCGACTTCGAGTCGGGCACGTACAAAGGATGGACCGCCACAGGAACCTCCTTTGGCGACCGTCCCCGCGCCCTCGCGGAGGTCCCTGCTTATCAGGGCAACCTCCGCGCTCAGGGCTCGTTCACCGTCAACACCCACAACACGCGCCAAGGCGAGAACGTCGTCGACGCCGACAAACATATCGGCACGCTCACCAGCGACGAGTTCACCATCGAACGCAACATCGTTTCCTTGCTCGTCGGCGGGGGCCGCCACCCCGGACAGACATGCGTCAACCTCCTTATCGACGGCGCACCCGTCCGCACCGCCACCGGCGATGACAGCAACGCCATGCGATTCGTGAACTGGGATGTCGCCGAATTCGCCGGAAGCAAGGCCCGCATCCAGATCGTCGATGCCCGATCAGGCGGCTGGGGAAACATCGGCGCTGACGACATCGTGCTGACCGACGTCCCGCGCGGCCCAACTTTCGACGCGGCGACCGCCCCCGACTCGGGCACCATGGCCCTCGCACTCCTGACACCAACCCAAGGGACGTCGACGTCCGCCTCCGACGGCCCTGCGGATCCCCCGGTTGGCAGCATCCGAGTCCCGCTGTCGCTCTCCCCCGGCGCGAGTGTCGAGGTCGCCTTCGCCGCCATCTTGCATTTCCCATTCCTCGACAAGGGCGCTCTCGGTTTCATCACCGGCATCGATGCCCTCCACAGGCAGTACGCGGCCCGCTTCAAGGATGCCGCCGACGTTGCCAGATTCCTCACCGACCATCACGAAACCCTCACCGCGACCACACTCCGCTGGCGCGACACCTGGTACGACTCGACGCTCCCGTACTGGCTCCTTGACCGCACCTTTGCGAACGTCTCCACCGCGGCCACGAGCACCTGCTACCTCTTCGACAACGGTCGCTTTTACGGATGGGAAGGCACCCACTGCTGCCCAGGCACCTGCACCCACGTCTGGCAATACGCCCAGGGGCTCGCACGCGTCTTTCCCTCCCTCGAACGTTCCCTCCGCAGCGATATCGACTTCGGCTCCGAGTTCAACGCCAAGACGGGTCTCATCCACTATCGCGGCGAGGCCGCCCGTTCTCTGGCTATCGACGGCCAGTGCGGCACCATCGTCCGTGCCTACCGCGAGCACACCATGTCGCCCTCGGGCAGATTTCTCGACGCCATCTACCCGCGCGTCAAGCTCGCGATGCAGCTCGTCATCGCCCGCGATCCCGACGCCAACGGGATCCTCGACGGCGAGCAGTACAACACTCTCGACACGTCCTGGTACGGTAAAATCGCCTGGACAACCTCGCTCTACCTCGCCGCTCTCCGCGCCACAGCCGCCATGGCCACCGAGCAAGACGACCGCGAGTTCGCCGCCCGCTGCACCTCGCTCGCCGACGCCGGTCTCTCGAACATGTCCGCTCAGCTCTTCAACGGCGAGTACTTCGTCCATAAGCCCGACCCCACCAGGCCCGACGCCAACAGCACCGGCGAAGGGTGCCACATCGACCAAGTCCTCGGGCAGTCTTTCGCCTGGCAAGTCGGCCTCCCCCGCGTTACTCCACAAGCCCACACCGTCGCCGCGCTGCGCTCCATGTACCGCTACAGCTTCGCTCCAGACATCGGCCCGTACCGCACCGTCGCAGAGAAAACCATCAAAGGCGGCCGCTGGTACGCCATGCCCGGCGAAGGAGGTCTGCTCATGTGTACCTGGCCAAGGGGCGGGTCCGAGGCCGCAACGGGCAAGAGCGGCGACGCATGGGCCGCAGGATACTTCAACGAGTGCATGTCCGGCTTCGAGCACCAGGCCGCCAGCCACATGATCGCTGAAGGACTCGTCACCGAGGGACTCGCCGTTACTCGCATGATCCACGATCGATACCACCCCGCACGCCGAAACCCCTACAACGAGGTCGAGTGCTCCAACCACTACGCCCGCGCCATGGCTTCCTACGGCACCTTCATCAACGCATGCGGGTTCACCCACCACGGTCCCAAAGGGCATCTGGGTTTCGCCCCTCGCGTCTTCCAGAACCCGGTGGATCGGTCTTTCAAAGCCCCATTCATCTCTTGTGAGAGCTGGGGCACCTACGAGCAAAGCCCTGCAGATCACGCATCAACCTACAAGATTACCATCAAACACGGCCAGCTCCGACTCTCGCAGCTCGACCTCCCTTTGCTCCGAGCCGCTGGCCCCAACGCCGAGGCAACCATCTCGATCGATGACGCAACAGCCCGCCCGCCGTCGAGCGTCCGGTGGCGACCAGAGCCCGAGTCCATCCAAGGCTTCGGCTCCGCATCCCTTGCCTTTGGATCAAGCGATCAGAGCCCGATCATCCTCCGCGAAAACCAATTACTCACCATCACCATCCGCTGATTCAATCTACAGGCCACTTCTCACTCCGGCACGCCGCGGGCACCGGAAACCACGGCATGATTGCGTACAACACCCGCACGCCAAACGATGGCTTGCCCGTTTCGAGCACCGCCTTCAGCGTCCCCGTGATGATCTTCGCACCGCCCGCCATCTGCTTAAGCGACTTCGTTCCCGGAGTCGCCCCGCTGATCGTCATTGTAAATTCAGTACCACCTTGCACCTCACGCAATTCGTACGTCAACACACAGGGCGGATCGTTCAACTCCGTAAACCGAAACGTGTGACTAAATTTTTTCAGCAGGACCACTTCCAGAATCTCGCCGAACACCCCGACATACTTGCCGTTCGGGGTTCGCATCGCCATCTTGCTGCCTTTCACGAGCCCCGCCCGGCTCAGCGCCATCCGCGAGTTGAAGAAGCACTTGATCGGCGCGTCCGTCCGCGTGATCTCTTTCCACACCTCGCTCACCGGCGCGTTGATCACCACTCGATAAACCAACGGTGCAGCCACCCCCGCCGCCGTCCCCTCGGCCCCGGCCTCGCCTCGCGAACCACTCTGCCCCACCGTCATCGTTTCTTCAGGCACGTCGCTCCACCTTTCTCGCGGATTGCCCGCGTCGCTCCAGCCGATCCTTCAAATCTCCCACATACCCGGCCCACATCGATGAATAGTCGTCCGTCCAGCGCTCGTACACCGCAAGGATCGGCATCACGTTGAAATACAGCCGCCGTCGCCGCCCGTCCACCTTGGTCACCAGCAGCCCGACCTCCTCCAACAGCTTCACATGCTTCAGCGTCGCCACCTTCGAAAACGAGAACGACGCCGACAGCTCCGCGATGCTCATCCCCGGCGTTCGCCGCACCAGCTCCAGCATCCGACGCCGATCCGCCAGCGCCAGCACCGCAAACAGACTGTCCAGACCGTCGTCGTTCATTGGTAACCATAAGGTTACCATATCGCCAGGCCCTTGTCAAGGCCTTTCAAGCCGTTTCCGCTCGGTTCTCCACTTTTTCCCTATCCTCACCCCATGCTCACGGCACTCTGCATCATCCACGCCGCCGCCTGGCTCACGCCGCCCGAGGCTCCTCCCCGCCCGGTGTCCCGATTGATCGTCGTTGCCCCCCCTTCCCTCATCGGCAGCCTCACCGAGTACGTTGCGCACCGGTCCAAGACCCACTCCGTCACGATGCTCTCGCTCATCGACGCCCTCAAGACCCCGGGCCAAGACGATCCCGAACGCCTCAAGCGTTGGCTCTACGCCGACTGGTCCAGCGCGGGCAAACCCAGCGACTACTCCGTCCTCCTCGTGGGCGATGCCGATGTCCTCCCCGTCCGCTACATGGTGCTCGACCGCGTCACCGAGACCGCGTTCGACTACGCCTTCTACCCCTGCGACCTCTACTACGCCGACCTCGCCAAAGACGACGCGGCTCGCTCCTTCGACCACTGGAACGCCGCCGCCGATGGCTTCCACGCCGACTACTTCGGCGAGGTGCGAGGCGAGAAGAACAAGTCCGACCCCATGAACTTCGACGGCGTCTCGTATACCCCCGACATCGCCGTTGGCCGCTGGCCCGTCAACTCACCCGATGCCGCTCGCGCCGTCGCCGATAAAACCATCGCCTACGAGAACGCCATCGCTCGCCTCTCCACCAAACCCAAGTCCGCTCTCGTCATGGTCGGCGGCTGGGTCGATGCCCGTCCCACCATGAACACCCACGCCGTGGCACTCGAACCCACCTTCGACGTCACCCGCCTCTACTACCAAGACGGCGTCAAAGACTGGTCCGCCCTCACACCCCCCACCGCACAGGCCGTCACCGAACTCCTCAGCGGCTCCGCCCCCGCCCGACTCGTCCTCCACGCCGGGCACGGCTCCGACACCTCCTGGGATCAATGCATCTCCACCGCCGACATCCCCGCCATGCGCTCCGCGGCTCATCCTTCCATCATCATGTCCGCCGGGTGCTCCACCGCTCGCTTTGCCACCTGCCCGCCATACGAAGCCTACGAAGATTCTTCGGGCGTTCTCCACAAAGGCACCAACAACGGCGAAGTCTTCACCGCGCCGCCGCCGCCACCCGCGGCCTACGCCAAAGGCGAACATAACTTCACAGGCCTGGGCGAAGAACTCCTCCGATCGCCCGCGGGCGGAGCCGTGGTGTACATCGGGTGCAACACCGGCAGCCAGCCCGCCGCCATGACCCTCATGGCCGGCTTCGTCGACGCCATCACCACCCTCAAACCTCTCCCGGGTACCACACTCTCCGCCGGCGAATGCTGGAAGCATGCCCTCACCCAGTACGTCCGCCGCGAAGGCCTCCACTCCCTCACGCCAACACCAGACTGGTACCCCGCCAGCATCTTCTTCCAAGGCATGAAGTTCATGTTCTTCGGCGACCCCACCACGCCGATCTAGCTCGCGCACAGCATCTTCTCGTGCTTTCACATCATTCTGCACCGCGGCACTCATTATTCTTGCCTTTCCGAAGTCTTGGAACATATTGAGTGTGCCGGGAGTACCTCTGAAACAGGAGGCACGGCTGTCGCAGATTAGTACTCGGCCCCGGATGGTCCGATGGTGAGCCGATCTCGCAGCATTTCGCCCACACGACGCACGACGACTCGGCTCTGTTTCTGTTCTGGCTTCGTAGACACTGGGCGGTGCCACACTCGCCCAGACCGTGTACTACCTGCCGCACTTTGAGCTCCATGACATGTCCGACGATGGGCAGACCGCCATCGGCATACACGACTACCCCAGCGCGTCAGGAGAAGGCACGCGGGTCGCCTCATCGTGGTCCATCGATAGCGGGTTCGACGACTACGGCTTCCAGGCGTACCTGCCGCTCTCATCGCACCACTCCCGTCGGTGCCACACGCGGATACGAATTCCGACGGGTTCCTCGACGCGAACGACATACTCAAGTTTGTTGAGGACTACGAGAACAACGAGGCCGCATCAAACCTGAATAGTGACGAGGCCATCGATTCCATCGACTTCGATGCATTCATGGAGTCATTCACGAACGGCTGATGACTCCATACACCACTCCTGCAAACCCTCACCGGCTGACAGGAGCTTCGTAACTACACACTCTTCCTCCCCACCGACACATACGCAAACCCGGCACGCTTCAGGTCCTCGGGCCGGTACAGATTCCGCCCGTCGAAGATCACTTTCTGCTTCATCACCTTCCCCAGCCGATCCAAGTCAGGGCTCTTAAACTCGTCCCAGTCCGTCGAGATCACCAGCGCGTCGGCACCCTCGGCCGCCTGGTACATATCACCCACAATCCGCAGCCCCGGGCCCTCGCCAGACGCAACGCCCAGTTCCTTCGCCGCCGTCTCGCTCGCGACCGGGTCAAACCCTCGGCACGCCGCCCCGAGCCCACGAGCTCGCTGGATCAGCGTCAGCGCCGGAGCCTCGCGCACATCGTCGGTCCTGGGCTTAAACGCCAGCCCCCAGAACGCGAGCGACTTGCCCGCCAGCCCGCCCGCAGGCCGAAAGTGCTCCTCGATCTTCTTGAAAAACCGCTCCCGCTGCTTCTGGTTCGTCTCGTGGACCGCCTTGGAGACCGCCACCGGCACGCCCTTGGTCTCACCCATCATGATGCACGCGAGCGTGTCCTTGGGGAAGCACGATCCGCCGTACCCCAGCCCCGGGTACAAGAACGCCGACCCGATCCTCTTGTCCGAGCACATCCCTTGGCGCACGCTGTTGATGTCCGCCCCGTACGCCTCGCACAGGTTCGCCATCTCGTTGATGAACGAGATCTTCGTCGCCAGGAAGTTGTTCGCCGAGTATTTCACCATTTCGCTCGACAGAATGTCCATCACGAACACCGGGTGCCCGTTACGCACAAACGGGTCGTACAGCCTGCGGAAAAGCTCACTCGTCGCCTCGCTCAGCGTCCCGTTCGCGTCTCGCTCCACGCCGCACACCACTCGGTCGGGCTTGTTGAAGTCATTGACCGCGTCGCCCTCTTTCAAGAATTCCGGATTGTTCCCGATCCCGAACGCGACGCCCGGTGCCCCAGCCCGAATCCGATCGCGAACCCGAAGGCTCGTCCCCACAGGCACCGTCGACTTCACCACGATCAGTTTCGCCGTCCCGCCCGGATGCGCACGCAGCACCGCCGCGATATCGTCGGCGGCCTGATCGATATACCTCAGGTCCGTGTGCCCACGCTCATCCGAAGGCGTGCCCACGCAGATGAAAATCACGTCCGCCCCGCGATACGCCTCGGCCTTGTCCAGCGTAAACCGCAGCCGGCCCGCGGCGATGTTCCGCTCCATCAGCTCTTCGAGCCCAGGCTCATAGATCGGACACTTCCCCGCCCGCAGCATCTCCACCTTCGCCGCGTCCACATCCAGACACGTCACGTCATTGCCCGTGTTCGCAAAGCAAACACCCGTCACCAACCCAACATATCCCGTGCCGACCATCGTGAGTTTCATGCCCACGATGGTAAGCGGTTCCCGATCCAATGACCCGCATTCACTGCTCCCTTACCCGCCTGTTATGGGTATTGCCATGAGCCACACAGCCGATTCCCACATTCGCCTTGCTTCCTCGAACGGTTCATGTTATAGAAGCTACCAATGCCGACTCACCTGAACCCGCCCCCAGCCCGTTCCCTCGCCCTCATCGGCTTCGCACTTGCCATGGCCGCCCCTGCCATCGTGTCGATTGGCCAGACCTACCGCGTCGCCGAGCGCCCCGTCCGTGGAGCATGGCTGCGCCCGCCGTCGGGCAACACCGCCGACCTCACCCCGCATCTCAACAACCTCGCCGCCGCCGGCATCGAGGACCTCTACATCGAGACCTTCTACCACGGGCTTACCACCGGGCACGCCGGCGTCTTCAATGCCCGATACAGCGGCGACTACCTCGCCGACGCCATCCGCGAGTCCGCCCGATACGGCATCCGCGTCCACGCCTGGCTCGAATCCGCCTACTGGCAGTTCGGCGGTACCGGCGCGTACAACTTCACGAACCACGCCGACTGGCAGGTCATCAGCACCGCCACCGGCGCCACCGGCGGCGACACCGCGGGCCAGGTCTTCGCCAACCTCGCGCACACCGGAGTGCAGGCCAAGCTCCACGCCTACTGCGCCGAACTCGCCGAGTATCCGGGCCTCTGGGGCATCCAGACCGACTATCACCGATACCCCCTCGACGACAGCACCAGCGACCTCTACACCGCACCGTGGAGTTACGACATCTGGAGCCGAACCGCCTTCCGCAACGTCTACCCGGGGATCAACATCGACACCGCCGCACGCAAGCCCGGTGACTCCCACTGGACGCAGTTCCTCGACTGGCGCCGCGAGGGCATCTCTCAGGCCGCCAACCAGATGCACCAGGGCATCAACAGCGTCGACGCCGACATCCCCTTCTCCGCCGCGATGTTCGCCCGCGCCATGCTCGACAGCGCCCAGCTCACCAAGTGCCAGAACTGGCCGAGCTGGGCCTCACGCGGCTACGTCGATTGGCTCGTCCCCATGGCCTACGGGTCCACCTCCTCGTCCATCACCAGCGACATCAACACCACGCGAACCAGCGCCAGCGGCAAGCGCGTCGTCGCCGGGCTCGCCATCATCGCAGGGACTCGCCCATCAATCACCAATCAGCTCAACGCCATCCGGTCGGCCAGTGTCGAAGACTTCATCTTCTTCGAGGGCTCCATCCTCTCCGACGCCGCCAAACGCACCGAAACCCTCAACTGGATCAACACCACCGCCAAGAAAGCCCAGGCCGATTTCAACAACGACCGCGTCGTCGACAACCGCGACTGGATCCTCTTCCGCTCCGTCTACAGCGGCACCCCCGTCTCCGGCAACGGCCCCAACGCCCGTTACAACTTCGACGGCGACAACGACGTCGACGCCAACGACGAGGCCCGATTCGTCACCGAGTTCATCCGCGATCACTTCGGCGACGACGGCACCGTCTCCGCCAAAGACCGCGCCATCTTCCTCGATGCACTCGCTGCGGGCGCCACCGGTGCACCCGGGTTCCTCCACCTCTACGACCTCAACGCCGACGGCTCCGTCAACGCTCCCGACCTCGCCATCCTCAACTTGCTCGCCCCGCCGCCGCCCTGCGCTCCAGACTTCAACAACGACGGCTTCCTCGACGGCTTCGACTACGACGACTTCGTCACCTGCTTCGAAACCGGCTCCTGCCCCCCGGGCACCTCCGCCGACTACAACAACGACGCCTTCGTCGACGGCTTTGACTACGACGATTTCGTCACCGCCTTCGAACTCGGCTGCCCGTGAGCGCCCGCAAAGTCGAGCTACATTCTCACGCAAAGCGAGCGACTTCAAAGCGCGTGACATCAAACCCGCACCGGCCATCGAACACCAGCCCCGCCACGACTTCGCCGATGACCGGGGCGAACTTGAACCCGTGCCCGGAGAACCCCGACGCCAGCCACACTCGCTCACTCCCCGGCACTCGATCGATCAGAAAGTGCCCGTCCACCGAGTTCGAATAGCATGCGATCGCAGCCCGCGACACTTCGCCAGGCTCTACCACGTGCCGCCGCACGCCTCCCTCGAAGTCCGCCACGTCGCTCGTCGCCACCGCGCGATCGACCGTATCAGGATCGACTTCAGATCCTCGGCGATGCCGTGCGACCCGAAACTCCGCGGCTCCCGTCAACAGCGGGAACCCGTACAGCAACGACCCGGGCCCATCCTCCGCGGCCCAACACGGGTGCCGCCCGATCACAAATCGCTCGGGACAGGCGGGCTTCATCCATCCGATCGCCTGCCGCGTCGCCGAAATCCTCGGCGGCCTGAGCCCCGACGCACTCAACACCCGCGCCGACCACGCCCCTGCGCAAACCACCGCCGCTTTGCCCACGTACTCCGCGCGTTCCGTCGTCACACGCACCCCCTCGGCGGCCTCCCGGATCGCAAGCACCGGCTCGAACGTGCCAATGGACGCACCCGCATCGCGTGCCAAGCAAGCCATCGATTCAACCGCCGCCTCAGGACGCAGCACGCCCGCGAGTGGCTCGTACGCGACGCTCCAGTCGGCACCGAATCGCAGCGTCTCGAACCGCTCGCTCGCGCGTGTGGGCGTCATCTCTTCGATGGGAACGCCGTGAGTGCGTGCAGACTCGATAGAGCGCGGCACCACCTCGCCCCCGGCGAAAGATCCGTACACCGCGCCGGTCTCGGTGTACAGGTCACGCCCCGACAGGGCGTTGAGCGACAACCACAACTCTCGCGACCGCTTCAACAGCGGCACGTAGGCGTCGTGCTCGTAATACGCCGTCCGCAGCATCCGCGCTTCGCCGAAGTGCTCCGACCGCGTGTTGGGCACGGCGTCGCGGTCGAGCGCAAGAACGGCGGCCCCACGACGAGCCATCGTCATCGCGATCGCGGTGCCCATCGTCCCGGCCCCGATGATGACGCATTCGTAAATCACGCTGTGAGCATAGTAAAAAAGACGGAGCCCGGCGGGTCAAGCCGGGCTCCGAAGGGGTCACTGAATCAGCCGGGTGTGAGTCCGGCGAGTCGTGTCAAGCCGCCTGCTATCCAGGTGGCTTAGCCAATCCAAGGTGGATTAGCGACGACGACGGGTCGCCACGAGGCCGCCGAGGCCCAGAAGAGCCATGGCGCTGGGGGCGGGGATCGAGATCTGAGCGGCGAGCGCGCCGTTGAGCACGGGGTTGCCGAAGTTGTAGAAGCCGGCCGCACCGCCGCCGACGTTCGCCGCACCCGAGACGTAGAGGCTGGTGCCGGTCGATCCGATCGCGACGGGCTGCATGGAAACGATACCCATGCGGTTTGTGCCGCCGGTGACGCCCGAGAGCTGCTGCGTCATGATGATGCCGGTGGTGTCAAGGTTGATACCCAGACCTGAGAGGTTCGTCACGGTGAAGATGGTGAAGAATCCGGCCGTAAGGCCAGCGTTCGTGATGTTGACATTGAAGCTGCCCATAGCCGAACCGTCAACCGCACGGAAGAAGCTGATGGTGGCGGTCGCGTTCTGGAACAAGCCAGCGTTGCCGCCGGACGTGCTGTTGAACAAGCCGAACTGCAACTCGTCGAGCGTGCCGGTGCCCGTCGTCGTCATCTCGTCGCCCCAAATGGCGCCGAGCGAGTTGGAGGACACACCGAAGTTCGCGGTGCCGGCCGTGTTGCTGTAGATCGCGGTCGCTCGTGAGCCGAAACCACCATCGACCGTCATCGCGCCCGTCATCGCATCGATGCGGAACGCCATACCGCTGTTCTGGGCGGATTCAAAATCAGCCTGCGCCGAACCAGCCGCGGCCGCAAGGGCCAAACCTGCGAGAATCTTCATATCCTGTCTCTCCTTTCAAAACACACTCACCGTGCGAGAACATCCCGCACGGACTGCGTGGAAAGAAGGACGGATTCGATCCAGCTTGTTCAACCCGGTCTCTCTCGTTCGGAACGCGGAAACGTGCCAAACTCCGGGTCAAAGCGAGACGCTGGTGTCTTGTCTCCTCTCGTCCTCTTCCAGCTACAACCTCATTCTGGCAGAACTTGCGCCTGTTTGCAAGCAATTCCGCGCCCCAACAATTAAAAAAATGAAATCTGCAAAATAATTAACACCTGTTTAGGTATTTGCCGCGGTCTCGGCATCGGCAAGCCCGGCACCCTATACCTGGTACCCCGAATTGGTGACATCGAGCTCCTAATTCAATTTGCTCGTTTCTTTATCACCCTCTGGTTTGGGCTCATCTGTAGCGGGCGTCGGCACCCGCTCAGGAGCCGGACCGGGCATTGGATCCGCCGATGGGACGGGGGAGGGCGTACTAGTCGCTGGGACCGCATTTGGAACCGGGATGGCCGAGGGGGTGCCGGGCTGCGTCGGTATCGTTGCGCCGGGCTTTGCTTTCTGCGGCGCCAGCACGGCGGCGAACTTGGTGAGAATGTCCGATTCCAAACCACCCGCCTTGGCTTTGTCGAGAAGCTTGGCCGCCTGCGCGTTTCGGCCGTCGGCCTGCATAAGCACCACGACCGCGAGCCACGCGGATGGCGAGCCGGTCTTATTCGCATGCCCCGACAAGCGACCCACCATATCGCGCAATCGCGAAGAGTCTTGCCCACACTCGCCGCCCGCATATGGCTTTTCTGCGAGCGTCGGGTCCTTCCGGTACAGCTCTCGGAGCAGCGCAGCACCGCTCTCGACATCCTTCGACTCGATCAGAGACACCGCAAGCTGCCGCGACGAGAGCACGTCGTCGGGGCTCGATTTCAGGTGTTCCTTGAATAGCTTGATCGCCTCGGCAAACGACTTGTTCTTGGTCGCCGCGCGAGCTTTCTCGACCGTGGTCGGGGGAGGTGCCGGCGGCTTGGGCGCGGGCTTGTTCGGATCCACCGTCGGAGACCCAGACCCGGGCAATAACTGCGGATTAATCCGAGGCACCGTGCTGTCGATGGGCTGCATGAACCCCCGATAATTGAGGGCATACGGAGACGAGTAAGACCCATAGGGGATGAACCATCGGCGGCCGTTCCACACCGTTGATCCGCAAGCGTCTCCACCCGGACCCCACGCCGGCACCAGGTGCGATGTAGAGCTACCAACGTGCCCCGAGACCGACCATTTCGAACCCGTGTAGCTACCGGAAATGGAGATCCCACCTCCGACGCATCCTCCGTCCGAAGGACCGGAGACGGCCGTCCCGGCGAGCGACCACACAAGCACCAGAGCTGTCCACCTTGAAACGGAATCCTGCGAGACCATCAGCGAGCCTCCGAGCAGTCGATGTCCAAATACCAGTCGGCCACCGTCCAACCACAGATCGGCCAGAACGGGACTCTGGCAACTCAGATGGTACGACAACCTACCCCAAGAGTTCCCAAACGCCTCTCGATCGGGCAACGGAGTTTGGCCGCGCTATGCTGGACCCATGCGGGAACCAAACATCGTGCATTCGGCAGCGTCCTCGTTCAAAGTGGCGGGCGCTGCTGGCTTGCTTCTTCTGGGTCTTGCGGGCTGTTCGTTTTCGTCGGCTCCGGTGGGAACCGAGTTGATCTCTCGCGAGAACGGTTTAGGGCTGACGCTGGTGCCGACGACAACAAGCTATTCGGCGCGCGACAGGAATACGGCCGACTTTTACATGACCGACCTGGCGTCGGGTTCGTGGACCAAACCCACGCACGAACTATCGGGGACGCTGGTTCATGTGCACGTCTTTTTGATGCCAAAGCCCGGGAGCACGCCGATTGCCGACGATGCCTGCAGCTTCACGGTGAGGCAAATCGTGTTTACCGGGGGCAGCCACGGCGTGTATTCTGGGGGTGGTTTCCTCACGCTCTCGGGCGATGTGGGCGATCTGGAATGCGGGGGGGAGTTTCGGGGAGCCACGCTCCGGCTCACGGCATCGACGAACGGATTCGAGGATCGGTTGGGACCAGCGGAAATGCATGGGAGGCTCGATGCCCCACGCAACGAGAACGCCGCGAACGGCTGGGCGTCGCTGGTTTCGCGTGCTCTGGGTGAGGCCAAGGAATCTCAGCGATGATCCGTGCCTTTGCTCGGCGAAGCATCATGAACGGCTAGGACTGGATCCCCGGCGGAATCTGAACACCGTTGGCGAAGCGTGCGGGCTTCTCAGCGTGGCGGACGATGTCGCCCGTGGAGAGGTAGATCAGATCCTCGGCGATATTCTTCATAAGATCGCCGATGCGTTCGAGCTCGCGGCCCACCCGGGACACGAGCAGGCCGACAGCCATCGCGGTCTCGGTTTTCCCTTCGGCCTTCATCAGTTCGATGGATTCGTCGAAGAGCCGCCGCTCGAGTTCGTCGATGAGCTGGTCGCTCGCTGCGACTTCTTTGGCGGCGTCCACGTCCTCGTTGACCAGCGCCCGGAGCGTGTTGTGGCACGCGATGGTGACGCGGTCGCCGAGTTCACGCAGGCACGTGGGCCAGCGCGGGATGACCCCGGGAGGGAGCTGCTTGGAGATGCGAGAGGTGATCTTGGCGACACTCGAAGCGTGATCGGCCATGCGCTCGATGTCGGCGTTGACCTTGATAATGAACGTGACCATGCGGAAATCGCGGGCGAACACGTGCTGGAGCGTCAGGATCTCGAAGCTTTCTCGCTCGATCGCAACTTCCTCCCTGTCCACACTGTCGTCGGCGGCGCGGACCAGCTTGGCCCCCTCACGGTCCAGATTCCAGAGTGAGGCGAGCGCGGATTCGAGCATCGCAAGAGCCTGCTTTGCCTCGTGCTCGAGGCGGCGCTTGAGCTCGATGATGCGACGTTCAAAGGTCAGCGGCGACGATGTGGGGTCGTTGTGTGGCATCGGGAACGGATCACCTCCATGGTACAACACCGATTCTATGGGGTTGACCGCGCGAAAGCACGGGGAAAGTCACGTCTTTGCAAAGCCTCGGAGGGCTTCGACGAGTCGCTCTACGAGGCCAAGAGGTCTCTAGCGCTTCGGTAGCGGTCGAGCGTCCCCAAAGTGACAGCCTCGGGGAGCGGTGGCCCCGGTGCCTGCTTGTTCCAGCTTCCCGCGTCGACGAGGGACTCAAGATACTCGCGAAGCCACTGTTTGTCGTAGCTTTTCTGGGGCCTGCCCGGTGCGTAAGGGCCCGCGGGCCAGAACCGCGAACTGTCGGGGGTCAGGGCTTCATCGATCAGGATGGGGTGGGTGACGCCCGGGCTGCCTGTGGCCTCGGGGATGCCGAACTCGAACTTGGTGTCGGCAATGATGATCCCACGAACACGGGCGTGCTCCGCGGCCGCAGCATAGATCGCCAGTGACAGCTCGCGGAGCTCGTCCATGATCGCCGGGCCCACGATCTCGACGGCCCGGTCGAACGAGATGTTCTCGTCGTGCTTGCCTTGCTCTTCCTTGGTCGCGGGCGTGAAAATAGGAGAAGGCAGCCGGTCGCACTGGCTGAGCCCTGTGGGGAGCTTGATCCCGCAGACCGAGCCGGACGCCTGGTATTCCTTCCAGCCCGACCCTTCCAGGTAGCCGCGGACGACACACTCGACCGGGATCACCCGGCAACGGCGGCCGATCATGATCCGCCCCACGAGCTGATCGCGGGTGGAGCCTCCGGGGACGAACGCGGAAGCCGGGATGGCGTCTGCGTCGGTGGAAACGAGATGAGTCTTGCAGATCCCGCGTTGTTCGATGAATCGGAGCCAAAAGACGGCCATGTCGGTAAGAATCTCGCCTTTCCCGGGGATTCCCGAGGGCATGACGACGTCAAAGGCCGAGATTCGGTCAGTGGCAACAATGAGTAGGTTACCGTCAGGGAGAGCAAAGACATCGCGCACCTTGCCCCGGCGAACCAGCGGGAGCGCGAGGTGGGTCGTCAGGAGCGGCTGCGTCATAGCCAAGCGTAGCCGATCCCCCCACCATTCTTCGTCGACAATCCCCCCAGAGGTGGTCATGCCCACAAGTTGAGAAACAGTGACCCCGGCGGGGTGCTCTTGGAGGCGATACGCTGGGGTCCGGTTCTCGACCGGCGTTGACCGATGCACCGCAGGCCTCACCCACCACGACCGCATGCTTGAGTTCAACCTCTATGATTCGTCCGGAAGGCCCGCTTCGAGCGACATGATCCGCCACGCGCACGCGGTCGGGCCGGACGATCTGCCTCTTCAGGCCACGTTTACGAGGGGGCCGACCTCCCTGCGTGTCGAGAGACCCAGTTCCGATTCAACGGCGTTGTGCGTTCAGCTTGCGGTGCCTTGCCCCGACGCGGCAACTCTGGAACGCGAGGGCGCAGCTCCGCTCTCAACGGCACCAGAATTCTCCGGGCACTTAGGGGTCCTTACGCTGCAAACTGCTTTGTTGCCCCAACGGACAGAGCCGTACTTGCTTGGGCTCGAACTGGCCCGCCGGCACATCATGTTGTTCCTGAACAAGCTGGAGGACTGGGGGCTGTTCGACCACCCCGGGTGCGAGCCGATCCTTCGCCAGTTTGAAGCCGCTCGGCGGACCTTTACCGAGGCGTTGGTTGCTTCGCGCCGCAGAGGGGTGGTCGCGGGCGGGGAGGGGGATATCACTTGGCAAGGTGAGGCCGATCGTTTGGCCATGGTCGCTCTGGCGATCATTATTGACGCCGGCGACCGTCTTGCCGTTCTCGACGCGAGACGTTCGATGCCCGAGCGGCTCAGCGGAAAGGCGTACCAAGACGCAGTAAAAATCTACACCCGCGCAACCGCAGAGACGCCCTCGCCCGGAGCGGCGGTCTCGATCGCCAGCGTCACCGGCGTCACGCTGCCGGGAACTGCCAGCATCGGCGTTCCCGTCGAGCCGCTCGTGTTCAACGACGCCATTCAGAAAGCGATCCTGTCGTTCGCCGATTTCATCACCGTCCCGATGCGATGGGTCGACATGGAGCCCGTGGAAGGAAAGTACTCGTTCGCCGGAAGCGATCGATGGATCGAATGGGCGGTGCGAACGGCCAAACTCCCGGTGATCGCGGGGCCGGTTCTTGACCTGCGGCCCCAGAACGTCCCCGAATGGCTCTATATCTGGGAAAACGACTACGAGACTCTTCGCGATGTGGTGATCGAACACATTCAGCAGATCGTGACTCGGTACCGAAGAGCCGTGCATCGCTGGACGATCGCCTCGGGGCTTAACGTCAATGGGAACATCAAGCTGTCGATCGAACAGGTCATCGACCTCTCACGCACGGCCATTGCGGCGGTTCGCAAGCTCCACCCGGGGGCGAAGATCCAACTCGCCGTCGACGAGCCCTGGGGCGAGTATCACGCGACGCGCAAGAGGTCGCTCCCGCCTTTGATCTACACCGATGCCATGATGCAGATCGGGACCGCGGTCGACACCATCGGGCTTCGGCTCGTGATGGGGCATGCCGCTTCGGGCCGGTCTACGCGAGATCTCCTCTCTCTCTCGGCGCTTCTCGACCGTTATGCCCTCTTCAACAGGCCTATTGCCATCACCGGGCTCGGGGTGCCCTCGAGGCTCGCTACGCCCTCCTCGGGTGTGCCAGGTGACGAGCCGTCCGACCTCGGCGGTGTTGAGCCTGAGTTTGATGGCGGGTGGTGGCGATGCGCATGGTCGGAAGGCTGGCAGGCCGACTGGGCGTCTCAGGTCTTGGCGATCTTGGCTTCCAAGCCGTATATACAGAGCGTCTGCTGGAATCAGCTCCTCGATGGGCTCTCAGGCGGGATCAGTGCGAGCCTCGAAGCGGATCTACCCAGCGGCGGACTTGTTTCAACACAGGCACAGCTCAAGCCCATCGTCTCCAGGCTCGGCCAGATCCGGCAGGCCATCAAGAACGGCGGGGCAACAACGGGGGCTGGCTGCGATGCGATCCCCGGACTCGGTGTGTTGTAGAACACTTCAATTCTCATCATCTCATCCTAAATCCGTCTCGCGAGGCGTACGAAGGCGGACTAGCGATCATGATTCAACGGTCTTTTTTCCGCAATTGTTGTCCGAGAACCGACATCTATCCGGGGTCGGTGTAGTCCCTGATTGGGCAGATGTTGCGCGCCCGTTTATAGGGGCTATCGGCTCGTGGTGCTCGTCCCATTGGCGAGCGAGAAAGAAGGAGAATGAAAGTGTCGACATTATCTAAGTCTGTGTTCGTGGCGTCTGTCATGGCGGCAATTGCCGGTTCGACACACGCCCACATCGAAACGTATTTCACTCTGCTTTCGGGTCCTGCCGAGGCCCCGCCGAACGCTTCCCCTGGCACCGGCTACTGCACGATTACGCTCGATCTGGATCTCGCGACCATGCGGGTGGAGGCAGGCTTCACTGGGCTTCAGGGCGGCGTCACCGCGGCGCACATTCACGGGCCGACGGCGAACCCTTTCACTGGGACGGCGGGCGTGATGACCCCCTTGCCCACCTTTCCGGGATTCCCATCGGGTGTGACCTCGGGCGTGTATGACAGCACCTTCGACATGACGCAGGCTTCGAGCTACAACCCCTCGTTCATCACCTCGAGCGGCGGGACCATCGGAGGGGCATTCAGCCGATTGTCGCTGGCATTGGCCCAAGGCCGGGCTTACCTCAACATCCATTCGTCGTCGTTCCCGGGCGGCGAAATCCGCGGGTTCTTCAATTTGGTTCCCGCACCAACCTCGGCGGGGCTGCTGGCTCTTGGCGGGCTGATCGCCACCCGTCGGCGCCGGGCCTAACTCGGGACCATCTCTGGATCGAACACTCCTACCACGCCCGGTGGACGCGCCACCGGGCGTGCTTGTTTTTTCACGCCCGCGTCGCAAGCCATGCGCGCTCGCGAAATGTCACGAGAGTGCTTCGGTGCTCCGCGGCTGCGGCACGGCCAGCAGCTTTCTATACCCCGGAGCGCACGATAAAGCCCCAGCGAGCTAGATCCCGCCCCTGAGGCAACGGGCGAGCCTGCGTTCCATTTCCTCGACGACCCCTTCTGGAGTCAGGTGATCCGTAAGGATCACCTCCGCGTCTTGGGGCATCATCAACGCCCCGTTCGCACGATCCTGCTCGTCCCGTCGCTCGATCTCGATACGCGTCGCATCGAGCACGTCCGGGTCTGGCTCGGAGACGCCGTGCCGGGCGAGTGCTCGCCGGGCTCTGGCCTGGGATGATGCGTCGAGATAGAACTTCATGTCCGCATCCGGAAAGACCTTTGTTCCCTGATCGCGGCCGTCGCACATGAGCTTGGGGTGCTCTCGGGCCATGCGGCGTTGGTCCGCGATGAGAACGTCGCGAAGGGCCTGCACTCCTGCATACTTCGAGACCAAGCCTTCGACCTGTTTGCTCCCGATGCGATGCCCCAGGGCTTCGCCACGCACCGAGATGGTTGGGGGGTCTGACTTCCAGTCAAACGCGATGGCGGCGGCTTGCACCAAAGGGATCAGGCGTGCTTCGTCCTCCGGGCCCACGTGGTTCTCGATCGCCAGCCACGCCGCAGCGCGATACATTTTGCCGGTATCGAGGACCTGGAGCCCGAGACGGCGGGCCAGACGGGCTGTCGCAGTACCCTTCCCAACGGCAGCGGGCCCGTCAACGGTCACGATGAGCCTGGAACGGGCCGCTACAAGATCGCGGAGTTGGTTGGGCATGCCTTCGTCCGTCCTTGGGCGATTATCGATTTCGGCGGGAGAACCTGAGGATAACGAGCCCGCGTCGGGGTGCACTTCAACGGGGAGTCGACGGGGCAGGGTTGCGCTGGTCAGCTCAGATGATGCGAGCTCCACAAACCCTCCTTTCCGTCTCCGTCGCGCGGGCAGAGCCGCGCCCGGTGATCCACTTTGTGTTTCTAACCCGCAGCCAAGGCCGCCTCGACCGCGGCCAGAAGAACGCGTGCGCTCGTTTGAACACCTTGTGTCACGTCACCCTTGCCTCGGTAGTCAACCGCTAACGCACCGTCGTACCCAACCGAGGCGACGGCTTCCACCATCTTGATGATGTCATACCCCACGTGCGTGGCAAGCGGCTCCATTTCAGCCTCTTCCTCGGCAGCAAGTTCGGCGAGCAACGCCTCGGGGTCGAGGGCGTCGAGTTCGGCGTCAAGGCTGGCGTCGTCGTCTTCGTCGGACGTCTTGAACGCGGGCGATGGGGGCGGAGGGGGAGGGCTTGCGGCCGCCTTTGATGATTTCGTGCCTTTGCCCTTGGCCTGGGGGGCCTCGACGGGCTTGGCCTGTGCCTTGGCGCCCGGCAGCGAGGGGGGCGGAGCGTCGTCATCTTCTTCATCACCGGCCGCAGCGCGAGCGATGCTCGCCAACAGGCGCTCCTCGGGGGATAGCGCCCGGGGTTTCGCTGGAGGCTTGGCCTTGGGCTTGGCTTCGTGCTTCGCTGAATCCGGGTCTGCAAACTCGAACGTCGTGGCGCACACCGCCGAAGCGTACGGAGAGAGACGCCGGAGGTACGTCAGCGGATCTGCGGCTTTGCTGGCGACCTCGAAATCGGGGTATGTCCCAATGCGGAACCCACCAACACGTTTAAGGAGATCGGAGATCGTTTCGGGCTCAATCCCCGCTGCTGGTGATACGAGTACGTTGACGTCTAGTTTTTCCGCTCGTTCGACAACTTTGCGGAGACGGTCTGCGACGAGCTTTCGTTGATCGTCGTTCTCGATGTTCTTGATCGAAAATGCAGAGGAATTGCACCCGAGCAACTGCGCTGCCTGCACGACGTTCTTCATGCGCTCGATCAGGGCTTCGACCTTTGCCGGAGTCCCGTCGAGAGAGACCGTGCCGGGCTCGACGAGCAGCAGGCAAGCGCACCCGGCCTTATCGGCCCGTTCACGGATGCCGTCAAGCATCCGGCGGTCTGCCCCGACGAGGAGGTCCGTCGAAAGCGTGAGCCCGCGAAGCCCGAGTGTGTCGCGGGTGAACTGGGGAAGGTCGGAAAGCGACATCCCCGATCCCCGGGATCCGGTCTTGATCTGCGAACGGAGGCAAGATGCGGTGAGTGTCAGGATCATGCGTCTGGGCCCACTGTAGCCAAACCCGGCGACGTTCACTTTGGGATGCGTCCTGCGCTCAGCCCGCATCCGGGCCTGCGGACGCCGAAGGACGTCGGTCAAAAATAGACGGCCGGGCCGTGAGGCACCGACCGTCCGGAGGGGAGAAACAGCGTGAACCAATAGCGTACCAGAAGGCTGACCTCGATGTCAACACTTCCCGAACACAATCTTCCCGAGACAAAAAGAGGATCGATCGGCGTCTTCTATAAAGCAGCAATACCCCGTCCGGGCCGCTAACATTGGCGTCTTCTAGGACCCACTGTCGAACTGTCTCTTGGAAATAGGAAGGATCGCAGACATGCCGAGCCCCGCCGACCGTCAGTACTCCTCGTCGCACGAGTGGCACAAAGTTGAAGGAAATGTGATCACGCTCGGCGTGACCCGGTTTGCCGTAGACGCGTTGACCGACGTGACGTACGTCGAAATGAAGAAGCCGGGGACGAAGTTCAAGGCTGGAGAAGCGATCGGCGAGGTAGAGTCGGTGAAGACCACGTCTGACGTGTACTGCGCGTGTCCAGGAGAGATCGTCGAGGTCAACGCCGCGTTGAGCGACGACCCAAGCCTGATCAATTCGGACCCATACGCCGCGGGCTGGTTGTGCAAAGTCCGCGTGTCGGATACCTCGGGGCTCGGACAACTCCTCAACGCTGCGGACTACGACAAGCAGTACCCCACAAAGTGATTCGGGCCGGGCCGTCCGGCGAACACATTACTTGGGTTTTCCGGCGATCTCAATTGCCATCGCGTCGAGGGCCTCTGAATCGGCGGGGGTCCCGCTGGGTGCTGTTCCTCTTCGATCGGCGATTGAGACGGAACGAACAGAAAGGTCCGGATTAACCGCGACGGCGAACGTATCGGCTGGCACGGCTCTCTCCTCTGCGACGAGCACACGTGACGCGGTGAAAAGCAGACCGGTGTCGGCGAGCCCCGCTTCTGCGGCGATCGTGCGCCACCTGGCGGCAAGAGCCGAGAGCCTCACGGGGTCGATCTCTGACAACCCGAGGAGGGCGACTCCGCGAACAGAGACAACGACCGATGGATTCTCGCCGGCAGCGAGCTTGACCGCACGTCCGGAGGCAATGGCCGCTGCACGAAGATCGGCCTCTGAAGGGGGCCCGTCGCCCTCGCCACGGAAACAGACCAGGACCACACGCCCACCCGCCCTGGGCATCAGCGCGTCGGGGGAGACCGGGGCGAGATCCTCGGACATGAGGGACGCGTTTTTCACGGAGTCGCCGGCGACGAGACCGGGCCGACGCGGGGCGAGTTCGGCGGGAGACTTGACGACCTGGCGGCCTTCGAGAGCAATCCCCCATTTCCCCGCATCGCCTTGATCGGAAGGCGCGCAGACAAGCTCGATCCGGGCGATCGAGTTGCCCGTAGAGGCGTCAAAGTCGGCGGTGAAACGGCGGAGGCGACCGGTCGCTCGTTCGACGCTGGCGGAGACCGCGCCACCGGCACGCCCACCGGTGTGCCGACCCTTCATCACGATCACAGCGCGGCCGCTTTCAACCAGCGCTTCCGCTGAGTCGAACGTGACCCCGGGCGTGAGCGGCATCGCATCGCTGAGCAGGCCGGTGTCACCCGACGAGGATGCCTCGGCAGAAGCCAGGGCGAGCGCGAGCTGAGGGAAGGGCATGGGCTGGAAATGTGATGTGAGGTCGGCGAGGACTTCGTGGCTCGTGCTCCGGATGGCAGCGGTGTACACCGTGGTGCGTTCGAAGCGGTTGACGGCGGTGAGCGCACCGGCGGCTTCGCTCGGCGTGGTGACGCCGGGCGAGCCCGGAGGCTTGCCCTGCGCATGAACCTGCAATTGCCCGAGATCGAGGCGGATTTGTGGAGCACGAAGCTGAACGGTCGGAGCCTGATCGGTAGGACCGGGCTTGGGCGCTGCGGGGTCGCCGATGCGGCCCGTGCCTCGATCGACCCAGAGAAGGATCTGGGCCCTGCGTTCCTTTTTGTCGGCACCAACGACCCGGATGGTCACGCGATCGGAAACAGGCCCGGCGCGATAGGCCTTGACGAGTTGCTCGACCGTTGTTGCGACTGAGACCGCCTTGGAGTCACGAGGTGTTTCTGGCTGCACAACGGCCACCGCCGCTGAATTGGCGCCAGGAAGTAATGAGAGAGCTGCCAATGAACACGAAAAGGATGGGATCGACATCGGTACACACTCCACCCATGAGACGCCTCAGGAGGGCCTGAGTTCGGCGAGGCTGGGGAGTTCGGTGAGGGACGCCAGGCCGAAATGGTCGAGAAACTGCTTTGTGGTTCCGTAGAGGATGGGGCGGCCGAGCTCTTCGGCGCGGCCTTTGATGGTGATGAGCCTGCGGTCCATGAGCGAGCGGAGCACCTCGCCGCACGCGACGCCGCGGATAGCCTCGAGCTGGGCCCGGGTCATGGGCTGCTTGTACGCGATGATGGCAAGGGTCTCGACGGCGGCCTTTGTGAGCCTTGTGCTGACGCGCTGCCGATGGAGGTTCGAGACGACCCTCGCATGCTCGGGGAGCGTCATGACTCGATACCCTCCGGCAACTGCCTCGATACGGAAGGCTCGACCGGTGGACTGATACTGCGTGTTAAGGTACGCCACCGCGTCGTCGATCTGACGGCTGGCCTTGGTGAGTGCCTCACGGCGGGCCCGTTCGGCAGTGGCGGCACGGGTCCGCCGGGACCGAGAAGACCGCTCGGATTCGGTGGGCTGAGCGTCCGCGCTGGAAACGGCGCTTTCGGCCGCTGCGGGTTCGAGCGCGTTCCCCGGCGCGGGTTCTTCCTCGGGTTCGATCAACTCCAGAGCCTCGGCAAGGCGCTGGAAGCCCACGGGCTTATCGCTCGAGAGCAATGCCGCTTCGAGCCCCGGGGCGATCGACTCGGGGGAGGGGGCAGGATCAGCTTGCTCTTGGGGCTGAGCCGTCACCACGACAACGAGTGCGGCTGATTCTGCATTGGGCTCCGATGCCGCGTCGATCGCGGAAACGGAGGCTGGCTGGGATGTGGTAACCTCGCTCATCGCCCGATGGTAGCGGCTAGGATCGCCCGATGCCCGACGCGCTGCAATCACTCCGAGACGCCGCCGAACTCGCCCAGACCTTTGCCACGCCGACGGTTGCGGAGGCGATCCAGCGCATCGCCGCTGTCATCGCGCGGAGCGTTCGCGGCGGGGGTAAGGTGCTGGTCTGCGGGAACGGGGGCTCGCTGTGCGACGCCGCCCACTTTGCCGAGGAGCTGACGGGGCGCTTTCGGGCCGATCGGCCCGCGATCCCGGCGATCGCACTGACCGATCCCGGGCACCTGACGTGCGTCGCCAACGACTACGGGTTTGAAGCGGTGTTCTCGCGTGCAGTGGAGGCGTTGGGGCGGCCCGGTGATGTGCTGGTCGCGCTGTCGACGAGCGGAAATTCGCCCAACATCATTCGTGCGGTGGCCTCGGCTCGGGCCAACGGCGTGCTGGTCGTGACCTTGCTGGGAAAGGGCGGCGGGACGATGTCGCGAACGTCCGGAGCAGCCGAAGTCGAACTGATCGCGCCGGGCCTGACGGCCGACCGTATCCAGGAGCTGCACATGCTCGCGCTGCACACGATTGTTGAACTCGTCGAGGCGGAACTGTACCCGGCGTGAGGGAAGGCGTAAGGGCCTGCGGGGAGCCGACCGCCGCTACACTCCGCCCCGAAGGAGTGCGCGATGGCGAAACGGTCCTCGTCGAAACGAACGGTGAAGGTGGCGCTGACGCAGATGGCGTGCGACCCCGATCCGAACGTGAACCTGAAGAAGCAGCTCGCGCTCTTCGAGAAGGCGGCCTCGGGAGGAGCCCAGGTGCTTTGTACGCAGGAGATGTTCACGAGCCAGTACTTCTGCCAGACCGAGGAGCATCGGTTTTTCTCGCTCGCCGAGTCGATCCCCGGGCCCAGCACGGACGCGATGTGCAGGCTCGCCAAGAAGCACGGCGTGGTGATCGTGGCGAGTTTGTTCGAGAAGCGGGCCAGCGGGCTGTACCACAACACCGCCGCGATCATCGACGCCGACGGCTCGTTGATGGGGATCTATCGGAAGATGCACATCCCCGATGACCCGCTGTACTACGAGAAGTTCTATTTCACGCCCGGGGACCTGGGGTTCAAGACCTGGCAGACCCGATTTGCCAAGATCGGGGTGCTGATCTGCTGGGATCAGTGGTACCCCGAAGCGGCGCGGCTGACGGCGATGAGCGGCGCGGAGATACTGTTCTACCCCACCGCGATCGGCTGGCACCCGGGCGAGAAGGCCGAGTACGGGGCCGCCCAGCACGACTCGTGGGAGACCATGCAGCGGTCGCACGCCATCGCCAACGGGTGTTACGTGTGCGCGCCCAACCGGATCGGGCACGAGTTCATCGCCGGAGCGGACGGGAAGCCGGTGCACCCCGACGGCATCCAGTTCTGGGGCCAGTCGTTCGTGTCGGCACCCAACGGGCAGGTGGTCAAGCGGGCGAGCGTCGAGAAGGAAGAGATTGTGACCGCCGAGTGCGACCTTGACCGCGTTGAATTCAGCCGAACCCACTGGCCATTCCTGCGTGATCGAAGGATCGACGCGTACGGAGACTTGGCGAAGCGGTTTTTGGTGTGAACTTTATGAAGCTCAAGACTCTTACCGGGACTCCTCTTCAGCACGGGTTCACCTTCCCCGCCGAATGGACGCGGCACAGCGGGACGTGGTTCAGTTGGCCACGGCCCGAGGGGATCAGCTTTCCCACGAAGTACCACACGGTGCCCGCGAGCATGGCCTCGATCATCCGCGAGATCGCCCCGCGAGAGACGGTTCATTTGAACGTCCCCAACGAGAATTACGAACGCATTGTGCGGGAACAGTTGATCGCCCACGGCGTGTCTCGGCGTTTTTTCGGGCCTCAAACCCCGCTGGAGGGAACGCCTGGTACTCGCTCGAGGATCCGCTTTCATTACATCAAGACGAACGAGTCGTGGTGCCGCGACCACGGGCCGGCGGTGGTGGTGAGGCGCAAGCCCGGGTCATCGGGCCGGGGTGGGAAGGAATTTGCGATTGTGGACTGGGGTTTCAACGCGTGGGGCGGGAAGTACCCGCCCTATGACTCCGACGATGCCGTGCCGACGAGGATCGCCGAGGAGTTCGCCGCGGCCAAGGCGCCCGGGTTTGCGGGCGTGTTCTACCCCAGGCACAAGGGCGAGCCGATTGTAATGGAAGGCGGGTCGGTCGAATTCAACGGCAAGGGCACGGTGCTCACGTCCGAATCGTGCCTGCTCAATCCCAATCGCAACCCGGGCATGTCGAAGAAACAGGTCGAGAACGCCCTGAAGAACTACTACGGGCAGTCGCACGTCGTGTGGCTTGGGGACGGCATCGTCGGCGATGATACCGATGGACACATCGACGACCTGGCCCGGTTCATCGGGCCCCGCACCATCGTGACCACCGTCGAGGCGGACCCCAAGGACGACAACTTTAAGCCTCTGCGAGACAACCTGAGGCGGCTGGAGTTGGCGCGCGACCAGGACGGCCGTCCGTTCGTGATCATCACGATCCCGATGCCCGCGAAGCTTGAACACGAAGGGCAGCGTTTGCCCGCGACGTACGCCAACTTTTACTTTGTCAACGGCGCGCTGCTGGTGCCTACGTACGGGGACCGCCGCAACGACCGCCTCGCGCTGGAGACGTTGCAGCGCACGCTGGTGGCCATCGGACAGAAGCACAAGGTGGTCGGGATCGACTGCCGCGAGTTGATCTGGGGCCTTGGCTCCATTCACTGCCTATCGCAACAGATCCCCGCGTTGTAGGCTATTTCGCCAGCCACTCGGGGAGGACGAGGTCTTTGCGCCGCGACTCGGGTGTGACGATCAGCGACACGAGCTTGCCCTTCTTGTAGTCGCAATCAACGGTGGTTTGCTGCGGGGCGTGGAGTTTGAACGAGACGTTCCAGTCCTTGGGCCACGCGGGCAGGAGCAGGATCTTGCCGGTGACCGGGTCGGCCTGCATCAGCATGAGTTGCGTCTGGGTCAGGATGTTGGACCCGTGGCACTGGTCGGGAAGCCAGTCGAAGTTTGGGCCCCAGTTGGCGGGGAAACGGTGCTTGGGATGACTGTTGGAGACGCGCGCGAGCAGTTGGGCTTTGGCGTCGTCGACGAGCCCGAGGCGTGCGGCGAAGAGTCCGTCCTGGGTCCAGCCGACGGTGCTCTTGTCGACGCGTGCGATGAACGCGGCGGCGGCGAGGTCGAGGTTTGGTTTGCCAAGTCCGTACTCACAGAAAGGCCAGAGCGCGTACAACTCGGCGGTCTCGCAGTTGCTGCGCTGGTTCTTGAAGATTTCCGCCGGGGCGGCCATCTTGACGCCCTTCTGCTCCCAAATCGGTAACGCGGGGGTCGCGTCCTTCACGCGTCGCCAAAGCGCACGGTCCTCAGCGGTGCCGACGTTCGGCGACAGGGCGAGCAACTGATCGCAGACAGTGTGGAGGCCGGCCACGACGGGAGCGTCGTTGACGACGCCATGCCAGTAGGTCTCGACCGCTTGCGTGGGTGTGATGAGGAACTTCCCATTCGCGTCTCGCTTGAAGCGGGTGTCGAAGTAAAGGAGCGTCTCGCGGGCCATCGGAAGAGCACGCTCCGAAAGGAACCTCTCGTCGCCTGTGTACGCGGCCCGGTCGAGCATGAGTTGCGTGAGTTCGAGGGACTGGTTCCACGCCCACTGCCACCAGGGGCACGGGGAAATGTCGCCCGGTGCGAGCCCGTCGCGATTCCAGCCATAGTCGCCGTTGGAGTAGGCGCCGAAGGTGGTGATGGTCTCGGGCCAGTAGACACCTTGAGCACCGTAGTAGAGCGTGGTGCGGGCTTTGGACCCAGGCAGGGCATTCTCGTAGAATCGGAAGAGCGGCTCCATCATCTCGATATCGCCCGAGGCGAGCATCGAGTAGTACGGCAGGCGTGTGTTCTGCCACCAGAAAGAACCCCCCCACTTCCGCCAGTCGGGGTTGTGGGGCTGCCCTTCGGTGACGGCAGGTTCGACGGTGAAGATCGAGCCATTGAACTTGATCGGGAAGACGCCGGGGGTCTTCGACCCGTCGCGCGGACCGCCACCACAGGCCTGGACCCAGCGTTGGAGGATATACGCTCGGGTGACGTGCGAAGGCGGGGCGACGTCAGGCCACCGCGGCCCGCTGGATGCCACGGGCTTCCCGTCGAGATAGATCGCACCGATGCCGGTGGCGGCGTCGTAGGTCGCGGCGACGTGCTTCCACTCGCCCCGTCTGAGCACGCCGCGCGCGTGAACGGTGAGGTCGCCAACGATCAGCCGGAGCGAGTCGCCTGGGTGGGTGTCGAAGATGAACCCGTCGGAGCCGCCCGCGGTCATTTTGTCGAATATGCGGGCAGGGCCGAGGTCTTTGTCCGCGTTGATCCATGCTTCGGCGGTAAAGCCCGCCGAATGGTCCGGCGTCGTCTCGTGGAGGCTCTGCATCCACCCGCCGCGAAACTCCGCGATCGCACGACCGTCCTCGCTGCGGATCCACCGGAGATGGCCTGCCTCGCCCGAAACTCCGAATCCGGCGGGCTTCCCGACGCCAGACGTTGTGCCCGCGCCATCCTCAGAGACACGGAGGCTTGCGAATGGGTTCGCAAAGACGGTGTCATCATCCGCCAAGCCGGGCAGGCGGCCCATCGTTTCCGGCGGGAGAACTGACGGCAGGAGTGTCGCTCTGCGAACGGTGCCGCGGAACATGTTCTGACCGTTGCTATCCGCGCCAAACTTCAGAGGACGGGTGTTCCTCGGGACGGCCTTGCCGCGGGTCGTTGCGGATGTGTCCCCTTCGACGAACACCCACGACCGATTCCAGAACTTCGACCACCACTCCGCTGTATCCGCCAACGTGGACTCTGAGCCCTTGACGGGCGCAGTCACGTCTCGAATTTGCTGCGACCATTGCTCGGCCGTGTCCGTCTGCGCGGAGTGCGTGGTAATGGTGATTCCAAACCGCGTGACCGCACCGGTCGACGCGATCACGCCGGTCTTGCCTTCGACCAGAGGCAACCCCTCCATAAACCCGCCGAACGTGCGGCGGATCAGCGGGTCCTTGAACCTGCCATTGATCGACTCAAGCCCCTGGTGCCTGAGCGTGAAGGGCACCACCGAGTGCTCGTTGCGGTGGAACCAGAGCACGCCCGTGCGGAGGTTGTCTTTGTAGTTTGTGACAACGTCGGGCGACTCCCACACGAACTCGCGGCGGACCAGCGCCGGAGCGGAGTGCATCGTCCAACTCGATCTCAGTTCCTCGTCGTTCTCGAAAGTCATCTTGTCCGCCCGCCAATTCTCTAATACGGCGGACACTGTCATCGGCGTCTGGCCCTGGCCTTCGACGCGGATCTGATCGACCGTTGGCGTTACATACACCACGACTCTTGCTCGCGATTCTGGATCCGAGATCTCGATCCGCCCCTCGGCGAGCCTGAGTTCCTGCCGAAAACCAATCCCGGAGAATGGGCTCGGATCGAGGCTCACCCGCACACGTCCGAGTTTGAGCAGGCGGTCGGTTTCGCTCCACGAGTCGGTTCGCGAGAGCAAGAGCAAAAGGTCGCCGTTCTTCTCGACCCATACATTGGCCCCGAGGGTGCCGTTACCGATCGGCATCGACCCAGACGCATCGCCGGATGGCGTGGTCCACACGGGGTTGTACCGAGAAAGCTCGGGCGGGGCGGACAATGACGCTGAGATCAGGGCGAGAGCGGCAAGCATGGATTCAGTGTACTCGAAGACGAGCGAGCGCCGGCCGACGGGGCTTCAGATGGGGTTCTATGCTCGGGACATGAGCACACCCGCGTACACCGAACTCTGTTCACTTGTTCGTCAGGCCTCGACGCTTGGGTCCATTTCTGCCCTGATCGGCTGGGATCAGGAGACCTACATGCCCGCCGCCGGTGCCGACGCTCGGGCCGAGCAGCAGGGACTACTCGCCGGCATCGTTCACGAGCGCCGCACAATGCCCAAGATCGGGGATCTGATCACCCAGTGCGAAGGGCAGATCGGGTCGGCGATCGAGCCCGGTTCCGCGCAGGCCGCCAACGTCCGCGAGATTCGCCGCGATTACGACTTGGCCACGAAACTGCCCAAGTCGCTCGTGGAAGAATGGGCGACCACCACCAGCAAGGCAAGCGAGGAGTGGAAGCACGCTCGCGTGAAGAGCGACTTCAAGAAATTCGCTCCCTGGCTCTCCAAGGTCATGGCGTTATGCACTCAGAAGGCATCGTGCTACGGCGTACCCAAGGGTGGCGAAGCCTATGACGCTCTGCTCAACGAGTACGAGCCCGGGATCACCGCTGCGGAAATCGAACAGGTCTTCACGCCACTGCGGGCCCGACTGACGGACCTGATCCGCCGCGTTGCCGCGAGCAAAGCCAAGGTCTCTACGAAAGTTCTCGATGCCAAAGTGCCCGAGAGTGTTCAGCATGAATTCGGGCTTTACGTCCTCGGCGCCCTCGGATTCGACCTTGCCTCAGGCCGCCTTGACACCACCACCCATCCATTCTGCTCGGGCATCGCCCCGGGAGACACACGCCTCACGACTCGCTACCGCGGCGAGAAATTCACCGATGCCCTGTACGGCACACTCCACGAGATGGGCCACGGACTCTACGAACAAGGGCTCCCCAAGCTCGGCCCCGCCGCCGGCACCCCCCTCGCCGGCGACATCAGCCTGGGCATCCACGAGAGCCAGAGCCGGATGTGGGAGAACATGGTGGGGCGTGGCCGTCCGTTCTGGAAGTGGGCTCTGCCACACGTCAAGAAGCGATATGGACCGCACGCGAAGGTCTTCAAGACAGCGAAGGTCGAAGACCTGTATCGCGCCGTGAACACCTGTACGCCAAGCCTCATCCGAGTCGAAGCCGACGAAGGCACGTACAACCTGCACGTCATGATCAGGTTCGAGATCGAGCGGGCGCTGCTTTCAGGCAGCCTAGCGGTGAAGGATGTTCCGGGCGTGTGGAACGCGAAGTACCGGGAGTACCTCGGCGTCAAGGTGCCCGATGACCGCCGCGGGTGCCTCCAGGACGTCCACTGGTCGTTCGGTTTGGTCGGCTATTTCCCGACGTACACCCTCGGGAATTTGTACGCCGCCCAGCTCTGGGAGACGATCAACAAGAAGATCAAGGACCTTCCGAGCCGTTGCGAGAAAGGCGACTTTGCAGCGCTCAAAAAGTGGCTCAACACCAACATCCACTCGCATGGCCGCCGCTACCGAGCCGCGGAACTGTGCGAGAAAGTCACGGGCAAACCCCTCTCGGCGGACCCGCTCATGCGGCACTTGGAAGAAAAACTCGGTGAGGTCTACGGGCTCTAGGCGCGTTGGGCCCTGAAAGAAGCAGGGGCTCGCCGATGAAAGCGAGCCCCTGTCGTTTGACGTGATCAGCGTTCTCGGTTTACCGCGTGCCGTCGGGGTTGTTAGCGTCCTTCCCGTCGGACTCGTATTCCTTCAGCGTCTCTTCGACCTGGGCTTTCATCTCGCCCTCGCCGACCGCGACGGCTTTCTTCTGGATCTCGATGGCCTTGGCCTTGTCGCCCTTGCCCCAGTAGCAGCGGGCCAGTGTGTCGAGGATCGCGGCGTCCTTTCCACCGCTCACATCCACCGCACGCTGCGCGATCTTCATCGCCTCGTCGTAATACTTCTTCTCGAAGTCGCCCTCTGGATCGACCATGGTCCATGAGAGCTGGTTCAGCATCATCTGGTCGTTCTTGAAGATGCCTTCCGCAAGCTGCGTGGCGTAAGCCGCGGCCGCCTTGTAATCGCTCTTTTCTTCCGCGAGGTAGTTGAACTTGAACTGAGCAACACCAGAGGCCATGTCGCCACCCAACGCGACGTAATCATCGACGAGCTTCATCGCTTCGTCCGTCTTGCCCTCGCCCATCGCTTTTTCCATCTTCGCCATGATCTCGGCGGCTTTGCCCTCGTTGGCCTTGGACTTTGCGGCGTCCTCAGTGGCCTTCTTCATGTCGAATGTCCCGTCAATGACTTCCTTGAGCACTTTGTCGAGCTTCGAGGGGTGCCCGATATAAGCGATCTTCGCGTTCTGATCGACGATGAATGCGGTCGGGATCCCGCGGGCGCCCGAGGCCTTCATGAATCCTTCGTCCATCTTCTTGGCGGCCCCGTCGAACGCGACGGTGTAGTTCATCTCGTCGCCCATTTCTTTGACGAAATCAACCGCTTTGGTGATCGTCGAGGCGCTGTACTCTCGATCTTCCCACACGTTAACGCCGATGATCGTCGCTTTATCCTTGTACTCTTTCTGGAGCTTCGTCAGGTGAGGGATCGACACCTTGCACGGGCCGCACCACGTCGCCCAGAATTCAACCACGTAGACGTGGCCCTTCTTGTATTCCTTCACCGCGTCGCCTTTGAGGAATTTCTCCACATCGACTTTCGGCGCATCCATGCCCACCACGAGCTTCTTGGATTCCGTCTTTGCCTCTTCCTTCTTGGGCTCCGCCGCCTTCTCCGCAGGCTTCTCGGCCGGCTTGGTGTCCTGCGCTACCGCCGGCAGCGCGAACCCGGCAACCGCAAACAACACACACGCCAGCGGACGATTCAACACGTTGCGATCCATAAATCACTCCTTTGCGGGACCGGCGCCTCCTCGGCTCCAGCTCCCGCCTTTGATAGGTCGATGATAGGTACCCTCGTCGGAAGGAGCCTTTCTACAACCATGAGGCCTTTCTTGGGGATTTGACGCTTCTGATGCCGCTAGGTTTCTACCCTTCCGATGGTGTCTAGCTGCTCCGGGACATGATTTCATCGGGCGATGCGAAGTGAGCTCTCCATATCCGCCGGTTTGGCCGTGAGCGTCCTGCTCCACGCGGGTGCCGTCTACGTCGCATCTCAGGGCCTACTCGACACCAAGCCCGTTCAGGGTGACCATTCCGACCTCTGGAAGGATGCCGTCAACCTCTCGCTACCCGAGTTTACCCCTCAACCCAAGCCGGAACGGTCGACGCAACCCGAGCCCACACCTTCAGTTGCGCACGACCAGGCGCCGATGCCCAGCCCGCTCTTACGGTCGGCGGAGCTCCCTCCACCTCCGCCGGTGTCGCTCGAGACTCCCTCGGAACTCAAGATCGGCGTCGAGTCTTCTCCCCACAGGTCAACGGCTTGGCTGGGAAGCGCGACTCCAACTCCGCACGAAGCCCCACGATCGGAAGTTGAGCAGCCCGAGGCAGCTCGAACACCCGGATCTCCCAACGAGGGTGCACCAACCCCGCTCGCTCAGACTGAGCCATCGGAACCCAAGGACCCACCCCAAGACCCACCAATAGACCATCCCATAGACCCGGCACCAGTCCAGGCCCCTTTGCCTGAGCCTCCAAATGAGGCCGAATCGCTGGCGGTGCCCGAGCCGGCACCCACCTCTACCCCCCCGACCGATCCAACGGCTCTTCCCACAGCAAACACAGAATCCTCGCTCGATATCAAGCCATCCCCCTCTTCTGACGCGCCTGTGAATGGGCAGCCCGCCGAGGGGCCTGCAACTGGTGATGAGATACCGACACCCATTGAGACAAGCACGGCCGAAGCCCGGTTGCAGGAATTGGCCCATGAGAACCCGCCCCCAGCCGAAAACGTCCAAACTTCGGAGTGGGCTTGGCTGGAATCGACTCCGGTCTCGTTCTTCCGTCCACTGATGAGGCTCGCTCAGGCAAGGAGCACTTCGGGCGTCGTTGCGGGTTCCATGCCCATGGAATCCTCGTCTCTCTCACCCACTCCGGTGGGTTCGAGCAGCAAGTCGTCCCTTGATGGAAGCGGTGCAGAGAAAGGCCGTCCCGGAGCTGCTTCAACCAAGGATTCGGACCCCTTCGCACTCGAGGAAACTCTGACGATCAAGCCCGGCGAGCCGGCCGCCCCGGAGGGGCTTCAGATCGAGACGGTCGCCCCCGAGTTCAATCACCTGTCGGTGCTGACGGGGCGACCGAAAAACCCGATCATCGAGGTCAAGTTTAACGCGAAAGGCGTCGTCGATTCCGCCGATTTTTATAAAGGCTTTGACACGGGACGTCGCGACTTTGACGACCCGGTGCTTCAGTGCGTACACCGCTGGACGATCAAGGGAAAGCGGCTCGACGAGCTCCGCGCCACCAACCCCCGTGGACACATCACGGTGAAAGTCCGCATGGTGCTGGGCTCGTAGCCGGCGTAGGGTCAACCCTTGAATCCTCATCCCAATCTCGGGTACACGCTCAAACCCAACTCGGGCCCCACCGCGTCCTCACGCTTTGCGTCGCTGCTGGGACGAGCGATCTCGCAGCGCAAACCCCTGATCGAGTCTGGAGTCTCCGACGCCTTCCGCGTCTTTGGAGGAGAGGCCGACGGCATGGACGGGCTGTACGTCGACGTCTACGGCTCCGGGGCAATACTCATCGAATACCAGGGGCGTGTGAAGCCCGCGATCAGCCCAGGCATCGCGGGGCGGGTCGTGCTCGACGCGCTCTGGAACAAGGGCGTCCGGGCCGTCTACCACAAGCCCTTCTCCAAGGACCGCTCACGAATGGGCGGCAAGCTGCCCGAGGTTGCCACATCACGGGATCCCATCGCCGGAGAAGCCCTCCCCGAGGCGTTTGTCATCGCCGAGCACGGCATCAAGCTCGAGGTCCGCATGTACGACGGGCTCTCCACGGGTCTTTTCCTCGACCAGAGGGAGAATCGTTCGTGGATCGCATCGGGGGTGCGCTTCCGAGCCGCCAGCGGGAAGATCCCCACTGTGCTCAACACGTTCGCGTACACCTGCGCGTTCTCCGTCGCTGCGGCCAAGGCAGGGGCGATCACCACGAGCGTCGATGTTTCGGCCCGCTACCTCGACTGGGGCAAACGCAACTTCGCGCACAACGGCCTCGATCCAGCCTTGCACCGATTCGCGAAAATGGACACCTTTGAATTCCTCGGCTACGCCGCTCGGAAATCGCTTCGGTACGACTTGATCGTGCTCGACCCACCCAGCTTCTCGTCGGGCTCGAAAAAGAAAGGTGTTGCCGCGTGGAGTTCCGCCGACGACTACGGCCGCCTGCTCGCTGAATCCGCGATGCTGCTCAACCCCAAGGGTGTGATCTTCGCGTCGACAAACACCGCAGAACTCTGCCGGAAGGGCAGACTCGAGCGAGAGATCACCAAGGCGATCCCTCGCCGGCTCGAGTGGCTCACTCTGCCTCCCCCGGCTCCGGACTTTGCGACTGAGAAGGACCGCTTCGCCGCGCTGGCGTTCCGTCCTCACTGACGAAGCCCGCAGTTCAGACAGAGAGAAATCGTGTCCGCGATTCTCGAACATCGCACGCGGACACCGGGCCCTCATGCTTTAGAATGCGATACCCACTTGCACGCCCAGCACCCAGGCGTCGTCGATGGTTCGCCTGCCGGATGGGTTCGCGATGAACTGCAGGTCCGGCTGCACGTAGATCGAAGGCGTGATCATCGCTTTGTAGAACACCTCAAAGGCATGCTCGTCGGTCTCGGTCCCGGAAAGCGGCTCGTCCGTTGTGTTGTTCCAATTCCAATAGAGCCCAACGTTATCGTTGGGGCGAGCTTCACACACGCCCTTGTAGGTCACGCCGAGTCCCACGTCGTTCCGCACCGAAGCGATGTCGTCGTCCGCCCAGGACCACTGAGCAAAGGCCCAGAGCCCCTTGCCCTTCTCGCTGTCGCCCGCCCCGGGGCGATAGAACTGCTGCTCGGCCATCGCGTACACGCCCTCGGTTCCTTCCTCGGTGTTCGAGTCGAACCGAGCGAAGTCGCCCGTGTGATGCCAGAATCCTGCGGCAACGCGGCCGTCGCCCATCGAGCACTCCCAGCCGATCCCGCCCTCGGCGATCCAGTACCAACTCTGACTCCTGGCGTCGGAGAAGAAGTCGGCTGGTCCGCGGCCGCCCGTGCGGATCCCATCTTGTGTCGCTCCGTCAAAGAACCCGCCGCCGATGTACGAACGTTCTGTTGGATAGACGAATAGAACGACGCCCGTCGCCTGCGCGGGAACCGTGGGGAACGCGAGCAAATTGACGCCTGTGCCCGCCGACCCGTTCAAGAAGTCGCCCTGACTCCCGATGACGAAGAACTCGTTGTTCACGTCGATTTTGCCGATTTTGGCACGCAAGACGCCGTCGAAGAACTTCTGCTCATACCACGCCTCACCGATCTCATCGATGTTGCGGCCGTACTCGATGCTGTTGGTCGCGGTGAACGCGCCCGAGTCGCCCATGCGTCCGCGGTCGTCGCTGCTCTGAAAGTCCACGAACAACGTGCCCCCCGCAAGCCCGGCGAGCGCATCGAGATCGAGCTTCGCGTTGACGTCCCACAAGTGGCGGAACCCGGCCCGCTCGTTCGCACCTCCGTCGAGCACCGACGACCAGTTCATCGTGAGCGACGCGCTGATCGTCAGCCCCTTGCTCTCGAGCCAGCTCCGGTGGCCGTCCCAGTCGCCGCTGAGGCGTTCGTACCGCCAGAACGGAGTGTCCTTGCTCGTAGCTTCCGCGGGCTTGTTCGGCGCAGGAGCGGGCACGCGATCGCGCGGCCCCTTGAGTTCACCCGGAAGGTCTTGCTCGGCCTCGAGCACCGACGCCATTTCGCCGGGCGGGGCTTCGAGAGCTTCGACCGACTGACCTCGCGCCGCCCCGCAGAGGCACAATCCGGCCAACACCACGAGCGTTCCAGGGGTTCGCTGCATCTTTCGGTCTCCTGCCGCCCGACGAGTCCACCCGGAACGCCGAGGGGGCTATGCGGTTTCGTCCATCGGGCGGGACTTCTGGCCTTTCCTCGGCCGCGCGTGCCTGTTGCCGAGGCGGTCGTGAGGGTTGTGCCGCCGTCGCGCCGTTCTTGCGCGATCTACAGTCTGACGGAGTTGCCTGACCATGCCCCGAATCACCCGCGCCGCGATCATCCAGCACGCCTACGACCTGCCTCCAGAGACGCCCATCGAGCGGATCAAGCCGATGGTCATCGAGCGCCACGTCTCCCTCATCGAGCAGGCGGCGTCGCGTGGCGCACAGGTGTGCTGCCTTCAGGAGCTGTTCTCGGGCCCGTACTTCGCAGCAGAACAAGACGCTCGCTGGTACAGCTTCGCTGAGTCGATCCCTGATGGCCCGACGGTGCGACTGATGCAGGACCTTGCCAAGAAGTTGGGGATGGTTCTGATCGTGCCCATCGCCGAGCGGACCCTCGAGGGCAGCATTTACAACACCGCCGCCGTGATTTCACATACGGGCGAGTATCTGGGCCGGTACCGCAAACACCATATCCCCCACTGTCACCCGGGTTTCTGGGAGAAGTTCTACTTCAAGCCCGGGACGGGTGGCTATCCCGTATTTGACACCCCTTTCGGCCGGCTGGGCGTATATATCTGTTACGACCGCCACTTTCCCGAGGGTGCCCGCGCTCTGGGGCTCGGCGGAGCGGAGATCGTTTTCAACCCTTCGGCAACGGTCGCCGGGCTGTCGGAATACCTGTGGAACATCGAGCAACCCGCGCACGCCGTCGCGAACCAATACTTCGTAGCCGCGATCAATCGGGTGGGGGTGGAGAAGCCCTGGAACATCGGCGAGTTCTATGGACAGTCCTATTTCTGCGACCCGAAGGGCCGCATCCTCGCCCGTTCGCCGCGTGATCGGACGGACGTCCTTGTCGCCGACCTCGACCTCGACGAGATCGCCGAGGTTCGCAAGGTGTGGCAGTTCTTCCGTGACCGCCGCCCGGACACGTACAGCCCGCTCACCGACGGTTAAACTCGTCTCGTGCGCACGCACCCCGCTCGACCCGGGGAATATTCCTGATTGAAGACTCGTCTTTGAACCCCCGATATCTCCTCGGCAGAGTCGCCCTACGGGAGGTCGAGTTGTGAATTCACTTGCAAACATCGGGATCTCGAAGAAAGTCATCGGGCTGGCGACGGGGCTCACGCTCGCGGTCGCCGGCGCAAACTTCGCGTACTTCGTGCGTGGCTATCGCGAGAGCATGAAAGAAGCGATGATGGAGAAGGCCGCGTCGTTTACGGCGGTCGCCGACGAGGCCAAGAACCACACATCGAGGCTTCACGCGCAGCGATCATTCGACTCGAACATGCTTCTGAAGGAGGCTCTCGAGGGCGTGGCCTTAGGGAAGAGCTACAGAGACACTCGATACTTCCAGACGATCCCTGTGGTCTCGGGGTGGACGGCGGCGCAGAACGCCGCGAAAAGGGAGGGGCTCGAGTTCCATGTGGTCGCATTCGACGCCAGGAACAAGGAAAACGAGCCCGCGAAGGGAAGCTTCCGCGAGTCGCTGCTGAGGGACCTATCCACTCAGGTCGCTGCTGGAGGGAGCGAGTCGATGGGGCGTATCGACTCCGAGACCAACACGGTGCACTACATGCGTGCGATCACGCTCGACCAGTCCTGTATGAGCTGCCACGGCGACCCCGCGAAGTACGACGCAAGGAACGACGCCGGGGTATTCGACGGGAAAGATGCCCTTGGATTCGCGATGGAAGGGTGGAAGCCCGGCGATATGCACGGCGCATATGAGGTCGCCCTCCCTCTCTCGATGGTGGACACGCAGGTCGCGTCGTTCTACAAAGCGGGGCTGATCGTCACCGGATCGCTCGTTCTCGGGTGCGTCTTGGTGTTCGCGTATCTCCTTAGGACGATGCTGATCCGTCCGCTTGACACGCTGCTGGAGATGATCAACGACATCGCCAAGGGTGAGGGCGATCTGACCCGTCGACTCAACCTTCATCGAGGGGATGAGATCGGGCGTGTCAGCATCGCCTTTGATCGCTTCATGGACAAATTGCACGGGCTGATCAGTGACGTCGCAAGCACCACGCACGAGGTTGCCGGGGCCGCGACCCAGATCGCAGCCAGCAGCGAGCAGATGTCCAAAGGGCTCCAGAGCCAGGAATCGCAGACGTCGCAGGTAGCCGCTGCCGTTTCGGAGATGAGCGCGAGCGTGACCGAAGTGGCCAGGAGCGCGGCCGAAACAGCGAAGTCTGCTGAGCGCAGCAAGGCGGCTGCAACGCAGGGGAGAACGGTCGTCACGCAGACGATCGAGCAGATGAACGGGATCGCAACCGAGGTCCAGTCATCGTCGGCCGCCGTCAAGGCGCTGGGGAGCAAAGGAGAGCAGATCGGGGAGATCATCGGAGTAATCAACGACATCGCCGACCAAACAAATCTCCTGGCACTCAACGCGGCGATCGAGGCAGCACGAGCCGGGGAGCACGGCCGAGGGTTTGCGGTCGTCGCCGACGAGGTACGCAAGCTCGCGGAGCGCACGCAAAGAGCCACTCAAGAGGTCGGTCGTAGCATCGGAGACATTCAGTCCGGGACAACGCTGGCTGTCGGCGAGATTACCAAGGGTTCGGCCCGCGTGGCGCAGGGGGTGACGCTCGCGGGCGAGGCGGGGAAATCGCTCGACGACATCGCGGCGGCCAGCGAGGCCGTGTCGGGGATGGTTCGATCGATCGCGGCTGCTTCCGAGGAACAGTCGGCGGCCAGCGAACAGATCACTCGGAGCCTCGAGACAATCTCCGCGGCGACGCGGGAAACCTCGCTCGGCTCTTCACAGGCCGCCGACGCAGCAGGTCAGCTCTCACGGCAGGCGGAACGATTGCAGAGCCTCGTCGGGAAGTTCAAGCTCTAATTCGGACTAATCGCGCCAAGGCATCGCCGCTCGAGAGGGCTGCGATGCCGCTTGCCTTTCCTAGACAATCTCGACGACTTCGAACCGCTTGAGCCCGCGCGGGGTGTTGACGCGGATCGTCGCACCGACATGAGCTTTGAAAAGGGCCTCGCCCATGGGGCTGTTGAGAGTGACCTCGACGATATCCCCAGAATCTGTCCCCGAGGACTCGCCGACGAGTTTGAAAAGATCCTCGTCACCCCGGTCGGCGTCACGGAGTTTGACTGTACACCCCAGCATCACGACGCCCTCAACCGCCTTGGCGAGTTTCTCGTCGACCACGGACATATTCGAGAGCTTGTCTGTCAGCCGCCGGATCTCGGCTTCTTCCATCCCCTGCTGCTCGCGGGCGGCGTGGTAGTCACCGTTCTCTTTGAGGTCGCCCAGTTCACGCGCCGCGGCAATCCGCTGTGAGATGACCGCACGGTTGGCAACCAGCCCGTCGAGACGTGCCACGATCGCCTGCTTCTCGGATTGCGTCACAAACTCCATGCGATTCCTTCATCCAAAGACCAGTCGGCGACCGCTCGCACGCCCGCTCTGGGGTGCTTCTCAAATCAAACTTAGGCCCTTTCATGGATCGGGGCAAAGCCCGTCCTGATCCGACCTCTCGGGCCCGTCGAGAAGCCCCGCCGCCAGCATCCACGCCGAGAGCGCAAAGACCCCGATGACCAGGATCGCGACCCAATGCTCGAAGAGCACGGTCGCGGCCTGGCCCGACCAGTGCCGGTCTCGGGAGATCTCGACGAGCATCCCCGGAAGAGCCATGCAGGAAATCAGATCCGCGGCCCGTGAATCAAGATCCGGCCTTGACCACGCGAACGCCGCGGGAAGACCCATGGCCAGCGCGAAGAGAGCAGAGAACATCGCCCGCCTCCCAGCACCCGAGTCGCGGCGGCCGCCCGGCGGTGGGTTGATCGCGACAGCAAGCATGGCGCCGATGACCATAGTCCATACGAGGGTCACCGACACAAGCCCTGCCGCGACTGTAACCGGCCACGCCGCCATCAGCGACATCGGGAGCACGACCGCCGTTGACGGGAGCAGAATCACGATGAGGTCTTTGGCCGCCGCCCGCACACCCCCCTCGGCCGGGAACGCCTGGCTCAACCTCATCGTGGGCCACAAGAACGCGATCCCCACGCCGACCAGCACCAACAACTCGCGGGCCGCGAATCGCGAGGACAACGTGTCAAGCGTGCCCCTGGCGGCGGGGGCACCGAACGCGATGACCGTACTCGCAAGCAGGTACATCGTCCACACCAACGCCAGCCCGCGGGGCTCGACTCTTCGGTGCGCCCATCGGTCTCCCGTGGCGCGCAGAGTCGCTGCCTGACCTACGCCTGTCTCGCTTTCGGGGAATTGCGTCTCTGAAATCGAAAGCCCAGAATCCGGCGCATCTGTAAAGATGAGTCGATCGGCTTCCCGAGACTCTTCCCGACCCGCCCGGGATGCCGCCGGCTCTTCCACTCGCTACCTCAGGGGTTCCTCGACCAGGGGCCCGGTGTTCGAGGCCGAGATGTTGAGCACCAGCGGCCTCTCCCAGTAGATTTCGAGCGCGGAGCCTTCGGTGACATTGGCGTCGATCGAGTTGAATTTGCGCTGGAGTTCGGCCAGACGATCGAGCTTTGAGGCCGTGGAAATCTCGCCCCACAAGGGCTTGCTCGCTCTCCCCCCCCAAATCACTCGTCCTCCACGCCTGGTCATGATCGTGAGCCTCTTTGTGGCGGCGAGATCCTTGACATCGATCCCAGCGACCTGCGACGTCCAGGCCTTTCCCGAAAGCAGCCGCAGCAATTCCAGAGCTGCAGAGACTTCTTCTCCCTCCCAAGGGCGTGAAAAGGCAGACTTGACACCGCCATCTGGCCCTCCGGTGATCACGCCGTGGATGACCGGAAGCTTCGACTGATCTGCTTTGTAGGTCACGGGCATCGGATACCCATCCCAAGACACAAGCTGATCGGTCGCGCCCCGTCGCACGACCGCTGCGGGAATACGCCATGCGGCCTGGACACGAAGCACGCCTTCTGGCTCCCGGAATACGCCGGGCCGTCCCACGAACCACCCGGTGGCTTCCAGAGCCTCCGCGACGCGGTCCAGAGGTTCCCGGCTCAGCGGGTCCGCGTTGTCGCCCATGGTTTCTTTGGCCAGCGAGATCAGTTGCTCTTGAAATTGCTCGGGCAGCCAAGACGTCTCGGCGGGCGTTTCGGGGACCGACAAGGGCTCCACCGCCAAGGCGGGCTTCTTCGCCGCCTTCCTCTTGTCTCCGGGCGTTGGCCGGGTCGCTTCCACAATCTCGGGCTTCATTCCCGATTCTCTCGATTTAACCGCAGAGGACTTCGCCGCTTGTTCGCCCAGAACAGGCCAGTTGAACTCAACTCGAGTGATCCGGATAGCGAGTTCCTGGGCGCGGCGTTCCAAGGGCTTGCGTCCGTACCAGAACGCAACCGCCGAGCCGAGCAGTATGGCGACGACAACAAAGCTCCCGAGATAGCCGATGAACTTTGCCCATCGAAACGCGGGCTTCTCGATCTGCCCGGCGGAATCGGCCGCGGTCAAGGGCGTGGGGCCCGCGTGTTCATCGCGTTGGAGTTGTTCGTTCTCGTCCATGACATTTCCTTGTCGCCAGCATCCACGCTGGCCCATTATTCTAACGCCGCCCGGGCCACGCGAGCGAAACCAAATGCGAACAGAGATCGGGCATCAGCCTGCCCCGGTGGGCCGCCGCCATGGGCAGCAACGAGTGATCCGTGAACCCGGGCATCGTGTTCACTTCCAGGAGCCAACAGAGCCCATCCGCATCCATAAGGAAGTCCACCCTTGCCAAGTGGCGGCACCCTAACCCTCGAAACATCTCGGCCGCCCAGCGGCGCACAAGTTCTTTCACCCCGGTCGGCAGAGGTGGGTCAACCTCGTACTTCGTGTCGTTACGAGTGTATTTGGCTTGGTAGTCGTAGAACTCGACCGCCGGGGCGATGAGGATCGGGTCCAGAGGCTCGGGGACGCCTTCCTCGGTCCCGATCACTCCCACGGTGAGTTCCTTAGATCCGAGAATCCCCCGTTCCACCATGTAAGCACGATCGGGGTGACGCCGCATGTCTTCACGCACAGCCCCGACGGCACTCTCCCACTGCCGTTGATCCCGGCAGATGTGGACACCAACGCTCGACCCCTCGTGCACCGGCTTGACGACGACTGGTTTGGAGCCCGTGACGGCGCCGAGTGGGCACCCATCATCGCGTGGGTTGAACGACCCCGCGGGAGCCGTTCGGATGCCCATCGAGGCCGCGGTCAGTTTGGTGCCAAGTTTGTCCATCGCGTGCCTCGCCGCTGGAGGCTGACACCCGACGTAGGGGCGGCCCATGAGTTCGAGCAAGTCTTGGAGAGGCCCGCCCTCCCCCCAGCCTCCATGCAATACAGGAAAGACCACGTCCCCAGCCCACGCCGAAAGCTCGCGAAGGTTGGGACGGTCGATCACCTGGTAGTTCACGATGTACCCGGAAGAAACCAATGCGGCCGCCACCGCCTTGGAAGACACCACGCTCACCTCACGCTCGGCATCAGGTCCGCCCCCGAGCACCAACACCGAGGGTTTCTCACGCATCGTCATCGCTCCATCCTCCTCGCGTGTTCACACCGCATCTAGCCCGTCACCACGTCTCGACCAGACGACGACCTCGGATTCCAGCCGAACGCCGTAGCGGTCGAGAACGCGACGGCGCACCTCTCGCATCAGCCCCACCACGTCCGACGCGCGAGCCTGAGTCCCCTTCGCTGTCACGACGAAATTCGCGTGGACCTCGCTGACCGAGGCCCCGCCGCAATGGAGCCCTTTGAGCCCGGCACGATCGATGAGCATTCCGGCGGGAACGCGGGTGCCCGCCGCGGCGATCCCATCAATATCTGTGGGCAGCACCGGGTTCTTCCAGACGCACCCGGCAGAATTCTCCTTCAGCGGCTGGCTCCTGCTTTTCTCCTCCATGACCGCCTTATAACGCTCTCGCAAGGCCGCAGGATCCCCGGGCGTCAGTTGCAGTTGTGCCTCGATGATGACAAGCCCGTCCAATCCGCTGTGCCGGTACGAAAAAGGGATCTCACGCCGATGAAGCTCGACAACCCGGCCCTGGCGATCAAGGCCTTTCACCGCGAGCACCGACGACCCGATTTCACCGTACTTTCCCCCGGCGTTCATCACGAGCGCACCGCCCACTGTCGCAGGCACCCCGCCGAGCCCTTCGAGCCCCGAAAGCCCGGCCTTAGTCGTGGCGTGGATCAGTTTCGCGAGGTCTGTCCCCGCCCCCACACGGACAAGGCCGGTCGAGGCGTCGATGTGTACCCCCTTGAATGTTGGGGACCCAAGCCGCAGGACGACTCCGTCGACTCCATCATCATCAACTAAGAGGTTGGCACCTTCACCCAGCACCCGCACGGGTCCGTCACTGTTCAGCGCGTGGATCAATTCCGAGACCGACCCCGGCGTCACGAGGCAATCCGCGTGCCCTCCGATGCCGAACCAAGTCGGGATTGGAGCGTTCTCGCACACGAGACCGGCTTGCTTGTAAGGATGCAACGGCTCGGCTGTCATCATTCTCCGGCCCCGTTCGCAGATGCACCGGCCCTCAGGTACGCCTGACCGATCTTGTAGACCGGGCCCGCTCCCATGACCACGAGCAGGTCGCCGGGGCCGCAGAGAGACTCGAGCTGCTCAACGATCGCCTCAAACGGATGCATGTGCATCGCCCGCACACCACGGCTGCGGAGCCTGTCCACCAGATCGCCGGCGGTCACCGAGTGCCTCTCGGACTCGGTGTCACGCACGAAGTAGATGTCCGGGACGATCACGACGTCCGCCGAACTAAAGCTCTGAGCGAACTCCTCCAGAAGGTGCCGCGTGCGGCTGTGCTGATGGGGCTGAAAGACGCAGATCAGCCGACCGCTTCGGTCCTGCGGCCTCTCAAAGTCGCGCAGAGCCCGCAGCGTCACGTCGATTTCCGTGGGGTGATGCCCGTAGTCGTCGTACACACGAACGCGACCCTTTCCATCAGCCGATGATCGCTCTCCCATGAGCTGCATCCGCCTGTCGATCCCGCGAAACTCGCACATGCTCGCGGCGGCTAACGCTGGCTCGGCGCCGACCATCGACGCCATCGCCACCGCCGACGCCGCGTTGTACGCCATGTGGGCCCCGGGAACCCGCATCGTCCAGTGCGCGACCGGCTTGCGGTCATACGACAACTTCACTCGGCGGTGCTCGGGTTCGTATGAAACTACCCAGTCGGCCTGTGGGGAGAACCCGATGGTCTCGACCCGGCACGCCAGACCGGCCGTCACCTCTCGGCGATGGGCACCGTCATGATTGATGAGCAGCCGGCCACCGTCGCTCTCGTTGGGCAAGAGCCCGGCAAACACACGGAAACTCTCCACGATCTCCCCGATGTCCTTGTAGCAGTCGAGGTGGTCGGCTTCCACAGAACTGATCGACGCAATGGTCGGCCTGAGGTTGTGGAACGACCTCGAGTACTCGCACGCCTCGGCCACCAGAATCCCGGGTGCCCCGACGGCTTTGCCCGCGGGGATCCGATCGGCCCCGAGACGGAACCCCCCACCAACTTCACCCACGCCGACACCGCCTCCGGCGATTCGATGACTCCCGATGTTCCCGTGCCGCAGTTGCCCACTCGTGGCGCCCACGATCACCGTCGGGTCCAGGCCCGCGTCCACCAGAACAGTTCCAAGCATGGCCGTTGTCGAACTCTTGCCGTGCGTCCCGGCCACGGCAATCCCGGTGCGGCCCACCATCGACTGTCCGAGCGCTCGAGCGTAACCGAGCACCGGAATCCCCCTCGCAGCGGCGGCTTGCATCTGCGGATGATCGGGCTTGACCGCCGCAGACGCCACAACAAGGTCGCACGCCGAAGGGAGCCAGGCACGCGACTGATCAAAGCCCACATCGATCCCGTCGGCGACCAATGCCGCCGTGGACTCTTGGGGTGATTGGTCGCTCCCGGAAACCTTGGCCCCCCGTGTGACCAACATCCGAGCCAGCCCTGACATTCCACACCCGCCGATCCCGATCAGGTACACCGACCGCCCGGAGACATCGAATGACTCGGACGTCTGGCCTCGGGATGTCCCACCCGGTTGCTCCGTGGACAGAAGTGTCTTGGGTTGGCTCGGGCGGGCGGGCACGGCAGATTCCTGCTTGGTGGGGCCGGGAACGGCGACGGCGGGTGGTGGCGGTGTCATGTCCACTGTATCGGATGTCGTCAACTCCGGCCCGCACAGGATCCGCGACCTTCCGTACAACCAAACTCGAACCCGCTCATCCGTTCATTCCCCAGGCGAAACCAATACGAACGTCGGGCGTATATTCCCCCGCATGCCCTGGGCGTCAACCATCGTTCTGATCTCAGCTCCGCTGATCTCACAGCCACCTGCTGGTACCGCTCCTTCCCCTGCTGCTTCCCCGGCCACGGCGACCGTACCGAAGCAGTCCTCCCCCGCCGAGGACACGTGGTCTCTTCGACTCGCCGGGCTCGACGGCCGCACCGCTGCGGCCTATTTCGAACTCGCCGAGGAAGTCGCGGACTCGGCTTCGACTATTGACGATGTCACTCTCGCCCAGCGGTTGTTCGTCCTGGCTTTCGAGCTCGACCGAGCCCGAACCGGCACCCGAGGCGGCCCGCTGGCCGCGAGTTGCTGCCTCGGTCTCGCGTCTCTCTCTCGGCGAGAGCCCGAGCGGCGGTGGCTGGTCGCCCTTGCTGGACAGATCGACCCTCGGCACGCCGCTCCCCCATGGCTGGCGGCAGAACAAGGAAGCACGGACGCCCGTCTCGCGTCTTTGCTCGCCATGGCGCTCGGTCTGCTCCGCGCCGGCGAAGGCACCCAGGCCGCTCAGATCTTCGCCGATCCCGCCGTCAAGGCACTCCTGGCTCGGTACGAAAGGCTGCTCTCCGATTCAGGCTTGTCCGGGCTCAGCCAACAACTCGCTCTCGAGGCCAACCGTTGGCCATGCCCTGATTGCGGCAACTCCCGGGCCGTCAAACGCACAGGCAAGGCTAACGACGTCAGGCTGTGCCCCACCTGTGCAGGCAACCCCGGCCCAAGAATTACCGACGACCAGCTCGTCGCCCAACTCCGACTCGAATCCCTCCTCCTCAGCGGCATCCACCGCTCGTGGGGCGCCCAAATCGGCTCCGACAACGGCGAACCCCTCCGAGACCCCGATGTCAACGAACTCGCCCCCACCTTCAACATCGACCCCAGTAGGTCCATCTTCGTGAATAGCGCGTGGTCCGCGCCGAATCCCGTTTCACCGCCCTTGCCCACGCCGCCCGCTCCCCAGCACTTGCCCCCACGTTAGCAGCCATCCCCGCGTCGGCCGAACAGGCATCTCGTCACCGCGATATCCTCGACAGCGAAAACCAGCCGTACAGGGCTGCCAGCACCACGATGGTGGTCATCACCGCGACCCAGCGACCCGCGGTAATCTGAACGCCTGCACCGTCGCCCCCCATTCCTCGCAACGTGATCGGCCGCGATCGCAGCCGAATCGCACAGCACGTCACGGCCAGCGAGTACCAGAACAGCGAGAGTGCCCCCTTACTTCCATGCGAACGTCGCATCATACGGATCGAACCCCTCGACGGGCGGCGAGGCACTCAGTATCAACGATCGTGAAATGTTCGCCACATCTCCGGCCCCCTTCATGGCAGCTTCCGACTGCGAGAGCACGCTCATGCCGTAAACGATGACTGCTGAGACGATCATGAAGGACGTTCTCGCTGAACTTGCTCGAGGCCGCACACCGATGGAAAGGTGAGAAACTCACCCGAGTGTTGAACAGATTACTGCGTCCATCATTTCCGTGTCCAGGACTGTCGCACATGCATCTGAATAGTTCTACCGACTCCCATCTCGTTCGGCGACGCTCGCCTCGCTACGGCTAACCGCCGTTCGACTTGAATGCAGCGTTCGCATTCATCATCCTCATCAAAGCGGGAGCCGAGACTGCCGATCCTCGACCCGGCGGATGATCACTCCCCGCTCTCGATCACCCCGTCCTGACCGACTCGCAGCGTGTCGGTCGTCAGCATGAGGTTGAGCACCGCAACGCGGAGGTCCGTGGCCGCTCGGTCACGGCCGTTCTCGGCGTCGAGCAATTGGTTCTCCGTGTCCACGATCTGTTGGGGTTGGATCTCGTCGATTTTGAGCTGCTGTTCATCGAGCCGACGGCGGTTGATCTCGACACTCCGCTCGGCCAGCGTCAGCCTCAGCCTCGCCAACTCGACCGCACGCACCGCTCCCCGGGCGTCAACAACCACACGGTCCACGCTCGCCGCGTGCGCACGCCTCGACTGCTCCAGCCGAATGACCGACCGTCGCAGCGCGAGGCCCTCCTGCCGGCGGTCCAGCGGGAGCGAGAGCGTCAGCGAGGCCGACCAGTTCAGGTCGTCCTGGTCAAGACCCACCGTGCCCACTCCGACCCCGGAAGACGTCGGCACACGGACGTCTCCTCCCAAGTCAAGGTCCGGCAGCAGTCCGTTTCGCGCGATACGCACTGCGCGACGTGAATCCTCGAGCCGATCACGCGAATTCTGGAGGTCCAGCCTGTATTCGACCGCCAACTCCGTCGCCCGCTCGAGGCTCATGTCCGGCTCGACGAGCGCCAGCGTAAGCGGTTTAATCGAGAGCACCGCGCCGACCGGAAGTCCCAAGCGGACCTTGAACCTGTCAACCGCAAGCACCAATGACTCCCGCAGACTGGCTAGCGAGCTCGTCGCGATGAGAACCTGGCTCTCCGCGATCACACGTTCAAACTCGCTCACCCGACCTGCTTGAACCCGCGCTCTGGCTCCTTCCTCGAATTGCTGCAAGCTCTTGAGTTGACGCACCTGGTTCGCAATCTGGGCTTCCAGCTCGATCAGGTTGAAATAGTCCTGCGCGATCGACACCAGATGCTCGCGTCGAAACCGCTCGAAGTCCCGTGCCGCGTACACCAAATCGCGTTCCGCCTGGGTCAGAGACTCGTCGGCGGCCTCACCAGACCCCCGCAGCAGAGGCAGCCGACCCGACAATACCAATTCGCTCGATTGCACATATCGCTTTGTGGACGACTCTCTCAATTGCTGGGCTGCGCGTGCCACCCACCTCGCCTCGACTTCACCGCCGCTCGGGAGACGCCGCGTGAGACGGAGTGAATTGACGACATCCACCGCGTTCTGAAACCGTCCTTCGTCGCCCTGGCCCGACAGCTCGGTCGTCGTGTCGTTGAACAGCCGCGTGCCCCACTGATGACGCTCGATGAGCAGGGAGATCGCAGCGACGAAATAATCCTCCTCACGGGAGAGATACTCGGGGGACGACCGATGGGCCGTCTTCCAAGCCTCGAGCAGGTCCATCTCCACCGAGTCACCGCGGGCCGCCGTCATCTCATCCAACCGTGCGGCGACATCACGTCTTTCGTCCAGCGGGGTCGACGCAAGTGCCGCCGGTGCCGGTAAGGCGGTGTCCGGGTTCCTGGCGACCGATCGAGGCACTGAATCACCCGAGACCTCCTCGGTTCCGGCTCGCCCCCCGACCTTCACCGCGTGTCCGGAGCCCGCGCGAACAGCCCGAGACTTGATACCCATGAGTGCCTCGACCTCCAGGTCGAGCTCTGACGTCGTGGGAGCGCACGCCGAGAGTCCGGCTGCTCCGATAAACGCAGTAAGGCATCGGAAAGAGACGTTATTCGAGTTCGCCAAAGGACTTCCGTGCCTTTCTATGATTGAATGAGTACCCCTAGCGGAGTGCGTACTTCAACCGAGTTGGAGCGTGAAACGTTGCGAATTGCTCCGACGGGGCCTAAAGTAGCATCTTTGCCCGAGCGGGCGTGTACTACCTTACACGACCCGATCGGCTGACCGCCGGAATGGAGTCGTCGCATGGGGGAGCGTCGGTGGTTCTGGCCGACAGGAGAGCCCCGGCGATGCCAAATGTGACCTACGACGGTCGATCTTTCATGTTGGATGGAAGGCGTGTTTGGCTCGTGGGGGGCAGCGTCCCGATGGGGAGGATCGCGCGCGACCAATGGGCGGATCGGATCCATGCCGCCAAGCTGGCCGGTCTCAACATGATTGAGACGCCGGTGTTCTGGAGCCGTCATGAGCCCAGGGCGGGCAAACTCGATTTCACGGGCGAAAACGACCTTCGTCACTTTGTCAAACTCGTTCACGCCGCGGGGATGTACTGCGTCGTTCGTCTTGGCCCCTTTGTAGGCTCTGGGTGGGACCTTGGCGGTCTTCCCTCTTGGCTTCTGGATAATCCCAACACCTCGCTTCGGCGCACAAATCCGACCTTCCTTGATGCCTGCGCAAAGTTCCTTGCCGGCGTCGTTGAGCAGTTCCGCGACCTTCAGGTATCGAGCCCAGGCCGCGGTGGCCCGGTGATCGCGGCCCAGTGTGAAGCAGAGTGGACCTGCGGCGATGATGTACTGGCATCGAGTTATCTCGGCGAGTTGGACCGATTCCTTCGCGAGTCGGGCCTGACTGTCCCGATTCTCAACAGCAACAACCTCTGGAACTCGGTTGAAGGGCAGATCGATGGCTGGTCAGGCGACCGCGACCTGCTTTCGACCATGCGGCAACTGTCCGCCGTGCGAGGTGATCAGCCTCGATTTGTGGTGTCGTTCGCGTCGGCTCCGCAGCATGCATTCGGCGAGCCCCCAGCAGACGCCCCCGAGGGGTGGGTTCTCCAGAGGCGATTGGCGGAGACCATGGCCGGGGGCGGGCAGTTCACGCTCGATCCCTTCGCGGCGGGCACAACGGGAGGCTACTGGACCGGTAGGCTGGCCGACGGTCAGGACGCGATGGCGACGCCCAGCTTCTGCCCCGACGCACCGATCGGTGAGTCCGGCGCGCCCAATGCGACACTCCCGATGGTGCGTCGCTTGTGCCTGTTCGCTTCTCGCTTCGGGAAGGTCTTGGCGGGGCTTGATCCCACCTACCAGCCCATTGCGATGCACCCGTCCGGGAGCGACGTCGAGCAGCCCGCGGTGATCCATTCGATGGGTCCGCAGGGAGCGGTGGTCTTTGTCTTCGCGAAGGAACCCGGTGCCTCGCCCACGAACCTGCTTCTGCCCGATGGGCAGACGATGCCTGTGTCGTTTGGCACGCAAGCCGTGGCTTGGTGCTTGTTCGACACCAACGTGACGCCCCGCGCGCACATTGATTACACGAATCTGAACGCGATGGGTATCGTCGGCAAAGTCTTTGTCGCCCACGCGCCCGCCGGGGCACGGGCCGTGATCTCCGTCAACGGTGGCGTCTACGAACAGGCGGTTCCCTCTGCGGGCGAGACCCCACGGGTCGTTGAGCATGAGGGGCTTCATCTGCTGATCCTCTGCGAGGAACTCGCCGATCAAACGTTCTTCACTGATTCCGACGTGTACGTCGGAGTTGTCGGGCTGACGCACGACAGCAAACCGGTTGTGTCCGCCGCGGCGAAGTCGTACTTTCACGTGACCAGCGAGGGCGTCCTCTCAACCAAGCCCGCCCATGGACCCAAAGCCGTCGCCGTCCCGGCCATCGCGCATGGGCACGAGCGCGCGACCATGGGCGACTGGTGGGCGGCGGACGTCGAGCCGTACGTCACGGGGCAGAGCCCGCGATTCGCCGCGATCTCGGGCCCCGCAGACCTTTCAACTCTGGGCTCTCCTGCGGGGTACGGGTGGTACCGACTGACCATGAAGCAGGGTTCGTCCCGCAAGGTTCGGATGGCGGCCCCCGGCGGGGGAGACCGGCTGCACTTCTTCACCAGCGGGCAGGCTTCGGGGGTCATGGGAATCGGCGAAGGCGCGGTCCACACGCTCGCGGTCCCCGTTCACAAAGGCACGGAGCATCTCGTCATTCTGGCGGAGAACGCGGGGCGTGCCAGCGGCGGCACACATATGGCCGATCGCAAGGGCCTCCCCGGGCACGTGTACGAGGTTGAGACCATCAAGGCGGGCAAACCCAAGCTCGTTCGAGGGGAACCGATGGATCCCCTCGCGTTCCGTACTCCCCTCTGGGAAGTGAGGCCGGGGGACTCGACGGACCACGAACGCGTGACCTGGGCGGTACCGCACCGCAAGAAAACACCCGTCATTGTCCACTTCGACAATCTGCCCGCGCGTGGGCTGCTGGTGGTCGACAACAAGGCGTTGGCGTTCGTAGACCAAGCGGGCCCAGCGTCGATTATGCTCGAAGCCGACCTCTTCACCAAGGGCACCGCGACGATCCAACTCGCCCTTCTGAGCGAGGAGCCTGTCGATGAGAGATTGGCGGCCAAAGTCGGTGATGCCGTGAGCTTCGAAGAGGCCATTTCGGTGGTCTCCGAAGACGCCCAGTGGTCGTTCGCAAAGTGGGAAGCTCCCACCGCCACTTCGTTCAAGCCTGTCAAGGGCAAAGGCACGGGCGTGCCCATGTGGTGGCGTTCAACCTTCAAGGCCTCACGCTGCCCGGCTCCTCTATATATCGACGCTGCCGGCCTGAGCAAGGGGCAGCTCTACGTCAACGGGCGTCACTTATGCCGATATTTGGTCGCGTCTGCCGCGGGCAGAGCCGTTCCCGGGCAACAGCGTTACTTTGTGCCTTCATCGTGGCTTCGTGGCACGGGCGAGAACGAGCTGATGATCTTTGACGAGCACGGGGCGTCACCTCTGAAGGTCAAAGTGTCGTTCGATCACGCCAAGACGCCGATCATCCCTGCGGCGCCTATCGTCGCTTCATGAAGGATTCGAGTGGATCGGGTGTTCCCGTGGGGCTGGCCCTCTGGCAGCGGGCGGCATCGTTTGCGAGCTACAAACACCGGCACCAGCTCCGCAAAGACGGGAAAACCCCCTACGCATCGCACACCTTTCGTGTGTGCCTCACCCTCTCGGCCGGGTTTGGATGCCGCGACGAGGTTGCTCTCGCCGCCGCCCTGCTGCACGACACCATCGAAGACACCACAACTGACTACGACGACCTGGCCAAGGCGTTTGGGGTGGCGGTCGCGGATGTCGTTGCCTCCGTCACAAAGAATATGGCCCTCCCCGATGAACGCCGCGAGCGGGAATATGACGAACAGCTCGGGCGTGCGGATTGGCGGGCTCGGCTCATCAAACTCGGCGACGTGTACGACAACCTCGCCGACGGCACCTCGACCGGGCTCGGCACCGAGCAGATGCTCAAAGCGCGATCGCGGGCTCGCCGGGCGGTCGCGCTGGCCCGTGAAGATGCCGCATCTCATCCCGAATCCGCCAAGGCCATCGCGATGGTCGAAGCCTCGCTCGACGTGCTGGAGCGGGGAGTGGGGTGCTGAGGAATGCCCACACGCGCGACTCGGCCCGCGGCGTGGGTGCTGGGAAACGGTCGTTCGGTGCCTCTCCACAGGCCCGCGGTGATGGGCATCCTCAATCGAACGCCCGACAGTTTCGCCGACGGTGGTAGACTCTTTGACCTCGCTCGTGCCCTGGATCATGCCGCCCGTCTGGTGGCGGAAGGTGCCCTGATTCTCGACATCGGAGGCGAGTCAACGCGTCCAGGGGCAAGCCGAGTGGGCGTACGCGAACAGATAGCACGAGTGGTCCCGCTCATCCGAGCGATCCGCGCGAGCGCCGGCCCGCTCGCGGAGGTGGCTCTGAGTGTGGACACGACTCTTGTCGAAGTGGCCCGCGCCGCGATCGAAGCGGGCGTCGACGCCATTAACGACGTTTCGGGAGGACTGGATTCGTGGGTCGGGGATCGTAGTGAGATGCATGAACTCGCCGCAACGTCCGGGGCTGGGCTCGTGCTCATGCACCGTTTGAGGCCGCCATCCGAAGACTCTTTTTCCGACCGGTATTCTCGACGGCCTGAATATGTGGACGTCGTGCAGGCGGTTTGTGCCGCGTTGAATCATCTGGCCCAGAGCGCCCGCCGCGTCGGGGTGCGGCCTATGTGCATGGCTCTCGACCCAGGGCTGGGGTTCGGGAAGGACGTGGACGACAACATGGCGTTGCTCCGACGGACGCCCGAGATGGTGTCGTTGGGCTACCCCATCGTTTCTGGGCTGAGCCTGAAGAGCTTTGTAGGCCGAGTGGGGTTCTGGCGCGAGAGCGTTCCATCCGAGCGGCTCCCCGCGACGCTCGCTCTGTCGGCCTTTCATGCGCTCAGAGGGGCGTCGGTGCTCCGGGTCCACGACGTCGGGGCACACTCGCGGATGCTCGAAGGGCTCGGCAGTGAGCAGCGGCTGTCACCTCCGGGCCTATGATGCATCCAAGACTGCGAATGAGGTTCTTCAGGGCTCGAATCCGAACATACGCCGCAGCAGGCGAAGGAGAATGACATGGCCGGCACAAACACCAAAGAGTTCACGGACGGCAACTTCGAGGCCGAGGTACTGGGGTCCGGGGCCCCGGTGCTAGTGGATTTCTGGGCTGAATGGTGCGCCCCATGCAAAGCTTTGGGGCCGACGATCGACTCCCTGGCCGACAAGTATGCCGGCAAAGTGAAGATTGGGAAGCTCGACATCGACAATAACCACAGCGTCGCGGGCAGCTACGGGATCATGGCAATCCCGACGGTGCTGCTCTTTAAGGGCGGTCAGGTCGTCAAACGCTTCCAGGGCATCACCAGCGAAGCCGTCCTGGCGAGCGCGATCGATTCGGTCGCCTGAGCCTTCGTTCCCGAACGAGACACCGTCTACGTATCACACCTCATCCGGACCCGGCCAAAGGCGAGCCGGCGGGATTTACTGTCGGGCACAGTCTTTTGCGCAGCACCGCGAGGAGGGTCTCTGGCTCGAGGTACTTCTCAGGCGGCCTGAAATATACCTCGGCGTGGGTGTCGCTCGTCGTGCTCGGAACGACGGAGATCCTCGCCTCGATCGGCCGACCAGAGACCGTGGCGGGGGCTTTCCCCAGAACATCGGCGAGCCTCTTGGCCTTCTGAGTGACAAATACGACATCCTGATCGCGCCGGGTGACGGTGCGCACGCCCAGACCAGCGCACGCGATGCGAAGTTCGGCGAGCAAGAATAGTCGAATCGTCGGCCGGGGCGGGTCCCCGTATGCATCGATCATGTCGGCCCGGGCACGCTCGAGCTCTTCGACACCTTGCGCCTCGGCGAGACGGCGATACGCCAGTAATCGGCGCGCGTCGCTGGGGATGTACGCCCGTGGGATTGTGCCCGTGATCCCGATCTCGACGCTGGTTGACCCCGCGCGAGGTGTTGACGGCTCGTTCCGGAGCCCGCGAACGGCCTGCTCGAGAAGCTGACAGTACATCTCGTACCCAACGGCGGCAATGTGCCCGCTCTGCTCGGGGCCCAGGATGTTGCCCGCGCCCCGGATCTCGAGGTCTCGCATCGCGATCTTGAATCCCGCACCGAGCATCGAAAACTTCTCGATTGCTTCGAGCCGCTTGCGGGCTTTTTCCGTCAGCGGTCGGTCGTCGGGCATCAGCATGTAGCAGTATGCACGATGCTTGCCTCGCCCCACCCGACCCCGAAGCTGGTGAAGCTCTGAGAGACCGAGGCGGTCGGCATCGGCGATGATCATCGTGTTCGCCCTCGCGATATCGATGCCGCTCTCGATGATCGTCGTGGAAACGAGGATGTCGGCATTACCACGGATAAACCGGAGCATCACTTCTTCGAGTTCGTCTCCGTCCATCTGCCCGTGTCCATACACGATTCTCGTGCCGGGAGGCGAGAGCTTCGCCACTCTGTCGGCCACCTCGCGGATGTTGTGGACGCGGTTGTGGACGTAGAAGATCTGCCCTTCGCGAGAGAGCTCTCGCTCGATCGCCTGCTTAATCCGCCGTTCGTTGTACGGGATGACTTCCGTCACGATCGCACGGCGATCCGCGGGAGGGGTCGTCAGGTTGCTGATGTCGCGGATCCCAAGAAGCGACATGTGCAGCGTCCGGGGGATGGGCGTGGCCGAGAGCGTGAGCACGTCTGCCGTGAGGCGGAACCGCAGCAGGCGATCCTTGTGCTCGACCCCGAACCGCTGCTCCTCATCGACGATAACCAGCCCCAGATCCTTGAAGACGACATCCTGCGAGAGCACTCGGTGGGTCCCGATGAGGATATCGACTCCTCCGGTGCGGGCGGCCCCGAGGATGTCGCGGACCTCTCGTTGCTCCTTGAACCTCGAAATGGACTCGACACGGAACGGGTACCCGGCGAAGCGCGCCCGGAAGGTCCGCTCGTGCTGCTCTGCAAGAACCGTGGTGGGTACGAGCACCGCGACCTGACGCCCCGACTCGGCGCACTTGAACGCGGCCCGGATCGCCAGCTCCGTCTTTCCAAACCCCACATCGCCGCACACCAACCGGTCCATCGGTTTAGGCTTGTGCATGTCTGATTTAATCGAGGCCAGCGCGGAGAGTTGGTCCTGCGTTTCCTCGTACGGGAATTCCTCTTCAAACTCGACCTGCCAAGGCGTGTCGGCCGGGAAGGCGAATCCGGGAAGGTGCTCACGCGCGGCCCTGACACGCAGCAACTCCGCGGCCAAGTCCTTCACCGACTCCTCAACTCGGTCCTTCTGGCTTTGCCAACGGGTACCCCCGAGCGTCGAGAGCTGCGGCTTGCCCTTGAATCCACCGATGTACTTCTGGACCTGATCAATCTGTGTCGCGGGCACATAAAGTTTGCTCTTGTTCGCAAACTCGAGAACCAGGTATTCTTGCTCTTCAGGCTCCTTGATCCTCGGTTTGGCGAGCGCTGCCGGAACACCGGGAACGTCGTCGTGACGCCCGGGCAGGTCTCGGGGCTTCATCAACACCAGGCCCACGAGTTGCGCGATCCCGTGGGCCGAATGTACCACGAAGTCACCGACCGCCAAGTCCAAGAACGTGTCCATCGCCCGCCCGGCCGCGATCGCTGCCCCTCTTCGATGGACCGCGAACCGGTTGATCAGCTCGTGGTACGGCACCACCGTCAGCGGATCCGGGCCTCCCTCATCCCAGACGAACCCCTCATGTACATACGCCTCAACCGCGTCGATCGTGCGCGGCAGTCGATGCTGCTCCCCAAGCTCACGAAAGCGCTGCAATTCGCCCGCGTTCTGCGCGCACACCACCACTCGACCCTTGGTGCACAACTCGCCCAACTGCGCGCACGCCTGAGCCAGATCCTTACTAAACGGCGCGAGATTTCCCAGCGGCAACTCCACCGGTGTATCCCCGCGAGCGGCGACCGCATTCAGTCGGTTCACCTCCGCCATCGCGTGCGAGTGCTCGGTCAAGCCCGCGAATACCGCCGGCGGTCCCAGCACGCCCCGCGAATCGATCACCCGTTCGTAATACCCCCTTCCCTGCTCAACCACCTCCGATGTCTCGGAGATCATCACCACCGTTCCCGGCGGAAGCAGCGAGTGGATCGCCGCGCCCACCCACTCGCCGCTCCGATCTCCCGCGCTCTCACGAGCGTTCCTCATCGGTGATGTCCGACTCTCTGTCCCCGCACCGGCCTCGGTCCCGACTCTCGCCGCGTTCGCAGTAACCAGTTCGATGTCTCTCAGGGTTCTGTCCGAGCCCATTGTCGCCAGATCGATCTCGGAGATCGAGTCGATGGTGTCACCGAAGAAATCGAACCTGACGGGCGCGGCCCCAACTCCGCGCCCCGGTGGGAACACGTCAAGAATCCCGCCTCGTAACGCAAAGTCGCCCGGTTCTTCTACCGCATCGACTCTCTCGTACCCGCTGGCCGCCAACCACCGCACCAGTTCCGCGAGATCGATATCGCACCCCACTCGCAACTCGCGGACCATGGCCGCTGCCACCTCGGGTGGGGGCACTGTCTGCATCAAGGCGGCGATAGGAGCCACCACCACGTGTGGCCCGGCCAGTCCCGAGAGATGCCTTACGACGCCCAGCCGCTCGGCGAAAAGGTCGAGCGACGCTCCTCCCGCGTCCCCGGGAAGACCTTCGAGCGCCGGAAGCCGCCTTGCGCTCTCGCCTGCGGCCGACAGCTCATCCGCCGCCTCATCGGCCTCATCGACATGGGCGACCACGAGCAACACGGGGCGAGCGCACAGCCGCGCGATCGCTCCCGCCAGTAGATGCGTGGACGAGCCCGAAACGCCCCTCGCGACGACCCGATGACCATCACCTACCGCTGCGGCGAACTCCTTGAGACGGTCGTGCGAAGCAAGATCGAGGATCGGATGCCTCACGCCGGGTGCTCCGTCGGCATGCCGGGCTTCCGGCGAAAGAGCAGCCAGAGCCCACCCGCCCAAATTGCCACAAGCACTGCCAACACCGACACGATGACCCAGGGCTTGGACGCCGAACTCGACGCCGATGACATCGCGACTTGCGTGTGACGCGAGCCCGCTAATACGAAGCGTTGTCCGGCAGCGGCCTCGCTCGCCACCCGTGTCAGCTCATCAAGGGTGCCGTCTGCGGCGGCGGCCCGCACATCTACGCCCGTCTGGGCCGCCAGATCCTCGACCTGCATGCGGATGTTCTTCTCTGCCGCCAGCACCAGCGAACCTTGCACACCTCGCGCGCGGATATCGATCGTGACGCGCGGAGCCGCCGCGTCGGCAGCGCTCTCGTCCAGACGCCAGTCGATCGTCGCCCGTTCGTAATGACGGGCCATCGGCCAGATCTCGGTGTGAAGATCGGTATACCGCTCCCTCCCGAAGATTCCGACGAACGCCGCGACCGCCGGAACCCCGACCAGTACGACTGCGCACGTCCACCACCACACGGCTTTGACCGCTCGAAGCGTGAGCGTGGCGCCCGACGGTTCAATACGACGCGCCACCGACTTACACTCCGGGCACGGAGCCTGCTCGATGCCCTCCAGCGAATACGAGCACTTCGCGCAAAGCACACCCGCGGGAGGCGGCCTCCGAAGCCGAATTGCAAGGAACGCGCAGCCTGCGGCCCCGAGAGCCAGCAGCCAGAGCACGATGGATGTCGTCGGATTCACCGGGTCGCTCATCGAACCCCGATCATTAAACGCCCGCACCGACGCGCGACGCGGGCTAGTGCGGGACTTCCTTGACCGCGTTGCGGTTCCACGCCGGGATCCGCACCGTGATCGCCCCGGCCCTGACGATCTCGCATTGGCACGACAACCGGCTGTTGCGCTGCAGCCCTGGGGCCTCCTCGACCCGATCTTCCTCGGCCTCGGTTGCTTCCGAAAGGCAGTCCTCGCCTCGTTCCACATACACATGGCACGTTGAACATGCGCACACCCCGCCGCATGCGTGCTCGATGTTGATCCCGTTTTCCAGTGCCACCTCGGCGAGCGTCTGCGTCCGCGACGCCATGACCACCACCTCCGGGGCGGTCATGCCCAAGGCGTCATAGTCGGCGGCCGTAAAAGTGATCGGAATGGACGCCGGGAACTGGGTTCGGTCAATGGGCCTGATGTGCATATCGAATCTCACGGACGGGGCTTGGCCCTGAGGGTAGGGAGCACCATCGCGCAGTGTCACCCACCACGGGCCGAACCGGGCTGCCGAGTTGGCAGCCACAGGCACGGTTTCCGCCGTGCCTTCCTTTGATTCCCGCGCTCGACCTCGCCGGAAGCGACCGACGCTGCCTCGCTGACTGGCACGGGGTTTGCCATGCAAGACGTACTTCTCAGTCTGCGCGTCGGCCGCTTGGCCGCCGTGCGATTGCGGAGCGATCGAACATTTTCCTAACAGCATGTCTTTGAGATCGCCCTCGGCTGGGCGGCCCCAAGGGCCCACATTTGAACCAGGAGTAACCCGTGGCCAAAGAACTCACTTTCGACGTTGATGCCCGTCAGTCCCTTCTCGCCGGTGTCTCGAAGCTGGCCCGTGCGGTCAAGGCGACCCTGGGACCGCGCGGCCGCAACGCCGTGCTCGACAAGAGCTGGGGCGGCCCGACGGTGACCAAGGACGGGGTGTCGGTGGCCGAAGAGGTCGAGCTTTCCAATAAAGCCGAGAACATGGGCGCCAAGCTCGTGAAGGAAGCCGCCAGCAAGACCAGCGACGACGCGGGCGACGGGACGACGACGGCGACGGTGCTCGCAGAGGCGTTGTTCCGCGAGGGCCTTCGGGCGGTCGCGTCGGGAGTGGACGCCAACGCGCTGGTCCGCGGGATGAAGCACGCGGTGACGATCGCCGCCACGTCGATCGATGAGCTGGCGACGCCCGTCAAGGGTAAGGGTGACATCCAGAACGTCGCCGCTATTTCCGCGAACAACGACCACGCCATCGGGAAGATCATGGCCGACGCCTTCGAGAAGGTCGGCAAAGACGGCGTGATCACCGTCGAAGAAGGCAAGAACATCGAGACCGAAGTGACAGTGGTCGAGGGCATGCAGTTCGACCGCGGGTACCTCTCGCCGAATTTCATCACCGACGCCGACGCCATGAAGGTCGAGCTCGAGAAGTGTCTGGTACTCATCCACGAGGACAAGATCGAGTCGATCGCCAAGCTCGTCCCCCTGCTCGAGAAGGTGATGAAGGCCAAGAAGCCTCTGCTCATCATCGCCGAGGACGTCACGGGCGAAGCCCTCTCGACGCTCGTCATCAACAAGCTCCGCGGGACGCTGAACGTGGCGGCCGTCAAGGCCCCCGGGTACGGCGACCGCCGCAAGGCCATGCTCGAAGATATCGCCATTCTGACGGGCGCGACCCCGATCATGAAGGACTTGGGGATCGAACTCGACAAGGTCGAGCTCGGGCAACTCGGGATGGCCAAGAAGCTCGAAATCGACGCCGACAACACCACGGTGATCGAGGGCGCGGGCGACACCAAGGCCATCCAGGCCCGGATCGCTCAGATCCGCTCCGAGATCGAAAAAAACACCAGCGATTACGACCGCGAGAAACTCCAGGAACGCCTGGCCAAGCTCTCGGGCGGAGTCGCGCAGATCAAGGTCGGAGCGGCGTCCGAAGCCGAACTGAAAGAGAAGAAGGCCCGAATCGAAGACGCCCTGCACGCCACCCGTGCGGCGGTTGCCGAAGGCATCGTCCCCGGCGGCGGCGTGAGCTTCATCCGCGCCCGCAAGGCCATCGAGTCGGCCAAGGAATACAAGGCCGCCTTCGGCAAAGACGCCGACGCTACCAGCGAAGACATGGGCCGTGCGAAGTACGACTTCGCCTCGGGCATGCGCGTGGTGCACAGCGCCCTGGCCGTTCAGCTCCACACCATCGCCGAGAACGCCGGCGAGAAGGGCGCGGTCGTCACCAGCAAAGTCGAAGAAGGGAAGGGGAACTTCGGGTTCAACGCCCTGACGCTCGAATACGGCGACCTCGTCGCCCAAGGCGTCATCACCCCGGCAAAGGTCGACCGCCTCGCCCTCGTCAACGCCAGCAGCGTGGCCACCATCTTGCTCACCGCCGATTGCATCATCACCACCAAGCCCGAACCCAAAGAACCCGCCGCCGCAGGCGCAGGTGGTGGTATGGGTGGTATGGGCGGTATGGGTGGCATGGGCGGCATGGGCGGCATGGGCGGCATGGGTGGTATGGGATTCTGAGCCCGTACATCAGAATCACGCCACGCTCTGATCAACACTGGAGTTTTCGTACAACGCCCCACCGTTACCTCACCAACCAAGCCACAAGGATCTCGCGAAAGGAACGCTCCGCGGGCTGATCCGCGATGCGGTCCTCACCGTCGAGTAATTTGAAGAGTTGCTCGGCTGACGCTATGCATGGACAAGTTCCTCGACATCTTCCGCGACCTGCCGAAGTTTCTGGATGGATTCGTCCAGGACCACGGTCTGTGGGTGTACGCCTTGCTCTTTGCGATCATCTTCGCCGAGACGGGCTTGGTGATTCTGCCGTTTCTTCCGGGCGACAGCCTTCTCTTTACCGTGGGGGCACTCGCCGCCCCGGGCGAAGGCCGCGGCCCGATCCTCAATCTCTGGTGGTGCCTGGGCCTGCTCACCGCGGCGGGGATCATCGGGGATGCCGTCAATTATCACCTCGGCAAAGCGATCGGCCCTCGCATATTCAAGACCCAGCCCGGCGCGGGTTCCTCGTTCCTCGAACGGGCCCTCAACCGACGCCATCTCCAGCGGGCCCACGAGTTCTTCGAACGCTACGGCGGCAAAGCAGTCATCCTGGGTCGCTTCGTGCCCATCGTCCGGACGTTTGTCCCTTTCGTGGCCGGTGCGGGCGCGATGAACTACTCGCGGTTTGTGGTCTACAACGTGCTCGGCGCGTTCATCTGGGTCTGGATCTGCATATGGGCGGGCTGGTTCTTCGGGAACATCCCCTGGGTCCGCAAGAATTTCGAGGCCGTCGTCATCGGAATCATCGTGGTCAGCGTGTTGCCGGTCGCGATCGAGTTCTGGATGGAGCGCCGACGAGCTCGGGTCTCGCTGCTGGCATCGAATTCAACGCCACCGTCCCCACCCGCCGAGGGGCACCCATAATGGCCACGCACCAGGACAACTGCGAGATCTGCCGCAGGATCTCAGACGCTCAGGCCGGGCGTCACCCGGGGCTGATCGCCGAGCTCGACACCGGCTATGCCGTGTTGGGTGACTCGCAGTTCTTCCGCGGCTATTCGGTGCTTCTGTGCAAGACTCCGGCGACCGAGTTGCACGAGCTTCCCCGGGCGGCGCGACTTCGCTATCTCGAGGAAATGTCACAGCTCGCGCAGGCCGTGGGCCTCGTGACGGGCTGCCACAAACTGAATTACGAGTGCCTGGGCAACCAGGTGCATCACCTGCACTTTCACGTCTTCCCGCGCCGCGAGACGGACCCGGACCCGAAAATGCCCGTGTGGGGCCAGATGCCCCAGGGGCACGCCGCCGAATCGTACAAACTCGACCCCGCGCGTGACGGGGCGATGATCCGAGACCTCCGCCGCGAGCTGACCGCAGCCCGCGGCATGAATCCGTGAACTTAAAGAAGGAGACCATCATGTCAGTGAAGCCACTCGAAGACCGCGTGCTCGTCAAGCCCGCCGAAGCCGAAACAAAGACCTCCAGCGGGATCTTCCTCCCCGAGTCTTCGAAGGAAAAACCCGTTCGCGGCGAGATCGTTGCCGTCGGCCCCGGCAAGCGCCTCGAGAACGGCAAACGCGGCGAGATGTCCGTCCGCAAGGGCGACACCGTGGTGTACGGCAAATACGCCGGCACCGAAGTCGAGATCAAGGGCGTCAAGCACCTGATCCTCCGCGAGTCCGAGCTGCTCGGCGTCATCGAAGGCTAAGCCAGATCGCTCAAAGCAGCAAAGCACAAATGCCGCCGCGAGCCTCGATCGACCGATTTGTGCTTCGTGCTTTGTGACCAGTGGTTTACAAGGAGATTCATGATGTCCACCAAGCAACTCATGTTCAAAGACTCGGCCCTTGCCGAGATGAAGAAGGGCGTCGACGCCCTCGCCGCCGCCGTCAAGTGCACCATGGGCCCCGCCGGGCGTCACGTGGTCATCGAGAAATCCTTCGGCGGGCCCGCCATCACCAAGGACGGCGTGTCCGTTTCGAAGGAGGTCTCGCTCCCCGAGCCCTTCCAGGCGATGGGCGCCAAGATGGTCAACGAGGTCGCCAAGAAAACCGCCGATGTCGCCGGTGACGGCACCACCGCCGCGACCGTGCTCGCGCAGGCCATCTTCGCGGAAGGCCTCCGCCGCGTGACGGCGGGCTCCAACCCCGTGCTCTTGCAGCGCGGGATCACCGCCGCCGCCGTCGCCGCCGGCGAGGCCATCGACGCCATGGCCGTCAAGTGCAAAGGCAAGGACGACTACGCGAAGATCGCCACCGTTTCGGCCAACCACGACGCCTCCATCGGCGCCCTCATCGCCGAGGCCATCGCCAAAGTCGGGCCCGACGGCGTCTGCGAGATCGAAGACGGCAAGACCGCTGAGACCACCCTCGATTATGTTGAAGGCATGCAGTTCGACAAGGGTTACCTGTCCCCCTACTTCATGACCGACCCCAAGACCGCCGAGTGCGTGCTCGAAGATGCCTACATCCTCATCTACGAAAAGAAGATCAGCAACCTCGTGGATCTGCTCCCGCTGCTCAACAAGATCGCCGTCGCCGGCAAGCCGATCCTGCTCATCGCCGAGGAAGTCGAGAACGAGGCGCTCGCGACGCTCGTGGTCAACCGCCTCCGCGGCACGCTCCGTATCTGCGCCGTCAAGGCCCCGGGCTTCGGGGACCGCCGCAAGGCGATGATGGGCGACATCGCCACACTCACCGGCGGGACGTTCTTCGCCGAAGACCTCGGCCGTAGCCTCGACTCCGTCGAGCTCTCCGAACTCGGTCGCGCCAAGAAACTGGTCGTCACCAAGGACAACACCACGCTCATCGAGGGCGCGGGAAAGAAAGCCGACATCCAGGGCCGCGCGGGCCAGATCAAAGCTCAGTACGACAAGTCCACAAGCGACTACGACCGCGAGAAACTCATGGAACGCCTCGCCAAGCTCACCAGCGGCGTCGCCATGATCCACGTCGGCGGCGAGACCGAACTCGTCCAGAAAGCCCGCAAGGACATGGTCGACGACGCCCTGCACGCCACCCGCGCCGCGGCCAAAGAAGGCTACGTCCCGGGGGGCGGGGTTGCACTGCTCCGCACTCAGGACGCCATCCTCGCCGCCTCCAAAAAAGCCAAGACCGACGACGAGAAGCAGGGGTTCCAGATCGTCGCTAAGGCGGTCGAGTCCTGTGCCTACACCATCGCCGAGAACGCCGGCTTCGACGGCGATGTCGTCGTCGAGAAGGTGAAGGAAGGCGGTAAGGGCGGCAATAGCTTCGGGTTCAACGCCGCCACGGGCGACTACATCGACCTCGTCAAGGCCGGGATCATCGACCCCGCACTCGTCGCCAAGACGGCGCTCACGAACGCCGCCAGCGTCGCCGGACTCATGCTCACCACCGACGTCCTCATCACCGATCTTAAAGACGAAGCCAAAGCCGTCGAAGGCGCAACGGCCTAAGTCGCACCGCGGGGAACCGCGGCCCCGCAACCCCAGAAGCCCACGGGTTCAAACCCGTGGGCTTGATTCCTCGACACACCTCCCGAGCACCCCATGCCCCGAGACTACTACGAAACCCTGGGCGTCGAGAAGTCCGCCGACGCGGAGGAGATCAAGCGCTCCTATCGCCGCCTGGCGATGAAGCATCACCCCGACCGCAATCCGGGAGACGCCGAAGCCGAAAGAGCCTTCAAGGACGCCGCCGCCGCATACGAAGTATTAGGCGACGAACAGAAACGCAAGATCTACGACCAGTACGGGCACGAAGGACTCCGCGGCGCGGGCGCCGCCGGGCACGACTTCAATCGCATGAATGTCGAGGACATTTTCTCGATGTTCGGCGACCTCTTCGGCGGAATGGGCGGCATGGGAGGTGGTAGCGGGCGAGGACGCGCGGGCCAATCCCGCGGGTACGACCTCGAATATGAAGTCGAAGTCTCCCTCGAAGACGTCCTTCGTGGCTGCGAGCGCGACATCGAGTTTAACCGCGCCGACGTCTGCGACTCCTGCCGCGGCTCGGGCGCAAAGCCCGGGAGCAAGCCCGTCAAGTGCACCGCGTGCGGCGGACAGGGCAAAGTCCAGCAAGTCGGGCTCGGCGGAATGTTCCGCATGGTCACCGCGTGCCCTCATTGCCAGGGCCGCGGGCAGATGGTCAAGGACCACTGCGACTCGTGCCGCGGTAAGGGCCGCGTCTCCAAGCACCGCAAGCTCTCGATGAAGATCCCCGCCGGCATCTCGGACGGACAGGCCGTCCGCATCCAGGGCGAGGGCGAGCCCCCTCCGCCCGAGGCTTCCCCCGCCGGTGACGGCCCGCGTGGCGATCTGCACGTCGTCGTTCGGGTTCAAAGCCACAAGGTCTTCGAACGCCAGGGCGATCACCTCGTCATGCAGATGCCCATCAGCTTCACGCAGGCCGCTCTTGGCGCCACGATCGACGTGCCGACGCTCGACGGTAACACGCAGCTCGAAATTCCCAAAGGCACGGCCCACGGAACACTCATCAAGCTCGGCGGGAAGGGCCTCCCGAGCCTTCGATCGGGCCGCAGGGGCGATCTGGGAGTCGTCGTAGGTATCGAAGTTCCAAAGAAACTCAGCAAACGACAGGAAGAACTCCTCCGCGAATTCGCGGGCACCGAAGAAAAGTCCGTCATGCCCGAACGCGACGGCTTCTGGAAGAAAGTCAAGGATGCCCTGGGCGGCTAACGTCGCTCCGCCCTCTCGCTCGCCACTCTCAACAAAGCACGCACCATGAACGACGAACAGCATCCCCATCAAGACATCACCGACGAGGTCGAGTCCGCTGCGCAGCTCGCTGAACGCGTCGCCTCGCTCGAGGCCGAACTCGCCGAAGCCGTCGCCAAGAACCTTCGGCTTGCCGCCGATTATCAGAATTCCCAGCGACGCGCGATCCAGAACGAGTCGTTGGCCAAGCTCCAGGGTGCCGCCTCCGTCACGCAGTCGGTCCTCACCGTCCTTGATCACTTTGATCTCGCGCTCAATGTCGATCCGGCCACCGCGTCGGCCTCGCAGGTCATCGGCGGGGTCCGCGTCATCCGCGACGAGCTGATGAAAACCCTCATCAATCAGGGCGTCGGGCTCATCAACCCCAAGCCGGGCGACGCATTCGAGCCCGGGCGACACGAAGCCGTTATGCAGCAAGCCGCCGAAGGTGTGGGGCCGGGGCTCGTCGCGTCGTGCTTCCAGCCCGGGTACACCATCGCGATTGCAAGCATTGCCGGCGGCGGAGAGCGCGTGGTCCGCCCGGCCAAAGTCGCCGTCACTCCATCGTGAGACACCCATGCCCACCTACGACTACCGCTGCACATCGTGCAAGCACGCCTTCGAAGAATTCCAGTCGATGACCGCAAAGTTGCTCAAAAAGTGCCCGAGCTGCGGCAAGCCCGCCCTCGAACGCCTCATCGGCACCGGCGCCGCCGTCATGTTCAAGGGGTCAGGGTTCTACCAGACCGACTACCGCAGCGAAGGGTACAAAAACGCCGCCAGCGCAGACAAGCCCGCCGAGTCCGCACCAAGCTCGCCCAAGCCGGACTCTGCCGCAGCGTCCGATTCAATCCACCATTCCAGCAATAACACGTCTTCCACGCCGGCTGCCGAGGCCGGCCCATCGCCCAAGGCCAAGCCCGAAAGCAAGACCGAGAGCAAGCCTCTGAGCAAGCCCGCGAAGCAACCTCGTTCCAAGTAGCCCGGCTACCATGATCGCACACGGCGTCGATATCACCGAAGTCGCTCGCATCGCTGACATGATCGCGCAGCACGGCGAACGCTTCTGGTCCCGGGTCTTCACGCAAGGCGAACGCGCCTACTGCGAGTCCAACTCCAGACGCACCGCAGAGCACGCCGCCGCTCGTTTCGCCGCCAAAGAAGCGGCATTGAAATGCCTTGGCACCGGCTGGCGCGACGGCATGGCTTGGACCGACATCGAAATCCGCCGCGACCCACTGGGCAAACCTTTACTCCTCATCTCCGGCGAGGCGGCACGATTCGCGGCAACCCTGGGAATCTCTCGCTGGCACGTCTCTCTCAGCCACACGGCCACTCACGCCGTCGCCAGTGTGGTCGCCGAGTAGCCATGCACCGTACCGCCGCCATCATCTCGCAGGGTGACGAGATCGTCCTGGGCCAGACCCTCGACACCAACAGCCGCTGGCTCTCAGGACGCCTCACCGATCTGGGCGTGACCGTTGTCGAGCACGTCAGCGTGCAAGACGACCTCGCCTCGATCGTCGACGCTCTGACAAGACTGTCTTCCCGCGTCGACATCATCCTCTGCAGCGGCGGCCTGGGCCCCACCGACGACGACCTCACCCGTTCTGCCCTCGCTCATGCACTGCACGAGCCCTTAGTCGAAGACGCCCACGCCCTCGCCCAAATCGAGGCCTTCTTTGCCGGCCGCGGACGGTGCATGCCCGCGATCAATCGCGTCCAGGCCCTTCGCCCCGCCTCGGGCACATCACTCGATAACCCTCACGGCACCGCCCCGGGCCTCTGCGCCCGTCTGGATCGCGCCGACATCTTCTGCATGCCCGGCCCCCCCCGCGAACTGGTTCCCATGTTCGAGGCCTGGGTCTGTCCTGCCCTGCGACTCGACGCTTCTCGCGTCATTCTCACTCGTGCCCTTCACACCATCGGGATCGGCGAGTCCGACATCGCCACGCTGCTCGCTTCCACCTCTGCGGGAAACCTCATGAGCCGCGACCGCTCGCCGCTCGTGGGCACCACCGCCTCGGGCGGCATCGTGTCGGTGCGTTTCCGCGACGAGCGTTCGCCGACTCGTGCCGACGCTCTCGCCCAGCTCGACGCCTGCGAGCAGCTCGTCCGCGACGCTCTGGGCTCGGCAGTCTTCGCGGTCGACGGCCCGCCTCACGACGCTCTCCCCGCCTCCGTGATCGACGAAATGCGTCGCCGCCGGCTCACGCTCACCGCCTGCGAGTCGTGCACCGGGGGCTTGCTCGCCTCGATGATCGCCGACGTCCCGGGATGCTCCGATGTCTTCCTCGGCGGCCTCATCACCTACGCCAATGACGCCAAGGCCTCCCTCGCGGGTGTCTCCCCCGATCTCATCACCCGTCACGGGGCGATCTCCGCGCCCGTCGCCTCGGCGATGGCCCATGGCTCGCTCCAGCGGCTCGGCGCCTCAGCTTCCTTGGCCATCACCGGCATCGCCGGCCCCTCGGGGGGATCCCACGACAAGCCCGTCGGCACCGTGTGGATCTCCCTCGCGCTGCGCCAACAAGCATCAGACCCGCTCATCACCGACACCCGCCGCTTCGCCCTCACCGGCGACCGCAGACACATCCGCGAACTCTCCGCACGCCTCGCCCTTGGCATGCTCTGGTACCACCTCGCAGGCACGCCCGATCGCGCGCTATTGCGGCAGGCCGAAACTGTCTCTCGTCAAGCCCCGTGACGCCAGCGAATCCAACATCGCCTCGGGCGTCGCAGCGCAGAGCACCGCTCGCTCGAGCGGCAACCTCAAGAACCCCTCCCGCTGCGCGTGACGCAAGAATGCGATGAGCCCGCTGTAGAACCCGGCTGTATCCAGCAGCCCCAGAGGCTTTGAGTGCAAACCCAACTGCGCCCAGCAGACGCATTCGAACAGCTCGTCGAACGTCCCGTACCCGCCCGGGAGCGCGACGAACCCGGCCGCCAGCGACACCATCAGAGTCTTGCGCTCGTGCATCGTCTCCACGACCCGCATATCGCGAACCTTCGGGTGGGCCAGCTCTCGATCCACGAGCTGTCTTGTGATCACGCCCGTGACCGCCCCTTTGGCTTCGAGGCACCCGTCGGCAACCGCCCCCATCATCCCGATGCCGCCTCCGCCGTACACCAGGCCGATCCCGCGTTCGCCCATCAGACGCCCCAGACGCCTTGCAGCCTCCAGAAAGTCTGGGTTGTTCCCACCGGCCGCCCCGCAATACACACACAGTGAATTCATGCACCAGCGTACGAACCTCGGCCCCTTCCGAAAAGCCGACGCTACTTGCCCTCGTACCAATTCTTGCCGATGTGCGAGTCCACCTTGAGAGGCACCGTCAACGTCATCGCCGACTCCATCGCCGACACCACCGCCGCCTGTGTGCCCGGAGCGGCGTGCTCGGCGCACTCGAACACCAGCTCGTCGTGGATCTGCAGCAGCATGGTTGCGCCCCCGAGCCTGGCGGAAACCCCCGGCCCCAAGAGATTCACCATCGCCAGCTTGATCAGATCCGCCGCCGATCCTTGCACCACCGAGTTGATCGCTGTCCGCTCCGCGAATGCGCGGCGGCTGGGGTTCGTCGAGTCGATCTCCGGGATCGGGCGGCGGCGTTTGAGGATCGTCTCCACAAATCCGTGGCTCTTGGCCTGCTCCACACACTCGTGCAAAAACGTCGTGATCCCAGTGAACCGGCGCTTGTAGTTCGTGATGATCTCATCGGCTGCGGCGTTGGACACGCCCAGCCGCCGCGCGAGCCCGAACGCCGTGATCCCGTACACGATCCCGAAGTTCACCATCTTCGCGCCCGACCGCATGTCCTTGGTGACCTCGTGCAGCGACACACCATTGATCTGGGCGGCGACCTGCTGGTGGATGTCCTGACCTGTCTCGAAGGCCTCGATGAGCACGGGGTCTCTCGATAGGTGCGCCAGCAGCCTCAGCTCGATCTGCGAATAATCTGCCGTCACCAACACCTTGCCGGGCGGGGCGACAAAAGCCTTGCGGATCTCGCGGCCTTCTTCCGTGCGGATCGGGATGTTCTGAAGATTGGGGTCGCTGCTGGCCAATCGGCCTGTTGCCGCCACTGTCTGATGAAAGCTCGTGTGTACTCGGCCCGTCGCGGGGTTGATCGCCTCTCGCAGCGCCACCAGGTACGTCGACACCAGCTTGCTGAACTGCCGATATTCGAGGATCAACCTCGGAATCGGCGTCGTCAGCGACGCGTCCTGCCCGAGGTCTTCGAGCACCTCCGCGTCCGTCGAGAACCCGGTCTTGGTCTTCTTCGTCGGCTTGAGCCCCAGCCCGGGCACCGAGTCGTCTTGCTTGTTGAAAAGCACCGCCGCGAGTTGCTTGGGGCTATTGGGGTCGAACTTTCTCCCGATCGACTTCGTCGACTCGAGGTCGAGCTGATCGAGCAGTTCGTTGATCTTGGACTGTAGACGCCGTCGCTGACGCTCCAACTCCTCAGCGTCCACCACGATCCCATTGAACTCCATCTCCGCCAGCACGCGCACCAGCGGCATCTCCACCTTCTCGAACAGCTCCATCAGCCCCTTCTCGGCCAATTGCGGGAGCATGATTTCCCGAAGATGGAGCGCCAGGTCGGCATCCGCCGCCGCGTAGTCTAATGCCTGATCGACGGGCACAGTGACAAACGACCTTTGGTGAGTTCCCGCGCCGATCAAGTCCGAGATCGACTGCTTTCCCCGGCCGAGCAGTGCCTCAGACAGGTACTCGAGCCCGTGGCTCGAGCGGGACGCATCAATGAGATACGACGAGACCATGGAATCAAAGCTCACACCCGCGAGGTTGACCCCCGCGTTGCGAAAGATCAACATATCGTACTTGATGTTGTGCCCACACTTGGATATTCCGGGGCTTTCGAGCACGGGCCTTAGCGCCCGCAGCACCGCGGCCTCGTCCAGATGCGCTCCGGGATCGGGCGAACGGATCGGGATATAGACCCCCGTGCCCACCCTCGTCGAGAGGCTGATCCCGCACAGCTTGGCACGCATCGGCGCGAGCTCGGTTGTCTCGGTGTCGATGGCGATCACCGGAGCACGTTCGAGCTCTCGTACAAGTTCCGATAGATCGGCGGCCGTCGTGATGAGGCGGTAGTTCCCAAGTGCGGGCCGGTCTCCCTTGGGTTGGGACGGGTCCAGCCCGGAAAAAAGCGTCCCCTCCGCCGACTCGTGCTTCACCGGACGTGCGGACTCTCTCGCGCGATGAGCCTCGAACGCTGCCTCGGACATGGCCACCGGCGTACTCACTTCCCCTTTCGCCGGTTCGCCCGGCCCAACGAGAAGTGCCCGCACTTCTTCCTGAAACCGATTAAACCCGAGCGTCTTGCACAACGGGATAAGACTCTCAAGCCGGATCCGATCAGCACGAGCGCTCTCAAGTTCAAAATCGAACGCAACGTCATCTCGGAGAGAGATGAGCCGACGAGTCAGATCCGCTTGCGGGATCCAAGCACGGATATTCTCCCCGCGTTTCCCCTTGATCGCGTCGGCCGCAGCGATCACCCCCTCCACCGTGCCGTGCTCCTTCACCAGTGCCGCCGCCGTCTTCTCCCCCACACCAGGAACCCCCGGCACATTGTCGGCGGCGTCGCCCATCAGCGTCAGCATGTCCCGCACCTGAGCAGGCGTGATCCCGAACTCAGCAAACAGCGAATCTTGTGTGATCGCCTCGTCGTTGTGAATATCAAACAACTCGACGCGCCCTGTTTCAAGAAGCTGCTTGAGGTCCTTATCTTTGCTGACGATGCGGATCGTCAGGTCCGGGTGCCCTGCCCGAAGCCTCCGCACCAGCGTGGCGATCACATCATCGGCTTCAAAGCCCTCGACGCCAATGGTCGGCACGCCCATCTCTCGCAGCATCGCCACGCACCGATCAACCTGCACAAACAGGTCGGGCGGTGGCGGCGGACGGTGCGCCTTGTAATCCGGGTAGATCTGAGAGCGAAATGTTCCTTGATCCCCGCCCACGTCGAGCGCTACCGCGACATATCCGGGCTTGCCCCCGAGTCTCCCTTGTCCACGCAACAGCTTCAGCATCATCCCCAAAAAGCCGAACGTCATATTCGTTGGCTCTTTCGTGACCGGGCTCGTCAATTGAGACCTGATCGCGTGGTAGGCCCTGAAAAACTGGGCATAACCGTCGATGATGTAGAACGTGGCGGGCGCGTCTGACATGGTGTGCATGGTCCTGTCGAAGCTACTTACCACCCCTCGGACCGGCTCCCCAGCGACATCACCGCGCCTTCGTACGCCGCGGTCGGCTTCTGCCCGCGGCGAGCCATCATCGCCCGCGCCGTTTCCATGAACTTGTCGATCCGGAACGACTTGAGCCCGGCGTCGGTGCTCCATGCGAAGCGCGGGGTGGTTCCCGAGACCGCTGCAGATTGGGCGAACATACCCCCGGTCTGAAGAATCGAGCCCGTCATGATCCTCGAACCGATGGCTGTTTTGACGTGGTCTCCGATAATCGCGCCCAGAAATGTCAGGCCGGTGCGCTCGTTCCCGCCCCCGGGAGCCTTGGCGATCACCTCGCTGTAGGTGTTCAGAAGATTGCTGTTGTTGGTGCCGGCGCCAAGGTTGACCCATTCGCCGATGTGAGAGTCGCCCAGGAACCCTTCGTGCCCCTTGTTCGAATAGCCCTGGAATATTGTCCCGCTGACTTCGCCCGACACTTTGCACCAGGGGCCGATCGCCGTGTTCGGTTTGATCAGAGCTCGCTCGAGCACCGTCGAATGCGGGCCAACATAGACCGGGCCGATGATCGTCGCACCGGGCCTGATCACCGCGTGCTCGGCGATCACAATCGGCCCGTGTTCGAGGTCCAGCGTGACGCCAGGATAGATCACCGCCGACACCCCGATTGTCAGAGGGGCATCGCCGATCCCGAGCACAGCCGGGGGCAATTCTCTCGTGGGCGTGCCCGCGAGTAAGTCAAGATCGATTTCGATGCAGCGATCCCGGAATGAGATCGCGTGCCACGGGCGCGACAACAGAGCGGGCGCGGGGAGTTCCACCACACTCGCCACCGACGCGGAGTCACCCTTCGACCACGCATCAAACTCGCTGGGCAGCAACACCGCGGCCACAAGATGCCCCGTGCCCGCCTCGACCGCGCCCTGCCCGGGCTCAAGCCCGACGATCTCTTCATGCGGGAGCGCACACCGACCATTTACATGGAGCACAGGCTCCTCTGCTCCCTCAGAACGAGTGCCCCGGACGTCTGGCCCCCGTTTCACTGCCAGACCCTCGAGCCGCGGCGGCACAATGAGCGACGCCGATTCGAGCCCAAACACCCGACAAATCCGTTCTCTGTTGGTCAAGGCGCCCGTACGGATATCGAACGACGCTCGCAGATCTGTGAGCGGCGCGAGAAGTCCCAACCCATCATCAAAGAAAATCGCCTCCGTCATGCTCGGGAGTCTACTCGAATGCTCGATGCACGGTTCGGGCGGTGTAGAGAGGGGTACAGAATGCCGAAATCTGGACGATCAAGGGTTGCAATGTGGCGCGGTTTCTGGGATTCTGTGGAACACTCGGTTCCCGTGAGGGGAACCAGTAGCAGATGCCCGGAATTGTCCGGGTTGTTCCATTTTGTTCCGAATCCACAGATTCGGGATGCTCAGACACCGCGCGCCCGAAGGGCGTGCCCGAGGGAGGTTTGTACAGATGATGCGGAAGCCGTTTGGCCGTGGTGTGATGCTGGCAAGTGTACTTTTGGCGTGTTCGGGGTTGGCGTCGGGTGCGGATTCGGTGGTGAAAGATCCGGAAACGATGGCAAAGCTGCAGGCGGCGGCACCCGGCGTGCGCACGCTCGAGCTTGCCGGTCGGCTCAGCCGGGTGTACGGCGTGCCGATGGCCCAGGGCCTGACACCCGAGCTGGCGGCACGGTCGTTCATCGATCAGTACGCATCGATCTTCGGCGTGGCGGTCGAGGACCTTGCCCCATGGTCGCTGCCCGGGAACGCGACGAACGTTCAGCCCCTGATGCCCGAGGCGGACGGGACATATCGCTTTAATCTGGTCACTTACTCTCAGACCGCGGACGGGATCCCGGTGTTTAAGGCCGACCTTCGCGTACTGACGCGCTCGGCGGGGAACAACGAGGTGGTGTGGGTGGGCAACGCGCTCATCGACCTGGCGGGCTTTGTGCCCGATCAGGCTGTAGCCGCGAACCCTCGCGTGGATCTGGCGGTTGCCGACGCCGAGCTTCGGTTGCCCAAGATCCGCAACGGACGCCTGACCCCAGCGGACCTGGTGATCTGGGGCGGGCTTGACGGGAAAAAAGTCACTCCAAAGCTGGCGGTGGTGTTCGAGGCCGAAACTCGCGAACAGGAATTCGAGGCGGGCTATGGGAAGTGGCAGATCGTGGCAGACGCCGCCACGGGCAAGATGCTGTACAGCGAATCGTTGGTGAAGAACGTTGACGTGTCGGGCCGCACGAGCGGGATCGCAACGACGGGCATCAAGGCGGCCGAGTGCAACACGGAGACTGACACGGCACTTCCCTACACGCTGGTGACGATCGGCGGTCTGACGGCGTTCGCCGACGCGAGCGGCAATTACACGGTCACGGGCGTCCCCGCTGGGTCGTACACCGTGAGCGCCGGCCCTCGCGGCCGCTTCTTCGACACCTACGACCCCACGAATCGCGTGGCCGTGACGTCGTCGACCGATAACCCCAACGTACAACTGAACTCGGACAACGCCAATGAAGTGGTCCGGGCTGGTGTCAACGCGTACTACCACGCCAACGTCGTCCGCGACATGGTGACAACAGCCAACCCGGCGTATCCGACCATCGGGGCGCAGACCAACTTCCGGATCAACGTCGCGGTGGCGGGCACCTGCAACGCCTTCTACAACGGCAGCTCGATCAACTTCTACAACGCAGGGGGCGGATGCAACAACACCGCATTCTTCGACGTCGTCCATCACGAGTACGGGCACCACGTGGTCAACACCGGCGGTTCAGGGCAAGGCCAGTACGGCGAAGGCACCGGCGACTGCATGGGTGTGCTGCTCAGCGACCAGCCGATCCTTGGTTTCGGATTCCAGAGCTGCGCCTCGGGCATCCGCACGGCGAACAACACGCTGCAGTACCCGCAGGATCCTAATTCGGTGCCGATCCACACCGCGGGCCAGTTGATCTCGGGCTGCGTTTGGTCAACGCGCAACGCGATGGTGGCCGCGGGAACGCCGAATTATTCGACGATTCTCAAGCGCCTGTGCATCAACGCGGTGCCGATGCACAGCGGCTCGACGATCGCTCCCGACATCACTGTGGACTGGATGACGCTCGACGACACGGACGGGAACATCAACAACGGGACGCCGAACTACCAGACGATCCAGACGGGCTTCTCGGCCCACAACATGGCCGGCCCGACGCTGACGCTGCTTGATTTCAGCTTCCCCAACGGGCTCCCGACATCGCTGTCGCCGAACGCGCCGACCTCGGTGCTCGTCAACGTCATCCCGATTTCAGGTACTCCCGCGCCCAACAGCGGGACGCTCACGTACCGTTTCGATTCCGGAGCCGACACGACGATCTCCATGACCCCTCTTGGCGGGAATCAGTACATGGCCTCCATCCCCGGCGCGGCGTGCGGCACCACGGTGACGTACTCGTTCGCGGCCACGACGACGGGCGGCTCGGTCGTCCGGTCTCCCTCGGGTGCACCGGCCTCGGGGAACACCGCCCTGGCCACGTACGGGAATGTCGTTCGCTTCGCCGACAACTTCCAGACCAACACGGGATGGACGGTGACCAACGACGCGGCCCTGACCGATGGTGCGTGGCAGCGCGGGATCCCGGTTGCTGAGACCGACGCAACGCGACGCAACGCAGTCCCGCTGGTTGACCAGGACGGCTCGGGCCAGTGCTACTTGACTGCGAACCGGATCGGGAATTCCGATGTCGATGCTGGGACCACCACGCTGACGAGCCCGAATATGGACGCCAGCGGCCCGGGAGCGTCCATCTCCTACGCCCGTTGGTACTCGAACAACCTCGGAGGGGCTCCCGAAGCCGACACGTTCGTGGTGCAGACCTCCGGCAACGGCGGCGCAAGCTGGACGACGCTCGAAACCGTCGGGCCCTCTGGCGTCGAGAATCGCGGCGGATGGCGTGCCAAGTCCTTCCCGATCCCGGCGGCGCAGAGGACGAACCAGTTCCGGATTCGGTTCGTAGCGTCGGACCTGGCGACGGGCTCGCTCGTCGAGGCGGCGATTGACGCCGTGAACCTGTCGTCCATCAACTGCACGCCACCGAACTGCCCGGCCGACTTCAACGGCGACGGGTTCCTGGATGGGTTCGATTACGACGACTACGTCAACTGTTTCGAAGGCGTTGCCTGCCCCCCCGGCAAGTCGAGCGACTTCAACAATGACGGGTTCACGGATGGTTTCGATTACGATGAGTTCGTGGCCGTGTTCCAGGCTGGCTGCTGATCCAGTTCGAGCACCCTCATGACTTCACGAGGCCCGGGCAACCCCCGGGCCTCTTTTATTGCGCCCTTCGCATGCGAGCGACAAAGGCGTCGTACTGCTCCTGTGTGTCGATGCCGGCGGGAGCACGCCCGCGGCAGACGGCGACCGCCATCGTTGCGCCATGCCAGAGCACTCGGAGTTGCTCGAGCGACTCGGAAACCTCGGGAGGTGCCGGTGGGAGCTTGACGTACTTCTTGAGAAAGCCGACACGGTACGCGTACAGCCCCACATGCCGCAGCGGAGGCTCATGCCTCCCCCCACCGCCCCCGCCGCCCCCACTCCCCCCACTTCCCGCTGCGTCGCGAACGTACGGGATGCGGCTTCGCGAGAAGTACATGGCTCGCCCGCCCCACGTGCCGCCCTTGGCGACCACCACCTTGACGATGTTGGGGTTGTCGGGGTTGTCGTCTGGGTCAAAGGGAACCGCCACCGTCGCGCTCTGGGCACCCGAAGTCCGAAGCGCCTTCACCGCCGCTGCGATGTAGCTCTGCTCCATGTCGGGTTCGTCTCCTTGGATGTTGACGACGATGGCGTCGTCGGCGAGGCGGAGCTTGCGGGCGGCCTCGGTGAGCCTGCTCGTGCCGTTGGGGTGGTCAACTCGGGTCATCACGCACTGGGCTCCGAAGGAAGCTGCGGCGCGGCGGATCGACTCATCGTCGGCTGCGATCACAACGCGCGAAAGCACACGTGAACGCGAGGCGGCCTCGAAGACGTGTTGAATGAGCGGCTTGCCGGTCTGGCACAGCAGCACCTTGTTGGGCAGACGCGTAGACGCAAGCCTCGCGGGGATGATGCCTACAACGGTGGGCCTAACCCGTGAGGGAGGAAGTGTCGAGCGCGCGGGTGGTTTCTTCGCCATGAGCGAAGGTATGGTACGCGAGCAGAGTCGCTACTTTGGGTTGTTGATCCAGCCGTAACCTTGGACGCGGTTGAAGCGCCAGTCGTTGTCGGAAATAGAGAACCACTGCCCGCTGCCGGAGGTGGCGTAAAGGTCGTTGCACTCGAATTCGAGGGCTCGATCGACCAGATTTTCAGACTTAAGGTTTCCGAATCGAGGCAGGTTGGCAGATCCGTCGCAATAGGCGACGTGCCCCCGCTGCTCGTGACGCGGGGCCATCTGATCTTCGTTCCCGAACATGGCGTCGCGGTACTGCTGGTTGTAGCGGACGGAGGATTCCTCAAAGAAGAGGGGAACGCTGGGCAGAAGCGTCAGCGTCTGGGCCTGGGCTCCGGTGACGATGCGTACGCCGTTGTTGACATTGGGCGGGAGATATGCAACTTGGACAGCCGAGCCAAGGCGGTACCCCTCAACCTCATCGAGCATGGTGTAGTCGAACTCGACGCCGGTGGTGCCACCCCAAAGGTTCTTGTACTCGTCGACGGTCAGCACCTGCCGCTTGTTTGTGGGGCACTCGACGATCTTGTGGGCGTTGGCAACATAGTCAAAGAGGAGCCCTGGGATTCGATTACGCTGTGCGTCGATGCGCTGGGCCCAGAACGCGACGTTAGTCGGAGGCGGATCGCCCGGGTTCCAGTTCGGCGGGGGGGGCCAAGTGCGGGCACCATTGGGCCAAGTCTGACGGTTCGAAACCGGCCAGATCTGCTCTTTACTGTCTTGAGCGTAGAGAAAGGCCGCAGACGCGAGCTGCTTGGTATTCGAGAGGCACTTGACCTGCCTGGCCGATTCGCGGGCCTTGCTGAGCGTAGGAAGCAACAAGCCGATGAGGAGCGCGATGATGGCGATAACGACCAAAAGCTCGATGAGCGTGAACGCCCGACGCGATGAAGAGTCCATGGGAGACTCCGAAAATGCGTGGCGAGAGAACCTCGCCGACAACCGAACACGACCGGCCCGGAACGGACCAATGGCACGGGCCACAGAGAATCGGCAAACGAGCCCGCCGCCGATGAATGGAGTGTACCACACGCCGGGCCCGACGCAACTGCCTAGGCCAAGCCCCCTACGATTTCCCGCACGATTCGGCCCGTCAACCAGTTATGAACCCACACGCAAACCCCAATTCAACAGCGGCAGATCCAACAGAACCCCTCGGGCTGACGTCTGGGGCTTTTGTGGATCGGTACGCGAGGGCGCGTTTTTGGGAAATCAGTCGTCAAGGCGCCGAACAAGGGCGGGGTGCGGGGGGTCGCCGGGGGGCATTGGAGGCGTACAAATCCCTGTTCCGGACCGGGGACACAAGCCCGATCGTCCGCGTCGAGCCCGGGTTTGCGGTGCCGGGGATCAAGACCGTCCTCAAGGAGCCTTGCGAAGAAGGCGAACTGACTAAATTCACGCAGGGGGTCGCGGGGGCTGGAACCGAAGCGGGGACCCCGACGGGCCGGGTTTTTGAGGAACTCTCGACGGAGAGCGTTCTCATCCCGATGGTTGGGAAAACGGGGAGGCCAACATTTACGCTGTGCGTGTCGAGTCAGATCGGGTGCGCGATGGGCTGTACCTTCTGCGAGACGGCGCAGATGGGCTTGATCCGCTCTCTGACCCCGGGCGAGATCGTGGCGCAGTGGTTCGCCGCAACGCACCTCCTGGGCAAGAAGCCCTCGAACATCGTGTTCATGGGGATGGGCGAGCCCATGGACAATCTCGATTCGGTGCTGGCCGCCGTGTCTGTGCTCAAAGATCACAACGGGGTGTCGCTGCCCATCAGCAAGATCACGATCTCGACGGTGGGCCGCGTGGACGGGATCGCCAGGCTTGGCGAGAAACTGCACGAGCCGGGCTGGCACCGGCTGAACCTGGCGTTGTCGCTCAACGCGCCCAGCGACGCCGTGCGGTCGCAGATCATGCCGGTCAATCGCAAGTGGAACATGGCGACGCTCCGCGAGAGCCTGCTGGCGTTCCCGATCTATGGCGGGGGCAAACTATGCGTCGAATACGTACTCATCCCGGACGTCAACGACTCACGCGAGCACGCCAACGAGGTCGCGGACTTTCTTGAGCCCATCAACGAGCACTATCGGCGGGCCAAGGGAGCGGGCGGAACAAGCGTCGTGGGTGAAGAGCAAAGGCAAGGCTCGCCCCGCGTCATGCTCAACCTCATTCCGTACAACCCGAGGCGCAACAGCCCTTGGCCGGCCCCGAGCGAAGAGAGCGTCGAGGCATTCATGGCGTGGCTGATGGAACGGGGGGTGTTCGTCAAACGCCGAAGGACTAAAGGCCGCGATCTGATGGGCGCGTGCGGGCAGCTGGGGAGCCAGGAAATCCGGGGTCGCAAGCTGGTGCAGGTCGGGGTGAGCCCGCCGCCGCATCGGACGCCCGCCGGTTAGGGGACAAGGCTGGTCATGGTGTACCGGATCCTTACGCCACGCACGGACAAGTTTCCCGGGTTCGGAGAGCCCCACGAGGCCCGGACGTAGTACGCGAACTGCGAATTGTCGACGACTGCCCCGGTGATCGTCGTCGTGGTCAGTGTCTGCACGCTTGCGCTCGCTCCGGCCGCCGACGTGGAAAGCGACGCGATGTTGTTGGCCGAGCCTGAGGCCAGCCCAACTCGAACCAGCACAAACGTGAACCCCGTGAACGTGTCGTTGTCGGTCGCGAACATCGAGAATTCCGTGATGACCGCGCCATCGGGCAGATGCACCGGGGCATCGACGGACACCGACTGTCCCGCGGTGAGCGCTCGAATCGCGAGCGAATCCACGGTTACGTCCATGGTTGTGCTCGACGGCTTGAATCCATGCGCGGGGATCGAGAGCACGCGTGGGGTTGCCGGTATGGCGATCCCGGCGTTGAACGTGGCCAGCCCGTTGAAGGCGGTCGTGGAGCCGAACGTCGTTGCACCCGAGAAGTTGTTCGCGCCCGTGAAGGTCTGCGAGCGGTTCAAAAGGGCAACATTGCTCGAAAGTCTTGAGTCGGCAAGCGTGCCCTGCGACAGATTCGAGGCGTTGAGCGCGGTCAGTCCGCTGCCGTTTCCCGCGTAGAGATTGAGTGAGTTGTTGAGTGTCAGCGGCTGCGTATAGATGCCCGAGAGGCTCGCCGATGGGATCAGCCCGGTGAGGTTCGATGCCTGGTTGTAAAACGATGGAACTCGCCCGCCCAGGAGCTGAGTGTTGAGCGAGAATGAAGCCGTCGCCGAGAACGGCGTGATCCCGACTTTCTGTCGAGTGGAAAGAAGAGTGAACCCGCTGGTGTTGGCGCAGTCAAGCCCCGTGTCGCGACGCACGGCGATCTCGATGAACAAACTCTGCAGGTCAAGCCCGCCAAAGTCGAGTTCAACGGTAAAGCGGCCGCGGGACACCGTGACGTCATTGGCGCACTGAGTTGCGGCCACGGGGCTGCCGCCGGTCTCCACGTCGAATAGCGAGAACTGCAAGTCGTACAGCCCGTTGGCTGGGTTGGTCTGATCCAGCAGCTCGCCTTGGTAGGTAAAGGCGCTGAACTGGGCGTGGGTCGGGCTTGCGATACCAAGAACGACGGCGGCGCACAACACGAACAGCTTCCGAATACTCATCGTCACTTTGATCCTCCTCCGGCGTGCAGCAGCACGCCGACTCACGGTACGCACGGTTGCCCGAACCGACGGCTCACACATTCGGGTGACGTCGCAGCCAAACGCCTCCGCACTCCGAGCACCGCACGCCCGACTGCTCGACGCGAACGGGCAATTGGTACAGGCAGAAGGGGCACAATCCACGCGAGAGACACGCATCGACATAGATCTTGCGATAGGGGTTTCTGAAGATCGGAAGAATCAGACGGTCGTAGACAATGAGGAGAATGACAAGAGAGGCGGCGGTGATCCAGAGCCGCCGCCAGTCGCCGCTCGCGATTGCGGGCATGATCGTGGCGGCGACCGGGATCGCCAACGCTGTTGACACGACCCCGACAATGGTGCCGGGCCACTTGGCCTGGCGTGCGATGTCTCGGCGAATAGCTCGTAATGTCTCTCGGGACGGGCGGTTGGGGAACCCGACCGGTGGGCCCGCGATGTCGAGCAGCGGCACGAGGCGCGTGCTCGACGGGCCCATCCCAGAGCCAACCCCGTCGTCGGTGATCTCGACTCGGGTGATGTCGAGCAAGAGCCGCTCGCTCACGACGTGCTCCGGCCGCTGTATCCCGGCGTCGGGGGAGTGTGCGTGTCGAGCCAATCGGCGATCCAATCACCTTGTGATGGCAGAAGATAGAAGAGCACCTGATGCCCACCGGGCACGGCGAGCCGATCGGGTCTGCCCAGGCGATCGATCAGCACGTCGCAGAGTTCGGCGGGCACCCACCCATCGAACCACCCGCGGACCACCAGCACCGGTGTGCGCACCAGCGCGGGCGCGGTGTGATACGGATCGAGCCGGGAATGCCGCAGGTACGCCCGTTCGACGGCGAGCCCGAGCGTCTCGTCCACCTTCTTTCCTTGAGCATCGACGAGGACGATCCCGCCGCTAAAGAGGTCGCTGCGACGCCCAGCCGCAGCGAGGTTGCAGGCGGGCCCCACAAGGGCGACGCACGACACGCGGCCCCCCCCGCCCACGAGCGAGGCGGCGATCGTCGTGGCCGCGAGCGACCCCGCGGAGAAGGCAACCATCGAGACGGGGAGCCCGGCGAGTTCCGGACGGATGGCGAGCAGCGCGTCGAGCGCGGCCCGAGTGGCGACGGCCCCTTCGGCAAGCCCGGCGTCGACGCGCTGGGCGATCTCGCGGCCCGCCCGGTCGGCCGACTCATCGTCGGTGACCACCCACCGGGCTCGCACCACTTCGGCGAGTTCTTTCTCGAGAGACGCACGCTCTGGAGGTGCTGGCGCAAAGATGTCACGAGAGAGACCGCCGCCTTCGACAGCTTTCTTGGATTCCTCGCGGCGCAGCTCGTTGATACGGAGTTCGAGGGCGAGCGCCTTGGCCACGCGCGCATCGCCGAGGGGAGCGGTGATCGACTTGCGCGTCTCGACCGAGAGCACGATCCAGCCCCGGGCCCGCAGGAGAGACACCACGGCCCGCTCGTAGTCGTTGCCCATCAGCGATGGGTGATGGATGAGGATGCCGCGCGGGCGTGGCGGCCGTTCGGAAGGGAAGCGTGCGTCAAGGGCGTAGGTCCAGTCGCGTCGTTCGAGATCGACCGCGTCGAGCCCGCACAGGCACATCTCCCCCGGGGGAAAGCCGCGGGAACGCCCGTCGCCGACGGCCTGCTCGCTGGCCCAGCGATATTCCGCCGCCCGGCGTTCGGGCTCGGTGCCGAACCGCGCCGCCGTGAGGATCTCGGCGTTGGACTCGAACCCGTTGACGAGCTCGCCGAGAAACTCGGAGCGGTTGGCGAGCGACCCGGCCTCATCGAACCAGACGCGGACAATGGCGTCGCGGGTGTGCAGCACGCGGCCCCGGTACTCGCTCGACACGCGCGGCCCGCCGATGGAACTCAGGTCGATGTCGCGGTCGGCGGGGCGGTCTTCGAGGGTCATGCGCACGCGGTTGAGGGCGTCTTCGTCCCACCGTGGCCACGCGTCGCCTTGCACCGTCATCACGGGGAGGTTTGCCCGGGTGCTGTCCGCCGGCAGGTGGACGAAACACCCGCCCCCCGCGCCGCTCATCGCGGCGATGACGGCCGCCGCGATGCTGAAGGCCCTTCGGCGTCGGGCGTGGGCCTGAGTCGGTCTGGGCATGCGGTAGTCTACCCGGCGTTGTGCCCGTAGAATGCCCCACCCCACGCCCCCGGAGACGACTCATGCCGTATTACACGAAGCTCGGCCTTCTCCCCAAGAAGCGCCACGTGCAGTTCCGCCGCCCCGACGGGTGCCTCTATTCGGAAGAGCTCTTTGGCACCGAGGGGTTCTCCGGCCCGACCTCGACGATGTACCACATCCAGCCGCCGACGCAGGTGTACGGGTGGAAGCCGCTGTACGGGACGAAGGTCGTGTACGTCGAGCAGGAGATCATGCGGATGCGGCACGTCAAGTCCGCGCCGCAGAAGCCCGCGGGGGATTCGGTCACGGGGCGGGTCGTGCTCTTCGGCAACGCCGACTGCGAGATGGCGACGTGCAATCCGGCGGAGCAGATGCCGTATCACTTCAAGAACGCCCAGGGCGACGAGGTGATCTTCATCCACTACGGCTCGGGCGTGTGCCACACGATGATGGGCACGCTCAAGTTCGGCCCGCGTGACTACCTCGTGATCCCCAAGGGGATCATCTACTCGCTGATCTGGGACAAACGCAAAGACGAGTCCGACGGCGGGCCGGCGGTGGCCGACATGCCCTACGGCAAGTTCTTGCTGATCGAGACGGCCAACGGCAGCCACATCGCCCCGCCGCCGCGGTACATCAGCAAGACGACGAGCCAGTTCCTCGAGCATTCGCCGTACTGCGAACGGGACATCCGCATCCCCGAGTTCCCGCTGACGTGGGACGAGAAGGGCGATGGGGGGGGGTTTGAAGTGCGGATCAAGGCCCGCGACCTGGTGCATTCGTATACGTACCACTACCACCCGCTGGACGTGGTGGGCTGGGACGGGTGCTATTACCCGTACATTTTCAACGCCGACGACTTCAGCCCCATCACCGGCGCGCTGCACATGCCCCCGCCGATCCACCAGACGTTCGAGGCTCACAACTTCGTGATCTGCACGTTCGCACCGCGGATGCTGGATTACCACCCGCAGGCGATCAAGGTTCCCTACAACCACAGCAACCTCGACAGCGACGAGGTGCTGTACTACGTGCAAGGGAACTACAAGGCCCGCAAGGGGATCGAGAGCCAGAGCCTGACGCTGCACCCGCAGGGGATCCCACACGGGCCGCACCCGGGCACGGTGGAGGCGACGCTGGAGGCGACGTACACCAACGAGCTGGCGGTGATGTGCGACACGTTCCGGCCGCTCTTTCCGACCAAGGCCGCCCTCGACATGGACGACGTGAACTACCCCAAGAGCTGGGAGGGCGAGCACTTCCCGGGCCTGCAGAGCGGGAAGATCCTGCTCGGCGGCGCGCCGAACACCGGCAAAGTGCCCGTGCACAAGCACGAGAGCATCAGCAACGTGTGGGCGCCGTGAGCCGGCTGTTCTGATTGGTCCGGTGTGAAATGACCACTTGATTCTGCGGACACGCCCAGGTGGGCCGGCTCTCCGAGCCGGGACCTCCAATGCCGGACCACACCGCCCCTAGTAGATGCTGTCGGGGAAGTAGAAGTCCTTGGCGTTGGCCGGGGTGACCAGTTCGACGTCGAGCATCAGGTGCCGGGGCATGAACTTCATGACCTCGTCCTTCTTGCCGTCGCGCAGCACCCCCACCGCCAGCTGCACCCCCGCCGCGATCATGCTCGGCGGGTACGTGATGTTCGCGGGCACCAAGGGGTCGTTGTCCATCACCATCTTGACGGCCTCTTTCATGCCCGCCCCGCCCACGATGAAGAGTTCCTTCTCGCGGCCCGCGTCCTTGATCGCCTTGATCGCGCCCATCATGATGTCGTCGTCCTGGGCCCAGACCGCGTCGATCTTGTCGAACTTCGTCAGGAAGTTCTCCATGACCTTCATCCCCTTCTCGCGGTTCCACATCGCAGGCTGCTGCCCGAGCACCTTGATCTCCGGGTAGCTCTTGAAGACCTCCAGCGCCGCCGTCACCCGGTCGGTGTCCACCGTGCACGGGATGCCCGTCAGGATCACGAGGTTCTTGCGGCCTTCCTTCTTCATCTTCTCCGCGACAAACTGCGCGCTCTTGCGCCCGAATGCCTTGTTATCCCCCTCGAGGAAGATGTCCGCGACGGGCTCGAGAAACCCGCGATCCACGTTCACGATAAACACGCCCGCGTCATGGACCTTCTTGGCCGCCGGAGTCAGCGGGGCCGACTCGGTCGCCAGGATCACCAGACCGTCGATGCCCTTGGTCAGCATCGTGTCGAGGTCGCCGATCTGCTTGTCGGGCGTCGCCGCCGAGGCGATCACAAAGTCGATGTCGGGGTACAACTCGGCGGCCTTCTTCGCCCAGTAGCCCACGCCCGCCGTCCACCCGTGGTCGGCGGCGGGGATCGAGATGCCGATCTTGAGCTTCTTGGCGGCCGCGGGCGTCGATGCTGGGGCGGACGTTGGCGTGGACGTTGGGGCGGGAGAGAAGCCGACGAGAACCGAGGCGGCGACCATCGACCCGGCCACCGCCACGAGCGCAAGAACTTTCGACATCATGAGAAGCCTCCAGGAGAGAGAACCCACTGAACACTACCGCGAGCCGCGTGTCCGCTGCATGAGCACGGCGGCGATGATGATAACGCCTTTGACCAGCCCGTGGATGTGGTCGTTGACGTCCAGAATCACGAGCATGTTGTCGATGACCCCGAGGATCAAGACCCCCACCACTGTTCCAAGAACCGACCCTTTCCCGCCACGCATCGCCGTCCCGCCGATCACCACCGCCGCGATCGCGTCCAGCTCCCACATCAGCCCGGCCTGAGACGAGCTGACGGAGTTGTTCCGGCTGGCGTTGAGCAAGGCAGCGATCCCGCACATCAGCCCCGAGACGACGTACACCGCCGTGGTCGTCCACCCGACGTGGATCCCCGCGTACCGAGCCGCGAGAGGATTGTCGCCCACCGCCGTGACTCGCCGCCCAAAGACCGTTCGCCTGAGCACGAACTCGGCGGCGACCGCGCACCCCAGAAAGACCAAGATCGACACCGTAACGACCAGCGGCTTGCCCCGCGAACTGGCAATGAACGGCAGCGTGATCCCCGTCTTGGCGGACGCGATCTTCTCGAACCACTCGATGCTCGACGGAGGCGGCGGGATCTC
>Ga0209573_1000434_pt1 | contig 90652 bp, 77 predicted proteins | sample TNRBio252014_DNA_FD_185870 | JGI IMG/M metagenome (GOLD analysis project Ga0209573, IMG submission 185870) | Wastewater treatment Type I Accumulibacter community from EBPR Bioreactor in Madison, WI, USA - TNR Reactor_6/25/2014_ DNA (SPAdes)... | ecosystem: Engineered > Bioreactor > EBPR >... | reverse complement strand
CGTCGTGCCGGCATCCTCGACGTCTACAACAAGGCGATCAACCGCGGCGCCGCCGGCGTGCCGCTGAAGGGGCCGAACTACGACTTCTCGCTCAAGACCGACCACGCCTACGGCGTCGAGGAGATCTGGGACGCGAGCTGTCGCGCGGCGAGCGCCGAGCTCACCGAGGGCAAGGAAGACCATGGCCTCGACTGGTGGCGGGAGCACGGCTTCCGCACGATCGGCTATCCGCGCCTGCAGTGGTACCTCTACCCGCACCTGGTCGACAACGGCCTGCGCTTCGAGATGCCTTACCAGGAGCGCATCACCCGCATCGGCCAGGAGCTCGGTCGTCGTCTGCACGAATCGGGCATCGACTGGTGGGATCGCCAGCTCACCGAATACCGCCCGCTGCCCGAGTTCCACGACTTCTCGAACCTGATCAAGCATGCGGTGATCTCCAACCTCGGCGGGCGCGAGGAGGACTTCCCCTTCTGGCTGCTGACCTCGCGCAGCATGCAGTACGCCTGGGGCGGCAACGTCAGCCTGCAGATGGTGCGCGAGGTCGCTGCCAACGTCGCCGGTCACCGCGGCGTGATCATGAACCCGAGCGCGGCGCGCAAGCTCGGCATCGAGGACGGCGACCTGGTCGAGGTACGCTCGCCGCTGCGCGAGACCCGCGGCCGCGTCGTGCTGCGCCAGGGCATCCGCCCCGACACGCTGCTGATGGTCGGCCAGTTCGACCACTGGATCACGCCCTACGCCAAGGATTTCGACGTCCCCAGCATGAACGCGCTGGTGCCGATGCTGATGGACCTCACCGACGCCACCGGCTCGGCGGCCGACATCGTCCCGGTCTCGATCAAGCGCATCGGAGGTGCCCAATGACGCGCTACGCCATGGTGGTCGACCTGCGCCGCTGCGTCGGCTGCCAGACCTGCACCGCCGCCTGCAAGCACACCAACGCCACTCCACCGGGGGTGCAATGGCGCTGGGTCCTCGACCTCGAGGCCGGCGAGTTCCCCGACGTCACCCGTACCTTCGTTCCGGTCGGCTGCCAGCACTGCGACGAGCCGCCGTGCGAGACGGTGTGCCCCACCACCGCCACCAAGAAGCGTGCTGACGGCCTGGTCACCATTGACTACGACCTGTGCATCGGCTGCGCCTACTGTTCGGTGGCCTGTCCCTACAACGCGCGCTACAAGGTCACCCGCGACACCCCGGCCTATGGCCAGGGCAAGAAGATGGCCAACGAGACGAAGCGCGCCGACCCGGCGCGGATCGGTGTCGCCACCAAGTGCACCTTCTGCTCGGATCGCATCGATTACGGTCACGCCCACGGTCTCACCCCCGGCGTCGACCCCGACGCCACCCCGGCGTGTGCCAACGCCTGCATCGCCAGCGCGCTGACCTTCGGCGACATCGACGACCCGGACAGCAAGCCCTCGCGGCTGCTGCGCGAGAACGAGTATTTCCGCATGCACGAGGAGCTTGGCACCGGTCCCGGCCTCTTCTATCTCTGGGAGAAAAAGCAATGAGAGGCGTCGAACCCGAACTGCAGCCCTTCTGGGACGCACGTGCCGCCGGTAACTTCATCGGCGGCGGCACCGGCAGCGGCCTGCTGCTATGGACCGCGATCGCCGCCAGCGGACACGGCACCGAGACCACCCCCACGCTGCTGATCGCGCTCGCCTGCATCGGCGTCGGCCTGTTCTGCGTGTGGATGGAGATCGGCCGCCCGCTGCGCGCGCTCAACGTGTTCTTCCACGCCCGCACCTCGTGGATGACACGCGAGGCGATCATCGCCGGCCCGCTCTTCCTGTGCGGCGCGCTCGCGCTGCTCACCGGCTCGCTGCTCTTCCTGTGGCTGGCCGCGTTGATCGCGATGAGCTTCCTGTACTGCCAGGCGCGCATCCTGCAGGCCGCGCGCGGGATCCCCGCCTGGCGTGAGCCGGCGCTGCTCGCGCTGATCGTGGTCACCGGGCTGGCGGAGGGCGCGGGCCTGCTCGCGCTGGTGTCACCGATGCTGGCCGGCTCGCCCGGGCGGGAGTTCGCCGTGCCGCTGCTGGTGCTGGTGGTGCTGCGCTACGCGATGTCGCGGCGCTACACCCGCCGCATCGCCGCGCCCGGCAACGCACCGCTCAAGACCGTTCGGGCACTGCGCGAGACCGACCGCCAGTTCCTGCTGCTCGGTCATTACTTCCCGGCCGCGTTGCTGGTGATCGGATTCTTCGTCGGTGGCAGCTTCGGCACTGCGCTGCTCGCCCTCGCCGGGGTGGCGGTCACCGCCGGCGGCTGGCTGTTCAAGCTCGCCCTGATCACCCGCATCGCCTACACCCAGGGCTTCGCGCTGCAACACGTGCCGGCGCGTACCCCGGGCTACGCCCACCCAGGCGTCAAGCCAGGCTGGAACTGAAGCACCGTCTCCACCCATCCCGGCGGCGGAGCCCACAGCGCCCACCGCCGGCACAAGGAGTGCACAGCATGTACGAAGTCAGGATTCACGGCCGCGGCGGCCAGGGCGCCGTACTCGCGGCCCAGTTGCTCGCGACCGCGCTGGTGTTCGACGGCAAGTACGCAGTCTCCATCCCCGCCTTCGGCTTCGAGCGGCGCGGGGCGCCGGTGGTGTCCTTCATCCGCTCCAGCGACCGCGAGATCCGCCAGCTCACCAACATCTACGCACCCGACTGCATCATCTGCGTCGATCCCGCACTCGCCCGCACCGTGAACATCTTCGCCGGCCTCAAACCCGGCGGAACCCTGGTGCAGGCGACGTCGCGCCCGCTCGCCGAGATCGACGTGCCCGACAGCGTCGGCACCGTCGGTCTGTGCGACGCGGTGCGCATCGCCACCGAGATCTTCGGGCGCCCGATCACCAACACCCTGATGCTGGGCGCCTTCGCACGCAGCACCGGCGAGGTCTCGCTCGAGGCGCTGAAGAAGGTGATCGAGCAATCCGACTTCCGCGACGCCGGCCTGCGGCAGAACCTCGACGCCCTCGAACGCGGCTACGCCGAGACGACGGTGCACACCCTCGAACGGAGGATCACAGCATGAGCGAGCGCCACCAACACTACCCGGCCTGGCACCTCAAGGAGGCCGGGGTTCCCGACGACCTCTGTCCGGTCGCCACCGAGCAGAGTCCGATGTTGCCGGGCGACTGGCGCAGCTTCCGCCCGGTCGTCGATCGCGACAAGTGCGTCAAGTGCGCGGTGTGCTGGCTCTACTGCCCGGTGCAGTGCGTCGAGGAGCACGCCGCCTGGTTCGACTTCGACATGAAGACCTGCAAGGGCTGCGGCATCTGCGCGCACGAATGCCCGCAGCGGGCGATCACCATGATTCCGGAGGCGCAATGAACACCACCACGCTCGACACCGCTCCCACCGCCGAAAAGAAGCCGGCACCACAGCTGATGCTGTGCGAGGGCAACGAGGCCGCCGCGCTCGGCGTCGCGCTCGCCCGCCCCGACATGGTCGCGGTGTATCCGATCACGCCGCAGACCTCGCTGGTCGAGAAGCTCGCCAAGCTCATCGCCGACGGCAGGATGGACGCCGACATCGTCGATGCCGAGGGTGAGCACTCGGTGCTGTCGGTGTTGCAGGGCGGCGCGCTCGCCGGCGCACGCACCTACACCGCGACCTGCGGCCCCGGCCTGGCCTTCATGTTCGAGCCCTACTTCCGCACCTCGGGCATGCGCCTGCCGCTGGTGATGACCATCGTCACCCGCGACGGCATCACCCCGCAGTCGGTGTGGGGCGGCCACCAGGACGCGATGACCGTGCGCGAGGCGGGCTGGATCCAGATGTACTGCGAAACGGTGCAGGAGGTGCTCGACACCACGGTGATGGCCTTCCACCTCGCCGAGCACCACGACGTGATGCTGCCGGTCAACGTGTGCCTCGACGGCAACTACCTGTCCTACGGCACCTCGCGCATCGAGATGCCCGACCAGGCCGAGGTTGACGACTTCATGGGGCACAAGGACGTCAACTGGCACGTCGCCCTCGACCCGCTGCGCCCGATGGCGGTAGACCCGCTCACCGGCGGCTCGGGCGGCAACGGCCCCGAGACCTTCGTGCGTTACCGCCGCGGCCAGTGCGCCGGCATGAAGAACGCGCTGCGCGTGATCACCGACATGCACGAGGACTGGGCGCGCCGCTTCGGCGAAGGCCACCGCTTCGCGCCGCTGGTCGAGGAATACCAGCTCGACGATGCCGAGTACGCGATCATGACCCTGGGCAGCATGACCGGCGCCGCCAAGGACGCGATCGACGAGGCCCGCGCAGCGGGCGAGAAGGTCGGCCTCATCAAGATCAAGACCTTCAGCCCCTTCCCGGTCGAAGCGCTGCAGCACGCACTGCGCGGCGTGCGCGCGCTCGGCGTGGTCGACCGCTCGGTCAACTTCCGCTGGAACTGCGGACCGATGTTCCAGGAGACGCTTGGCGTGCTCTACCGCCTCGGCCGCCGGGTGCCCGCACAAAGCTTCATCGGCGGCCTCGCCGGCGCCGACCTCACCGTCACCACCTTCCGCCGCGTCATCGACGAGACCCGCGCCCTGCTCACGCGTGCGCCCTCCGACGAACCGGTGTGGCTGAACGCCAAGGACTGAGGAAACCGCCATGCACACCACCGACTACCTGATCGCCGGCAGCAGCCATGCCGCCCTCGAGGCCATCAACGCGATCCGCATGCACGACGGCGAAGGCAGCATCACCGTCGTCACCCGCGATCCGCACCGCCCCTACTCGCCCACCGTGCTGCCCTACGTGGTCTCCGGCCGGTCGACGCCCGAACGCGTGTTCCTGCGCGACGACGACTTCTTCACCGCCAACAAGGTCGATTACCGCAGCGGCTGTGCGCTCGCCGCGATCGACCCTGCGGCGCACCAGGCGCGCCTCGCCGACGGCAGCACGATCGGCTACCGCAAGCTGCTGCTCGCCACCGGCGCCAGCCCGATCGTGCCACCGATTCCCGGCATCGACCGCGTCGACTACCACGTGCTGCGCACGCTCGACGACGCCACGCGCTTGCGTGCGGCGATGGCCGCGTCGAAGAGCGCGGTGGTGCTCGGCGCCGGACTGGTCGGCATGCACGCCGCCGAAAACCTGGTCAAGGCCGGCGCCAGCGTCACCATCGTCGAGATGAGCAAGCAGCTCACCTCCGGCTACTTCGACGAGGTCGCCGCCGGCATGATCGAGCAGGCCTTCCTCGGCAACGGCGCGAAGATCCGCACCGGGCACCGCGTCGTCGGCCTCGAGCCGAGCGCCGACGGCGCCACCCTGCACCTGGACAACGGCGACACCATCCCCGCCGACCTGCTGCTGGTCGCGGTCGGCGTACGCCCCGAGCTCGGCTACCTCGACGGCAGCGGCATCGCCACCGAGCGCGGCATCCTGGTCGACGACACCATGCGCACCAGCGCAGAAGACGTGTGGTCGGCGGGCGACTGCGCACAGGCGCGCGGCTTTTTCACCGGCACCCCGGTGATGAACGCGATCCTGCCCGACGCCACCGTCCAGGGCCGCATCGCCGGCATGGCGATGGCGGACGACCCGGGGCTCAAGCCCTACCCGGGCGGCGTGCCGCTCAACACCTACCACTTCTTCGGCCGCCACGCGATCTCGGTGGGCAGCGCCGCAGTCCCCGAAGGCGGACGTGCGCAGGTGCGCTTCGACACCGCAAGCGGACGCTACCTGCGCGCGGTGTTCGACCGCGACGAGCGCCTGACCGGCATCTTCGGTGTGAACGAATTCTTCGACGCCGGCGTGATGGCCCAGCTCATCGTGCGCCGCACCGAGCTCGGGCCGCTGCGCGAGCGCTTCTTCGCCCAGCCGCTTGCCACCGGCCGCGAGCTGATGTCGAAACTCTGGCGTTAAGGGGAACACCATGGGACAAGCCTACTCCACCATCGCCTTCGACCCCGCCAAGTGCGACGGCTGCGGGCAATGCATGACGGCCTGCTCGAGCGTCAAGTTCGACTCGGCCGACACCACGCGCTCACTGATCCAGATCGTGCGCAGCGGCGGCGACAGCGATGCGCCGCGCCTGCCCGGCGAGTTCGAGCTCGCGCTCTGCCGCCAGTGCGCCGACCCCAAGTGCGTCACCGTGTGCCCCGCGGGTGCGCTCGGCAAGAACGGCACCAACGGCGTGATCGACTGGGACGCCTCGAAATGCGTCGATTGCCTGCTGTGCACGATCGGCTGCACCTACGCCGGCATCGCGCTCGACGAGCACACCGGCCGCGTCAGCAAGTGCGACACCTGTGACGGCAAGCCGGCCTGCGTGCCCGCCTGCCCGACCGGTGCGCTGCGCCACATCACCACCGCGCGCATCTACAACGACGTCGGCAGCTGGGAAGATCTCTTCGCGCCCGGGCTGGCCGGCTGCCAGGGTTGCAACACCGAACTGCTGATGCGCCATGCGCTGCGCCGCGTCGGCCCCGACACCGTGCTCGCCACCCCACCGGGCTGCGTGCCGGGCATGGGCTCGGTCGGCTTCAACGGCACCACCGGCACCAAGGTCCCGGTCTTCCACCCGCTGCTCACCAACACCGCGTCGATGCTCGCCGGCGTCAAGCGCCAGTACGAGCGCGTCGGCCGCAAGGTCACCGCGATGGCGATCGCCGGCGACGGCGGCGCCTCGGACGTCGGCTTCCAGTCGCTGTCGGGCGCCGCCGAGCGCGGCGAGCGCATCCTGTTCATGGTGGTCGACAACGAGGGCTACATGAACACCGGCATGCAGCGCTCGAGCTGCACGCCTTACGGAGCCTGGACCTCGACCACCCCGATCGGCGCGCACGGCCGCGGCAAGACGCAGGACGCCAAGAACCTGCCGATGATCATGGTCAATCACCGCTGCGCCTACGTCGCCACCGCGTCGACCGCGTACATGGAAGACCTCTACGACAAACTCGACAAGGCGCTCGCAGCCTCCGAGGAGGGCTTCGCCTACCTGCACGTGTATTCGCCCTGCACCACCGGCTGGCGCTTCCAGAGCGCGCTCAACATCGAGGTCGCGCGCAAGGCGGTCGAATCCAACTTCGTCACGCTGTGGGAATACACCCCCGAGAACGGCCTGCACTTCACCCGCCCGGTCGACAAGCCGCTGCCGGTCGCCGACTACCTGAAGGCGATGGGACGCTTCCGCCACCTGAGCCCGGACCAGGTCGAGCATATCCAGAAGAAGGTGGCAGAGAACCTGCGTTTCGTGAAGCGGATCGCGGAGCAGCCCGATGAGCTCTGACGCCCCCGAGCAGATGACGCGCAGCGCGCTGCAGGCGCTGCAACTCGAGCGCATGCGGTGGACGCTGCAGCACGCGTACGACAACGTACCGCACTACCGGCGCGCCTTCGAGGCCGCCGGGGTCCACCCCGCAGACCTGCGCACGCTGGCCGACCTGGGGAAATTCCCCTTCACCGCCAAGCAGGATCTGCGCGACAACTATCCCTACGGCCTGTTCGCAGTGCCGATGGCGAAGGTCGTGCGCATCCACGCGTCATCCGGCACCACCGGCCGCCCCACCGTGGTCGGCTACACCCGGGGCGACATCGAGCGCTGGGCCGAGGTGATGGCGCGCTCGCTGCGCGTGGCCGGGGCCACCTGCGACGACATCATTCTCAACTCATACGGCTATGGCCTCTTCACCGGCGGCCTCGGCGCGCACTACGGCGGCGAGACGCTCGGCGCCGCGGTGATCCCGATGGGCGGCGGCAACACCGAGAAGCAGATCCAGCTCATCCAGGAGTTCCGCCCGACGGTGATCATGGCGACACCGTCCTACATGCTGACCCTGGCCGACGCCATGCAGCGCATGGGCCTCGATCCGGCGGCGACCACGCTGCGCCTGGGCATGTTCGGCGCCGAGCCGTGGACCAACCAGATGCGCGCCGAGATCGAGAACAGCCTGGCGCTGGACGCGATCGACGTCTATGGCCTGTCCGAAATCATGGGACCGGGCGTCGCCTGCGAGTTCATCGGCCACAAGGACGGCCCGCACATCTGGGAAGACCACTTCTACCCCGAGATCATCGACCCGGTCACCGGCGAGGTGCTGCCCGAGGGCGAACGCGGCGAGCTGGTGTTCACCTCGCTGAGCAAGGAAGCGATGCCGATGATCCGCTATCGCACCCGCGATCTCACCCGCCTGCTGCCCGGCACCGGCTGCCCGATGCGGCGGATCGACAAGATCACCGGGCGCAGCGACGACATGCTGATCATCCGCGGCGTGAACGTGTTCCCGACCCAGATCGAGGAAGTGCTGCTGCGCCACGACAAGCTGTGCGGCCACTACCAGCTCGTGCTGACCCGCGACGGCCACCTCGACCAGCTCACGGTGCGCGCCGAACTGCGCCCCGAACTGGCCGACGGCATCGGCCAGGGCCTGCGCCGGCAGATCGGCGAGGAGGTCCGCCACGCGATCAAGAGCCTCGTCGGCATCAGCGCCGAGATCGAGATCCTCGAACCCGACAGCATCGAACGCACCCAGGTGGGCAAGGCCAAGCGCGTCATCGACCGCCGCAACGTCGCCACCAGCACCGTGTGAACGCATCACCCCACCAGAAAAGATACGGAGACACCCGATGACCGCAGTCCAAGCCCACGCCGCCAGCCGTGCAGCGGGAGAAGCCGCGCTGATCTATCGCGCTGCGCTCGACGCCGGGCGCACCACGCTCGACGAGGTCGAACGCGACCGCCTGCTCGCCGCCGCCGACCTGCAGCGCGCCCCAGCGCCCGCTGGCGCGGTGGAGCTCTCGATCCGCATCCACGCCACGCGCGAGTTCGGCCTCGTGCTCAGCGCCGGTGCCGGCGGCCTCGACGCCGCGCTCGACGCGGCCAATTTCGCCCGTGACCGCGCCGCGGTGCACGCCGCGGTCGAGCTCACCGACGGCATGGACTTCCTCGAGCGCTTCAAGCGCACGATCGCCTGGCAGCGCATCGCTGCCCTGTGCGTGCGCCGCGGCCTGGAGGCACCGACCGCAGCACTCGCCCAGCTCCTCGACGCGGCGCTGCAACTGGCCGCGGGTGGCCAGCCGGACGCCTCCGGTGCGCAGGTCGCGCTGCAGGCGCTGGTCCTCGACTGCGCCTGCGACGGCGCCACGCTGGCCGTGGTCGCCGCGCACTGCAGCGTCGGCGCACCGCCCGCGTTGCGCGTGGCGCGCCCGCTGCACAAGATCGACCGCCTGCTCCACCCCCAGCGCATCGGCATCGTCGGCGCCTCGGCCACCGGCATGAACTTCGGCCGCATCATCCTGCGCAACCTGCTCGGCAGCGGCTGCACGCCCGAGCGCCTGTGCGTGATCCGCCCCGGCGGCGGCGAGATCGACGGCGTGGCCTGCATCGACAGCCTGGCCGCGATCGAGGGCAAGCTCGACCTCCTGATCGTCGCGGTCGCCGCCGACGCGGTCTACCCGCTGGTCGACGAGATCATCGCGACCAACACGGTCGAGGCGGTCATGCTGATCCCCGGCGGTCTCGGCGAAACCGCGAAGAGCCGCGAACCCGCGGCAGCGCTCGCCGCGCGCATCAACGCCGCGCACGCCCACGGCGACGGCGGACCGATCTTCCTGGGCGCCAACTGCCTCGGCGTGGTGTCGCACCCGGGTCGCTACGACTCCTGGTTCATCCCCCTCGAGCGCCTGCCCAAGCCGCAGAAGGTCAGCGAGCGGCGCGCAGTGATGCTGAGCCAGAGCGGCGCCTTCATGATCACCCGGCTTTCCCACAACCCCTGGCTCGACCCGCGCTACATGATCGCGATGGGCAACCAGACCGACATCACGCACGGCGACCTGTTGTCGTGGTTCGCCGGCCGCGACGACATCGACACGATCGGCATCTACGTCGAAGGGTTCCGCGACCTCGACGGGCTGGCCTTCGCACGCGCCGTGCGCCGCGCGGTGCTCGCCGGCAAGCAGGTCGTGGTGTACAAGTCCGGCCGCAGCGAGGCCGGCCAGGCCGGGGTGATGGGCCACACCGCCTCGATCGCGGGCGACCCGGTGCTGTTCGCCTCGGTGCTCGCCCAGGCCGGTGCCAGCCTCACCGACGACGTCGAGGTGTTCGACGACCTGTTCTACATGGCTGGCGTGCTGCACGCCAAGCGCATCGGTGGCGATCGCCTCGCCGCGGCGAGCGGTGCCGGCTTCGAGGCGGTGAGCGCCGCGGACGCGATCGTCGGTGAGACCTTCTCGATGCGCATGGCGGCGCTCGAGGCCAGCACCGTCGGCCGCATCGAAGCGGTGCTGGCCGAGAAGAAACTCGCCGCACTGGTCGAGGTGCGCAACCCGCTCGACATGAACCCGGGCGCCGACGACGACGCCCACGTCCGCATCACCGCAGCCATGGCCGAAGACCCCAACGTCGATGCGGTGGTGGTCGGTCTCGACCCCACTGCGCCGATGGTGCGCGCGCTCGAGCAGAGCAGGCTGCGCCCCGGCTACGACCTCGCCGACCCGGAGAGCACCGTGCATACGCTGCCGCCGCTGGTGGCCCGCACCGACAAGCCGATCGTCGCCGTGGTCGACGCCGGGCGCCTATACGATGCGATGGCTGCCGGCCTGATGGATCGCGGCGTGTGCGTGTTCCGCAACGTCGCACGCGGGACCCGCGCGCTCGTCCGCCATGTTGAAGCGCGCCTCGACGCCGAGCGCATCCGCAGCCACTTCGGCCGCTCGTAACCCCGCCACCCGACACCCCGCAGCCCCCCGACCCAACCCTTTCATGCACGGAGACAGACAATGAGCGAAACCCTTCAAGCCGGCCTGAGCCTGACCCGCAAGTACGACATCGACAACGCACGCACGATCGCCTTCATGGGCGACGAGTGCCGGGTGTATTCCACCCCGGCGCTGCTTTACGACATCGAGGTGTGCTGCCGCGACCTGCTGCTCGAGCACATCGGCGAGGGCAAGGATTCGGTCGGCACCCGGGTCGAACTCGATCACGTCGGCGCCACCCTGCTCGGCATGTGGATCGAGATCACCGTGAAGCTGGTCGAGGTCAACGGGCCGGCGGTGGTGTTCGAGTTCAGCGCGCGTGACGCCCTCGAGGAAGTCGCCCGCGGCCGCCACAGCCGCTTCGTGGTCGGCGTCGACAAGACCCGCCAGCGCCTCCTCGGCAAGCTCGCCAAGGCGCAGGCCGCCTGAGCGCAGCGACACCTGCGCACCCGGGCGCGCGGCGTGCGCTGCCCCCACACGAAGCAGCACCGACTCGCCTGAGCCGCGAAACCGGCGCCGCGGCGGTCCTGTTGTGGGGGCAACGCACGCCGCGCGCCTTCTCCGCCATCGTGCGTCGAACGCACTGCGGCGCACTCTCCATGCACTTCCAGCAACGGCCGCGACCGCCTGCGCCGCCGCATGGCTCGTCCGCGCCCTGGGGCCCGCCTGCTACAATCCCCAGCCTGATCAAATTTGACTCGAGCGACCGATGGGCCGTGGCAACGACGACGCAACCGCGCTGACCCCCCCGGAATCCATCACCTTCGGGATACTCCCCGAGCTGATCGGCTACCGCCTGCGCATCGCGCAGGTCGGGGTCTTCCGCGACTTCTGCATGAACGTGGGCGAGTCCGAGATCACGCCGACACTCTTCGGCGTGCTGGTGCTGATCGACACCAACCCGGGCATGAAACAGACCCAGCTCGCCGAGGCGATCCAGCTCGATCGCTCCAGCGTCGTCTCCGTACTCGACAAACTCGAGGCGCGCGGTCTGGTCGAGCGCGTGCGCGCCCCTGACAACCGGCGCGCCAACGCCTTGCACCTCACCGCTGCCGGCCAGCGCCTGCTTCAGGCACTGATCCCTCAGGTACGCGCACACGAAGAGCGCGTGCTGGGCAAGCTCGACGCCGGCGAACGTGCCCAGTTGCGCCGCCTGCTCGGCCGCCTGTCGCCCGCCGCCGGCTGACCCGCCGCACGGCGCGCGCGGCTCAACGCGCCTTGCGCACCGCCACCGTGTAGTCGCCCACGCCGCTGGCACGATTCCAGTGGCGCACCTGAACGTAGTAATCGCCTTCCACCAGATCGATTGCGATCCGCGCGTTGCTCGCCAGGCCCGAATCGTCGTCCTCGGCGATCAGCGCCGTGGGCGAATCGGGACCGAAGAGCTTCATGTAGACATCGGTTGGCCCGCGCGTATCGACCACGTAGCGCCCCGGCTGCGACACCCTGAAGCGGAACACATCCTCCTCGCCGAAGCGGCCGATGCTCGCCGCGGTGCGACGGCGCGCATTCACCTTGAGCTCGGTGAGCGTGCCCTCGACGCCCGGCTTTGCGCGCGGGTACATCTTCGCGCCCGCGATGAACTGCTTGTCGAGCTCGGACAGCACCTCGTTGCGCGAGGTCGCCACGCCGTTGAGGGTCCATTCGGCGGGAAAGAAGTACAGCATCACGGACTTCGGGTCGAACGCCGTGCCATTGACCTGGTTGGCGGCGTACTTGCGCAGGATGTTGTGGCGGGTCTGCGCCTCGCTCCAGTGGTTGGGCGGCCCGGCCATCGCGCGGATCACCGCCTGCTCGTTCCACTGGATGCCGCCGGCCGGATTCTGGTGCTCGTGCGCCAGGCCGATGGCGTGACCGAACTCGTGCGCCGCCGTCCCGCCGTCGAGGAAGCCGAGGTTCATCGTCGGCTCGTGCGCCGGGATGCTGCGGGCGTCCGTGCCGATGTAGCTCCATGCCCCGTCGTTGCCGTCGAAGGCGATGCGGATCTCGGCATCGGCCGCGTCATCGAACACGAAGCGCAGGTTGGCGTGCACCGCCCACCAGCCCGCCTGCTCCTGCACCTGTTTCTTCTCCTGCGCGGTGCCGCCCAGGAAGCGCACATGCAGCGTCGAGCCGTTGATCCAGGTCTTGCCGATCGGCGACAAGCCACGCACCTGGCCGGGGCGGTCGGGTACCGTGGTCTGGAAGCGCATCAGGTCCCGGGGCAGCACCCGGTCGAAACACACCTTGGGGGTCGGTGTCATGACGGATTCCTCCACAACGAAGCCTCGGACCGCCGCACGCAGCGGCGCCCAGCCAACCCGGCCGCCACCGCGACCGGGTCATGCTGAACATATAGTACGGGCTTCGATCGGGCGCCAGCCGAACCCAGCGCTGCGCCTAGCGACGCTTGTAGGCCACCCGCACGTCCGCGGTCGACATGTCGCCGGGAAGCTGGATCGAGCCGATCTTCTCCAGGGTCCCGCTATCGTGGATGCTGATCGTGCTACCCGCCCCGCCGACATAGAGGCGGGAGGCGTCGCGCGAGATCTGCACGCTGTAATAGGTGTGGTCGAGTTCGACCACCTTCAGCGTCTGCTTGCGGGCAATGTCGTGCTTGGACAGGGTGTTGAAGGCGCCATACAGGATATTGCGATCGCGCGGGTCGGCGAGCAGCGAGAAGATCACGAACTCGAACGGGAAGATCTCGCGCGTCTCGGCCTTGCCGGTGTCGAGGTCGACCCGGCTCATGCCCCACCACCACTCGGCGCTCGCCATGTCCTGCTTGTCGTCGGCGAACTTCGCGGTCACGTAGGGCATCACATATTCGTTCAGATGCTCGCCCTGCGAGTGCATCGCGAACGCATCCGGCGTCAGCCAGCGCGGACCGCGGTCCCAGCTTGCCAGCGCCGACACGGTGCGCAGCGCGCCGCTGCGCACGTCGATCGCTTCGACGTCGGCCCCACCGAGAATCACCTCGCCGCCGACGGTGGCGGCGATCTTGGTGATCCGGCGCTTGACCGGGAAGCTGCGCACCGGCTTCGCGTCGAGCCCGTCGGCGATGCGATACACCGCCAGCCGTGGCTGCATCACCTCGAAGCGGTCGGCGCCGCGCCGCACCGGGTTCTGCACGGTGTACAACTCGCTGCCGTCAGCGCTCACCGCGAGCGACTGCACGGTCTTGACGGTGACGTCGGCGACCGACTGCCTGGCCGAGAACACCAGTTTGCAGGTCTCCAGCTCGAACCCGTAGACGTCCTCCCACAGGTTGCCGAGCACGAAGGCGTGGCGACCGTCGGGCGAAGGCACGAGCGCGCCCGAGCCGAACTTGCCGGGCACCTCGCAACTGCGCGCGATACGATCGGTCTTCATGTCGATAACGTGGAGCAGGCCGGGGCGCGAGACGGTGAGCAGGTACTCGGCATCGGTCGCTGCCACCTTGTGCGCCGGGGTGGCGCAGCCCGCGAGCAGGGCCGCGGCGCCGAGCAGGCCGACCGCCCCCAGGGTGCTGATACGCCGGATGAGCGTCATGTGCTGGGCTCCCATTCAGATCTTGTCCTCGAATATCCCGTCCAGCTTGCGCCAGTCCTTGGTCGCGTCGGCCTTGCCGTCGCCCCAGTCGGGATAGTGGCTCATCGTGTCCGGCACCTGCGCCGGCCACCAGCACGAATCGGCGCAACCGTAGAGGTCCGCCTCCATCGGCTGGCACAGCGAGGTGGAGCCACCGAAGGCATCGATCTCCCAACCCGGGTCGGTGGTCGCCGTGCAGCCGACCACGGTCTGCATGGCGACGACCTCTTCGATCGCCTCGGGTCGGTCCTCGGCACCGTCGAGCAGGTGCGCCTTCTTGTTGAGGGATTTAAGGTGTTTCATGCACTCCTCCGCGGGGAAACGTGTGCGGCGAAAAAGCCGGGGTTCTCGGTGACGATGCGCGCATAGGCCTCGATGCCGAAGTCGATCCAGTCGCGCAGCAGATCGCAGTAGTGATACGACGGCAGCGCGGCATCGCCGTATTTGGCGTAGCTCTCGTGGTAGCAGCCGCCGGAACAGATGTTGCGGATGCGGCAGGTCTCGCAGCCGGTCCCGCTGCGCGCCAGGCGGCGGCCGATGAAGGCGCCCAGGCGGGCGCGATCGATGCCCGCGTCGACGTCACCGAAGGTCGGCAGGTCCGAGCCGGTGAAGCGGTGGCAGAGGTTGAGCCCCCCCTTGCCGTCGACCGCGAGCAGGCCCACGCCGGCGCCGCAGGGCAGCATCTTCTTGTTGCCCTCGTGCAGGTCGGTCAGCAACTGGTGCATGTTGCCAAAGCCGAGGCTGCGCCCCTGCACGGCCTGCGCCACATACTGCCGGCCGAGCGCCTTGAGGCCGTCGAACACCTGCGCGAGCTCGTCGGCATCGAGATTGAAGGCCTGGATGTCCCCCGAGGTCACCGGGCCGAAGCCGACCTCGGCAAAGCCGACCTCGTTGTGCAGGTGCTCGAAGATCGGCACCACGCCGGTGATGCCGCGGGTGAGCGTGACCCGGCAGCCGACCGGGCGCGAGCGGTAGCGTGCCAGCAGCACATCGACCTTGCGCCGCACCACGTCGTAGGTGCCCTGCCCGCCGAAGGTGCGCCGGTTGCGGTCGTGCACCTCCGGCGGCCCGTCCATCGACACGGTAATGCCGACGCGGTGCGCGTCCAGCCAGTCGATGATGTCCGCGGTGAGCAGGGTGGCGTTGGTGGTGAGGGTGAAGTCCACGGTCGCACCGGCCTCGGCGAAGCGACGCCCGGAGAAAGCGACCACCTCGCGGATCAGCGCCATGTTCGACAGCGGCTCGCCGCCGAAGAAGACCACGGTGTACTTCGGCAGCCCCGGCGACTCGGCGAGCATCAGCTCGATCGCCTTCGCAGCGGTCGCGAAGCGCATGCGCAGCCCCTGCGCGGGCGAGCTCAGGTCTTCCTTGTAACAATAGGTGCAGCTCAGGTTGCAGCCGGTGTTGACGTTGAGCACCAGGGTGTTGAGCGGAAAGCGCGCTACCTCGCCGAGCGGCGGGTTGATGCGGCCATCCTCGGCACGCTCGGCGAGCACGTGGAGCAGACGCAGTTCGTCGACCGTCTCGCGCAGCGCGGTCTCGTCGTGGCGCCCGGCAAGGCGGGCGGCAATCGCCCCCGCGTCGAGGGTGGGCTGTTCGTCGAACAGCGCCAGCACGTCGCGTGCCGCGCCGTCGAGCTCGAACAGGCAGCTGCTCGGCACATGGAACAGCATCTGCCGGCCGCCGCTGTCGACACGGTGCAGGTTGGGCCGGATCAGGGTCAGGGTGCTCATTGCTTCGGTCTCCGCCCTCAGTCGAGCGCGCGCTGCACGAAATCGGGCACCGCCACATTGAGGCTGCCGCGCCCCTCGACCGCATTGCCGGCCTCGCCCACGGCCGCCACCACGCTCACCCGTCCGGCGTTGTTGGCCGACTTCGGCCGCGCCGGATTCGGCCCGGCGTCACCCGGCACGAACACACCGTCGGCGCCGATACGGCCTACGAAGTCCTGGTCGCGTGCCTTCCCGGCCTCCTCATCGGCCGGCGCGAGCGACCATTGCGCCGGCAGGTAGCCAAGGCGCAGGTCGTCGGCAGTGCCCGCCTTGCCATCGCGGCCGGCGGCCCAGCCGAGCGCGCGGTAAGCCACCCCCACCTTTTCCATCTGTGCATCGCCCGGCCCGCCGACACGGGCGATTGCATTTGCCGGCTCCACGTCGACGCGCGCGACACGCTCATAGACCGCAAGCAGCCCCTTGCCGCGCGCCGCGCCGACGGCCACATCGCGCAGCCCGTCGCGCCCCTCGGCACGGGCACGCACGACCACGCGGTCGGCGCTGCGCGCCACCACCTCGAGCACGCGCACGCCGCTGCCGAGCGACACCGCGCCGTCGAGACCGCTGCCGACCAGCGTCAGCTCGGCGGTCTCGCCCCTGCGCAGGTGGCCGGGCATCACCGCCACCAGCATCGGCGCCGCGGCCTCACGCACCGCGACCAGTTCGCCACCGACGCGGCGCGAGCCGGCCAGGTGCTGGCGCCCCTTCATGGTGGTGCCGCGCGCGTCGGCGGCCAGCACCTGGCGCAAGGCCACGCCGTCGATGTCGACGCTGGCACGCCATTCGTAGCCCGTATAGACGGTGGCGACGCCGCGCCCGCCAAGCGCAGCACCGTCGGCGTAGCGGCCCTCGAGCGTGAGCTCGAAGCGGTCCTCGCCGGCGGCGCTCGCCGTCATCCGCCCTTCGAATTCGCCCTTGCCGGGCAGATAGCCGGTGATCCGCCAGCTTCCCGCGAGCGCGGCCCGCGGCGCCGCCTGCCACGCCGTCCATGCCTTCGCATCGAGGGCGAAGTCGCGCGCGAGTGCGGGCACGATCTTGTCTACCGCATGCTGGAACCACGCTCGATCGCGCGCCAGCGAATGGAACTCGAGGGTCGGGTTGAGCCCGATGTGCGAGTGCACGAGCAGCTTCCACTCGCCCTCGCTGCGCCGCTGCAGCGCAAAGCGGGCGCCCGAATGACAGCGCGCGCACATGTCCTTGTACGCGTCATCGATCGCCTCCACCCGGTTGTTGTCGTGCTCGAGGAGGTAGCGCCAGGGCGCGGCCTCCGCTGGCGCCAGGCCGCGCGTGTCGGCGAGATGCTTGATCAGGCGGCGCTTGTCCTCCGGCGAGATCTTCGCGCCGTGCTGCTCCTGCATGCGGGTGATCGTCATCTGCCAGCCTTCGGGGCTCTTGCGCTGCCCCTCGACCCTGGAGATGGTGCTGCCCAGCGCGCTGTGACAGGACAGGCAGTTCGCGGCCAGCAGCGCCGCGCCATCGGCGGCCGCGGCCGACGCCGGCATGCCGATCGCGGCCGCCAGTGCAAGCAGGCCTGCTCCGACGATCGACGTGATGCTTTTTTCCTTGTTCAAGGCCCTCGCTCCTCGCTGCGTTGCTCACTCGGCCCGGGCCGGCACGCGTGGCCGCCCGCACCCCTTTGACGATGTCCGCCAATGCGGCATGACGGACACGATAAGACCGCGCGGTAAACGAACTTGGCGGTGGATGTAGCAAGTTGTGCAGGGATGTAACCGCCGTGCAACAGCGCACGGCGACAGCGCGCTGCGCGATTGCCGGGGGCGTTGATTGGGGCCATCATCCGCGCACCACACGCGAACGTTCGACCCCGTCCGAAGGAGGATCGATGTCGAAGGAGACATCCACGGCAGCGCACGTGATGGTGGTCGAGGACGACCCCGTTTCGCGCGCGCTGCTCGTCAGCTATTTCGAGAAGGAAGGTTACCGCGTCAGCGCAAGCGAACACGCTGACGACCTGCTGCAGCGCATCGAGCGGGAGCGCATCGCGCTCGTGCTGCTCGACATCAAGCTGCCCGGCAAGGACGGGCTCACGCTCACCCGCGAGCTGCGCGCCGCCTCGCGCGTCGGCATCATCCTGGTCACCGCGCGCGACGACGACATCGACCGCATCGTCGGCCTCGAGCTCGGCGCCGACGACTACGTCACCAAGCCCTTCAACCCGCGCGAGCTGCTGGTGCGCGCGAAGAACCTGCTGTGGCGGGTGGCGCAGTGCACCGGCGCCGAGGCGCGCGAGCCGGACCAGGGCTGCTTCCGCTTCGAAGGGTGGACGCTCAACCCGCACAAACGCCAGCTCATGTCACCCGATGGCCGGCTTGAGCGCCTGCCGCAGGGCGAGTTCAAGCTGCTGATGGCGCTCCTCACCCACGCTGGCCAGGTGCTGTCGCGCGACCAGTTGATGGACGCGATCCACGACCGCGAGTGGACGCCCAACGACCGCTCGGTCGACGTGCTGGTCGGGCGCGTGCGCCGCAAGCTCGACGACAACCCGGCCGACCCGCGCCTGATCCTGACCGCGCACGGCGCCGGCTACCTGTTCGCCGGCGAGCTCGACTGACGCCGCGGCAGCGCGCCCGATGAACACGCCGGCCCTGCATTACCGCCTGCTCAAGCGCCTCTACCAGGGGCGCTGCAGCACGGTCAGCCGGGTGTTGCTGCCCGGGCACGACGCACCGGTGATCATCAAGCAGCTCGACCGCACGCGCTGCGCGCGGGAGGCCCCCGCGCGCCTGCGCCACGAGTTCGAGCTGCTCGCCGCGCTCGAGCTCGACGGCGCGCCGAGAGTGCTCGAGCACATCGAGCACGAACGCGGCCCCGCCCTGCTGTTCGCCGACCGCGAAGCGCATTCGCTGCGCCAGGCGATGCGACCGGGCAGCCGCGAATGGCACGACTGGCTGGCGCTGATGATCCGCGTCTGCGAGCTCGTCGGCCGCCTGCACGAAGCACGCATCATCCACAAGCAGATCAACCCCGACCACATCCTGGTCACCCCGGCCGGCGCTCCGCTGCTGATCGACTTCGGCATGGCGACACGCTTCCTGCGCGAGCAGGCGGGCTGGAACACGCCGCAGCTGGCCAGCCACCGCCTGCCCTACATCGCCCCCGAGCAGAGCGGGCGCATCAACCGCGCAATCGACTACCGCACCGACTACTACAGCTTCGGCGCCACCCTGTACGAGCTGCTCACCGGTCAGCCGCCGTTCGCCGGCCGCGAGGGACTCGAACTGGTGCATTGCCACATCGCCCGCACGCCGCGTCCGCCGCACCACATCAACCGCCTGCTGCCGGAGGCGGTGTCCGCCGTCGTCCTCAAGCTGCTCGCCAAGGACGCCTCGGAGCGCTACCAGTCGGCCCACGGCATCGTGCACGACCTGCGCGAATGCCTGCAGCGGCAAGGCGGCGCCGCGGAGAGTGCATTCACGCTCGCCAGCCGCGACGTCTCCGCACGCTTCCAGATCCCGCAGCGCCTGTACGGCCGCGACGCGCTGCTCGCCGAACTCGAGGGCCAGGTCGACGCCTGCGCGGCCGGTGCGCAGGCGATCGTGCTGATCAGCGGCTACACCGGGGTCGGCAAATCGACCCTGGTGCACGAGCTGCGCCGCGCGGTGCTCGAGCGCAACGGCCGCTTCGCCAGCGGCAAGTTCGACCAGTACCGGCGCAATCCACCACATTCGGCGCTGTTGCAGGCGCTGCGCGAGCTGATCCGCCAGCATCTGACCGCAGCCGCCGAACACCTGGCCACGCTCGCCGCGCGCCTGCACGCACAACTCGGCGGCTACCTCGGCACCCTGGTGCGGCTGCTGCCGGAGCTCGGCCTCATCGTGGGCGACGCCGGCGCGGCGCCGCCGCAGCAGCGTTTCGACGAGCAGGGCCGCCTGCACCTGTTCTCGCGCCTGCTCGACGCCTTGACCGAGCGCGATCGGCCGCTGACCCTCTTCCTGGACGACCTGCAGTGGGCCGACCCGGCCTCGCTCGGCCTCATCGAGTCGCTCGCCGCGCGCGCCGGACTGCCTCATCTGCTGCTCGTGGGCAGCTACCGGCATAACGAGATCACCCCCGGGCACGTCCTCGCCGGCACCCTCGAACGCCTGCGCGCGGGGACGCTCGCGCCGCTCGAGCGCCGCCTGCAGCCGCTCGACGCCGCCCGGGTGCGGCAACTGCTCGCCGACACGCTGCGCTGCAGCGAAGTCGAATGCGCCAGCCTCGCCGAGGCCTGCCACGAAAAGACCCAGGGCAACCCCTTCTTCCTCAGCCAGCTCCTGAACGCGCTCTACGAGGAAGGCCTGATCCGCTTCCACGGCCAGCGCTGGGAATGGGACGAGGCGGCGATCCGTGCGCGCGCGATCAGCGCCGACGTCGTGGACCTGATGGTCGGCCGCCTGCGCCGCCTGCCCGAGCACACCCGCGGCGTGCTGCCGCTGGCCGCCTGCATCGGCAACACCTTCGACCTCGACACCCTGTCCATCGTCGGCGAACGCCCCGCACGCCAGCTCGCACACGAACTGCTGCCCGCGCTCGGCGAGGGCCTGATCGTGCCGCTCGACGATGGCTACCGCAGCGCCGGCGAGGATGTGGACGAGGGCGACCGCCGCGGGCGCTACCGCTTCGCCCATGACCGCGTCCAGCAGGCCGCGTATTCGCTGCTGGCCGACGACGCACGCGAGCAGCTTCACCTGCGCGTCGGCCGCCTGCTGAGGCAGAACCTCGACACCGGCGCGCTCGACCGCCGCGTGTTCGAGATCGCCGGCCACCTGAACCTCGCGCGCGCCGCGATCGCGGACCCCGACGAGCGCATCGCGCTTGCCACCCTCAACCTGTGCGCCGGCCTGCGCGCGCGCGAATCCGCGGCCTTCGAGTCGGCGCTCGACTACCTCGAGAGCGGTCTGCAGGCGCTCCCCGCCGATGGCTGGCGCACACACCACCGCCTCAGCCTCGACCTGCACCTGGCCGCGGCCGACGCCGCCAACAGCCGCGGCGACAGCGCGCGCATGCAGGCCCTGCTCGACGCGGCCGAGCGCCACGCGCGCGATCCGCTCGATCGCGTGCGCTGCGAGCAGATCCGCATCCAGGCTCACGTCGCCCACAACCGCTTCGCCGCCGGGCTGGAGATCGCCCGCAAGACCCTGGCTTTCCTCGACGTGCACCTGCCGGCCACACCCGGGCGCGCGCGCATCGCGGCCGAGCTGCTGCGCACCCGCCTGCTGGTGCGCGGCGTCGACCTCAAAGCGCTGGTCGCGATGCCCGCCGCCACCGCGCCACCGGTACTCGCCGCCCAGGCCCTGCTCGGCGGCATGTTCGGCATCGTCAAGTTCTCCAGCTCGGCGCTGCGTCCGCTGGTCATGGCACGCCAGGTCGAGCTCGCCCTCACCCACGGCCATACCGACGCCAGCGCGCCGGCGCTCGCGGGGTTCGGCGGCGTGCTGTGCGGCGTGCTCGGCGCGATCGACGAAGGCTACCGCGCCGGCAGCATGGCGCTGGCGCTCGAGGCCGCACGCCCCTCGCGCCACGGCCGCCACAAGAGCCTGTCGCTATTCAACTGCTACGTGCGCCACTACCGCGAGCCGCTGCAGCGCGCCCTCGAAGGCCTGCACGCGGCGCATGCCGAGGCGCTCGCCTGCGGCGACCTGGAATACGCCGCCTACAGCCTGGCGGCCGCGATCCAGTATGCAGTGCCGCTCGCCGAAGATCTCCGCGCCCTCGCCCGCGACATGGGCCTGCAACTGCAGCAACTGGAGCAGACCGGGCAGAAGCAGTCCTTGCAGTACAGCTACATGGCGCTGCAGGCCCTGACCCGCCTGTGCGAGCCCACTGCGACACCCACCGCGCTCGACGGCGAGCGCTACCGCGAGGCCGAGATGCTCGCCGAGCACCAGCGCGAGAACCATCTCACCGCGGTGTGCCTGCACCATTTCTACAAGGCCTTGCTGGCGCTGGTGTTCGCCGACTATCCGGGCGCGCTCGCCGAGTGCGCGCTGGGCGAGGCGCATCTGCCCTACGTGGGCGGCACGCACACCGCAACCTGGTTCCGCAGCCTGCACGCGCTCGCCCTGCTGCGCACCCTGCCGCCGCCGGGCGCGGGGCGCGAACGGGCGCTGTGCAAACTGCGCGGCATCGTCCGCCACGTGCGCACGATGGCCGCGCACGCCCCCGCCAACCACGCTCATCGCGTGGCCCTGATCGAGGCCGAACAACTGCGCGTGCACGGCCGTCCCGGAGCCGCCGCAGCCTACGACCGCGCGGTCGCCCTCGCCGAGCACAATGGCTTCTGGCTCGATGCCGCGCTCGCCTGCGAGTTCGCCGCCCGCTGCCACCTCGATGCTGGCGCGCGCACCGTCGCGCGCACCTGTTTCGACGACGTCTGCCGGCGCTACGAGCGGCTCGGCGCCCATGCCCGCATCACCCATCTGCAGGAGCAGCTCGACGAATACGGGCTGTGGGCCCGCCCGGCCGCCGACCCCGCGCACGGCGGCACGCAGGCGGTGGCGGACGAATGCAACCAGTCCTTCGACATCGCCTCGGTGATCAAGGCCACCCAGGCGATCTCGGACGAGATCGTCCTCGAGCGCCTGCTCGAGCGCCTGATGCAGCTCGCGCTCGCGAGCGCAGGCGCGCAACGCGGCGCGCTCGCGCTGCGTCGCGAACAGCGCCTGTACGTGGAAGCGATCGCCGGGCTGGAGGAGGCGTCTCGCCTGATGTGCAGCCAGGCGCTGGAGTCGGCTGCCGCCAGCGTACCGGTCAGCGTGCTCAATTATGTTGCACGCACCGGCGAGGTGCTGGTGCTGGGCGACGCCACCCGCCAGCAGATGTTCGCGCACGACGCCTACATCTGCACCCATGCGCCGCACTCACTGCTGTGCATGCCGATCCTGTACCACGGCGAGCTGACCGCACTGCTCTACCTCGAGCACCGCCAGAGCCGCGACATCTTCGATCACCAGCGCCTGAAGACCCTGCAGATCCTCGCCGCGCAGGCGGCGATCTCGATCGAGAACGCGAAGCTCTACCTCGGCCTGCAGCAGTCGGAGCAGGCCTACCGCTCGCTCTACGAGAACGCGATCGAAGGCATCTTCCGCGTCGACCCCGAGGGGCGCTTTCTGTCCGCCAATCCGGCCCTGGTCAGCCTCCTCGGCCATGCCGGCGCGGACGAATTCCTCGCCGGCATCACCGACGTCAGCACGCAGTGCTTCGTCCACGCCGAAGACCAGCGCCGCTTCCTCGGCCGCCTCAACATGGCGGAGAAGGTGGTCGGCTTCGAGACGCGCTGGCGGCGACGTGACGGCAGCGAGCTCGAGGTGTCGATCTCGGCCCGCCGCGTGCTCGACGACAGCGGGCGCCTGCGCTACTACGAGGGCTCGCTGACCGACATCGGCGAACGCAAGGCCAAGGAGCGCGCCGAGCTCGCCCGCGAGCGCGCCGAGGCGGCCAGCCGCGCCAAGAGCGACTTCCTCGCCGCCATGAGCCACGAGATCCGCACGCCGATGAACGGCATCCTCGGCATGGCGCAGCTGCTGGCGCGCTCGGCGCTCGACACCGGCCAGCGCGAATGGGTGGAGGCGATCGGCGCCTCGGGCAAGACCCTGCTCGCGATCCTCAACGATGTCCTCGACTTCAGCAAGATCGAGGCCGGGCAGCTCGAACTGGAAACGGCGCCCTTCGCGCCCGCCGAGGCGCTCGCCGCGCTGCGCCCGATGCTGCTGTCGATGACCGCGCAGAAGGGCCTCGCGCTGCGTTTCGAGCTTGACCCAGCGCTGCCCGCCGGCGTGCTCGGCGACCGCCGCGCATTGCACCAGATCGTGCTCAACCTCGCCGGCAACGCGGTCAAGTTCACCCAGCGCGGCTTCGTCGCGGTGCGCGCAAGGGCGCTCGCCGCCGCCGCTGAGCGTTGCCGGCTGCGCCTCGAGATCGAGGACAGCGGCATCGGTATCGCCGAGGAGGCGCAGCAGCGCATCTTCACCGAATTCACCCAGGCCGACGGCTCGATCACCCGCCGCTTCGGCGGCACCGGGCTGGGCCTGGCGATCTGCCTTCGCCTCGCGGAACTGCAGGGCGGACGGATCGGCGTGCTCAGCCGCCCCGGTGAAGGCAGCGTGTTCTGGTGCGAGCTGGAATATCTCGCCGCCGCGGCGCCGCCCGCCACACCGCCGCGACCGGCACCGGTCGCGAGCGCGCGATGCCTGCAGGTGCTGGTGGTCGAGGATGTCGAACTCAACCGCTGCATCACCGGCACCCTGCTCGAGACCGAGGGTCACCGCGTGCGCTTCGCCGCCGACGGTTACGGTGCGCTGGAGCTGCACGAGCGCGAGGACTTCGACGTGATCCTGCTCGACATCCACCTCCCCGACCTCGACGGCATGGAAGTGGCGCGCCGCATCCGCCGCCATCCGGACGCGCACAAGGCCGCGGTGCGCATCGTCGTCCTCACCGCCTCGGTGACCACCGACGAGGTGCGGCGTTACCGCGAAACGGGCGCGGACGCGGTGGTCGGCAAACCGTTCGATTTCGACGAGCTGATCCGCAGCCTCGACGACGGCCGCCCCCCTCCGGCCGCGCGCCCCCCCGCCCCGGCGCTGCTCGACGCCCACCTGCTCGGCACCCATTTCGCGCGCCTCGGCGGCGAGCGCATGCAGCCGATGCTCGAACTGCTCGCCAGCCAGGGGCGGGCACGGCTGGGTGAGCTCGGCGCCAGCGCGGCCCCCGAGGCCCAGCGCGCGGTCGTGCACCAGCTCGCCGGGATGACCGCCAACTTCGGCCTGAGCGCGTTCGCCGCCCGCTGCCGGGCGCTCGAGCGCACCGTGCCCGCTGTCGATCTGCGCCCCCAGGCCGCTGCCCTGCAGGCGCTGTTCGAGGACAGCCTCGCCACCCTCGACGGGTTTCGTCCGCACACCCGCGCAGACTGAGCCACAGCGCTTGGCCGCCGGGCGCCGCGCCCGCCGGGCCCGCGCTACAACTGCGCACAATTCCGCACAAATCACGAAAAGCTGGTTTACAGCACCCCGCTAGGCTTCGCCCATCCGACGCAGGCTACGGTTCGAGGCCGTGACGGCGTCGCCATCACCACCGCGGCTGGGCACACGCCGAGCACTGCGCGGCCCACGCACCACCGACAGGATCCGACCCCATGAACAAGACCCCCTCCCTCGTCATCGACGGCCGGAAAGTGGCTGGCGACCGTGGCACGCTGCCGGTCATCGATCCGGCGCTCGGCGAGGCCTTCGCCGAGTGCCCGAACGCATCGCCCGCGCAGCTCGACGACGCGGTCGCCGCCGCCACGCGAGCCTTCGCCACCTGGCAGCACAGCACGTGCGAGGCGCGTCGGGCCCTGCTCCACGCAGTCGCCGACCGGATCGAGCAGAACGCCCCCGAGCTGGCCGAGATCATCGTCCGCGAGCAGGGCAAGCCGCTCGCGCTCGCGCACATGGAGGTCGGCGGCGCGGTGGCGTGGACACGCGCCACCGCGGCCCTCGAGCTGGCGGTCGAGGTGATCGAGGACAGCCCGGGCAAGCGCATCGAGCTGCATCGGCGCGCGCTCGGCGTGGTGGGCTCGATCACGCCGTGGAACTGGCCGTTGATGATCGCGGTGTGGCACATCATGCCCGCCCTGCGTGCGGGCAACGCGGTGGTGATCAAGCCCTCCGAGCTGACGCCGCTCAACACCCTGCGCCTGGTCGAGCTGATCAACGAGGTCGCGCCCCCCGGCCTGGTCAACGCGGTCGCCGGCGGCGGCGCACTCGGGCGCGAGATCTCGGCCCATCCCGGCATCCACAAGATCGTGTTCACCGGCTCGACACGCACCGGCCAGGACATCATGCGCAACGCCGCGGGCACCCTCAAGCGCCTCACCCTCGAGCTCGGCGGCAACGACGCCGGGATCGTGCTGGCCGACGCCGACGTCGGCGCGATCGCCGAGGGCGTGTTCGCGAGCGCCTTCCTGAACATGGGCCAGACCTGCGCCGCGCTCAAGCGCCTGTATGTACACGAGTCGCTCTACGACGAGATGTGCCAGCGCCTGGTCGACATCGCCGCGCGCCAGAAGATCGGCAGCGGTCTCGACGAGGGTGTCAGCTTCGGCCCGATCCAGAACCGCGACCAGTTCGAGCGCGTGTGCGAGCTGGTCGAGGACGCGCGCGCCGCCGGTGCCCGCATCCTGTGCGGCGGCGAGCCACTGGCGGGAAAGGGCTACTTCTATCCGCCGACCATCGTCGCCGACATCGCCGACGGGACGCGGCTGGTGGACGAGGAGCAGTTCGGGCCCGTGCTGCCGGTGATCCGCTACCGCGACGTCGACGAGGCGGTCCGGCTCGCCAACGCCAGCAGCAACGGCCTGGGCGGTTCGGTGTGGTCGCGCGACATCGACGCCGCGCGCGCGGTCGCGAACCGCCTGGAGTGCGGCACGGTGTGGATCAACGGTCATGCCGAGGTGCTGCCCCACTGCCCCTTCGGCGGCTGCAAGATGTCGGGCTTCGGCGTCGAGTTCGGCCTCGAGGGCCTGCTCGAATACACTCGCCCGCAACTGCTCAACATCAACCGCCCGGCATCCTGAATGTCCACCCCGGTCAGCTTCCTGCGTCGTCCGCCCGCGCCCGAGGCCAGCCCGCTCGCAGCGGAACCCGCCGCGCTGCCGGCGACCGGGGTGACACTCGCGGTGTCGATGGTGAGGCCGCGGGCGCTCGAGCGCCTGTGCGCGGATGCCCATGGACGGGACGCGTTCTGGCGCGAGACCCTGCACGACCGCAGCCTCGCCGCCTGGCTGGCGCCCCTGCGCCCGACCCTGCTGTACGTGGGCAGCGAGTTCTGCGAACGCCTGCTGCCCGAGCCCGCGCAGCTCGCACGCACGCTCACGGACGCCGCCGATGCAGGGCTGAGCGTCGGCTTGCTGACGCCGGTCGCATCGCCCGAAACCTTGCGCGCGCTCGACCCGCTGTGCGCGCTGCTGCCGCCCGGCGCCGCGGTGGTGGTCAACGACTGGGGCGTCGCACGCCGGCTGCGCGAGCGCCATCCACTGCTGCAGCCGGTCGCCGGCCGCATCCTGTGCCGGATGCTGAAGGATCCCCGCCTCGGCAACCCGCAATACGCCCCACCGGTCAACCACGGCCTCGACTCGCCGTGGTTGCGGCGCATGCTCGATCGCCTCGGGATTGCGCGCGTCGAGATGGACCTGCCGCTGTTCGCGAGCGCCGACAGCTTCGCCGCGGTGCCGCTGCCGCTCGGCGTGCACCTGCCCTTCGCCTTCGTCGCCAAGGGCCGCATGTGCCGCACGGCAGGCCTCGCGCGCGAGGGCGCGGAGCGTTTCGCACCGCGCCCCTTCTGCCACCATGAATGCCTCGCCATCGCCGCGCACACGGAGCGTGCCCGCGAGGGTGCAGCCGACGCCTGGGAGACGGTCCACATCGGCAACACCATCTTCTGCCGCCATGCGCAGGCCAGCCTCGCTGCGCTGGCCGCCGCAGTCGCGTGCGGCCAGGTGGCACGCCTGATCGTACCCGGCGAAGCCTTTTGAGAGACTGGCCGTGAAGATTGTCGCCCCGATCCGCCAGCTCGACGAAATCGCCCCCCTCGCCCGCGCCGGCGCGCACGAGCTCTACTGCGGCGTGACCCCGCGCGAATGGGCGGAGCGCTTTCGCGGCGCCAGCGCCAACCGCCGCCCAGGCGGCAACCTGCCCTCGCTGGCCGCACTGGCCGAGGCGGTGGAGCTCGCCCATCGCAGCGGCGTGCAGCTCTCCCTGGTGCTCAACGCCCAGCACTACTCCACCGCGCAGATCGAATTCGCGCTCGAGATCGCACGCAATTACGCCGACATGGGCGGCGATGCGGTGATCGCGAGCGAGCTCGGGCTGATCATGGCGCTCGCCGAGGCCCTGCCCGGGCTGCGCATCCACGTCAGCTCGGTGGCCACCTGCCGCAATGCCGACGGCGCCCGCCTGTACCGCGAGCTCGGCGCGCGCCGGCTCATCCTGCCGCGCGACATCACCCTCGACGAGGCGGCCGAGATCGCCGCCGAGGTGCCCGACCTGGAGGTCGAGGCCTTCGTCCTCAACGACGGCTGCGTGTACGAGGAGGGCACCTGCAACACCCTGCACCTGCCCGGCGCGCTCGGTGGCCCGATCTGCCTCGACCGCTACGCATACCAGCACCGCCACCGCGACGGTCGCGCGCTGTCACCGGCGCTGGCCGCACGCGTGCACGAAAACGACGAGGCCTACCGGCGCTGGCTGTGGTACCGCTTTTCCTGCGGCTTCTCGACCACGGACACGGGCATGCCCTTCGGTCCCTGCGGCCTGTGTGCGATTCCGGCCTTCGGCCAGGGCGGCCTCCACGCGCTCAAGATCGCCGGCCGCGAGGGCCCGCCGGAGCGCAAGCTCGCCAGCGTGCGCATGGTCCGGCAGATCCTCGACGCCCACGAGCGCGGACAATCACCCGCCGCAGTGGCGGCGCTCGCACGCGATCTGCGCCCCTCGCACGCGCATTGCGCCACCGGCTTCATGTGCTATTACCCCGAGGTGGTGGGCATGGCGCAGGACATCGGGCCGCAACCCGCAGCCCCCCCGGCCGCCCCCGCCGCGGCGGGCTGACGCCCCCGTCGTCGCACGCGCCGCGCTCGCGAACCCAGGCAATCGCGTGCATAGGCATTTGACAATTCTCAATGTTTGATCTCAAACAATTTGACTTCAATTACATCTCTGCCGATACTTCACCGGCACGCTGCATCGACTCGACCGCAAATGGAGACACTCATGAAGACCAACATCAGGGCCCGCGTCGAGCGCTTGCTCGCCCGCCTGGAAGTCAGCCCGCAATACGCCGGACAGGGCAAGATCCTGTTCGTCGACCTCGAACGCCAGCACTTGCATAGCGCGTACCTGCCCATGGAGATGGTGCGCACCTTCCTCGGCGGTCGCGGCGCCAACATGGCGCTGCTCTACAACCTCTACGAGGACGGCCGTGCGCCGCTCGACCCCGAGGTGCCGCTGATCTTCGGCGTCGGTATCATGACCACCACGCTGCCTTCGGCCACGCGCGGCAACTTCACCAGCTGCTCGCCCGACAGCCACGCCATCCTCGACGCCAGCGGCGGCGACTACTTCCCCGCCTTCCTCAAGCGCAACGGCTACGACCACCTCGTGATGTACGGTCGCAGCCCCCACTGGACGATGCTCGAGATCGACGGCGAGCAGATCTCCTTCCGCGACGCCACGCCCTATCTCGGCACCGACAACATCGACTTCAGCGCCGCGATCGAGCGCGACCTCGGCCTCAAGGAGCGCGAGACGCTGGCGATGGCGCGCATCACCCGCGCCGGCGAGAACCTGGTGCTGTCGTCCGGCATCATGGGTGGTCCCAAGGCGATCTGGGCGCGTGGTGGCGCCGGCGCCAAGATGGGCTCGATGCAGCTGAAGGCGATCCTGGTCAAGAGCAAGGGCAAGCAGCTCGCGACCTCACGCGACTTCAAGCTCGGCAGCAAGGAGATCGGCCAGAAGATCCTGTCGACCAGCGTGATCCAGAACGCGCTCAAGCAGGTCGGCACCCCCTTCCTGTACAAACCCAGCCGCAGCCTGGGCGCGATCGGCACCAAGAACAACCAGGAAACCACCTGGCACGACACCCTCGACGCCGACAACTTCGACCCCTATCGCCCGGGCATGGACGGCTGCTACCTGTGCCCGGTGCAGTGCCGCGCGATGAACGATCTCACCCCCGAGGGCAAGGGCGGCTGGGGCGCCAACGCGCTCAAGGGCCTCAACGGCAACGCCAGCTACGACAAGGCCCAGGCGCAGATCGAGCATCACCATGCCAAGTCGTACAAGGGCATCCACGGCGACGGCAAGTTCGACCGTTACGACCACGGCGACGGGCCGGAGTACGTGACCGTGGGCAAGTTCGGCCCCAACATCGGCATCCGCGAGCCCGAGCAGGTGCTGCGCCTGAACAACATCCTCAACGACCTCGGCCTCGACTCGGCCAGCACCGGCGGCGCGCTCGGGTGGGCGATGGAGCTCTACCAGCGCGGCATCATCACGCAGGTGGACACCGGCGGGCTCGACCTGTCGTGGGGCAACTACGCGGTGGTCGAGCAGCTGATGTTCATGACCTCGCGTCGCGAAGGCTTCGGCAACGTGATCGCCGACTGCGCGCGCGCGGTCGAGAAGGGCCACTACCCCGCGGCCGCGCTCGACTACCGCATGGCGGTCAAGGGCCTGTTCCAGTCCGATCCGCACGACGCCCGCATTCTCAAGGCCTTCGCGCTCGGCCTCGCGGTGGCGACCCGCGGCATGGACCACCTGCGCAACCGCGTCACGCTCGAGATCAACGCCCGCATCAACGACGATCCCGAGTTCAAGTCCGCGCTCTACGGCGGCTTCGTCGCGGCCGAGCCGAACAGCTACATCGGCAAGGAGCACGCGGTGCGACGCTGCGAGAACACCTACGCGGTGGGCGACTCGGTCGGCATGTGCCGCTTCAACACCAAGCTCTTCAACTCGCCCAGCCTGCCCGACCTGGACGACTTCAGCCGCCAGTTGCGCGAGCTAGTCGGGCTCGATCTGAATGCGGCCGAGCTGGAAGAGTGCGGGCGCAACATCATCGGCCTCGAGCGCCTGATGAACTATCGCCTCGGCCTGCGTGCCGCCGACGATACCCTGCCGCGGCGCTGGTTCGAGGAAGAGATCAAGGTCGGCCCGTTCAAGGGCGAGAAGATCGACCGCGCCGAGTTCGAGGCGCTCAAGGCGCGCTTCTACGCGGTCACCGGACTTGACGATCAAGGCATCCCGCAGCCAGCCTGGCATGCGCGCCTGGCGCACATCGTCACCGGTTTTGCGGTCGAGGTCGAACTGCCCGGCAGCCCGGTGCGCACGATGGTGCTCGACGAGCCGGTGGAGAACGTCGCCGAACTGCGTGCGGCGCTGCGCCGCCGGCTCGGCCCCGACGCCGCCGCGCTCGAGGATCGCAGCCTCAACGTGGCGATCGACGGCACCATGGTGATGTCGGGCGAAGCCGAGCAGGCGGTGCACGACGGCAGCCGGATCACGATCGTCCCGGCGCTCGCTGGCGGCTGACCAAGGCGCCCGCGCCCCTTGATGACGTGCAGGCAGGGCGGAGGCCGAAAGGCGCTCCGCCCTCGCGGGCCCCGCCGCCGGGCGACGGGACTGGCACGCTCAGTAGGTCGGCTCAACCAGCAGGCGATCGTCCACGTAGTTCTGCAACAGGTTGTTGATCGCGAACAGGGTGCCGGTCGACGCCGACGGGCAACCGCCGCAGGCGCCCTTGTAGCGCACGGTCAGGGTGAAATCCTTCAGCTTCAGGACGTCCAGGCCACCGCCGTCCTTGTCGAGAAAGGGGCGAATATGTTCGTCGAGGATCATGTTGATCCGCATCAGGAGTTCGGGGTCGTCGGCCTCGGCCTCCACCGGCGCCTCGTCGACGGACCCGGCGCCGTGCGCGCCAGGGGCCGCCGCGCTCGCCACGCCGGAGGGGCCGGCGATGTCGATCACGCGCTTCGCTTTGTGGCCCTCGATGAGGGCGGTGACCGGGGCCTCGATCGCCGACCAGGGCGTGCCCCGATCGCGGGTGACGGTGACGAATTCACCCGTGCAATAAACCTCGACCACGCCGGGCACCGCCAGCAGGTCTTCGCCGAGCGCGTCGCCAACGACGTGCGCACCGGCGCTGAAGTGGCGCGGCGGCCCGGAAAACAGCGGGGCGTCGATCATGAACTTGTTCGCCAGCGGATTGGGCGTGGACATTACGGCGGTGACGATGGGCATGGCGGTCTTCCTCCGGGTTCGGTGCGGCTTCACGCCCGCCGGCAGCACGGCGGGCACGCTAATGGGGGCGACAGCTGGGCCGCCACCGCGAGGAGCAGCGCCGCCGTCGCCCGAGCACTGGCAACGATCGAAACAAGCCCCTCGACGCCACGAATAGTACTTGTCGTTTACGTCAACGTCAATTAACATGAACCTGCACACCCCCTCTCCCCTCCACGCGCCGGAAGGACCATGAAGGAATATCTGCTGCTGCTGCTCGGCACCGCGCTGGTGAACAACGTCATCCTGGTGCGCTTTCTCGGCCTGTGTCCCTTCCTGGGCGTGTCGAGCCGGCTCGAGACCGCGCTCGGCATGGGGCTGGCGACCACCTTCGTGCTGACCCTCACCTCGGGTGCGACCTGGGTCGTCGAGCATGCGCTGCTGCAGCCGCTGGACATCATGCACCTGCGCATCCTCACCTATATCCTGGTGATCGCCGCGGTGGTGCAATTCACCGAGATGGCGATCCAGAAGGCGAGCCCGGTGCTGCATCACACGCTCGGCATCTACCTGCCGCTGATCACCACCAACTGTGCGGTGCTCGGCACCGCGCTGCTCAACATCCAGCAGGACAACAGCCTCGTGCAGAGCCTGCTCTACGGTGCCGGCTCTGCACTCGGCTTCACGCTGGTGATCCTGCTCTTCGCCGGCCTGCGCGAGCGCATCGCGCTCGCCAACGTACCCGCCGCTTTCGCCGGGGTGCCGATCGCCCTCATCACCGCCGGCCTGCTGTCGCTCGCCTTCATGGGGTTCGCCGGACTGCCGGTGCGCTGACCGCACGCCCGCAGCCGTTTTCCAGGAGCACGAAGATGATGATGATCGTATCGGTCGCGGCCGTCGCCGCATTGGGTCTGGTGCTGGGCTGGCTGCTCGGCCTCGCCTCGCAATGGCTCGGTGCCACCGTGGACCCGGTGGTCGAGCGCATCACCGAAGCCCTCCCCGGCTCGCAATGCGGCCAGTGTGGCTACCCCGGCTGCGCCCAGGCGGCGGCCGCGGTGGCCGCCGGCAACGCCCCGGTGACCCTGTGCCCGCCGGGCGGCCGCGCGGTCGCCGAGAAGCTGGCCGAGATCATCGGTGCTGCATTCGATCCCGGCAACGTGCCCGACCGCGGCCCCCTGCTCGCGCGCGTGCGCACCGACTACTGCATCGGCTGCTCGCGCTGCATCAAGTCCTGTCCGACCGATGCGATCCTGGGCGCGACCAAGCAGCTCCACGTCGTGCTCGGCGAAGCCTGCATCGGCTGCGGCGCCTGCGCCGAGGTCTGCCCCACCGGCGGCATCGACCTTGAAGGCATCCCCGTCACCCTGCGCAACTGGCGCTGGCACAAGCCCGGCCTGGGCAAGGCCTGATCCGCCCCGAGGACTGCACGCACCATGAAGATCTTCCGTTTCCGCGGCGGCATCCATCCGGAGGGCAACAAGGACCCGACCGCCTGCCACCCGATCGCCCGCCTGCCGCTGCCGAAACGCCTCTATATCCCGCTGCAGCAGCATATCGGCGAGCCGGCGGCGCCCGAGGTCAGGGTGGGCCAGCACGTGCTCAAGGGGCAGCGTCTGGCCCGTCACCAGGGCTCGGTGTCCGCGCCGGTGCATGCGCCGACCTCGGGCACGGTGGTGGCGATCGGTGACCACATGGCGCCGCACCCCTCCGGCCTGCCGGTGCAGACGATCACGCTCGAATCCGATGGTGAGGAGCGCTGGGTCGACACCGAGCCGGCGGTCGATCCGTTCTCGCTGTCGCGCGCCGAGGTCTCTGCGCGGGTACGCGATGCCGGTATTGTCGGCCTCGGCGGGGCGGCCTTCCCCGCCGCGGTCAAACTCGACGCCGGCAACCGCCACCCGATCGAGACCCTGATCATCAACGGCGGCGAGTGCGAGCCCTACCTGACCTGTGACGACCGCCTGATGCGCGAAGGCGCCGGCTACGTCGTCGAGGGCGTGCGCCTGATCGCCAGCGGCCTCGGCGCCCGGCGCACCGTGATCGCGATCGAGGACAACAAGCCCGAAGCGCTCGAGGCGATGCGCGCCGCCGCCGCCGCGCACCCGGGCATCACCGTGCTGCGCGTTCCCTCGCGCTATCCGATGGGCTCTGAAAAGCAGCTCGTCAGCACCGTCACCGGCCTCGAGATTCCGGCCGGCAAGCTGTCGGCCGAGATCGGCGTCAGCGTGCACAACGTCGGCACCGCGCTTGCAGTGTGCCGCGCGGTACGTTTCGCCAAGCCGCTGGTGTCGCGCGTCGTCACCATGGGCGGCGGCGCGATCCGCAGTCCGCGCAACGTGGTGGTGCCGATCGGCACGCCAGTGGCCGATCTGGTCGAGTTCTGCGGCGGCTTCACGGTGACGCCGAGCCGCGTGCTGATGGGCGGGCCGATGATGGGCCAGGTGCTGCCCGGGCTGGAGGCACCGGTGGTCAAGGGCACCAGCGGCATCATCGCGCTCACCGCCGCCGAGGTGCATGCCGCCAGCCAGCGCGCCTGCCTGCACTGCGGGCGCTGCGTGGATGTGTGCCCGGTCGGTCTGGTACCGCTCGATCTCGCCGCGCGCGTGCGTGCCGGCCGCATCGACGACGCCGCCGAGCTCGGCATGGGTGATTGCCTGTCCTGCGGCTGCTGCGCCTATGTGTGCCCGGCCCACCTGCCGCTGGCGCACCTGTTCAACTATGCGAAGGGCGAGATCGCCGCACGCCGCGAGGCGCAGCGCAAGGCCGAGGACACGCGCAAGCTGGCCGAGGCGCGCCGGCTGCGGCTGGCCGCCGAGATCGCCGCCAAGGCTGCGCGCCGCTCGGCGCGCAGCAGCGACAGCACGGAGATCGGATCATGACGAGCTGGACCCCGAACCGGTCTCCGGTCGCCGCCCCCCACGTCCACGGGCGCACCGCCATTCCGCAGGTGATGCGCACGGTATTGCTCGCGCTGCTGCCGGCCACCGCCACCGGCGTGTGGCTGTTCGGCTGGCCGGCGCTCAACATGATCGTGCTGTCGATCGCTGGCTGCGTGGCGGCCGAGGCGGCCGCGCTGGCGATCGGCCGCCGCGCGCTGGCGCACACGCTGGCCGACGGCTCGGCCGTGGTGACCGGGCTCATCCTGGCGCTGTGCCTGCCGCCGTGGGCGCCGTGGTGGTTGCCGCTGCTCGGCGGCGCGTTCGCGATCGTGGTCGGCAAGCAGGTCTTCGGCGGCCTGGGCCAGAACGTACTCAACCCCGCGATGCTGGCGCGCGTCGCCCTGCTGGTCTCGTTCCCGCTCGAGATGACCGCCTGGGTCGCGCCGCAGCCGCTGTTCTCGGCCGCCGCACCCGGCTTCCTCGAGGGCCTTGCGATCACCTTCGGCACGGTCGCCGCGCCCGACGCGGTGAGCGCGGCGACCGCGCTCGCGCCACTCAAGACGGGCGGCGAGTTCGCCTCGGGCGCGGCGCTGATCGCGCTCGGCCTCGGCACGGTGCCAGGTAGCCTGGGCGAGACCTCCGCCCTCGCACTCCTCGCTGGCGGCGCCCTGCTCATCGCTCGCCGCATCGTGCCATGGCAGATCCCGGTCGCGCTGCTCGGCACGCTCGCGTTGCTGGCAGCGATCTTCAACCAGATCGACCCCGCGCACTACGCGCCGCCCCTGCTCCACGTGCTCGGCGGCAGCGCGCTGATGTGTGCGTTCTTCATCGCCACCGACCCGGTCGGCGCCCCGGTGACGCCGAGCGGACGACTGATCTTCGGCGCCGGCATCGGTGCGCTGATCTACGCGATCCGCACCTGGGGCGGCTATCCCGAAGGCGTGGCGTTCGCAGTGTTGCTGCTCAATGCGGCGACGCCACTGATCGATCATCTGGTGCGGCCGCGCCGCTATGGGCGGCTGCGCTCGGGCGCGCCGCTGCCGGTGATCCCCAAGGAGGACGGCCGATGAGCACGCTTGCAGCGGGCGGCCTGCGCCAGCGCCCGGGATTGTTGCTCGGTGCGTTCGCGCTCGGCTGCAGTGCCCTGCTGGGGGCGGGCGACCTCGCCACACGCACGGAGATTCGCCTGCGTCAGGCCGAGGACCTGCGCCATGCGCTGGACCAGACCCTGGCGTCCGTTCCCCACGACAACAACCCGGCCGACGACACGGTGGCGGTCGAGGCCGCGGGCGGGAAGACGATCACCATCTACCGCGCACGTCAGGGCAGCGAGATCAGCGGCGTGGCCTTCAACTGGGTCGGCCAGGCGGGTTACGGCGGACCGATCACGCTGACTGTAGGCATCGCGCGCGACGGCCGCATCGCCAGCGTGCGCGTGCTCTCGCATAGCGAGACACCCGGACTGGGCGACAAGATCGACGTGCGCAAGTCGGACTGGATCCGCGCCTTCGACGGCCGCGGCCTGGACACCGGCACACGCTGGGCGGTGCGCAAGGACGGCGGCGACTTCGACCAGTTCGCCGGTGCCACCATCACCCCGCGCGCTGTGGTGGGCGCGGTTCACGACAGCCTGCGCTTCTACGCAGCGCAACGCGAGCGCCTGCTGGCGCCGGAGGCGCCCGCCACCGCAGGCGGCGAGGGCGAGCCGACCGCAGCGCAGGCCAAAGGGAGTGCATCATGAGCGAAGCGCGCAGGGTCATCCGCGACGGCCTGTGGGACAACAACGTGGTCTTCGGCCAGATGCTCGGCATGTGCCCGACGCTGGCCACCACCGGCAGCGCCACCAACGGCCTCGGCATGGGGCTGGCAACGACGGTGGTGCTGGTCTGCTCGGGGGTGCTGGTCTCGCTGTTTCGCAACGTGATTGCGCGCGAGGTGCGGATCGCGATCTACGTGCTGCTGATGTCGTCGGTCGTGACCCTGGTCGACATGACGATGAACGCCTGGATGCACGAACTGCACAAGGTGCTCGGCCTGTTCATCCCGCTTATCGTGGTGAATTGCGCGATCATGGGACGCGCCGAAGCCTTCGCCTCCAAGCGCACGCCCGGAATTGCCGCCCTCGACGGCCTGATGATGGGCATCGGCTTTACGCTCGCGCTGATGGTGCTCGGCGGGGTGCGCGAGGCGATCGGCCAGGGCACGCTGTTCGCGGACGCGTCGATGCTGCTCGGCGAGCGCTTCGCCTTCCTGGAGCTGCGCCTCGAAGACTATCGTGGGGTGCTGCTGATGATCCTGCCGCCGGGCGGCTTCCTTGCCCTCGGCTTTCTCGTCGCCGCGCGCCAGCGCATGCTCGCGCGCGCACGCACGCGGGCAGCAGCCACGAACGGCGACGCTGTCGCTGGCGCCTGAGTACGACACACGCAGCGAACCGAGCGGAGAACAAAAGCACATGAAGATCAGTGTCAGCTACGCCCATCCGGAAAATCCGGCCTGGCTGCGTCTTGACGTGGATGAGGGGTGCACGCTGCACGCAGCGATCGAGCGCTCGGGCATCCTCGGGCGCTGCGAAGGCATCGACCTCACCCTCAACAAGGTCGGCATCTTCGGCAAGATCAAGCCCCTCGACACGGTGCTGGCGGAGGGTGACCGGGTGGAAATCTACATGCCGATCGTGATCGACCCCAAGACCGCGCCACGCCGCAAGCGCGAGGGGAGCACGCCGGACGGGGCCGGCGAGACGGACTGAAGACCCGCGCCGCCCGTTCAGGCGCGCTCGATCTCCGCGAACGATGCGCGTGCCGCGAGCGCGCGGCGTGCTTCGTGTTCGGCGGTGTCGATCTCGCCGAGGATGGCGCGGATGTCTTCCATCTGGCGCTCGAGCATCGACCTCCGCGCGCCGAGCAGTTCCATGAAATGGGCCATCTGCGCCTGCTCGCCGGGCGCGTTGTCGTAGAGGTCGAACAGCTCGCGCGTCTCCTGCAGCGAAAAACCCAGTCGCTTGCCGCGCAGGATCAGGCTCAGGCGCACCCGGTCGCGTCGGCTGTAGATGCGCCGGCTACCGCGGCGGGCCGGGCTGATCAGGCCCTGATCCTCGTAGTAACGGATCGCACGCGTGGTGATGTCGAACTCCTTGGCGAGATCGGATATCGTGTACGTCGTTGCGCGCGCCGATTCCCGCACGCGGACCGCTCTGCCTCCGGCCTCTTCCTTCATGTCGCTCTCCGTGTTCCGCTGCGCGCGAACCGTCTTGCAGCGGGACGCGGCCATTTCCAGCCCCCGCAGCGCGCTCGCGCGTGGGCGCGGCGCATCACAGGCGTGGCGATTCGATGCGCATGATTACACAAAAGTTCCGCTAACGTAAACGTCAATACCCCGCGCACTGTACCCTGACCCGGGGCGACGATCGCCGCCGCAAGGTCGCGCTCAGGACATCGCGGTCTCGGTGCGGATGCCGCCGGCCTGCGCCGCCTCGGCGGCGAAGCCACTGACCCCCTGCAGGAAGATCCGCGTCACCACCTTCGCCATGTCCTCGTAGGACAAGGCCCCATCCGGGCGCAGCCAGGTGAAGGTCCAGTTCATCATGCCGAACAGCACCATGGTCACCGCCTTGTCGAGCGCACTGCCGCGCAGCCCGGGCTCGACCGCCTCGACGGCGTCGGCAAAGGCACGCACCACCCGCCGTTCCTGGGCGTGCACCTGCGCGCGCTGCTCGGGGCTGAGGAACTTGACGTCCTGGATCAGCACGACATGCTGCTTGCGCCCGCCCTCATAGGCCTGCATGAAGCGCAGGATCAGGTGCTCGAGGCGAGTGCGCGGCGTGCCTGCCTCGGCATCGACGCGCGCCACGACGGCGAGCAGGTCTTCCACATGAGTGGCCGCGATGTCGTACAGGATGTGCTCCTTGTCGCGGTAGTAGTGGTAGAGCAGCGGTTTGGAAACGCCGCACGCGCGGGCGATCTCGGCCATGGACGCATTGTGGAAGCCCCTGGCCGCGAACAAGTCGGCGGCCGCGTCGAGGATCGTTGCGCGTTGCAGCTGGAAGGTCGGGGCTTTGCCTCTGGCCATTACGGAATTCGTGCTCCTGTGCGACACGGCACGCACATCGCGTTCGCCGCAACGGCGTGCCAGGGTTGAGCTGCGTGCGCGCCGGCAAGGGCGCGGCAGCCACGTTCAGCGTTCGTCGTAGCTGATCAGCACTTTCTCGGTCAGCGGATGGGCCTGGCAGGTCAGCACGTAGCCGGCATCGACGTCGGATTGTTCGAGCGCGTAGTTCTTGTCCATGCGGACCTCGCCCTCAACCACCTTGGCACGGCAGGTGCAGCATACGCCGCCCTTGCAGGCATATGGCAGGTCCATGCCCGCACGCAGCGCCACGTCGAGGATCGAGGGATCGTCAGCACGGAACTCCACCTCGCGCCTGAGACCGTCGGCGACGATCGTGACCCGGGCCTGCGCCGCGTCGCCCGGCTCGACATGGTGCACCGGCGCCGACACCGGCACGCCGAAGCGCTCCAGATGAACCCGCTCCGCGACCACGCCACCCGCCAGCAGCCCTTCACGCACTGCGTCGATCATGCCACCCGGGCCGCAGATGAAGGCCGCATCGATGGTGTCGGCAGCGATGAGTTTATCGAGGAAGGCGAGCACGCGCTCGCGGTCGAGGCGGCCATTGAACAGCGCCACGTCCCGCGCCTCGCGCGAGAACACGTGATAAAGCGTGAAGCGCGTCAGGTAGCGATCCTTGAGGTCTTCGAGCGCCTCGGAAAAGATCACGCTGTTCTGGCGGCGATTGCCATACACGAGCGTGAAGCGGCTACCCGGCTCGGCCTTCAGCGTGCTGCGGATCATCGAGATGATCGGCGTGATGCCGACGCCCGCGGCGAAAGCGACGTAATGGCGGCGGGCGGAGGGGTCGGCATTGGCGTAGAAGCGCCCCTTGGGCGTCATCACCTCGATCACGTCGCCCACCTGGATGCCAGCGCCCGCCCAGCTCGAGAAGCGACCACCCGGGACGCGCTTGATCGCCACGCGCAGTTCGCCGTCATCGACCGCGCTGCAGATCGAGTACGAGCGCCGCAGCGACTCGCCGTCGACGGCGGTGCGGATCGTCAGGTGCTGGCCGGGAATGAAGCGGTAGTCCGCAGCCAGTTCGGCAGGGACCGCGAAGCGCACGCTGATCGCGTCGGCGGTCTCGCGCCTTACTTCGGCCACCTTGAGCGGATGAAACTTCGGGGTCATGCAGGTCTCCGTATGCTGCCGCCGCACGCGCTCGGATCGGCTTGAAGTGTTCAAAGGGCTCGCGGCAGGCCTTGCCGCGCCCGCGCCGTCGCCCGCGAGGGCGCCGAGCAGGCGTGGCTGGATCCAGGAGCCGCCGGGGTCGGGATCGATCAGGGCACGCGCAGCCTTTCTCCATGCTCGCGTGTGCCGTGCCCGGCATTATGATTGCGCACACGCGCCCTCGCGATTTTTCGCGTGGGAGCCCTCAGGAAAAGCGCGCAGCGCTACCGTCCCCAAGGGGACAAGAATGCCCCATCCGCTGCGCGCGGCGCAGCACCCGCGCTCGAGCTGAAGCGCGCGGCCGAAACATCGACCAAACCCGGCGGCGCGAGCCGCCTCTTCACCGGAGCCAGCCCATGCCCTGCTACGAGATCGACCGCGTCCGCCCGGTCGTCCATCCCACCGCCTACGTCCATCCGGACGCAGTGCTGATCGGCGACGTGTTCGTCGGCGCTGGCTGCTACGTCGCCCCGCTCGCCTCACTGCGCGGCGACTTCGGCCGCATCGTGCTCGAGGAAGGCAGCAACGTGCAGGACTGCTGCGTGCTGCACAGCTTCCCGGGCATCGACACCGTGGTCGGGATCAATGGCCACGTCGGCCACGCCGCGGTCCTGCACGCCTGCAAGGTCGGCCGCAACGCGCTGATCGGCATGAATGCGGTGGTGATGGACTACGCCGAGGTCGGCGAGGGCAGCATCGTCGCCGCCGCCGCGTTCGTGAAGGCGGAGATGAAGATCCCACCCGGCGTGCTGGTCGCCGGCGTACCGGCCAAGGTGCTGCGCGAGCTCACCGAGCAGGAACGCGAATGGAAGGTGATCGGCACGAACTGCTATCAGAGCCTCGCCCAGCGCAGCCTCGCCACGCTCAAGGCCTGCACGCCGCTCACCGAGGGTGACTTCGAGCGCAAGCGCTTCGAGATGCCCGACGTGATGCCGCTCAGCGAGGCGCGCCGCCGGGCCGGCTGAGCCCCCGCCCGCCTTGCCCGGATCCAGGCCTTGCCCCGATCCGGGCCTCGCACCGGCCGCAGCCGGAGATCCGCCGCTTTCCGTCCGCCAGCGGCCGGCCCCTTGTGGCGCAGCTCACGCGAACGGATAGGGCCACTCGTCGCTTTCCTCCGAGAACAGCCCCGCAACGAGCGTACGCAGCCAGCGGTTGCGCGGATCGTGGTGAAAGCCGCGGTGCCAGTGCTGGTAAAGCTCGATGCGCGGGATCGCCAGCGGCGGCTCGGCCATGCGCACGTTCTCGCCCACGTGGGTGAAGTAGTGCCCGATCGCGTGCGGCAGCGTGACCACCAGGTCGGAGCGGCCGATGATCCCCGGCAGGCTCATGAAGTGCGGGGTGCGCAGCACGATGCGGCGTTCGATGCGCAGGCGCTCGAGGTACTTTTCAAAAATCTCCTGGCTACGGCCCTTGGCGCGCACCGCGGCATGATCCAGGGCGAGAAAGCGCTCCAGCGACAGTTGCTTGTCCTGCACCGGATGATCGGCGCGCAGCAGGCACACGAAGCGGTGGCTGAGCAGCTTCTCGCGGTAGAAGCCGGCAGCGTCGAGGTCAGGGTAATAGCCGATCGCCAGATCGACCTCGCCGTCCTCCATCGCGCGCATCATTTCCCCCGGCGCCAGCGCCACCGAATTCAATGTGCTCTGCGGTGCCAGCCGGCGCACGCTGTCGAGGATGCGCGGCAGGAACACGAGCTCGCCGACGTCCGACAGCGCGACGGTCAGGTTTCCCGCGTAGAGCGCCGGATCGAAGCGATCGGCGACGAAGAAGTCGGTCTCCAGCCGCGCCAGCATCGCGCGTGCGCTCGCCGCCAGCCCATGTGTGCGTGCGGTCGGCGTGACGCCCGCCGAGGTCTTGATGAACAGTGGCTCACCCAGCGTGCGCCTCAAGCGGCCGAGCGCGCTGCTCACCGTCGGCTGGCTGACCCCGAGGCTCTCCGCGGCACGGCTCACGCTCCCCGCCTCATAGACGGCAATCAGCACGCGCAGCAGGTTCAGGTCGAAGTCGCGCAGGCTCATGCAGCCCCCATGATGTTATCGACAAAAACAATAAAGGTAATCCGTTCATTGTTATTGTGCATCAACGAACAGGCGCCTTTAATGAGCTCAGCAAAAAAACAAATACCCCCCGCAGATGGGATCCGGTCGAGGAGGCACACCGAACATGTTTATCCTGCACCCCATGGGCCCGGCGCCCATCCTTGTTGTGGCATCGCGGGCAATCGACGGAGCCCCGGCATGAACGCCGCCGAACACCTGCTCGCCGGCGCGCCCGGGCAAATCGCGCTGATCGAGGGCGATATCCGCGTCGACTACGCTGGCCTGCGCGCCGACTGCATCCGCAGCGCGGCCGCACTGCACGACGCTGGCCTGCGCCCCGGTGATGCCTGCGTGCTCGCCCTGCCCGACGGCATCGAATGGGCCACCGCCTTCATCGGCATGCTGTGGGCCGGCGTCCGCCCGATCGCGATCAACCCGCGCACTGCGGCGGCGCAGATCACCGACCTGATGCAGGACTCTGGCGCGGCGGCGGCGCTGCTCGAGGATCAGGCGGCGCGCGCGCTCGGCGACAAGCGCGCGATCGACCTCACCGAATGGCGGCGCCGCGTCGAGCGCGCGACCGCGGCCCCGGCAGCGGCGCCGGCGGCCGACGACGATCCGGCCTTCCTGCTCTACTCGTCGGGCACCACCGGCCGCCCCAAGGGCATCATCCACGCCCACCGCGCGATCCGCGACGCCCACGTGTTCGCTCGCGACATCCTCGGCGCGCGCCCGGAACATCGCTTCTATTCCAGCTCCAAGCTCTTCTTCGCCTACCCGCTCGCCAATGCCTTCTTCGCCGGTCTGCGCCTGGGCGCCACCGTGATCCTCGATCCGGCCTGGCCCGATCCGGAGCACGTGGCGGCGATGGTCGAGCGCCACGCCCCGCACATCTTCTTCAGCGTGCCCACCCTGTACCGGCGCCTGGTCGATGCGGGCGTGCATTTCCGCGGGCTGCAGGCGGCAGTGTCCGCCGGCGAGGCCTGTCCGCCCGCGCTCGCCCGCGAATGGCAGGCGATGACCGGGGTGCCGCTGGTCAACGGCTACGGCACGACCGAGACGCTGTCGCTGATGCTCTACCGCACCCCGGAGATGGACGCGGCGCAGCCCACGCCGCTGACCGACATCCAGCCCGAGCAGCTGACCAGCGGCGAGGTCGAGACCTGGCGGCTGTGGTTCGCCCACCCCGCGGTCGCGCTCGGCTACTCACGCGTGGTCACTCACGACAGCGCACGCTTCGCCGATGGCCGCTTCGCCCCCGGCGACGTGTTCCGCGTTGCGCCCGACGGCGGCTGGCTGTTCGCGGGCCGCACCGACCAGCTCGTGAAGGTGTTCGGGCGCTGGGTGGATGTGGTCGCGATCGAACAGGCCCTGCAGGAGCGCATGCGCGGCAAGGCCGAGGAGATCTGCCTGATCCCGGTGCAAGGCACCGACGCCGAGATGATCCGCCTGCACCTGTTCGCGATTCCCGGCGACCTTCCGCCGCCGCAGGTGATGGCCGCCGCGCTGGCCGCGATCGAGACCCTGCCGCCCTACCAGCGCCCCGAGAAGGTGCATCTGGTCGACCACTTCCCGCGCACCGACACCGGCAAGCTGCGTCGCAACGAGCTCGCGCGCCACGCCGGCTGAGCACACCCGAATCCGACAACAGGCACCGCCGCACGGTGCCGCAAGGCGGCCGCAAGGCCGCGCCCGCTGCCTGCGGAACACCCTGCTGGCGGCGTACGGAAGAGGCCGCCGACCCGGCGACGGGCGGCAGGAAACCAGAAACCAAGGAGACATCCATGCCAAAGTTCCACACTGCCCTGCGCACACTCGCCACCGCCGGCCTGTGCCTGGCCGCATCCCTGCCGGCCTTCGCCGGGCCGGAGATCCTGCGCGTGCATCACTTCCTGCCGACCGGCTCGACGGCGCACGCCAAGTTCATCACCCCGTGGTGCGCGAAGATCGAGGCCGAATCGGCCGGCGATCTCAAGTGCCAGATCTTTCCGTCGATGCAGCTCGGCGGCTCGCCCGCCCAGCTCATCGACCAGGCGCGCGACGGCGTCGCCGACATCGTGTGGACGCTACCCGGCTACAGCGCCGGCCGCTTTCCCATCGTCGAGGTGTTCGAGCTCCCGTTCATGATCTCCACCGCAGAGGCCACCAGCCGCGCGGTGTGGGACTTCGTCCAGGCGCACGATCGCAAGGAGTTCGAGGCGGTGCATCCGATCGCCTTCCATGTGCACGGCCCCGGCCACTTCTTCATGGTCAAGAAGCCGGTCACCAGTCTCGACGACATCAAGGGCACCAAGCTGCGCGCACCGACCCGGCTCACGAACCTGATGCTCGCCTCGCTCGGCGCCAGCCCGGTGGGCATGCCGGTGCCGCAGGTGCCGGAGGCGCTGTCGAAGGGGGTGATCGACGGCGCCATCCTGCCGTACGAGGTCGTGCCGGCGATCAAGGGCCACGAGCTCACGAAATATGCCAGCGAGGGCGACCCGAAGTTCGCCGGGATCTACACCACGGTGTTCGTCTTCGCGATGAACAAGACCCGCTATGAAAGCCTGCCCGAGAAGCTGCGCAAGGTGATCGACGCCAACAGCGGCGCCGACACCTCGGCCTGGATCGGCAAGGTGTATGACGAGGCCGACGGTCCGGCGCGCAAGAAGCTGGCCGACAACGGCAACGCGATCAACACCCTCCCGGCTGCCGAGCTCGAGAAATGGAAGAGCGCCAGCAGCAGCGTGGCCGAGCAGTGGACGAAGGATGTGTCCGCCAAGGGGGCTGATGGTGCCCGCCTGCTCGAGGCTGCCCGCGCGCTGATCGCCAGCCACAGCCACTGACCGTCCCCGCATCCGGCCCCTGCCTCGCCCTTCGGGGCCGGACCACCCCCTGCAGCAGGTTTTCTCAGCGGAGAGCCCGATGAACGATGCCCAATCCCCGGCGCTGAAGCGTCCGCGCGACCGCGTCGGACGCGCCCTCGACGTCCTCTGCCGGGCCTTCGCCGTCGGCGGCGGACTGGTCCTCGCCGCCATGGCGCTGATGATGGTGTTCAGCATCGCCCGCCGTTCCCTCATCGGCACGCCGGTGCAGGGCGATTTCGAGCTCGTGCAGTACGCCACCGCGATCGCGGTGTCGATGTTCCTGCCCTTCTGCCAGATGGTGCGCGGCCACATCATCGTGGACTTCTTCACGATGGGGGCGAGCGAGCGCGTGCGCGCCGCGCTCGATGCCTTTGCCGGCGTGCTGCTCGCAGGCGCGGCCGTCCTGGTCGGGTGGCGACTCAGCGTGGGCATGGGTGAGCTGCTCACCAACGGTGACAGCTCGATGATCCTCGGTGTGCCCACCTGGTACGCGTACACGGCGATGGTGCCGTCCTTCTTCCTGCTCGGCTGCGCGGCACTCTACACCGCTGCCATCAACCTGCTCGAGGTGCGCAAATGAGCGGCATCGAATTCGGCCTGCTGGCCTTCGTCTTCCTGCTCGTGCTGCTCGCGCTGCGGGTGCACATCGCGGTCGCCATGCTGATCACCGGCATCACCGGCTACGTGTCGATGGTCGGGTGGGCGCCGCTGCTCGCCTACCTGAAGAACGCCGCCTTCGCGCGCTATTCGGTGTACGACCTCGCGGTGGTGCCGCTCTTTCTGCTGATGGGGCAGTTCGCACTGCGCGGCGGCCTCTCGAAGGGGCTGTTCGATGCGGCCAACGCCTTCGTCGGCCACTGGCGCGGCGGCATCGCGATGGGCGCCGTCGGCGCCTGCGCGGGTTTCGGCGCGATCTGCGGGTCCTCGCTCGCCACCGCCGCCACCATGGGCCAGGTCGCGCTGCCCGAACTCCGCCGTCACGGCTACTCGCCGGGGCTCGCCACCGGCGCGCTGTCCGCGGGTGGCACCCTCGGCGTGCTGATCCCGCCCTCGGTGGTGCTGGTGATCTACGCCATCCTCACCGAGCAGAACATCGCCCGCCTGTTCCTCGCCGCCCTCATCCCGGGCATCCTGGCGGCGATCGGTTACATGATCACGATCATGATCTATGTGCGCCTGAATCCGGCCGCCGGCCCCGCCGGCCCGCGCGTGCCGTGGGCGGGGCGGCTGCGCGCGCTGCTGCAGATCTGGCACGTGCTGGCGATCTTCGTGATCGTGATCGGCGGCATCTACGCCGGCATCTTCACGCCGACCGAGGCCGCCGCGGTGGGCGCAGTCGCCACCGGCATCGTCGCCCTGCTCGCTGGCGGCCTGCGCCGCGGCGGCTGGCTCGCCTGCATTTATGGCACCGCGCAGTCCACGGCGATGATCTTCCTCGTGCTGCTCGGCGCCGACGTGCTCAACGTCTTCCTGGCGCTGACCCAGTTGCCAACGGAACTCGCCGCCTGGGTCACAGGCTCGGGCCTGCCACCGCTGGCGGTGCTGTTCTCGATCTTCGCCATGCTGGTGGTGCTCGGCTGCATCATGGACAGCCTGTCGATGATCCTGCTGATGGTGCCGATCTTCTTTCCGGTGGTGATGGGCCTCGATCTGTTCGGGCTCGGAGACACCGAGAAGGCGATCTGGTTCGGCATCATGATGCTGATGCTGGTCGAGATCGGACTGATCACGCCGCCGGTGGGGATGAACGTGTACATCATCAACAGCCTCGCCGGCGACATCCCGATGAGCACGACCTTCCGCGGCGTCATCCCCTTCCTGATCTCGGACGCGATCCGCATCCTGCTGTTGGTGTTCGTGCCGTCGATCAGCCTGTTCCTGGTGCGGATCTTCGGCTAGCGGCATCGCCCCCGCCATGAGCGCGTGCGTGCCACCTGCGCGCACGCGCTCATCGGGCAGTACCGCCCCCCTGCGCCAGGCGCCTCACGCCTCGCACATCAAGCCCCCTCACGTCCCGTCTTTCGCCAGCTCCCGAGCCACGCTGGCGAGCTTGTCATCCATGGTCTGCTCGCGGTCAGTACGCGTGCCGAGCCGGATCGAGGTGGTGATGCGGGGCGCGCCCATGGCGTGCACCACCTCGTGGCAGCGCTTGACCGCCGCCATCACGACGTCCCATTCGCCCTCGATATTGGTGCCGTACGCGTGCAGTTGCGACTTCAGTCCCGCGTCGTGGATCACGCGCTCGCAAGCCGCCACATAGGACGACACGGACAGGCCCACGCCGAGCGGAACGACGCAGAGATCGAGAATGACTTTCATGATGCAGGTCTCCTCCGAGATCGATTCTGAGCGTTCATTCTAGCGCGGCCGGCGCGCCGCTTCCCGGCCGATGGCCGATGGCGCGGGCAACGTCAGCGCGCTCACACACCACTGCCCGGGTTGCAGCCCGTCCAGCCGCCATGGACCGATCGCCACCCGGATCAGGCGCAGCGTCGGATGGCCGATCTTCGCCGTCATCCGGCGCACCTGCCGGTTCTTGCCCTCACGCAGCACGATCTCCACCCAGCTCGTCGGCACCGACTTGCGAAAACGCACCGGAGGATCGCGCGGCCACAGCCAGTCGGGTTCTGCAATCCAGCGCGCGGCGCATGGCAGGGTGCGGAAGTCGCCGAGGTCCAGCCCCGCGCGCAGGATCGCGAGCGCTGCCTCGTCGACCTCCCCCTCCACCTGCACCACGTAGGTCTTGGCCAGCTTGTGACGCGGATCGGCGATGCGGGACTGCAACGCGCCGTCGTCGGTCAGCAGCACCAGGCCCTCGCTGTCGGCGTCCAGACGGCCCGCCGCATAGACGCCGGGCACCGCAATGTGATCCTTCAATGTCCTGCGGCCGGTCTCGTCGGTGAATTGGCACAGCACACCGAAGGGCTTGTTGAGCAGCAGGAGGCGCGTCTCGGCTCGCCCCCCAGGGGGAGTGTCGGTTTTTTTTACACTTCTGGGCGACTGCCGGCCGGACACTTTTTTTGGCAAATACATGAAATCTTTGCTGTTCCCCACTTTAGGCATTTTCTTTTCGATGTCGGTAAAAATTACACGAACATGAAATTACATTTAGACAAACTTTTCATATCCCCACCATTGCTCGAAGTCATGAATATGGCACGCATATTGCTTTCCAATTCGCGTTCCCACCCGGGAGCGTTCGAACCCATCCCGTAACCCGCTCGAGGAGTCTCCCATGCGTGCCCTGCTCTCCATCGCCGTGCTGTCCATTCTTTCCGCGCCGGCCTTCGCCGTCGACCCGGGAAACACCGTTCCCGAACCCGAGACGCTCGCGCTGATCGGCGTAGCCCTCGCCGGTCTGGTCGCCAGCCGCCTGCGCAACAAGAAGAAGTAATTCCTGCCTAGCATCGGGACGACCTTCCGCATCTAGAGCCCCCTTCGCACGGGCGCTCGAGCCACCGATGCGGAAGGGGGGTGCTACTGCATCCGGCCACCGCGCCTCGTCCTCCAATACCCTGCCCTTTTTGCCCCAGGCGGGGACGTCCGGCAACGCCAACAAGACCAATTGCCGGTCTTGTCACCCAGGACAGTGCGCCCGCATCCCATCGTTCGTCTCCAGGCGCGCGCAACTGAAGTAGACCGCAATTCAGGAGCAGTCAAATGGCCACCGCTTTCATCTCGTCGCTCGCTCACGGCAGCCCTTACGGTAGTTCACTTTTCGGATATCCGAGCTACTGGGACGTCACACTGACCGGGAGTGACTATTTCAGCGGCACGTATGATGCGTGGTGCGGCAATCCGACTCTCTTTCTTTCTGTAGGCAACACTGGCACGGTCGATCTCTATTCGACCTACTCCCCTGCAAGCGTCTACACCCAGCCGAACACCGCAATTCCAGGATCGGTTTTCAGCGGCTCGACCTACAGCCCCTCCGCCGCCATCGCCCAGTTAGATAACGTCAACTGGCTGCTGAATCAGCATTACACGACCAATCCCCAGTTCAGCGCCTCCGAGGTCCAGCTTGCGATTTGGAGGCTGCTCGGTTTCTCCACCGGCTCTCAGTATCTTCAGTCCGCCGACTGGCAGGAAGCCGATGTGCAGACCTTGGTCAGTCAGGCGAGCAGCGCGGCTGCGGACTCCTTCGTCCCCGGCGATGACGACGTCTTTGCCGTCATTGCGGATCCGACCTTCGATTACATCTCGCAGGGCACGAATTACGGCCAGGCGCAACCCATCATCATTGAAGCGCGATTCGCCAAGCTCGGCGATCGCGTGTGGCTCGATGCAAACGCGAACGGCGCGCAGGACGCAGGCGAGGCGGGCGTGGCGGGGGTGACCGTCCAGCTCAGCGGAACGGATGCTTTCGGCCAAGCCGTGACGCGGACGACGACGACGGCAAGTGACAATCTCGCGACGGCTGGCGTTGACGAGACGGGCTCCTACTTGTTCTCCCGCCTCGCTCCCGGGACTTACACGGTTACGTTCGTCCTGCCTTCCGGCTACAGCTTTACCACCCAACTCAATCCCGGCAACGCCGACGGCATTGCGAACGACTCCGACGCCAATACTGCAACCGGCGTCACATCAGCCGTCGTGTTGAGTTCCGGTGAGATCGAGCGCGACGTGGATGCCGGCCTCTACCAGGGCGCCGCGATCGGTGACCGCGTCTGGGAAGACACCAACGCCAACGGCCAGCAGGACGCGGGTGAAGCCGGCATCGCCGGCGCCACCGTGCGCCTCTACACCTGCGTGAATGGCGCCCCCGGCGCCCTGGTCGCCCAGACCACGACCAACGCCAGCGGCAACTACGCCTTCGCCGGCCTGATGCCCGGCCAGTACATCGTCGCCTTCGAGACCCCGAGCGGCTACACGCTCAGCACCGCCGACGTCGGTGCCGACGGCACCGACAGCGATGCCGGCGCCGGTGGCCTCAGCGGCTGCTACACCCTCGCCTCCGGCGAGACCAACGACACGGTCGACGCCGGCTTCTGGCGCCCGGCCGCGATCGGCGACCGCGTCTGGCTCGATGCCAACGCCAACGGCCAGCAGGATGCGGGCGAAGCCGGCGTCGCCGGCGTCGCCGTCGAGCTTTACGCCTGCGCCAACGGCGCTCCGGTCGGCAGCGCGCTGGCCTCCACCTCCACCGACGCCGCGGGCAACTACGGCTTCGCCGGCCTCAAGCCCGGTGACTACGTCGTCAAGTTCATCACCCCCGCGGGCTACAGCCTGAGCCCGATCAACATCGACGGTGACGCCACCGACAGCGACGCCGGCCTCGGCGGCTTCACCGCCTGCTACACCCTCGCCTCCGGTGAAACCGACAACAGCGTAGACGCCGGCCTCTACCAGGGCGCCGCAATCGGTGACCGCGTCTGGGAAGACACCAACGCCAACGGCCAGCAGGACGCGGGCGAGGCCGGCATCGCCGGCGCCACCGTGCGCCTCTACACCTGCGTGAATGGCGCCCCCGGCGCCCTGGTCGCCCAGACCACGACCAACGCCAGCGGCAACTACGCCTTCGCCGGCCTGATGCCCGGCCAGTACATCGTCGCCTTCGAGACCCCGAGCGGCTACACGCTCAGCACCGCCGACGTCGGTGCCGACGGCACCGACAGCGATGCCGGCGCCGGTGGCCTCAGCGGCTGCTACACCCTCGCCTCCGGCGAGACCAACGACACGGTCGACGCCGGCTTCTGGCGCCCGGCCGCGATCGGCGACCGCGTCTGGCTCGATGCCAACGCCAACGGCCAGCAGGATGCGGGCGAAGCCGGCGTCGCCGGCGTCGCCGTCGAGCTTTACGCCTGCGCCAACGGCGCTCCGGTCGGCAGCGCGCTGGCCTCCACCTCCACCGACGCCGCGGGCAACTACGGCTTCGCCGGCCTCAAGCCCGGTGACTACGTCGTCAAGTTCATCACCCCCGCGGGCTTCTTCCTCACGAACCAAAACGTAGGCGCGAACGACGCGGCGGATAGCGACGCCGACGCCACCACCGGCTTCACCGGCTGCTACAAGCTCGAAGCGGGCAACACTGACAACAGCGTCGACGCCGGCATCTTCAAGCCCGGCGAAGGTGGCGTCGTGCCGTCGATCGACCTCGTCAAACTCACCAACGGAACCGACAACAACGCCCCCAACGGGCCGTACCTGGCGGTCGGCAGCACCGCGACCTTCACCTACCTGGTGACCAACGACGGCATGGTCGCGCTTTCGGATATCGAGCTCTCCGACGACCATGGCACGCCGGGCGACACCAGCGACGACTTCACGCCCGTCTTCATCGGCGGCGACGCCGACAGCGATGGCCTGCTCGATGTCGGCGAGACCTGGATCTACGAGGCCTCCACGGTCGTCACCGCCGGCCAGTACACCAACCTCGGCGCCGTGACCGGGACCCCGGCCGACGCCGACGGCAACCCGGTCCCCTCCCTGCCGCAGCCAACCGACACGGACCTCGACAACCACTTCGGCGCGCAGGTGGCGATCGACATCGAGAAGTTCGTCCGCGGCGTCCATGAGGAAACCGCCGGTGGCGGCGAAGGCCTGACCCCCGGCTTCTGGAAGACTCACTCCGAGTACGGCCCGGCACCGCTCGCAGGCTGGCCGGAGACCGGGTACGCCCCGGACGACGGATGGGAAGCCATCTTCGGCATCGACGTACCCGGCGCGCCGACCCTGCTCGATGCGCTGAACGCGGCCGGCGGCGGGCTCGATGCGCTGCTGCGCCACTCGACCGCCGCGCTGCTCAACGCAGCACAGCCGAACGTCGACTATGCCTACGCCGTAAGCCAGGTCATCTCGCTGACCCGTGACGCCATCCTCAGCGGCGACGCGGACCGCATCGAGTCGGTCAAGGACCAGTTCGTGATGCAGAACGAGCTGGGTGCCGACCTCAGCACCCCCGCAAGCGGCGGCGGCACAGTCACCACCCCGTGGTTCGACGCCGACGCCCCCGGCACCGGCCCCTTCATCGGGCTCGGCGGCACGGCCGAGTTCAGGTACGAGGTCCGCAACACCGGCGATGTCGCGCTCGCGGATGTTTCCGTGACCGACGACCGCCTCGCCGGGCTGAGCTTCGCCGGCGGCGACACGGACCACGACGGTCTGCTCGACCTCGACGAGGTTTGGCTCTACAGCGCCTCCGAGCTCGTCGACACCGCGGGCGTGGATATCGTCAACGTTGGCACCGCGATCGGGTCGGCGCTGGGCATCACGGCGACGGACGCCGACGCGGCGCGCTACTCGACGGCGTCGCTGTCGCAGTCGCTGGGCGACTTCGTCTGGATGGACGCCAACCGGAACGGCCTGCAAGACAGCGGCGAGACGGGCATCGGCGGCCTGCTGGTGACCCTGACCGGCGGCGGCGCCGACGGCATCATCGACGGCGTGGGCGACACCACGGCGACTACCAGCACGGACGCCGACGGCTACTACCAGTTCGACGGCCTGGCGGCCGGTGTGCAGTACCAGGTGACGTTCGGCACCCCAGCGGGCACGGCCTTCACCACGCGGGACGTCGGCGCCGGCGACGCCATCGACTCCGACGCCGGCGCCGACGGCAAGAGCCAGATCGTGACCCTGAGCCCGGGCCAGCACAACCCGTCCCTCGACGCGGGGGTGTACGTCCTCAATCCCGGCATCGATCTCGAGAAGACCACCCGCGGCCCGTCCAATGCCAACCCGACCGCGCCGGACTACGACAACGAGGATGCACCCGACGGCGCGGGCGTGCCGGTGCTGACCGCCGGCTCGCCGGTGAGCTGGACCTACAAGCTCACCAACACTGGCAACGTCGACTTCGCCAAGGCCGATCTCGCCATCCTGGACGACAACGGCACGCCGGCGAATACCGCCGACGACATGTCCATCGCCAACGGCAAGATCGCCTACGTGTCGGGCGACGATGGCGACAACGTGCTCGAAGCCGGCGAGTCGTGGCTGTATGAGGCCCGCGGCACGGTCCAGCCCCTGGGCGCCCTGGGCGCCGCCACCACGATCGACTTCTCCGGCAACAGCGCCATCGACGGCACCGACGGCAACACCCGCAGCTACACGGCCGGCGGCGTGACGGTGCAGGCCAACGCCTGGAGCCGCACGAAGGGCACCGACACCTGGCAGAAGGCCTGGCTGGGCACCTACGACGCCGGCCTCGGGGTCACCGACAGCAGCGAGAGCGGCAGCAGCTCCACCCACACGGTGGACAATAACGGTCGCGACAACTACATCGTCTTCCAGTTCTCCCAGGACGTGGTGGTGGACAAGGCCTTCCTCGGCTATGTGGTCGGCGACAGCGACATGACGGTGTATGTGGGCTCGGCCACGGCGCCCCTCACCGGCATGAACAACGCCGTGCTCGCCGGCATGGGTCTGAAGGAGTTCAACGACACCGGCTCGACCACCGCCCGCTGGGCCGACTTCAACGCCGGCGACGTCCACGGCAACGTGCTGATCCTGGCCGCCCGCGACGATGGCCACAGCGCCGACTACTTCAAGCTCGAAAAGCTGGTGTTCCAGGCGGTGCAGTCGGGCGGGATGTACGCGAACACCGCCACGGTCACCGCGCCGGGTGGCCTGAGCGACTCGGATATGAGCCACTACACGACCGTCCCAGCCACGCCCGGCATCGATCTCGAGAAGACCACCCGCGGCCCGTCCAATGCCAACCCGACCGCGCCGGACTACGACAACGAGGATGCACCCGACGGCGCGGGCGTGCCGGTGCTGACCGCCGGCTCGCCGGTGAGCTGGACCTACAAGCTCACCAACACTGGCAACGTCGACTTCGCCAAGGCCGATCTCGCCATCCTGGACGACAACGGCACGCCGGCGAATACCGCCGACGACATGTCCATCGCCAACGGCAAGATCGCCTACGTGTCGGGCGACGATGGCGACAACGTGCTCGAAGCCGGCGAGTCGTGGCTGTATGAGGCCCGCGGCACGGTCCAGCCCCTGGGCGCCCTGGGCGCCGCCACCACGATCGACTTCTCCGGCAACAGCGCCATCGACGGCACCGACGGCAACACCCGCAGCTACACGGCCGGCGGCGTGACGGTGCAGGCCAACGCCTGGAGCCGCACGAAGGGCACCGACACCTGGCAGAAGGCCTGGCTGGGCACCTACGACGCCGGCCTCGGGGTCACCGACAGCAGCGAGAGCGGCAGCAGCTCCACCCACACGGTGGACAATAACGGTCGCGACAACTACATCGTCTTCCAGTTCTCCCAGGACGTGGTGGTGGACAAGGCCTTCCTCGGCTATGTGGTCGGCGACAGCGACATGACGGTGTATGTGGGCTCGGCCACGGCGCCCCTCACCGGCATGAACAACGCCGTGCTCGCCGGCATGGGTCTGAAGGAGTTCAACGACACCGGCTCGACCACCGCCCGCTGGGCCGACTTCAACGCCGGCGACGTCCACGGCAACGTGCTGATCCTGGCCGCCCGCGACGATGGCCACAGCGCCGACTACTTCAAGCTCGAAAAGCTGGTGTTCCAGGCGGTGCAGTCGGGCGGGATGTACGCGAACACCGCCACGGTCACCGCGCCGGGTGGCCTGAGCGACTCGGACATGAGCCACTACAAGGTCGCTGCCCCCCCGAAGTTCTTCGTCGTCGACAACGCGGACGATCTGAGCTACCAGTACGACGCAGGTGGCAACGGCCTCGGCAACTTCGCGCTCTCCAACACCGATCCGCGCGACGTCGCCGCCAACGCAGACGGCAGCGTGCTGTGGGTGCTCGACAAGGACAAGAACGTCGATGTCTACACGGGTGACGGCACGCCGCTCGGGCAGTGGAAGGCCTACGGACTGGGCGCCGAGCCGGAGGGCATCACCCTCGACGGTAATGACCTCTGGATGGGCGACCGGGCCGGGAAGCTGTACTGGTACGACAATGCGGCGACCCGCACGTCTGGCACCGACAGCCCCGAAAAGAGCTTCGCGCTCTCTCTGGGCGGGAACCTCAAGGGCATCGTGACCGACGGGACCAACCTGTGGGCCGTCACCGAGGGCACCAGCGACTACGTGTATCGCTTCAAGATCGTGCGCGACTGGTCGGGCAATCCTAGCGGTTTGAACCAGAGCGGGGCATGGCAGCTACCCACCGCGAACGCCAAGCCGACCGGCATCACGCTCGACCCCAGTGGCCAGTCGGACAGCCTGTGGATCGTCGATGAGGCAACCGACACGGTGTACGAGTATGGAGACGCCCGCAGCCAGACCTGGGGACTTGGCACGGTCACCGCGCAGTTCAAGCTCGCGGCGGGCAACACCGCAGCGCAGGGCATCGCCGATCCCCTGCCCCCATCGGCCGATGCGTTCGATCTTGTCGACGCTTCCGCGCTTTCGGGGCTGGAGACGATGCTGCCCGACCCGTACGCCGGCAGCTTCACGACGAACCTGCTCGACGATGCGCTCCGCTTCGATGACGTCGGCCTCGTCGGCATGAGCACGGAAAACGCGGGGACTCTGGCACTGCTTCACGCCTGAGCGCCATACGCGTGAGCTAAGATCCACCTCACGCTCGAATGAACGGCCGGGTATCCTACCCGGCCGTTTGTGCTCCCCCTTCCCGTCTGCATGCCGATCCGCGCTCGTGCGCCGGGCGGGGGAGCGACCGGCCTTCTCGCACGGGGACTACGAATCCGATGACAAATCAGACGCACGGCCAGCCAGCCGGCGGCGAACTGAAGGAAGCACTGCGCGCCTTGCGCAACGCCTTCGTGACGGTCGGCGCCTTCAGCGGCTTCATCAACCTGATGATGCTCGCCCCGGCGCTCTACATGCTCCAGGTGTACGACCGCGTGCTCGGTTCGCGCAACGAGACCACCCTGGTGATGCTCACCGTGCTCGTGGTCGGCGCGCTGCTGTTCATGGCCGCACTCGAGAGCGTGCGTGGCTGGATCCTCGTGCGCGTCGGCGCGCGGCTCGACGCACAACTCAACGCACGCGTCTTCACCGCAGCCTTCGAGCGCAACCTGCTCCAGGCAGGGAGCAACACGGCGCAACCGATCCACGACCTCAACACCGTCCGCCAGACGCTGACCGGCGCGGCCCTGCTCGCCGCCTTCGATGCGCCCTGGCTGCCCGCCTATCTGGTGGTGATCTTCGTCATGTCGCCGCTGCTGGGCTGGTTCGCGCTGGCCGGAGCGGTCCTCCTGCTGGCGCTCGCCGTGCTCAACGAGCGCCTCTCCAAACCGCGCCTCGACGAGGCGCAGAAGTTCTCCATGCAGTCGCACCAGGCGCTGACCAGCCATCTGCGCAACAGCGAGGTCATCGAAGCGATGGGCATGCTGCCGAACATCCGCGCGCGCTGGCACGCCCTGCACCGGCAGCAGATCCAGGCCCAGGCGCTCGCCAGCGATCGCGCCGCCATGCTGAGCGGCACGACCAAGTTCGTTCGGGTGGCGATGCAGTCGCTGGTGCTCGGGTTCGGTGCCCTGCTCGTGCTCGAGGACCAGATCACCGCCGGCATGATGATCGCCGCCTCGATCCTGCTCGGTCGCGCCCTCGCACCGATCGAACTGCTGGTCGCGAACTGGAAACAGATCGTCGCCGGGCGCCAGGCCCATGCCCGCCTTGAGGACCTGCTGCAACGCCACCCGGCACGCGCAGCGGGCATGAGCCTGCCCCGCCCGCGCGGCCAGATCACTGCCGAGGCGGTTTCGGCGATGCCGCCGGGCACACGCCGCCTGGTGCTGAAGAACCTGAGCTTCGCGATCAACCCCGGCGAAGTCGTCGCCGTGGTCGGCCCAAGCGCCTCGGGCAAATCCTCGCTCGCCCGCCTGCTGGTGGGGGTGTGGCCACCGGCGAGCGGCAGCCTGCGCCTGGACGGCGCCTCGATCTACGACTGGAACAAGGACGAGCTCGGTCCGGCCATGGGCTATCTGCCGCAGGATATCGAGCTCTTCGACGGCAGCGTCGCCGAGAACATCGCCCGTTTCGGCAGCGTCGACGCCGAACGCGTCGTCGACGCTGCGCGCAAGGTCGGCATGCACGAACACATCCTGCGTCTGCCGCAGGGCTACGACACCCCGCTCGGCGCTGAAGGTGGCAATCTCTCCGCCGGGCAGCGTCAGCGCATCGGTCTGGCACGCGCGCTCTATGGTGACCCTGCCCTCATCGTGCTCGACGAACCCAACTCCAACCTCGACGACGCCGGCGAGAAGGCCTTGCTCGAGACCCTTTTCGCACTCAAGGCACGTGGCTGCACGGTGGTGATCGTCACCCACCGCATGTCCACCCTCGCCGCCGCCGACAAGGTGATGGTCCTCACCGACGGCGCCCTCGCTGCCTTCGGACCGCGCGACGAGGTCCTCAAACCGGCCCCCGCGGCAGCGCCACCAGCTGCCCCTGCGCCGCGCCGGATGGCGGGCGCCGTGCCCGGCCCGGCGACCTTCGCCACCGGAAGCGGCTCCGCACGCTGACTCCCCGAGACCCCTCGCACATCCCTCCCGATTGCACCACCCCCGGAACCCGTCGATGTCAACGCCGCCCTCTCCACTCAACGCCCCGGCCTCCGCCGCCGGCAGTTCTCCCCAGGCGCCGGCCCTTCACGCCGAACTCAGCGATGCACGTGCGCGGCGCTGGGGCTGGTTGCTGGTGATCGCCGGCCTCGGCGGCTTCATGGCGTGGGCCACCCTCGCCCCGCTCGACGCGGGGGTCGCAGCGCCCGGCACGGTGGTCGTCTCCGGCAACCGCAAGGCAGTGCAGCCGCTGGTCGGGGGCAAGGTGGCACAGCTCGCGGTCAAGGATGGCGATGCCGTGAGCGCCGGTCAGGTGTTGGTACGGCTCGACGACACCCAGGCGCGCTCCCAGCTCGACGTCGCGCGCGGACAGTGGTTTACCGCCAGCGCGGTCGAAGCCCGCCTGGTGGCAGAACGGCTCGCCCGCGAACAGATCGAGTTCCCCCCCGCCCTGCGCCGCGCCGACACCGATGCGCGTGCCGCCGCGGCGATGGCCCTGCAGCGCGAACTCTTTGCCACCCGCCGGCGTGCACTGGCGACCGAGATCACGATTCTCGCGGAAAGCATCCGCGGGCTCGAGGCGCAACTGCAGGGCGTCGACGCATCGACGCGCGCGCGCCGCACCCAGGTTGGCCTGCTGCGCGAGGAAATCGATCGCCAGCGCGAACTGGTGGCCGAAGGCTTCTACCCGCGCAACCGTCTGTCCGAACAGGAGCGCAACCTCGCCGCGCTGATGGCGGCGATCGCCGAAGACGCCGGCAACAGCGGTCGCATCCGCCAGCAGATCGCCGAGACGCGCTCACGCATCGTCGCACGCGAGAACCAGCAGCGTCAGGAGACCGAGTCCCAGCTCACCGAGATCCAGCGCGACGCGAGCGCGCTCGCCAGCCGCATCGATGCCCTCGAATTCGACCTGCGCAACACCGAGATCACCTCGCCCTCCGACGGCCTCGTCGTCGGCCTCGCGGTGCATACGGTGGGCGGGGTGGTCGGCGTCGGCAACCCGCTGATGGAGATCGTGCCGGCTGACGAGCCGCTCAAGATCGACGCCCAGATCCCGCCGCACCTGATCGATCACGTGCGCGCCGGACTCGAGGTGGACATCCTGTTTCCTGCGTTCAACCGCGCCACCACGCCCAACGTGCCCGGGCGCGTGCTGCAGGTGTCGGCCGACGTGCTCGTCGAACCGCAGCAGGGCATGCAGTATTTCAAGGCGGTGATCGAGGTCACCCCCGAGGGCATGCAGAAGCTGCGCCAGTACGAGATCCGCCCCGGCATGCCGGCCGAGATCTTCGTCCGCACTGGCGAGCGCACGCTGCTGAACTACCTCTTCAAACCGCTCACCGACCGGCTCAAGGGCGCACTGACCGAACCATGATCCGCCTCCGACCCCGCCCACTCGCACTTCTCCTCGCGCTCGCCGCCTGCCCGCTGCCTGCACTTGCGGCCGGCGCCTTCGGCACCGCCTTCGACGCCGCACGCACCCACGACGCCGAGTATCTCGCAGCCCGTCACGAGCTCGCGGCGGGCGAAGAGCTCGCACCGATCGCCCGCGCCGGGCTGCTGCCGACGATCACCGCGAGCTATTCGGAATCGCGCGTACGCGGCGAGCGCGAATTTCCGGCCCCAAGGCCACCCGAGGACCTCGACTACCGCAACCCGGTCGCCGCACTGCAGTTGCGCGCACCGCTGCTCAACCTCGAAGCCCGCAGCCGCTACCATGCGGCGCTGGCGCAGACCGACAGCGCGCGCGCACGCTTCGCCGCCGGCGGCCGTGACCTGCTCGACCGCCTCGGGCTCGCCTACGTGCAACGCCTGTTCGCCGAGGAGTCGCTCACCCTCGCTCACGTTCAGGTCGATGCGCTCGCAGTACAGACACGAATCGCACAGCGCCGGCTCGGCGCCGGCGAGGGCACCCGGACCGAAGCGGCCGACGCCGCCGCCAGCCACGCCAGCGCACGTGCCGAGCTGATCCAGGCGCAGGACCAGCGCGAGCTCGCCCAGCGCACGCTGGGACGCATCACCGGCGATACGGCACTCACGCTGCGCACCCTGGCCGCCGACGCAGCGCCGCTCTTGTCCGGGGAGCGCACGCTGCAGGACTGGATCGCCCTCGGCAGCGAACGCAATCCCGCACTCGAGGCGCGTCGGCGTGAAATCGACGCCCTTCGCCACGAGGTCCGGCGCAGCCGTGCCGGTCACTATCCGCGCGTCGACCTGATCGCAAGCGCAGTAAATGCCGAGAACGAGTCGATCAGCTCGCTCGACCAGGAAACGCGGCAATACAGCATCGGCGTGCAGGTGAATATTCCTATCTACGCCGGCGGCGGCGTAGACGCGACGGTGCGGCGCGCCGCCGCCGAGCTCGCGCGCACCGAGGCTCAACTCGAAAACGAGATGCAGGCGCTGAAGCTGGATATCCAGCGCCAGTTCCAGCAGATGGAAAGCGGACGTGCGCGGCTGGATTCGCTCACCGAAGCGGTCGACGCCAGCGCACTCGCACTACAAGGCGCTCAACGCGGCATGTCCACCGGTGTATTGAGCTCCGCAGACGTACTCGACGCGCTGCGCCGCCATCACACTGCGCGCCGCGACGCCGCTCAGGCCCGCCACGAACTGCTGCTCGCGCGCCTGCGCCTGCAGTCGCTCGCCGGTCTGGCCGTGGAAGAGATCGTCGCAGACATCGACAGCCTGCTGACCGTCGAACTCGCCAGCACAGGGCGGTGAATCACCACCCGGGGACAGCGCCCGGGAAGGTGCGCGGTGGCGGAGGCGGTGAGATTCGAACTCACGAGGGGCGCAAACCCCTGACGGTTTTCAAGACCGTTGCATTCAACCGCTCTGCCACGCCTCCGCGAGGATAAGGATTATATCACCGCGCCAAGGCACTGCTCAGCGCCGGGCGCCGGGCGCCGGGCTTTTGGCAGGCGCCGTGCACGGCGCGCGCTTTCCGCGCCGAGTTCGCAACCCACGTCCGGCGTAGCCACAGTCACTCGCGGCCCACACCATCACCACGAATCCGGGCCACGCTCGAACACGGCCACCGACTCCACGTGCGAAGTCTGCGGGAACATGTTGGCGATGCCCGCGGCGCGCAGCCGGTAACCCTTCTCGCGGACCAGCACCGCCGCATCGCGTGCCAGCGTGGCCGGATTGCACGACACATAGACGATGCGCGAAGGCCCGCTCAGGCGATCGATCGCCTTCGCCACTGCAATGGCACCTTCACGCGGCGGATCGATCAGCAGCTTGTCGAGCGGGCCGAGCGCAGCCAGGCTGTCCTCGGTAGTGTCGAACAGGTTGGCGGCGTGAAATTCACACGACTCGCCGAGCCCATTGCGATCGGCATTTGCGCGCGCGCGCGCAACGAGTTCCTCGCTGCCCTCGACACCGACCACGTGCGCACCAAGGCGGGCGATCGGCAGGCTGAAGTTGCCCAGCCCGCAGAACAGGTCGGCGACGCGCTCGCCGGGTGCCGGTGCGAGCAACTGCATCGCGCGCCGGATCAGCAGGCGGTTGATATGCACGTTCACCTGGGTGAAATCGGTCGGCCGGAAGTCCAGGCGCAGGTCGAACTCGGTAAGTGTGTAGGCCAGCCCGGGCGCCTCTGTCGGATGGAGTGCCCGCGCCGTCTCGGGGCCAGCGGGCTGGATCCAGACCTGGACGCCTTCGGCATCGGCGAAGGCGCCGAGGGACCTCTCGTCGGCACAGGAAAACGGCAACAGGTTGCGGAACACGAACACCGTGGCCGCGTCACCGACCGCGATCTCGACCTGGGGCACGCGGTCGGCGATCGACAGCCCGGCGAGAAGAGTGCGCAGCCGCGGCAGAAGATCTGAAATCACCGGCGGCAGCACCGGACAGCTACGCATGTCGACAATGTAGCTCGAGCGGCGCTCGTGGAATCCAACCCGCAGCCCGCCCTTGCTCGGCACCACGCGCACCCCGAGGCGCGCGCGGTAACGGTAACCCCAGGCCGGGCCGTGAATCGCGGGGAGGATCAGTTCGGCGCGCAATTTTCCGATGTGCCACAGCGCATCCTCGAGAACGCGCTGCTTGACCGCCGCCTGCGCATCCTCGTCCAGATGCTGCATCGAACAGCCACCGCAGATGCTGTAGTGCGGGCAGCGCGGCGCGACGCGCTGTGCACTCGGACGCAGGATACGCAGCGCCTCGGCCTGCGCGTAGGTCGGCCGCGCCCGCAGCACCGCGTATTCGACGCGTTCGCCCGGCAGCGCCCCTTCGATGAAAATCGCCTTGCCATCCACGCGGGCGACGCCGCGACCTTCGTGGTCCAGGGATTCGATCGTGGCGGTCGGCATGGTGGTGCGCAGTCGTTCAGGGAGCGCGATTCTACCGCGAGCTGCGGTCCTCGAGCCTCTTCCTCCGCGCCGCGCGGCAATGTCTTCTTACGTTGTTTCATATATTGCAACGCATCAATCAGTGCGGCCCGGATGAAGCCCCTGCTAGAATGAAGTCATGCCGCACCTATCCGGAACGCATCGGCAAAGGTCGACGCCTCCGGATCCAGAAGCGCGCAGACCCCCGAATCCCGTAAGGAAGAAAAGACATGAAACATTCCATCCTCGTCGCAGCCCTCGTCGCCCTTGCCGTGTCCGCCTGCGGCAAGAAGGAAGAGCCGGTCGCCGTGCAGCCGGCGCCCTCGGCCCAGGAGCAGATGAAGGAATCGGCCGCACAGGCTGTGGAAGCGGCCAAGGAGAGCGCCAAGGCGGCCGGTGATGCCGCAGCGGCGGGTGCTCAGGCCGTGAAGCAAGAGGCGGCCGTCGCTGCCGAGGCCACCAAGGACGCCGCTGCTGCAGCGGCCGACAAGGCCGAGGCCGCCGCCGATGCCGCAGCGACCAAGGCCGCTGCGGCAGTTGAAGCGGTCAAGGAAGTCGCCACCGAGGCGACGGCGGACTCCGCCGCTGCCGCTGCGCAAGCCAAGGCCTCCGCGGAAGCCGCGGTCGGTGCCGCGAAGGATGCTGCACCGAAGTAAGCCCAAGGCTTTCGTCCCAATAAAAAAGCCGGCTCGAAACCGGCTTTTTTATTGGGACGAAAGCCTTGGCGGGCGCGTGAAGCGCTTCGCCAAAGGCGCGCGGCTGACAGCGCAACAAACCGCCGCACTTGAGTCACGGCGCAGAAGCGCCGCAAACCGCGCGCACTGGAGCAACTCAACCGCAGCCCTCGTGCTGCTACGCCAGGCAACGCGTCAACGCAGTTGCTCCTGCAGCAGCCCGAGCATGCGGCGGGCGGTATCGGAAGTGTCCACGCCACCCTCGCGGGTGAGCACGCTGAGGCGCGATGCCTCGCCCTGCCCCTGCACACGCAGGCGGTATTCGCTGCCGCCAGAAGCCGGCTTGTCGTCGCTGCGCCAGAACGCCAGACGCGACATGAAGCCCTTGTCGGGGCTGCGGTTGTCGGCGTCGGGATCGACATAGCGCACGAAGTACAGGCCCTGGGCGCGATCGCGGTCCTCGACGGTGAAACCGATGCGGTCGAGCGCGAGCCCCACACGCCGCCAGGCGCGATCGAAGGATTCGTCCATCACCAGCATCACCTGGCCATCGGACGCCGCGGTGATGCGGGCGCGCTCGGGTGCCTGCTGCGGCGTCGCGATCGCCGCTTCGGCGCGCGCCTCGTCCGCGCCCAGGCGCACCATCAGGCGGCGCAGCATCTCGGCCTCGAGTTCGGGGTCGGCCGGGCGCGGCTGCCAGATGGTGGAGTCCTTGGCCTCGGTCGGGTAGATCTCCATCATGCCGCGGTGCGAGATGTAGACCTCCACCGTGCCCGCATCCTTACCCTGTTCAAGACGGGTACGGAACTTGTCGCGCTCAGGTGTGGAGAACAGGCCATCGAGCACCTTGCCGATGCTCGAGCGGATGAAGTCCTGCGGGATCTTGGCGCGATCCTCAGCCCAGTCGGTCTCCATGACGCCGATTTCAGGGCTGTCGACGTTGAGGATGAAGCCGAGTTCGAGCCAGAAATCCTTGACCTGCGGCCACAGCGTCTCCGGGGTGCCGCTCACCACCAGCCAGCGCTGACTACCGGCACGCTCGATGCGCATGGTGTCGGATTTGGCGAGCACCTCGGGCGCCCCAGTGGCCTGCGCCGGCTGGCCAGCGCGGTCGGCGGTGTAGGCCGAGTAGGTCGCGACCCCGCGCGGGGCAACGTCGGGAACCGCGAAGCGATCGTCGCGCTGCGGCGCGGTTAGGTCGGGCGGGATCTCGAGCGGACGCTCGATCTGGCGCGCACTCTTGTAGTCGATACGCTTGGATTCGAGCAGCGATCCCGAACAACCACCGAGCGCGAGCGAGAGCGCGATCAGGGACAGGGAGGTGCGCTTGGAACGGGTCATGGAAGTCCTGGGCAGAAAGATTCGGTTCAGACCTGGATGCCGGCCTTGCGCATCGCCGCGAGCACCCGCTCGTGGTGAGCAGCCGACAAGGGCGTGAGCGGCAGGCGGAGACCATCGCCGATCAACCCCATGCGGGCGACCGCCCACTTCACCGGGATCGGGTTGGCCTCGCAGAACAGGTCGCGATGCAGACCGGTCAGCGCCGCGTTGGTTTCACGCAGCGTGCGCATGTCGCCGGCGACCGCGGCGGCGCACAACGCGTGCATTGCACGCGGTGCGACGTTGGCGGTCACCGAGATCACGCCGTGGCCGCCCAGCATGAGGAAGGCCGCCGAGCTCATGTCGTCACCGCTGTAGAGGGCGAAGTCGGCCGGCGCGCGTTCGATCAGGTCGCAGGCACGGTCGATGTTGCCGGTGGCATCCTTGAGGCCAACGATGTTGGGGATCTCGGCGAGGCGCAGAGCGGTGTCATTCGACAAATCGGCAACGGTGCGACCCGGCACGTTGTACAGGATCAGCGGCAGCTCGACCGATTCGGCGATGGTACGGAAATGCCGGTAGAGGCCTTCCTGCGTGGGCCTGTTGTAGTACGGGACCACCGACAGGTGGGCGCTCACGCCGGCCTGCCTGGCAAAGCGGGCAAGTTCGACGGCCTCCGCGGTCGAGTTGGCGCCGGTGCCGGCGATCACCGGAACACGACCCGCACAGTGCTCGACGGCGACGCGGATCAGTTCGCAGTGCTCGTCCACATCGACCGTGGGCGACTCGCCGGTCGTGCCGACGACGACAATGCCGTCAGTGCTTTCGGCGATGTGCCAGTCGATGAGACTGCGCAGGCGGGGGAAATCCAGGCTGCCGTCGTCATGCATGGGCGTGACGATGGCGACAAGCGATCCTGTAATCATGGCGTCCGACATTGAATTAAAGCCTCGATTCTAACCGATCGCCGCGCACGGTCGAGCACCCCTTGAAACGACGCTTTACAGCCCGCTTCAAGCGCGCCACTTTCCGCACGCGCAGCGCACGCCTGTCGCCCCGCAGGCATGGCACCGGGCAGTTCTCGCGAAGCAGAAGCGCGCGGCTCACACCACCCCTGCAGTGTCCGATGCGCCTGAGGCCCTCGCCGGCAGGGCGCGTCGCCACTAACGTCAGAGGTCGGCCAGGGTCTTGATGTGTGCCACCACGGAGCGTGCGAGCGAGGACAGCGAGTAGCCGCCCTCGAGGATCGACACGATGCGTTTGTGGCCACAGCTGTCGGCGACGTCCTTGATCTGCCTGGTCGCCCACATGTAGTCGGCCTCGAGCAGCCCGAGCGAGCCCATGTCGTCCTCGTAGTGGGCATCGAAGCCAGCCGAGATAAAGATCATCTGCGGATTGTGACTGCGCAGCGCCGGCACGACGATGTCGCCGAACACCTGGCGAAAGGCGTCCCCGCGCGTACCGGCCGGCAGCGGCACGTTGCACATGTGCGCCGGCGGATTTTCCGTCCCGCAGTAGGGATAGAAGGGATGCTGAAAAACCCCCGCCATCATCACCCGCGGATCGTTGCGGAAGATGTCCTCGGTGCCGTTGCCGTGATGGACATCGAAGTCGACCACCGCCACGCGCTCCAGGCCGTGTGCCTCGAGCGCGTGGCGGGCGGCGATGGCGACGTTGTTCATGAAGCAGAACCCCATCGCCTTGGTGCGCTCGGCATGGTGTCCGGGCGGACGCACCGCGCAGAAGGCGTTCTCGATCTCGCCCTTCATGACAAGGTCGGTCGCATACACGCCGGCACCGGCCGAGCGAAAGGCCGCCTTCATCGTCCCCGGGCTCATCGCGGTGTCGGGGTCGAGGTGGCGGATGCCGTGCTCGGGAACGTTGCCGAGCAGGCCGTCGAGGTAATCGGCCGGATGCACGCGCAGGATCTGTTCGCGCTCGGCCAGCGGTGCATCGTAGAAGGACACGTACATGTCCAGTCCCGATGCGATCAGGCGATCGTTGATCGCCGACAGCCGCTCCGGACATTCGGGATGCATCGATCCCATGTCGTGCAGCCAGCAATCACGGTGGGTAATGAATGCCGTGGTGGTCATACTCCTCCCTCTCGTCTTGCAGACGACGGACGCGGGGGCGTATGCCCCGCCCCCCCTCTCGGCCGCCTTTCATCCGTTTGTCGTGATCTTCGGGCCGCTCGCCTTTGTCGTCTATTATCACCGCTTCCCGGCCAATTTCACAGTACGCCCGCGATGTCCCGAGACCATGCAAATCGTCTGCTCGAAGCCGCTTCCCGGATCATCCTCGGCAAGGAACGCGAGTTGCGCCTGGCGCTGGCCTGCCTGATCGCACGCGGCCACCTGCTGATCGAGGACGTGCCCGGGGTGGGCAAGACCACGCTCGCCCACGTGCTCGCGCGCCTGATGGGCCTGCAGTTCCAGCGCATCCAGTTCACCAGCGACCTGCTGCCGGCCGACATCCTCGGCGTGTCGATCTTCGACCGCGAGACCAGCGCGTTCCGCTTCCATCCCGGCCCGGCCTTCGCGCAGTTGATCCTCGCCGACGAGATCAATCGCGCTACGCCGAAGACCCAGAGCGCATTGCTCGAGGCCATGGAGGAGCGCCAGGTCACCGCCGACGGCCAGACCCATGCGTTGCCCGAGCCCTTCTTCGTGATCGCCACCCAGAATCCGTCCCACCAGATCGGCACCTTCCCGCTCCCCGAGAGCCAGCTCGACCGCTTCCTGCTGCGCATCCGCCTCGGCTACCCCGATCCGCAGGCCGAGCGCGCGCTGCTGATGGGAGAGGACCGTCGCGAACTCCTCGAGCGCCAGCACGCGGTCAGCACCCCGGCCGACCTGCTCGACCTGCAGCGCGCGGCGCAGCGCCTGCACGTAACCGGCGCGCTGGTCGACTACGTGCAGGCGCTCCTGGCCGCCACGCGCAACAGCCCGGAACTCGCCGGCGGGCTGAGCCCGCGCGCCGGACTCGGCCTGCTCGCTGCGGCGCGGGCCTGGGCACTGCTCGACGGCCGCGACTACGTGTTGCCCGAAGACGTGCAGGCGCTGTTCCCGAACGTCGCCGCACACCGCCTGCACCTGGCTGCCGATGGCCGACCGGCGCCGCCGCAGACGCTGACGCGCCTGATGCAGGCGGTCGCGCTCGGCTGATGGCGCACGTCGCAACGCGCTTCCGTGCCGCGCTGCGCGGCGCGGTGGATCGCTGGCTGTTCCGCATCGGCGCCCCCGAGGCCGCGCCGATCCAGCTCGGCCGGCGCCGCATCTACGTGCTGCCGACCCGCGCCGGACTGGCTTTCGCCATCGCCCTGCTGGTGATGCTGCTGGCCTCGATCAACTACAACCTCAGCCTCGGTTACGCGCTGGTGTTCACGCTCGCCGGCAGCGCCGCCGCGAGCATGCTGCACGCCTTTCGCAACCTGTACGGTCTCACCCTGCGCCCCGGTCGCTGCGAACCGGTGTTCGCCGGCGACCACGCCGTGTTCGGGCTGTTGATCGACAACCCGCGCACGCGCCGTCGCCCCGCCCTGCGTCTCGGCGCACACGGGCAATGGACCGAATTCGCGCTCGGCGCGGCGCAGGAGACCGCGGTCGGGCTCGCCTGCCCGGCGTTGCAGCGCGGCCGCCTCGCGCTCGGTCGCACGGTGCTGGAGACACGCTGGCCGCTCGGCCTGATCCGCGCCTGGAGCGTGCTCGTGCCGGATGCGCGCTGCCTGGTGCTGCCGACCCCCGAGGCCGATCCGCCCCCGCTTCCGGGGCGCGGCTCGGGCGCGCCCGCCGCGGGCCAGCAGCGGCGCGAGGGCGACGACGACTTCGCCGGCCTGCGCGCGCACCGCGACGGCGATTCGCCGCGCCACGTCGCCTGGAAGGTGCTCGCGCGCGGCGGACCGATGCTGATCAAGGAGTACGCCGGCAGCGGCGGGCGCGATCTGCTGCTCGACTGGGACGCCCTGCCCGCGGGGCTCGGCACCGAGCGCCGGTTGTCACGCCTGACCGCCTGGGTCCTCGCCGCCGAACGTGCTGGTTGCCGCTACGCGCTCGCCCTCCCCGGCCTGCACATCCCGGTGGGCGCGGGGGCCGCGCACCGCGAGCGCTGCCTGCGCAAGCTGGCGCTCTTCGGCCTACCCGCGGAGGATACGGAACCCAGCACATGATTGCCCGCCGCCTGCTCGCCCCGCCGCGCCCCGCGGACAAACGCCCGGCTGCGCCCACGCCCGCCCTGCAACGTGAGCAGGGCGCCTGGCTGCTGGCTTCGGCCACGGCCGCAGTCGCCCCCCAGGCCGGCTGGCTTCCGTCCTGGATCACCGCACTCGGCCTCGGCCTGCTGGCGTGGCGCGGCGCGCTGCTGTGGCAAGGCAAGCGTCCGCCGCCGGCGCTGCTGCTGCTTGCGCTTGCGCTCGCCGCGGGGGCGGCTGTGCGCGCCGAATTCGGCCATTTCTTCGGCAAGGATCCGGGCGTTGCGGTGCTGCTGCTGCTGCTCGGACTCAAGCTGCTCGAGACGCGAGCGGCGCGCGACATCCGAGCAGGGGTGCTGCTGTGCCTGTTCCTGCAGCTTGCCCTCTTTCTCGAGGATCAGTCACTGCCGACGGCCGCGCTTGCCCTCGGTGGCACCCTGCTCGCACTCGCCGCGCTCGTGGCACTCGCCGACCCGAGCGGAGGTGGCCGCGAGCACCTGCGCAGCGCGGCCACGCTGCTCGCCCAGGGCATCCCGTTCATGCTCGTGCTGTTCGTGCTCTTCCCGCGTCTCCAGGGACCGCTATGGGGCTTGCCGGCGGATGCCTTCTCGGCACGCAGCGGACTCTCCGACACAATGAGCCCCGGCTCGATCAGTGAACTCGGCCTGTCGGGCGAGATCGCCCTGCGCGCCGCCTTCGAGGGCCCGCCACCGCCGCCGGCCCGGCGCTACTGGCGCGGACCGGTGCTGACCCGCTTCGACGGCCGCGAGTGGCGCGCGGCGCCCGCGACCGAAGCCGACACGCCCTACTACACGCCTGCCGGCCCGCGCCTCGACTACCTCCTCACCCTCGAACCCCACAACCGTCGCTGGCTGCTCGCGCTCGAACATCCGGGGCCGGCACAGCCCGCGGTGCGCTACAGCAGCGACCTGCGCGCACTCGCCGTGCGTCCGCTGCAGGCGCGCAGCCGCTTCGCGATCTCCGCCTACCCTGCAACGCCGGTCGGCATCGACGAGGCCGCCACGGTACTCGCCGCAGCGACACACCTGCCGGCACGCAGTAACCCGCGCAGCGTGCGACTGGCTGCCGAACTGGCAGCGGGCGCTCGCGACCACGGCGAGATCCTCGCACGCGTGATCGCCCATCTGCGCGCTCTGCGCCTGATCTACACCCTGCGCCCGCCGCGACTGGGCGCCGACCCAGCGGACGAATTCCTGTTCGACACGCGGCGCGGCTTCTGCGAGCACTTCGCGTCGGCCTTCGCCGTGCTGATGCGCGCCGCCGGCGTACCGACCCGCATCGTGACCGGCTACCAGGGCGGTGAAATCAACCCGATCGACGGCTATCTGGTGATCCGCCAATCCGACGCCCATGCCTGGGCCGAAGTGTGGCTGCAGGGGCGCGGCTGGGTACGGGTCGACCCGACCGCCCTTGCCGCGCCGCAACGCATCGAGGACGGCCTCGCCTCCGCGCTCGCCGACAGCACCGAACTGCCGTTGATGCTGCGTCCCGACATGGCCTGGCTGCGTGGCCTGCGCCATCGCTGGGAGGCGGTGTCCAACGCCTGGAACCAGCACGTGCTTGGCTACAATCCCGAACGCCAGCGGGAACTGCTCAAGCGCCTCGGACTCGGATCAGGTGGGCTAGCGGCGAGCGTGGCCGCGCTCGCCGCAACCGCGCTCGTCCTGTTCGGCGGGCTCTACGCCTGGAGCGTGCGCCGGCAGCGCCCGCGCGACCCGCTGCAGCGCATGTGGAGCGCATTCTGCACGCGCATGGCAAACGCAGGCGTAGCCCGTGCGCCGTGGCAGGGTCCGCTCGACTATGCCGAACTTCTCGAAAAGCGCTTTCCCGCGCAGGCGCAGGCACTGCGTGAAATCTGCCAGACTTACGCCTGCCTGCGCTACGGCCCCCACGCCCCGGACGATGACGTCCGGGCCCTGAAGAAAAGAATCGCCCGCTTACGACTCGAATGAACACCCAACCCCCACCCTCTGCCCGCCGCCAGCCCCCTCCACCTTGTTGCCACCGCTCGCGCCTGCGGCCGCCGCTACGCGCCCTGCTGCTTGCCACGATTGCCAGCCTCACTGCGCCCACGGCCGCCTTCGCCTCGTACGCCGAGCGCGCCGAGGCCCAGACCTTCGCCGCCGACCTGGCGCAACGCCACGCCTTCGATGCGCAGGAAGTGGTGCGCACGCTCGCGCTTGCCCGCCACGATGCAGACGTGATCCGTCTCATCACCCCACCGTCACGCAAGGGGCTACGTTCGTGGCGCGCGTACCGCGCGCGCTTTCTCGACCACACCCGGATCGACGGTGGCATGCGCTTCTGGGACGAGCACGCCGAAATCCTCGAGCGCGCGGCACGCGAGACCGGCGTGCCAGCCGAGATCATCGTCGCGATCATCGGCGTGGAGACGATCTATGGGCGCAACACCGGCAGCTTCGAGACGCTGTCCGCGCTTGCCACGCTGGCCTTCGACTACCCGCCACGCGCCGAACTGTTCCGCCGCGAACTCGAAGCACTGTTCCTGCTCGCGCGCGAGCAGGGGCGGGAGCCGGCGAGCTACTACGGATCGTTCGCAGGCGCACTCGGCTACCCTCAATTCCTGCCGAGCAGCGTGCGTACCTACGCCGTCGATTTCGATGGCAATGGCAGCATCGACTTCGATGCCGACGCGGTGGACGCGATCGGCAGCGTGGCCAACTACCTGCGCGTGCATGGGTGGCAGCCTGGCGCACCGGTGGCCGAACGCGCTCGCATGGGCCCGGCCACCGATGCGGCAGCGCTGGTCGGCGCCGGCATCGAGCCCACCCTGGCGCCCGCGCTGCTGGCGGACAACGGCGTCAGGGCTGAGAACGGCCGCGTCGCCGCACAGACCGCCACCCTGGTCGATCTCGAAACACCCGGCGCCGAAACCGAATACTGGCTGGGCTATCAGAATTTCTACGTCATCACGCGCTACAATCGAAGCAGTTTCTACGCCATGTCGGTCTTCGAGCTCGCTGAGGCACTGCGCCTGCGCAGGCTCGTCGACGCAATGCGAGCCCAACGCCGCTGAAGGATCTCGCCATGTCCGCGCCCACCTCCGCCGATCCATCCAACCTGCGCCCGGCGCCGCTCGTGCTCGCAGACATCAGCGCCGCGCTGCGTTTCGGTGTGGGTCAGTTCCGCGCCATCCCGCTATTGAGCATGGCGTTCGCGACCCTCTTCGTCATCATCGGCACAGCGCTGTTCGCGCTGCTCGAGTTCAGCCAGATTGCGCCGATGAGCCTGTCGCTCGCAGGCGGCTTCATGCTCGTCGGACCGGTGCTGCTCGCCGGCTTCTTCGCAGTGTCGGACAAGCTGCGCCGCGGTCGCCATCCGGTGTTCGGCGACATCTGGGCCGGCTTTCGCAACATGCCGCGGGGCGGCTGGGTGATCTCCTTCGTGTGCGGCCTGCTGTTCCTGATCTGGATCACCGACGCCGGCATCCTGTATGGCTTCATGGTCGGCCGCGAACCGATCGGCTTCCTGCGCCTGCTCCACATCGAGGACATGGTGCTCAGCTACGCGGGCTACAGCGCGATCATGGGCGGCGTGCTCGCCTTTATCCTGTTCGCGGTGTCAGCGTTCTCGATCCCGCTCATCTACGATCGGCGCGCGACGCTGGTCTCGGGCGTAGTGGCGAGCGTGCGCACGGTGTTCGGACGCTTCAGCGTGATGATGTCCTGGGCGCTGCTGCTCGCGGTGGTGATCATGACCAGCGTGATGGCGCTGCCGCTGCTGCTGGCGAGTCTGCCAGTGATGGCCTACGCCAGCCGCGAACTTTATTTTCGCGCGTTCCCGGCCGAGATCACCGCCCCGTCCCGCGCCTAGAGCAGCGCATCGCGGGAGATGCCACGACGCTTCAGGATGCGCCGCAGTTGTCCGAGCGCCTCGAGCTGGATCTGGCGGACACGCTCGCGCGTCAGTTCCAGACGATCGGCAAGCTCTTCCAGGGTCAGGAGTTCGCACTCGTCGATGCCGTAACGATGACGGATCACCATGCGCTGCTTGTCGCTCAGCATGGCCAGCCACTCGCGCACGAGCTGCTCGATCTCGGAGCACTGGATGCGCACTTCGGCGGTGGGTTGCTGCTCGTCGGCGAGCGACTCTCCGATCGAAAGCGTGGGGTCGATATCGAGCGGTGCATCGAGCGAGGCCGTGTGCTCGGCCAGCGCGAGGATCCCGCGCACCTCATCGATGGTCCTGCCCAGCCGGCTGGCGATATCCTCAAGCGAAGACTCGCCGTTGTTGTCGGCTTCGATGTGGCGCTGCGCGCGCAGCACCTGGTTGAGTTCCTTGACCACATGCACCGGTAGCCGGATCGTGCGCGACTGATTCATGATCGCACGCTCGATATTCTGCCGGATCCACCAGGTGGCGTAGGTCGAGAAGCGGAAACCGCGCTCCGGGTCGAACTTCTCGAGCGCATGCATGAGCCCAAGGTTGCCCTCCTCGACCAGGTCGAGCAGCGGGATACCTCGGTTCAGGTAGTGCTTGGCGATGTTGACGACCAAGCGCAGGTTGCGCTCGATCATGGTCTGGCGGGCGTCGAAATCGCCTGACCGAACGCGGCGGGCGATGGTGAGCTCTTCAGCCGCGGTGAGCAGCGGATTGGCGCCGATCTCGTTGAGGTAGAGCTGGGTGACGTCGCTGAAGAACTCGTTCTCGACCACCGGGGGTGCCTGGAACGAGAACACCTCCACCTCGGGGGGGAGATCCGGTTCGTGCTGACTTTCCAAGTCATCAAGATTTGCCGGCTCTTCCATGCCCCCTCCCATTATCGTGCGGGCAGATACCCGGTCGGGTCGACCGCCTTACCCTGCTTGCGGATCTCGAAATGCAGCTTTGGCCGCTCGGCCTCCGAACTGCCGAGCTCGGCGATCTTCTGACCCTGCGCGACTTGATCGTCTTCCTTGACCAGCAGCTTGTCGTTATGAGCATACACGGAGTTGAACTCCTGGTTATGCTTGATCACGATCAACTTGCCATAGCCCCGCAGGCCGCTTCCTGCATAAACGACCTTGCCCGCCGCTGCGGCGAAAACCGGGTCGCCCACCTTGCCGCCGATATCGAGGCCCTTGTTCGAGGCCTCGTTGAAGCCGGCGACGACCGTGCCCGGCGACGGCCAGGCCCACTGACCGGCGATGGCAGCCTGGGGCTGCTCGCTCGCTGCCGGGGCGGGGGGCTCGATGGATGCCGGCGGCTCCACGACCGGCGCTCGCCCGCCGACCGGCTCGCGCACGATCGGCACGCTAGCGGCAGCCGATCCCGCCGCGGGAACAGGCGTCACCACCGCTCCCCCGCTCCCCGGCACGACACTGCCCGCAGTCGCAGCAGCGGTTGCGGAAACGCGCAGGGTCTGCCCGACATGGATCTGGTCCGGGTCGGTGATCCTGTTCCAGGCGACGAGATCAGGAAGCGTGACGCCATACTGACGCGCGATGCCGAGCAGTGTTTCGCCCGGACGTACGGTGTGGAAGCCCGAAACCGATGCCGCCACACTCGGAGCCGCGGCGACTCCGCTGCCGTCACGCACCGGGGCGGTGCCCTGTGAGGCGCATCCGGCAGCGAGCAGTGCCGCGATGAGCGCGATGAAATGATGAGTACGTTTGTGCATCCGAAAAGACCTAGTTCAGTCAGTACCGCCAATCAGGGGAACGAAGCGCACCGCTTCGCACCAGGTTTCGCGGAACGTTCCACCCTGGCGCTCGACAAGCAGCAGGCGCTGTTCAGCTCCGCCCACAGGAATGATCAGCCGCCCGCCGGGGGCAAGCTGTTCCTTGAGCGCCGGAGGCAGTCCAACCGCCGCAGCAGCCACGATGATGGTGTCGAAGGGGGCAGCCTCGGGAAGACCGAGGCTGCCATCGGCAAGTTTCAGCCGCACGTTGGGCAGCCGCAAAGGCCGCAGGTTCGCGCGCGCGCGGTCGAGCAGCGCACGGATGCGCTCAATCGCAAAGACCTCGGTCGCCAGCAGCGACAGCACCGCGGCCTGATATCCGCAGCCGGCACCGACCTCGAGCGTACGGCCGAGTTCGCGCCCGCTGCGCAGCAGCTCGATCATGCGCGCGACCACGAAGGGCTGAGAGATCGTCTGCTGGAAACCGATCGGCAGCGGCGTGTCGTCGTAGGCACTGAATGCCAGCCCCTCGTCGACGAAGGCATGGCGCGGCACTGCCTGCATCGCGGCGAGAACGCGCTCGTCGCGGATGCCCTGGGTACGCAGGCGCTCGACCATTCGCGCACGAGCGCGCGCCGCCTGTCCGGGGTCCGAGTTGCGCACGCTCACCGCTGCAACCAGTCGAATACCGGCGCGATCAGACCGGTGTGGGTCAGATCGATCTGCAGCGGCGTCACCGACACAAAACCATTGGCCACCGCATGAAAATCGGTGCCCTCGCCGGCATCGGCCGCCCCCCCGGCCGCCCCCACCCAATACACGGTCTCGCCACGCGGCGTCTGACTGCGTACCACCGGCTCGGCCTTGTGGCGCTTGCCCAGACGTGTGACGCGAACGCCTTTCAGGCGCTCGTAGGCCACGTCGGGCACATTGACGTTGAGCAGCATCGGTTGCGGAAAGGGGTTGTGCATGAAACGCTCGGCGAGATCACGTGCGATGCGCGCGGCAGCAGTGAAATCCGTGGCCGATTTGCTGACCAGCGACACCGCGATCGACGGCACCCCGAGGAGGAAGCCCTCGGTGGCCGCGGCGACTGTACCCGAATAAACGGTGTCGTCACCCATGTTGGCGCCATGATTGACGCCGGAGACGACCATGTCGGGCAGGTGATCGAGCATGCCAGTGACCGCCAGATGAACACAGTCGGTCGGCGTGCCATTGACATGATGAAAACCGTTGGCGGTGCGCTTGAGCGAAAGGGGCCGGTCAAGCGTCAGCGAGTTGCTCGCGCCGCTGCGGTCGCGCTCGGGCGCCACCACAGTGACCTCGCCAAGCGAGCCGAGTGCATCGGCGAGCGCCGCAATCCCTGGCGCGAAGTAACCGTCGTCGTTGCTGACCAGGATACGCATCTGAATTCCGTGCGAGTTGCTGCGAAGAGTCCCGCCTACCGGCCGGAAACGGATATTAGCACGGCGTGCTGACACACCACCGGCGAACGGAGCAAACAAAAAAACCGGCCTGGGCCGGTTTGTTTGATTTGGTCGGGGCGGCGGGATTCGAACTCGCGACCCCTTGCACCCCATGCAAGTGCGCTACCAGGCTGCGCTACGCCCCGACACAAGCCGCCATTATAGCAGCGGTTCTGAAAATTACCAGGCTTTTACCCCCATCCGTTCAGAACCATCCGTCGCCGACCCGGAACTGCGCAAGTCACGACGCTTGCGGGTCGCTGGCTGCCTCGTGCGTCAGGCACGCAGCACCTGCAACGTCGCCGCGATCTCAGCGCGCAGCTCGCGCAGCGTGGTCTTGCACTGCTCGAGTTCGACGCCGTTCTCCTGGTCCAGGATCGCCGATTCGCCGAGCCGGTTGCGCGCGCCGGAAATCGTGAACCCTTCCTGGTAAAGCAGTTGCCGGATACGGCGTATCAGCATGACTTCGTGATGCTGGTAGTAGCGCCGGTTGCCGCCGCGCTTGACCGGCTTCAACTGGGTGAACTCCTGCTCCCAGTAGCGCAGCACATGCGGCTTGACGCCGCACAAATCGCTGACTTCGCCAATCGTGAAATAGCGTTTCGCAGGAATCGGCGGCAGTTCGCTTCCGCCGACGTCAGGGCTGCTTGCTGGCATCACTGAGTTGCTCCACCGCGGCCTTCAGTTTCTGGCTGGCGTGGAAAGTGACCACGCGTCGCGCGGTGATCGGAATTTCCTCGCCAGTTTTGGGGTTGCGCCCGGGGCGCTGTGGTTTGTCACGCAACTGGAAGTTTCCGAAACCGGATAGCTTGACGCTGTCGCCGCGTTCGAGCGCCGTCCGGATCTCCTCGAAGAAGCCTTCAACCATGTCCTTGGCTTCACGCTTGTTGAGCCCGACCTGCTCGAACAGCAGGTCGGCGAGCTCAGCCTTGGTCAGCGTCATGTCAGCCTCCCGCGCCACGCAGGTGCGCCCCGAGCACCGCTTCTGCGTGCGCCACAAGCACTGCAACCGCGGCATCGACTTCGGCGTCTTCGAGCGTGCGTCGAGTATCTTGCATCGATACCCTGAAGGCAAGGCTCTTCTTGTCGGCATCGATACCCTTGCCCTGATAGACGTCGAAGAGTGCGATCTCGCGCACCAGTTCGGGCGCGGCCTCACGCAGCACGTCGATCACGCGCTCGACCGGCACGTCGACGCCGAGCACCAGCGCGAGGTCGCGGCGCACCGCGGGCATGCGCGAGATCTCGGCGTACGCCGGCACCCGGGCCGCAAGCGCGGCGTCAAGCGCCACCTCGAACACCACTGGAGCGCAGCCGAGGTCGTAGCGCTGCAGCCACACCGGATGCAGTTCGCCGAGCACGCCGATCATGTGCCCGTCCAGACGCACCGCGGCGCCGCGGCCGGGGTGCAGGGCCGGGTGTGACAGCGGCGTGAAGTGCAGCATGCGCGGCGCGAACAACGCCTCAAGATCACCCTTCACATCGTAGAAGTCGACATTGCGCGCACGCTCGCCCCACTGCTCCGGCACCACCGTGCCGGCGGCGAGCGCGGCAATGTTCATGACCTGGTGAAAGCCGCGCACGGGCTCGCCGTCGGCCTTGCGCTCGAACACGCGGGCGACCTCGAACACACGCACGCGGTCGAGCTGACGCTTGCGGTTGGCCGAAAGCGTGCCGATCAGCCCGGGGATCAGGCTCGAGCGCATGACACTGAGGTGACTGGCGATCGGATTGGCGAGCCGGATCGGATGCTCGTTGGCGCAGAAGTCGCGCTCCCAGGCCTCCTCGACGAAAGCGAAGTTCACCACTTCCTGGTAGCCGCGTGCGGCGAGCAGGTGACGCAGCGCCCACACCGGGCGCCCGCTCTCGGTGCTCGGCAGCATCATCAGGCTACCCTGCGGCGCGACCGCGGGAATGTTGTCGTAGCCGTGCAGACGGGCGATCTCCTCGATCAGATCCTCCTCGATCGCGATGTCGAAGCGCCACGACGGCGGCGTGACGACAAAGTCCTCGCCCGCCCGCGCAACCTGCAGGTGCACACGCTCGAGCAGCCCGAGCATCGCGTCGTCGGCGAGCGTGATGCCGAGCACGCGGCGCGCGCGCGCCGGTCGCAAGCGTACTGGCGGACGCGCCGGCAGCGCCTCGGCGGCGACTGCCTCGAGCACAGGGCCGGCCTCGCCACCACAGATGTCGAGCACCAGACGGGTGACACGCTCGAGCGCGCTGCGCGCGAGTTCGGGATCGACGCCGCGCTCGTAGCGGTGCGAGGCATCCGAGCCGAAGCCGTAGCTGCGCGCACGGCCCGCGATGGCATCGGGTGCGAAGAACGCGCTCTCGACGAAGACCTCGGAGGTCTCCAGCGTGATGCCGCTCTCCTCGCCGCCCATGATGCCGGCGAGTGCGAGGGCACGTGCCTCGTCGGCGATCAGGAGGGTATCCGCGGCCGGGGTCACGGTCTGCTCGTTGAGCAGCAGCACCTGTTCACCCGCGCGCGGCATGCGCACGTGGATCGCGCCCTGCAGCCTGGTGTTGTCGAAAGCGTGCAGCGGCTGGCCGAGTTCGAGCATCACATAGTTGGTGATGTCGACCAGCGCGCTGATCGAGCGGATGCCGCTGCGTACGAGCCGGCGCACCATCCAGTCAGGGGTGGCCGCGCGCGCGTCCACGCCGCTCAGCACACGACCGCAGTAGCGCGGGCAGGCCTGCGGCGCGTCGAGCACGATGTCGCGGCGCAGGCTGGTCGCAGGCGTGACCGGCTCGATGGCGACCGGGGTGAATGCACAGCCGGTGATCGCTGCCACCTCGCGCGCCACGCCGGTCAGGCTGAGACAGTCGGCGCGGTTGGGGGTGAGCTTGATCGTGAACAGCGTATCGTCGAGACTGAGGTAGCTGCGGATGTCGGTGCCCACCGGCGCATCATCGGGCAGCGCATAAAGGCCGGCGTGATCGTCGGAGAGGCCGAGTTCGCGCGCCGAGCACAGCATGCCGAAGGACTCGACGCCGCGCAGCTTGGCTTTCTTGATGACGAACTCACCGGGCAGCACCGCACCGACGACCGCGCATGGCACCTTCATGCCAGCAGCAGCGTTGGGCGCGCCACAGACGATCTGCAGCAGCTCGCCGGTGCCGGCGTCGACCTTGCAGAGCTTGAGCTTGTCGGCGTCGGGGTGCCTTCCAGCCTCGATGATCTTCGCCACGACCACGCCGCGAAAGGCGGGGGCGGCAGGATCGGCCTCCTCGACCTCAAGCCCGGCCATGGTCAGCAGATGGCCGAGTCCGGCGCTGTCCAGTTGCGGATCGACGAAGGTCCGCAGCCACTGTTCTGAGAATTGCATGATTCGATTACCCGGATTGCGTGGTGGGGCAGAGTCTGTACGGCGGGCTTCAGCGGAACTGCCCGAGGAAGCGCAGGTCGCCGTCGAAGAACAGGCGCAGATCGTTTACGCCGTAGCGCAGCATCGTCAGGCGGTCCGGCCCCATGCCGAAGGCGAACCCGGTGTAGCGCTCGGGGTCGATGCCGCCGAAGCGCAGCACGTTCGGGTGCACCACGCCGCAACCGGCGATCTCCAACCAGCGCCCTTCGAGCGCCCCGCTCATGAAGGCGACGTCGATCTCGGCCGATGGCTCGGTGAAGGGGAAGAAGGACGGACGGAAGCGGACCTGCAGGTCCTCGGTTTCGAAGAAGCGGCGCAGGAAGTCGGCGATCACGCCCTTGAGGTCGGCGAAGCTGACCGTCTCGCCCACCCACAGTCCCTCGACCTGGTGGAACATCGGCGAGTGGGTGGCATCGGAGTCGACGCGAAAGACGCGGCCCGGCGCGATGATGCGCAGGTCGGGCATGGCCTCGGCGTCGCGGTGACGCTCGACGTGGGCGAGCATTGCACGGATCTGCACCGGGCTGGTGTGAGTGCGCAGCAGCACGTCGTCGTGGCCTTCAAGGTAGAAGGTGTCGTGCATCGAACGCGCGGGGTGGTTCTCGGGCGTGTTGAGCGCGGTGAAGTTGTGCCAGTCGGTCTCGATCTCGGGGCCGTCGGCGACCACGAAGCCGATCGAGCCGAACAGGCGTTCGACGCGCTCAAGCGTGCGGCTCACCGGGTGCAGGCCACCCTGGGTGTTGCCGCGCCCGGGGAGTGTGACGTCAAGCGCCTCGGCGGCGAGTTGGGCGAGCAGCGCGGCCTCGCGCAGGGCGTTGCGGCGGGCCTCGAGCGCAGCCTCGATGGCGCCCTTGGCGGCGTTGATCGCGGCCCCGGCCTCGCGCCTGGCATCGGGCTCGAGCCTGCCGAGCGCCTTCAGCCGCTCTGTGAGTGCGCCGGCCTTGCCGAGGTAGCGCGCCTTGGCCTGTTCGAGCTGCGCGCCGTCGGCCGCGGCGGCGAACTCGGCAGCGGCCTGTTGTACCAGTAGATCGAGCTGTTCCATGTCCATGCCCTGGCGGAATGCGGTAGTGCGGGATGGTGAGCCTGCAGGCGGCCACGCATCGGGATTTCAATGAATCTGTTACGACTCTGAACGCAGCCGATCCGGCCCCGGCGATTCAGAAAAAAAAAGGAGGCCAGGCCTCCTTTTTTCGGGCTGCGTCGAATTACGCAGCGAGCTTGGCCCGGGCCTGTTCGGCAATCGCGGCAAACGCCGGCTTGTCGAACACGGCCAGGTCGGCCAGCACCTTCCGGTCGATCTCGATCGCAGCCTTCTTGAGGCCGTTCATGAACACGCTGTAGGTCAGACCCAGCTCACGCGCGGCGGCGTTGATACGCGCGATCCAAAGGGTGCGGAACTGGCGCTTGCGCTGACGACGGTCGCGGTAGGCGTACTGGCCCGCCTTCATCACCGCCTGCTTGGCGATGCGATAGACGTTCTTGCGACGGCCGCGATAACCCTTGGCCTGGGAGAGGACTTTCTTGTGACGGGCGCGGGCGGTTACGCCACGTTTGACTCTGGGCATTGCGGTCTCCTATCAGGCGTACGGAAGCATGGCGCGGATCAGCTTTTCGTCTGCCGCATGCACTTCGGTCATGCCGCGCAGGTGACGCTTCACCTTCGTCGTCTTCTTGGTCAGGATATGGCGCTTGAACGCCTGGGACCGCTTGATCCCGCCGCTGGAGCGGACCTTGAAGCGCTTCTTCGCTCCGCTCTTGGTCTTCATCTTGGGCATTGCTGAAACTCCATGTTTTTGGATGACGCCAGGTAGCACCGAAAGATCAGGCGCGTTTTGTTACCCGGCACCACTTGTTTTCCGCAGGAAAGGAAACGCTCCCTGCGGTCTCGCCCTTCGCAGGACAATTTTGTGAAGAAGCTCAGTTCTTCTTCTTCGGCGCGATGATCATGATCATCTGGCGCCCTTCCATCTTTGGCATCTGCTCGACCTGGCCCAGTTCTTCCAGATCCGCCTTGACGCGCTCAAGTTGACGCAAACCGAATTCCTGGTGCGCCATTTCACGACCACGGAAGCGCAGGGTGACCTTGCACTTGTCGCCTTCTTCCAGGAAGCGCTTGAGATTGCGCAGCTTGATCTGGTAGTCATTCTCGTCGGTGCCGGGGCGGAGCTTGACCTCCTTGACCTGCACCTGCTTTTGCTTGAGTCGGGCTTCGTGGGCCTTCTTCTGTTCCTGATACTTGAACTTGCCGAAATCCATCAGCTTGCACACGGGCGGCACAGCCATCGGTGCGATTTCGACCAGATCCAGCCCGGCCTCTTCGGCCATGCTGAGGGATGCGTTCAGGGACACGATGCCGAGCTGCTCGCCTTCCTCGCCAACCAGCCGGACCTCAGGCGCGTTGATCTCCCTATTTACGCGCTGCTTTTTTTCTTGTGCGATGGTTCAACTCTCCACGAAAACCAAAATCAGACCGACCCGGCCTTCGCTTCAACTTCGCGAAGCCAGCGTTCGATCAGCGAATCGAGGGACATTTGGCCAAGATCCTGGCCACCCCGGGCACGTACGGCCACGAGGCCTGCTGCTTTTTCCTTTTCGCCGATGACGATCTGGTAAGGCAGCTTCTGTACGCTATGTTCGCGAATTTTATAGTTAATCTTCTCGTTGCGCAAATCGGCTTCGACGCGGAAACCGGCTTTCCTGAGCCTCGCCGTCGCCTCCGCGGCGTATTCGGCCTGCCCCTCGGAGATGTTCATCACCACCGCCTGAACCGGAGCAAGCCACAGGGGCATCGCCCCAGCGTGATGCTCGATCAGGATGCCGATGAAGCGTTCGAGCGAGCCAAGGATGGCGCGATGCAGCATCACCGGGACCTTGCGGGTGTTGTCCTCATCCACGTATTCGGCGCCGAGGCGCACCGGCAGGTTGAAGTCGAGCTGCAGCGTGCCGCACTGCCACACACGGCCCAGGCAGTCCTTGAGCGAGAACTCGATCTTCGGCCCGTAAAAGGCGCCCTCACCCGGCTGCAGCTCATACTCCAGACGCTGCGCGTCGAGTGCGGCAGCGAGCGCGGCCTCGGCGGCATCCCACTGCTCATCCGTACCGACACGTTTTTCCGGTCGCGTCGACAGCTTCACCTGCACGTCGGTGAAGCCGAAATCCTGGTACACCTGCTGCAGCAGGCGGATGAACTCGGCCGATTCGGTCTGCACCTGACTCTCGGCGCAGAAGATGTGCGCGTCGTCCTGCACGAAATTGCGCACCCGCATGATGCCGTGCAGCGAACCGGAAGGCTCGTTGCGGTGACAGGAGCCGAACTCGGCCATGCGCAGCGGCAGGTCGCGGTAGCTCTTCAGGCCCTGGTTGAAGATTTGAATGTGACAAGGGCAGTTCATCGGCTTGACCGCGTAGTCGCGCTTCTCGGACTGCGTGGTGAACATCAGGTCGGAGTACATGCCCCAGTGTCCGGACTTCTCCCACAGCGAGCGATCGACGATCTGCGGCGTCTTGACTTCCTGGTAGCCGTGCGCCCCGATCGTGCGGCGCAGATACTGCTCGACCTGCTGCCACAGCGTCCAGCCCTTGGCATGCCAGAACACCATGCCCGGCGCTTCGTCCTGAATGTGGAAGAGATCGAGCAGGCGGCCGAGCTTGCGGTGGTCGCGCTTCTCGGCTTCCTCGATCATGTGCAGGTAGGCGTCGAGCTCGTCCTTCTTGATCCACGCCGTGCCATACACGCGCTGCAGCATCTCGTTCTTCGAGTCGCCGCGCCAGTAGGCGCCGGCCAGCTTCATCAGCTTGAAGACCTTGAGCTTGCCGGTCGAGGGCACGTGCGGGCCGCGGCACAGGTCGATGAAATCGCCCTGGCGGTAGAGCGACACGTCCTCACCTGCCGGAATCGAGGCGATGATCTCGGCCTTGTAGTGCTCGCCGATGCCCTTGAAGAAGCCCACCGCCTTGTCGCGCGGCCAGACCTCGCGCTGCACCGGAATCTCGCGCTTCGCGATCTCGCCCATGCGCTGCTCGATCGCCGCCAGATCCTCGGGCGTGAACGGACGCTTGTAGGAGAAATCGTAGTAGAAACCGTTTTCGATCACCGGTCCGATCGTCACCTGCGCATCGGGAAAAAGCTCCTTCACGGCATGCGCCAGCAGGTGCGCTGTGGAGTGACGGATGATCTCGAGCCCCTCTTCGGCCTTGTCGGTGACGATCGCAAGGTCGGCATCGGCATCGAGCCGATGCGAAAGGTCGACCAGGCGACCGCCGACCCGCCCGGCGAGCGAGGCCTTGGCGAGGCCCGCGCCAATCGAGGCCGCGACCTCGGCCACCGTCACCGGATGATCGAAGCTGCGAACTGAACCGTCGGGAAGCGTGATTTTGGGCATGACTTGAGCCTCGGGCTGGTATCGCCCCGCCGATGGCGAAAGACGACACGGGCTGAAACGGGGGAAACGTGGACGAAAAAAAAGCGCGGTTTGGGCGCGCTTTTTTCTCTAGCAGACAAGCGGAGCCGACCTATTCAGTTTCCGGCCTGAGTGGTAGTTCGGAACATGATTTTCGACTCCAGAATCCTGGTAGGCGCGATTGGATTCGAACCAACGACCCCCACCATGTCAAGGTGGTGCTCTAACCAACTGAGCTACGCGCCTGCTGAAGTCCCGCATTATAGACACCACCAAAAACTTGTCAAAGTTTTTCTGCAGTGAAGCGGGTCGACCTTACTTCCTGAGCCGGGTCACCGCGAACAGGATGACCACTGCACCGACCACGGCGCCGATGAAACCCGCCCCCTCGCCCGCGTGGTAGATGCCCAGCGCCTGCCCGCCGTAGGTCGCAAACAGCGAACCGGCGATGCCGAGCAGCGAAGTCATGATAATGCCCAGGCCGTCCTTGCCCGGATGCAGCAGGCGGGCGACGAAGCCGACGATCAGGCCGATGAGGATGGTACCGATGATGCCCATGAAGCGCTCCTTTTTTAGGTTGTGAATGCTGCCCGGAGGGGTCAGCCCTGCGGCCAGGCCGTGAGGAACTGCCTCCAGTGCGGCGCGTCGATGCGACCGAGCGCATCACGCACGTGCTGCACTTCTGCAGCCCATGCGCCGGCATCCAGATGCCCGCGCATGCGCTCGAAACGCAGATAGACGAGGTAGGTGTTGACCACGTCGGTCTCGCAATAGTCGCGGATCTCGTCGATCCGCCCGTCCTGCCAGGCCTGCCACACCGCCGAACCATCCATGCCGAGCTTGCCCGGATACCCCATGAGCTTGGCGAGATCGTCGAGCGGCGCGTTGGCGCGCGGCTGGTAAAGCGCCAGCAAGTCCATCAGATCGAGATGACGGCTGTGATAGCGGCTGATGTAGTTGTTCCACTTGAAGTCACGCGAGTCGTGGTAGTCACCCTCGCCCTGATCCCAGTAGCGCGGCGCGGCGACCCCATGCAGCATGCCGCGGTAGTGCAGCACCGGCAGGTCGAAACCGCCACCGTTCCACGACACGATCTGCGGCGTGTAGCGCTCGATGCCGTCGAAGAAGCGCTGGATGATCTCGCCCTCGCTGCTTTCCGGCTCGGACAGCGAGAACACCCTGAACTGCTGCGCATCCCGCAGCGCGCAGGAGATGCTGACCACGCGCTGCAGATGGTGCGGCAAAAAATCAGTGCCATGGCTCGCCCGGCGTTGCTGGAAGGCCCACTCGGCGACCTCGAAGTCGGACAGACCTGGAGGCAGGCTCTCGATCGCGCGAATGCCGGCGACGTCGGGAATGGTCTCGATGTCGAAGACGAGGACAGGCATCACTTCCTCACCCAGGAACCGCCCTGCTGCACCCACCAGCCCGGCTGCGCACGCTCGACCCAGCGCTGCGCAAAGGTGCGGCGCACTTCGGCCTCCCACTCGGGGTGACCGTTCGCGCGCGCGATCTCGCGATACAACGCGGCGCGGTCGGCGTTCTCGGCGGCGATCGCCGCATTGGCCTGCGCACGCGCGGCGAGCGGCACCTTGGCCGCATCGCGCAGCGCCACCGTGCCGTCGGCGGCGATGCCGGCTGCCCCCGAGCCATACAGGGGCGCAAGCTGCGCGTGGCGCTGCTGCATGGACTGACGCAGCGCGGACACCGCCGGGGTATCGATCTCGAGGTTGCCCTGCGCATGGGCTGCAAGCGCGAGCACGAGCCCGCCCAACAAGACACCGACGCGGCGCACGGATCCTGAAAAAAACTTCACTTCGCCCCCTCTCCCGCCGCGGGGGCGGCCGGCGCGTCTTCGCGCAACTGCCACACCTCGTCGATGATGCGGTCGGCGGCTTTTTCCGCCGCCGCCGCCGGGAAATAGATGTTGATCGTGACGCAGGCGGACATCGACGCGGCCAGCGCCGCCGCGAGCAACCACCGCGGAACGGGATTCATGTCTTCCTCGCGCAGTGTGCGGGTTCATTGGATGGTGGCAGGACGCCCCTCTGCCACCACGCGCTGAAGGCGGTCGACGAGCTCGTTCCAATCCACGCGCCGATTGTAGCCGATGACGTCGAGCGCCGGCACGCCGCCGCCACGCACGATCACGAAGCCGCCATCGGCGCGCTCGGGGCCGTCGAGACCGCCCATTTCGCATACGCCGCCGGCGAGCCGGCAGCGCACACCGAGCTCGCGGTAGCCGAAGGTATCGAACAGGCGCAGCAGGCTGCGCTGCACCGCCGCGACCGCACCGCCACCGCCGAGCGCACTGATGTTCTCCACCGCGCGCTGGCTGATGCGGCGCTGCTCGCTGCCCTCGCTGCTGACAATCCGCGCGTCGAAGGCGGTCGGCCGCCAGTGCGACAACTCGAGCCCGCGCACCGCGGCATCGACATGGCCGCTGATGCTGCCAAAGCTGAAAGTCTCGGTGAGTTGTGCCAGGTCGATGTGGCGCGCCTCGACATCCGCGACCAGATGCGTGGCGACGCCGAAGGGCTCGCGCAGGCGCAAACCGGTCGCCTGCAGCCAGCCATCGAACACCGAAACCACCAGCGCGCCATCGAGAACGATCTCGCCGGGCGTGACGCGCAGGCCGGGCAATGCCGCCGAGATCACGCCCGCCATGCGCGGCAGCCCGAGCGCGGCGGTGAGGAGCGGCATCGACACCGGCTCCAGCACCACGCCGCCGACGCCCCGCCAGCCCCCCTCCTCACGCGCCAGCACCAGATCCTCGACCACCATCGCACCATCGAGCACCGGAACCCGCACGCGTGCCAGGCTCACCGACTCGCCATCCAGTGCGGCCTCGAGCGCGAAGGCACCGAGGGTGAGCTTCTCCCAGCGCCCACCACCAACCTGCAGCGTGGCGCGACCGGGCATCTGCGCCGACCACGAAAGCCCACCGGACACCGGACCGAGCGCGAGCAGTTCGTCGCCCGCACGCAGCACGTCAACCCCCTGCCGTCCGGGCTCCTGCCCCGCCTCCGACACCTCGCCCGCAGCACCCCGCACTGCTGCGGCGAGGCCGAAGCCGGCGCCATCGAGCGCCAGCGCGGCAGCCTCGAGCCGACCGTCACGCCACGCCAGGCGCGCATCTGCCTGCCCGGCGAAGCGCAAGCGGGCCGCGCTCGCCGGCGCCAGCAGCGGTGCGAGCCAGCGCGGTCCGATATGCGCCAGGTCGGCGCCTGCAATGTCGAGCGCAAGCGTTTCAAACACCCCTCGCCGCCCATCCAGCACCGCGCGCGCCTTGATCTCGTCGACCCCGTCGACCACGAGGCGCGCCTCATCGATGCGGAAACGCCCACCCTCGACCCGCCCGGCCGCCTGCAGACCCGGCCCCGCCTCGATCAGCAGCGGATGCACATAGGCGGCACCTGCGCGCCAGTTGGCGTGCGCATTCCACGCCCACGATTGCCCACCACCGCGCGCATCGAACGCGAAGTCGATGTCGAGCGCTTCTGCCGCGAGCAGTCCGTCCGCACTCCCGAACAGGCCGCCGCCAAGACGACCCCGGACGGCGAGGCGGGATTCGCCACTTGCGCCAGCACTCCATTCGAGTTCGCCGTCGACTGCGCCGCTGGGTTTGTAGCTGCGCATGACCTTGCCCACTTCGGGCAGCCAGGGGCCGGCGACGGCCGCGATGTCCGCCGCGCTCAACGCCCGCAGCTGCACACGCACCCCACCCGCGGCGTCGATGTGCGCTTCGATCCGGCCACCCCTGGCCAGGCGCAGCACGACATGCAGCGGCCCCGCCCCGAGCGCACTCTCGAGATCCAGTTCGAGCGCGAGTCGACGCCCTGCCACATGCACGCTCGCATCCTTGCAGGCGAGCACGCCTGCATCCGCGCCGACGCCTCCACAGCGCAGCTCGAGTGCGCGCCATTCGCTTCCGCCGGCGCGCACGCGCCCGATATGCAGCGCACCGACGGCACCCTGGGCATCAAGACGCAAGCGGATGTCCTCGACGGAGAACGCCGGATGGGACAGCGCACGAACATCGAGCGCGAGGCGCACGAGGCCCGCAGCATGCCCGGCAGGCAACGCCAGCACGGACAGGATCAGCGCAAGCAGGACCGCCGCGGCGCAGATCGAGCCGCGGCGGATGCGATCAGGCCGGGAACACACCCGTCGAAAGATAGCGGTCGCCGCGGTCGCAGACGATGGAGACGATCACCGCGTTCTCGACCTGTGCGGCGATGCGCAGCGCGACATGCATCGCACCGCCCGAGGAGATGCCAGCGAAGATGCCTTCCTCGCGCGCCAGGCGACGGGTCATCTCCTCGGCGTCGGCCTGACTGACGCGCTCGAAGCGGTCGACGCGCGGCCGCTCGAAGATCTTCGGCAGGTAGGCCTCGGGCCACTTGCGGATCCCGGGAATCGACGAGCCCTCTTCCGGTTCGCAACCGACGATGCAGACCTCGGGCTTGCGCTCCTTAAGGTAGCGCGAGGTCCCCATGATGGTGCCGGTGGTACCCATCGAACTGACGAAATGGGTGATGAGCCCCCCGCTCTGCTCCCAGAGCTCCGGTCCGGTGCCCTCGTAATGCGCAATCGGGTTATCGGCGTTGGCGAACTGATCGAGGATGATGCCGCGCCCCTCGTCGCGCATCTTGTCGGCGATGTCGCGCGCCATCTCCATGCCGCCCGAACTCGGCACCAGCACCAGCTCGGCACCAAATGCGCGCATGGTCTGGCGGCGCTCGATGCTCTGATTCTCGGGCATCACCAGGATCATGCGGTAGCCGCGGATCGCCGCCGCCATCGCGAGCGCGATCCCGGTGTTGCCGCTGGTGGCCTCGATCAGCGTGTCGCCGGGCTTGATCTGCCCGCGCGCCTCGGCGCGCATCACCATCGACAGCGCCGGCCGGTCCTTGACCGAACCCGCCGGGTTGTTGCCCTCGAGCTTGGCGAGGATCACGTTGTTGCGACCGGCGTTGATGCGCTTGAGGCGCACCAGCGGTGTGCGGCCGACGTAGTCTTCCAGCGTCCTGAATTCCATTTATGACCTGTCGTATCGGATTCGTCGGTACACCGACATGCGGATGGCCCGCCGGGTTCGCCGTGCCTCAGGGCGTGAGGTCGAACTCTTCGGTGCGCCGCGGCGGATAGGTCTCCCAGCCACCGCAGGCGGGACATCGCCAATGGAACTGGCGCGCCTTGAAGCCGCAGGCCTCACAGCGGTAGCGTGCAACGCGACGGGTATGGCCGTGGATGAGTTGCTTGATCAGATCGATGTCGCCGCGCTGCTCGGCGGGCGCGCTGAGCGCCGCCGCCTCGAGCAGCTTGTCGAGACCGAGCAGGGTCGGGTTGCGGCGCAGCTCCTCGCGCACCATCTCATATGCAGCCTTCGGCCCCTCGCGCTCGAGCTCCCAATGGAAGACCTCGTCGAGCAGGTCGAGCGAGGCGTGCGCCTGGAGCCAGGCACGCAACAACTGATGCCCCTGCTCCACCTTGCCCAGCCGGCCGTAGGCCTCCATGAGGCGCTCGGCCACCAGGGCAAGATAGACGGGATCCTGGTTCTCGATGCGTTTCCAGGCGTCGAGCGCGTCTTCGTCGCGCCCCTGTGCGGCATGAAGATCGCCGAGCAGGATACTCGCCCGCACGCACTGCCGATTGACCCCAAAAGCCTCGTCGAGGTAGCGCCTGGCCTCCTCGTAGCGCGAGTTCGCCAACGCATTTGCTGCCATCTCGCAGTGGAAGTTGGCCGTCTCGGTGCGCCACATCACGCCTTCATGCTCAGGCAGCGCCCGCGCGACCTCGATCGCCTTCGCCCAGTCCTTTTCCTGCTGATAGATCTCGAGCAGGTTGCGCAGGGCAAGGTCGTTCGCGCGCGTGCCGCGCAGGCGCACGAACGCAGCCTCGGCGCGATCGAGCAGTCCGGCCTTCAGGAAATCCTGGCCGAGTTCGCTGAGCGCTTGCAGCCGGTGCTCCTCGCTGATGTCCTCCCGGTCGACCAGCAGCTGGTGGATGCGGATCGCACGCTCGGTCTCGCCGCGGCGGCGGAACAGGCTGCCGAGGGCGAAGTGCAGCTCGACCGTCTGCGGATCAATGCGGACAGCCTCGACGAACGCATCGATCGCCTTGTCGGGCTGTTCATTGAGCAGGAAGTTGAGCCCGCTCAGATACGAGCGCGGCAAGGCGCGCGACTCCTGCACCACCTGCCGGATGTCGATGCGCGCGGCCAGCCAGCCGAGCGCAAAGAAGAGCGGCAGCGCCAGCAGCCACCAGTATTCGATTTCCATCGACTCAGGGCATCGGCAACTGGGCTTCGGCCGCAGCCAGCGCGGTGGCGGTGGAGGCCTTTTCACGCTCAGTGAGCTCGAGCTGACGGCGCAGGCGCGAGATCTCGCGACGCTGGCGCATCAGCGAGGCCAGGGTCGCGGTGACCCCGAGCAGGGCGCCGGCGGCGAAGCTGACCAGGATCACGAACACCAGGGGGAGTTGCCACTGGACTCCGAAGAAGAAGTTCAGTGTCACCAGGTGGTCATTCTTGATCGCAAAGCCGAACAAGAGGAAGAACAGCAACAGACGGATTAACCAGATGATTGCGCGCATGGACGGCATTATCCCCGAGCAATGGACGAAAAAGAAGGCGGCCGCAGCCGCCTTCCATTATTGCCTGTAAACCGATCGCCGCGCGGTCAACTTCCGCAAAGATCCACCCTCTCGCGCAATTCCTTGCCCGCCTTGAAATGCGGAACGTATTTTTCCGGCACCAGAACCTTCTCGCCGGATTTAGGATTGCGCCCGGTACGGGGCGGACGGTAGTTCAGCGCAAAGCTGCCAAAGCCGCGGATCTCGATGCGATCACCGCGCGCAAGCGCGTCTGTCATCGCATCGATAATCATCTTGACCGCGTAATCGGCGTCCTTTGCGACCAGCTGCGGAAAACGCTCCGCGAGCTGGGCGATCAGCTCCGATTTGGTCATGATCGGTCAGATTAATGCTTCTGCTCGTTCAGCTTGGCCTTGAGCAGGGCACCCAGGTTGGTCGTGCCGGTGGCTGCCGAGCTTTCGGAGGCCATCTTGTTCATGACTTCGGACTGCTCGACCTGATCCTTGGCGCGAATCGACAGGCTGATCGAACGCGTCTTGCGATCGACGTTGATCACCAGCGCCTCCACCTCATCACCTTCCTTGAACATCGTGGTCAGATCGTCAACACGGTGCGGCGCGGCTTCCGACGCACGCAGGTAACCTTCGACGTCGTCACCCAGCGCAATCACCGCACCACGCGCCTCGACCGACTTCACGGTGCCGCGCACGAGGCTGTTCTTCTCGTGGGTGGCGATGAAGTTGGTGTAGGGGTCGCCTTCGAGCTGCTTGATGCCGAGCGAGATGCGCTCGCGCTCGACGTCGATCGCCAGCACCACGGCCTCGACCTCGTCGCCCTTCTTGAACTTGCGCACGGCGTCTTCGCCGGACTCGCTCCACGACAGGTCAGACAGGTGCACCAGACCATCGATGCCACCTTCCAGGCCGATGAACACGCCAAAGTCGGTGATCGACTTGATCTGGCCACGGACCTTGTCGCCCTTCTTGTGGTTGATCGCGAAATCGTCCCACGGGTTCGACATGCACTGCTTCATGCCAAGCGAGATGCGGCGACGGTCTTCATCGATCTCGAGGATCATGACCTCGACCTCGTCGCCGAGCTGGACGACCTTGGTCGGGTGGATGTTCTTGTTGGTCCAGTCCATCTCGGACACGTGGACCAGGCCCTCGATGCCCTGCTCGACTTCGACGAACGCGCCGTAGTCGGTGATGTTGGTGACCTTGCCGAACAGACGGGTGCCCTGCGGATAACGACGCGAGATGCCCACCCACGGATCTTCGCCGAGCTGCTTGAGGCCGAGCGAGACGCGGTTCTTTTCCTGGTCGAACTTGAGCACCTTGGCTTCGATCTCGTCACCGACCGACAGCACTTCGGACGGG
>Ga0209573_1000433_pt1 | contig 90673 bp, 72 predicted proteins | sample TNRBio252014_DNA_FD_185870 | JGI IMG/M metagenome (GOLD analysis project Ga0209573, IMG submission 185870) | Wastewater treatment Type I Accumulibacter community from EBPR Bioreactor in Madison, WI, USA - TNR Reactor_6/25/2014_ DNA (SPAdes)... | ecosystem: Engineered > Bioreactor > EBPR >... | reverse complement strand
AGGGGGAGGACGTGAGCAAGGTGGTGGACGAAAACGGGGTTCCCATGCCGGTGTACCACGGCACGACCGGGGACCTTCAGGGCAATGCGTTCAGCCCGGAAAGGAGGGGTAGTGCGACAGGGGCCGCAAGCGCGAGGCAGGGCTACTTCCTGACGGACGACCCCATTACAGCCGAGGGCTATGCCCACCACGCGGCCATGGACGCCCGCGTACAAGCCCTGCTGGACGAGGCGGACAAGGCCGAGCGTAAGAGGGATTGGTACACGTACAACGCGAAACTCCAAGAGGCCGAAGAACTGGAAGCGTCCTTCCGGCAGCGGGGCGGGGAAATGCAGGGGCAGAACATCATTCCGGCGTTCGTCGCCATGAAGAACCCGCTGGTGTTGGACGCCAAGGGCGAGAACGCGGTGGGCTTCGACATCTTCGCCGCGATCAGGCAGGCCAAGCGCGGCGGTCACGACAGCGTTATCATCCACAACCTCGACGATGCCGCCGGACGAACCAACCGGCCAGCCACGCACTACGTTGTTTTTGACCCCACCCGGATCAAGAGCGCCACGGCGAACACCGGGCAGTTCGGCCCCACGGGGAACATCATGCAGATGCGCCCCAACACAGGGGCGGACCCCTTCGCGGCCATGGCTGAGAAGTACAAGGCAGCGGGCTATACCGTAGAGCAGGCCAAGGCTCACATGGAGGGGAGGGGTGTAACGCCGGACAGGGTGCGGGTCGTGCTGGCGAAGATGGGGGCTACCGAAGGACAGCAAGAGAAGACACCACCACCCACCATCGCCGCACGTCGCCTGAAGAGTACGGACAAGCCCGACACACCCAGGCATCGGGAGACACGTCACTTACCCAAGTACAGCGCCAAGCGCAGTGGCCGCCTTGCGTCTGCGTCAACCCTTCGGCGGCACGAGGATGGCGGTGCGGCAAAGGTGGGAAACCGGCTTGGGTTACGGCGATGAATACTTCCCTTTGGCGTTAGTATCTCATCCCGGTGGCATGATCCTATCCTTCGGCACCAAGGCCACCGAGCAGATCTGGGCGGGGGAGCTTGCCAAGCGGATACCGGGACCGATACAGGAAGTGGCACGCAGAAAATTGAGGATGCTGAACAACACACAGGACATCATGGACCTGAGAATGCCACCGGCGAACCGTTTGGAGAAGTTGAAAGGCGGTCGGAAGGAGCATTGGAGCATCCGTACCACCGATCAGCGCCGCGTCATTTTCAGATGGCAGAACGGCAACGCATTGGAGGTTGAGATAATCGGCTATCACTGACATGAAAAAGCTCCCCAATATCCACCCAGGCGAGGTGCTTGGGGAAGCGCTCCTCGTGCCCATGGGCATCACGGCCTACCGATTGGCGAAGGATGTCGGTATTCCGCAGACGCGGGTGTCGCAGATCCTGAAAGATGAGCGCCGGATCACGGCGGACACCGCCTTGCGCCTGTCCCGCTACTTCGGCAACTCATACCAATGTGACTTTCAGAATAGTCCAAAGGACGTTCTGAAAGTCTACAGTGGTAGATGCCGTGTGTACAAACAAATGGTCCGATGAGGCGAAGCCGAGATCGGACCATATTGTTTGTCACAACGGTATCAGCCCGCTTTTGGTTGGGCCTTCAGAATGACTTCGGCTTGGAGGAGGAATTGACGCTGAAGAGAAAGGAATTGTACGGGATAGAGCGGGCGGGGAGGGATGCGGCGTGATCAGCCCTCCTCTCAAAGCGATCCCAACTCCTTCAACATGGCCTTGAGAGCGTTATCGCTCAGGCTCTCCTGCTCCGACTTGTCGTAGATCGAAAGCAGATACACCGTTTCTCGCACCGCCACTACACAGGTGATCACACGCGCACCTCCGCTTTTCCCCTTGCCTTTGGGATCGCCATGCGGACCTTGTAGCATCCACGGCCAATGGGAACTCCCTGATGCGGTTCCTCGCTCAGCACATCGCCCAACTGCTCCACATCATCCAGTATCGAAGCATACCGCTTCCGCAATTGCTTCAACTCCTTGAGGAACCTCCGCGTGGGGTCAACCGCGAAGCTCATTCAAAGCTTCCTTTAGAGAGCGCAGTTTCTTCTTCCCGTTCAGGTCGTCCTTCATCTCTTGAATGGACTCGCGCAAGCCCTCCATGAACTCCTTCTCCTTCTTCGTCCACTTGCGCTTCGGCTCGGTGGCCTGCCCTTCCACCTTCAGGAAGTCGAAATGGGCGATAAGTTCCTCGAAGAACTTCCGCTGCTTGGGGTCGGTGAGGGTGATGAGGTAACGCGCTTCCATGGCACTGCGAAGATATGGCTATATCGCCCCGCCCTGAACCCGTAAATTCGCAGCCCCGCCATGCCTGTCCAACTCGGGCTACGTGCGACCCATCATGCAAGTCACTTCCACCAGCCACAGCAAGACCCAAGCCGCCATCGCCCTCGAAGACAAGTACGGCGCACACAACTACCACCCGCTGCCGGTGGTGCTTGATCGCGGTCAGGGCGTGTTCGTGTGGGACGTGGAGGGCAAGCGGTACTACGACTTCCTCAGTGCCTACAGCGCCGTGAACCAGGGCCACTGCCATCCGCGGCTGGTGAAGGCCATGCAGGAGCAAGCAGCCGAGATCACCTTGACATCACGGGCGTTCTACAACAGCAAGCTGGGAAGCTATGCGGAATACGTATGCAAGACCTTCGGTTTCGAGAAGATGCTGCCGATGAACACCGGGGCCGAGGCGGTGGAGACCGCGATCAAGATGGCGCGACGCTGGGGCTATGAGAGGAAGGGCATCGCCAAGAACGAGGCGAAGGTGGTGGTGTGCGCGGGCAATTTCCACGGCCGCACCATCACCATCATCAGCGCGAGTTCCGATCCGGACAGCAACACCCGCTTCGGGCCCTACACACCGGGCTTTGTCACCATTCCTTACAATGATATCTCCGCGCTGGAACAGGCGATCGAGGATCCCACGGTCTGTGCCTTCCTGGTGGAACCCATCCAGGGTGAGGCCGGCGTCTTCGTGCCGGCGGACGATTACCTCGGCAAGGCCATTCGGGCGTGCAAGGCGAGGGACGTGCTCTTCATGGCCGATGAGGTGCAGACCGGCATCGCGCGAACGGGCCGCATGTTGTGTAGTGAGCACAGCGGTGAACGGCCCGATGTGGTTATCCTGGGCAAGGCCGTGAGCGGCGGCATGTACCCCGTGAGCCTCGTGCTGGCCGATAACGCGGTGATGGACGTCTTCACCCCAGGTAGCCATGGTAGCACCTTCGGCGGCAACCCCATGGCCGCCCGCCTCGCCATGGAGGCGCTGGACATCGTGAAGGAGGAGAGGCTGGCCGAGAACGCCGATCGCCTTGGCCAACTCTTCCGCATCGAGATGCAGAAGCTGGTGGACGAGTTCCCCTACGTGAAACTGGTGCGTGGCAAAGGCCTTCTCAATGCCGTGATCATCGAGCCGCGGATGGCTGCCGATGGTTCACCAAGGACCGCCTGGGAACTCTGCCTGCTCCTGCGCGACAATGGCCTGCTCGCCAAGCCGACCCATGGCGACATCATCCGCTTCGCACCGCCGTTGGTGATCACCGAGGAACAGCTCATGGAGTGCTGCCGGATCATCGCGTTGAGCGTGCGGCAGTTCGCGTGAGCTTGGGCATAGGGCACTTCCGGTAAGGGTTCAGGGCTTGGCGAAAGGGTATACAAGCTCCATACTGTCGGTACGCACTGCGGTTCGCGGATCCAAACCCATGAACGCAACCTGATCAGTGCACCAATACTGTACGAGAACAAGGTCGTTGAGCCCTTGAGCATGGCCGTGTTTCGGCGGATGGCCTGTCCTACTGCTTCACGAAACCTTCTACCACCCGCCCGGTCGCCGTATGCAGCACACAACGGTAGCTGCCTGCTGGTAGGCGGTGCAGGTCAATGACCATCCTGGTGGAGCGGAGGTGCTGCGCCCAAACCACGCGCCCCAAGGCATCAACGATCTGTAGCTGGCCCTGCGCCATGGCTTCGGGTACCTGTAGGGTCAATCCGTCCTGTGCCTGGTCATGCTGGAGGCGGAGGGCGTGGGGCGCTGCGGCCAGGTTGGTGCCGGTGGCGCCACAGATCAACGCGTTCAATCGTTCCCAGATCTCGTCGTTGAAGAGATAGGGTACCGTATTGCCATTGTTCGGCGCGTTGCCCATGCGCACCAGCACAAGCCCCTGGTCGGGCACAACGTTGATGAACTGGCCGTTCTTACCCAAGGCGTTGTAGGTACCCTGTGGAGCGTTCGGCATGAGGGTGCCGGAAAAAAGGAACTGCACACCGGGCACCATGTAACCTTGGTCGCCATTGAGCCACCAGAGGTAGCCATAGGCCGGATTCATCGACTGGCTCGGGGTGGTCATGGCCATGAAGTAGTCCTCGTCCGCCAGGATCGGGGTACCGTTCCATGAGCCATGGTTCTGTGCCAATAGGCCGAAGCGTGCCATGCTTCGGGCCTTGCTGAAGAAGATGTTGTTGCTGCCCACCGGGAGATAGAGGCCCACGATGCCCGTGGGTTGGGTGAGGTTGCTCTGGAGGTAATTGTTCAGGTTCTGGCCCGTGCCTCCTTCGATCACACCATCAAGCATGGTGTAAGCCGCATTGTGGTAGCTCCATCGGGTGCCGGGTGCGGCCAGGTAGGTGAAGCATTGAGGGTCGGTGCAGTCGGTATCGCCGCTATCATCCAGCCCGGTGGTCATGGTGAGTTGGTGGCGCACGGTGATGGCCTGCTCCTGTTCCGGGGTGAGGCTGGTCCAGCCGGTGCCGAGGTAGGTGCTGCTGGGCGCATGGATGTCCACCAGCCCATCCTCCTGGGCCATGCCCACCAGGAAAGCGGTGAGGCTCTTGCCCGCGCTGGCCCAATACCAACTGCTGTCCTGGGTGAAGGTGCCGAAGTAGTGTTCCAGCGCGATACGGCCGTCCTTCAGCAGGATGAAGGCCTTGGTGTCATTGTCCTCCAAGAGTTGCAACAAGGGCGGTAGCTGCTCGGTACACCAGCCCAGGCTCGCGGGATCAACGGTCTCCCATGTGTTGCCCACCACCGGCGGGAAATAGAGGCCCTGGGCCGCTAACAGTCCAGGAACGAAGGCGGCGGCGAGGAGGGGTGTTCGCTTCATGTTCATGGGTTGGACACGCCGCTGTCCCGTGGGTTCGATCGCGCCCACACGAAGGCGGTGAGCACGATGATGCCGAAGCCTCCGATCCCGAGCGCACCGAAGTGGATCAACACGTCGGAGTAGGTCCCCAGTGCATCCTCGATGTTGCCCCCATATAGCAGCAACAAGGGCACCGCGATGAAGGCCAGCCATCGGGGATCGGCCTTGGGCACCATCCGATGGATGAGGTAGGCCACCAGCGGCATGGCGAAGAGGAAGTGCTCGGTATCGGTGAGGGTGATGGTGGGCACCAGACCGACTAGCAGCAGGTAAGCGAAGAGGAAGGCTTGTGGTCGTCGGCGGACCCTGTTCCACACGGCAAAAGCACCGCAACCGATGGCGACCGCGGCGAGGATCAGGTACGCTTCAGCACTGCTGGGTGCGCCGAGCCAACGGCTGAGCACTGCGCGGTGCAGGAAGGAATAGATGGTGTTCACGGCCCGATGATCATCGCCACCGGTGTAGATGAGCGTGGCGTTGTGGGCGGCCATCTCACCCAGCCATGCGCGATGCATGGCCAGGTTCGCCTCCCAGCCCAGGAACAGGGCGGGCAGCACCACACCGGCCCCGATCGCCAATACGATGGACCGCAGGGCCCGCCACTGGCCATGCAGGACGAACAGCGGCAGCAGGACCAGGAAGTGCGGCTTCGCCAGAATGGTCAGGCCCACCAGTAGGCCTCCCCGATCCAGGTGGCCGCGGTCCAATTGCTGCAGCGCCACCACGAGGAGCCAGAGCAACATCATATTGATGTTCCCCAGGTGCAGTTCGCGGTGCAGGTGTACCACAACGGTGAGCGTGATGAGGAGGAGCGGGAGATACGCCGGTGGTTTGCCGGAAAGGAGCCGCTCCCGCACCAGCTCATCGATCCGGCGCAGGCCATCGATGAAGGCCAGTGCGATGAGGCCGTATTGCAACGACGCCGCGATGCTGTATGGGAGCAGGGCGAACACCGCGTACAACAAGGCCAGCAACGGTGCGTATTTGAAGATCCCGGTATCCAGCCCGTGCGCCACGCCATAGAGCGGGGTGCCGTGCAACAACGCTTCCCCTGCGCCGTAGTACACGCGGAGGTCATTCAGCCAGAAACGACCATTGATGTGCTCCACGACGAGAAGGAGCAGCGCGATACCGCCGAAAGCGAGTTGGAAGGGGCGGGGGTAGGTGCGAAGGTCGATCACGTCCTACGGGTCGATGTTCTCCGAACGCCAAGGTGCCCCATCACCCGGGATGGCACCGTATCCCGGCCTTAATGTTTCGACCGGTCCACTTCCCTGATCAGTTTACCCTTCTCGTAATGCAGCTCACGATACACTTGCCCATCCGGTGAGTAGTCGAGGTGTACCCCGTTCTCCACACCGTTCTCCCACACCTCCAGGTATTTCTTCGTACCATTCTCGTAATAATAGAGCCACTCCCCGTTCTCCACGCCGTTGGCGAAGCGCCCCACGTATTCAAGCTGCCCATTCGGGTAGTATACCTTCTCCATCACCTTCTGCGCCTCGTCACCCTCTCCCTTCATGTAGATCACCACTTCGGGTTTACCATTTGGGTGCGAACTGGCCACGAACCTGTGGGTGGAGCAAGCCACCAATAGGAGGGCGGTGGCCAGGAGTGGGGATCGGAACCTCATAGCCCGGCTAAAATAGAGGAAAGCAACATGCCACACCTGTTCTTGCATCCAAGGTTTCCGCGAAAGGGGCTGCAACGCTCTGCAGGGACGAGGCTGGCCGTTGGTGGGATATCCGATCAGAACCAGGCGATAAGCTTCAGGTTGTACCGCCTTGGGGTGAGGTAGTCCGGAACCGAATACTGTCGGCCATCCACACTCTGGATCCAAGTGTGTGTGATGGTGTTGTTGATGTTGAGCAGGTTGAAGACCTCCAGGCTCACCCACATGTTGTTGATCTTGCCCAAGAGGCCTTGCTTCTCCTGGCCTTTCGCACCCAATAGCTGCTTGCTGAAACCGATATCCACCCGGCGGTACAAGGTGGTACGCAAGGTGTCGGTGTAGCGTGTGGCGCTCGGCGGACCAAAAGGCACTCCCGTGCCGAAGTTCACATTGAGGTGGACCTTCAACGTGGGTATGCTGGGCATCTCGTCCTGGAAGAAGATCGCCACGTTCACCCGCTGGTCGGTGGGGCGCGGGATCCAACCCGGGCGCACCACGGTGCTGTCCACCGCCACCTGGTCGAAGGTGTAACCCGGTACGATCAGGTCGCCATCGGCATTGTAGCGCCGCGTGTAGCTGTCGTCGTAGAGGTCCTCCTGGATGTTCATCACGCTCGCACCCACCCAACTTTCGACCCCATCGATGAACTCGCCGTTGAGCTTCAGGTCCAGGCCGGTGGCGTAGCCCTTCGCCAGGTTGTCGCCGTAGTAACGGATCCGCACGTTGTCCAGCTCGTAGGGGATCAGGTCGTCCAGTTGTTTGTAGTAGGCCTCGGCCGTGAATTTGAAAGGCCGTTTCCAAATGGTGAAACGCCGGTCCATGCCCACCACGTAATGGATGCTGCGTTGGGCCTTGATCTCGGGGTTCAGCCGCCCTTGGAAGTCGCGTACCTCGCGGTAGAAGGGTGGTTGGTAGTACAGCCCCGCCGCCGCCCAGAAGCTGTAGTCCACATCCACGGTGTCGCCTTGGTGATCCACCTTCTTCCAGCCGGGATGGTAGGTGAACCGTAGGCGCGGGCTGCCCACCGTCTGGCCGTTGTACGTCCAATGCTGCGCCCGTGCCCCGGCGATCAATGTGTACCACTTGCCGTGCGCCTGTTCCCATCGCCAGGTGTTCTGTACGTACGCGCTGGCACGTATGCTTTCCATGCGCAGTTTGCTCTTGAGCGCATAACTCAATTCGAGGTCCTCCCCCTGGTTCAGCGGGATGCTGAAATCGGCTGAATCGATCACCGTCCATTCGCTCAACTTGTCGTTGATGAGCTCGCTCCGCCCATCCACGCCCCATTGCAGATAGCTGCGACCCGTTTGGTGATAGCCCTTGTGCGCGAAGGTGACCACCGTGGCATCCAATTGGTTCCGGGCATGGCGCAACGAACGTCCGATCCCCAGGTTCTGCTTCACCTCGCCGTAACGACTGCTGTTGGGGTCGCGCTCCAATTCGTCCAGGTAGTACTCGCTCAACACATCGAACCGTTCGCTCTCCACGGTGTTGAAGGCACTGGCCGTGAATTTCAGGCGCGTGTGCTTCGTGGCCTGGTAGTTCGCATTGATCGCACCGAACATGGTCTCGAATCGTGTGACCTCCTGCCCTTCGAAATACGAGGTGAAGCGCAGCGCCTGGTTGAAACTCCCGTATTCGGTCTCCCGGTTCTCCGGCACCACGCCATACCGGTTGCTGGAGTACAGGCCCAGGAAGCCAAGCTCCAGACGATCGGTCAGGTCGTAGGTCCAATAGGTCTGCGCATCGGTGTACACCGGGCGGTACTGGCCTTTGGTATCGAGGCCATTCAGTACCAACGTGTTGGTGCGGTAGCGCACGCCGGTCACCTGCCGCAGCCTTTTACCCAGCATGGTGTTCTCCAGGTGGAAGGCCCCGCCGAGCAAGCTGGCCATAGCGCTGCCAGCGAACTTCTTCGGGCGTTTGTAGGTGATGTCCAATACGCTGCTCAACTTGTCCCCGTATCGTGCCTCGAAACCACCCGGGCTGAATTGGATGCGTTCGATCATGTCCGGGTTGGGGAAGCTGAGACCCTCCTGTTGGCCTGCCCGTGCGAGGAAGGGACGGTAGACCTCGATGTCGTTCACGTACACAAGGTTCTCATCGAAGTTGCCCCCGCGCACGTTGTAGCCTGCGCTCAGTTCGTTGCGCATGGCCACACCGAGCTGCCCGCTCAACAGGGCCTCCACACCGCCCTGTACGCTGGGACTGAACCGCGTGACCCGCGGATCCAAGGATTCCAATCCTTCTTCGCGATCGCGTTGCGTGCCCCGGATCACGGCCGTGCCCAGGGTGGTCACCTTCAGGAAGATATCATAGGTCACCGTGCGACCGGCGTCCACCATCACCTGTTCTTCATGGGCGTGCATGCCGCTGTATGTCCAACGCAGGGTGACCCCTTGGCCCGCAGGGATCGTGAGGGTGAAGCGCCCCTGGTCGTCACAGGCCACACCGGTGGTGGTACCAACGATGCTCACGTTGGCCCTTGGCAGGGTGTTGCCGTACTCGTCCCGTACGGTACCTGTCAGGGTTCCGGTCTGTTGGGCCAACGTCCACGCGCTGTGCAGCAGGAAAAGGATCAGCAGGACGTGCCTCATCGACGGTCGGCTAAGATAACGGTGGTCCTTCCCGTGAAGTATATCCTCCCTCCAAGTGCCGGATCCCGGCCGCCAACCATCGTGCCGCCCTGACCTACCTTTCCACCATGGATCCTCGTGCTGCCGCCTTCCTACGCCTTCTGGATATCATGGACACCCTGCGGGCCGAGTGCCCTTGGGACCGCAAGCAGACCATGGAAACGCTGCGCCCATTAACGATCGAGGAGACCTATGAACTGGGTGATGCGATCCTGCGCGAGGATCTGCCCGAAGTGAGGAAGGAACTGGGCGACCTGCTGCTGCACATGGTATTCTACGCCAGGATCGGGCAGGAGAAAGGTGCTTTCGATATCGCCGATGTGTTGAACGGGATCTGCGAGAAGCTCATCCATCGGCACCCGCACATCTACGGATCGGTGAAGGTGCAGGATGAGGAGGAGGTGAAGGCCAATTGGGAACGGATCAAGCTGGCCGAGAAGGCGAAGCACGGCAATGGCCAGGGGGCCAGTGTGCTGGAGGGTGTGCCACGTGGCCTGCCCAGCCTGGTGAAGGCGATCCGGGTACAGGACAAGGCCCGTGGGGTCGGTTTCGACTGGGAGCACCGGGAGCAGGTGTGGGACAAGGTGCAGGAGGAACTCGGGGAGTTGAAACGCGAAGTGGACGCCGGGAGCACGGCCCAGGCCGAGGAGCTTGGCGATGTGCTCTTCAGCCTGGTGAACTACGCGCGTTTCCTGGGGATCGATCCCGATGAGGCATTGGAACGCACGAACCGGAAGTTCATCCAGCGATTCCAGTTCCTGGAGCGCGAAAGCCGGAAGGACGGCAAGGTGATGGGGGAGATGAGCCTGGCGGAAATGGATACGTACTGGGAGCGCGCCAAGTCCGAGATCGACCTGGATCGACCGGCAAGTGCGATCGGATGATCCCTTTTCCACGGTCGCTAACTCGGATCGAGCGACCTTTGCGGGTCCATCCCCGTCCTGAGAAAGATGAATAGGAGAATCCGGATCCTCGAACGCAGCGTATTGGTCGGCCTGGCCTTGGCTTGCGTTGGTACGTTGGTCGCACAGGTCCCGACGAAGTGCCTGGAGATCGAAAGTATCCTGGTGGATGCCTGCAACCCCTCTTCAACCTGCCCCGGTAGCGATGAAGGCCAGAATGAGATGGTGCGGTTCCGGGTGGGGCCTGCCCCCATCGCCCTGGGCGAACTGGAGGCGGATTGGCCCAATAACAGCTGGCTCGGTCTGGTACAGGATGCCACCACCGCCTCGCTCACCAGCCAATTGAATGCCACCATCACCAGTTGCGGCCTGCTCCTCGAACCCCCGCTAGGGATCATCCCTGCGGGTAGCACCGTGCTACTGGTAACGAGTACGGACATGTGCGTGGCGGGCAATTCGTTCGCGGCCCTCACCGACACGCTCTATCTGATCTTCCAGAACGCCGGGAATACCAGTGGCCACTTCGCCAACAGCCCTGCTGCTGGCCAGCCGATCAGCCCCACACCGCCCACCGGCAGCACCTCACGCACCCTCATCCTCTTCCACAACCCCTCGGGTTGCAGCGACACCGCCACCTATGTGCGACAATTGCTCGTGAACAGCCTGGGGACCTACGGCGGCGAGAATGGGGAGTGCGACGGGGGTACCGTGGAGTACAGCTGGCCCGGTGTGCCGGTGGCGACCTACGTGAACCAGGGTTGCCAGGCGCCTTTCGTCCCGGTGATCGTGGATGCGACCGTGGTGGGTTCTCTCTGTGGCGGAACAGGCACCGTGGACCTTTCGGGCACGGTGAGTGGAGGAGCGTTCACCAGTGTGCAATGGAGCGGTGGTACCGGCACGTTCGGCGACCCGAACGCCTTGGTGACCACCTACACCGCCGGTGCCGGGGACCTGGGGACCGTGGTGCTCACCCTATGCGCGCAGACCGATTGTGCGGACCCCATTTGTGGCACGGTGCAGGTCGCCTCGGGTTCGGGTCCGGTGATCAGCATCGCGGGCAATGGCCCCTTGGCGATCTGTCCAGGCCAACAGGTCGTGCTCACCGCCTCAGGCGCGGATACCTATGTGTGGGAAGGCGGGCTGTCCGGCCCCTCCATCACCGTGGATACACCCGGTATGTATGTGGTGACCGGTACCGATGCCTGCGGTACAGCAGTGGATTCTGTGGAAGTGACCGCCGCCAGCGGTGTGGTGATCACCATTACGGGTAGCACCACCGTTTGCCCTGGTGGTAGCACCACCCTGACCGCCAACGGGGCCACCTCCTACGTGTGGAGCACGGGCGAGATCACCCCCAGCATCACCGTGACCACCCCCGGTACCTACACCGTGAATGGCAGCAGCAGTTGCGGATCGGCCACCCAGTCAGCGATCGTGACATTCGGCTCGGCGCCCGCCGTTTCCGTTTCGGGCGATCAGGTGGTATGTGCCGGTGTACCAGCCACCCTCACTGCAACAAGCAACGCACCGGTCCTGTGGAGCACGGGTGAGCAGACACCTTCGATCACGGTGACGGCCCCCGGTACGTATACCGCTACCGCGACCAACGGCTGCGGGTCCTCCTCGGCCTCCATGGACGTACTGCTGATCGATGCGCCCACCGTAACGATCAGCGGGGTGCTCGCGATCTGTCCGGGCCAGACCACCACCCTCACCGCCTCCGGCGCGGATACCTATGTGTGGAGCGATGGCAGCACCGGTGCTGTCATCTCGGTCGCGCAACCCGGCCCGATCACGGTGACCGGTACTTCGGCCTGCGGGACGGATGCCGCTACCGTGACGATCACGACGGGGGAATCGCCCACCGTGGAGATCACCGGAGGAACACTGCTTTGTGCAGGTGCGTCCATTGTGCTGACCGCTTCGAGCAACGCACCCATCACGTGGAATACCGGAGCTACGGGGAATAGCATCACCGTGAACAACCCAGGCCTGTACACGGTAACGGCCACCAACGCGTGCGGCACCGATTCCGATGGCCATACCGTGGATGCATCGCCCTTGGAGGCCGGCATCGCGGCTACACCGCTCTCCGGCACCGTGCCGCTTCAGGTCCAGTTCACCAATACGAGCACTGCTGGTGCATCAAGCGCCTGGGACTTCGGCGGCCTTGGCACCAGCACCAGTACCGCACCGGTCTTCACCTTCCAGGCCCCTGGGTCCTATCTGGTGACCTTGGAAGTCGCGTTGGGCGGCTGTACAGCGGAGGCCGTTGTGCTGATCAACGTGATACCTCCACCTGCGGGTACGGCCAGCAGCATCAGCCTCCCCAATGTCTTCACGCCCAACAACGACCGGACGAATGACGTGCTCTCCATCCAGGCGGTCAATATCGTTTCGGTGGAGGTGCTGATCTACAACCGCTGGGGGCAGAAGGTGAATGAATTGCGCCGGGTGGGCGAGGTGTGGGATGGCCGATCGATGAGCGGGAACCTCGTACCGGACGGTACCTACTTCTACACATTGAACGCCCTTGGTACGGATGGGGTGACCCACACGTTGACCGGGCACATCACCGTGGTGCGCTGATCGCATCAACCCCCAAGCCAGATGGTAGTACGGTGCAGGGTACCATATCGCGAAGGCTGGTTCCCGCTGGTGAGCGGTGTGCTGTTCGCTGGTGCCTGTACGGCGCAATGCGGTACGGTCATCTCCAGCTTCCCGTACGATGAATCGTTCGAGATCGCGCCCACCTGGACGAGTGGTGGTACGAACAGCGATTGGCAGTGGGGGACTCCCGCACATCCTACGGTGAACGGGGCCGCACAGGGCATGAACGCTTGGTGCGTCGGCGGTCTAACGGGGAGTTTCTACAACAACGGCCAACAGAGCTGGCTGGAGTCGCCCTGCTTCGACATCTCGGGTCTTGCGTACCCGTGGATCAGCTTCAGTATCTGGTGGGAGACCGAGCGGAACTACGACGGAGTGGGCCTGCAATACTCCGTGGATGGTGGCACCACCTGGACGAACCTGGGCAGCAGTGGAACTGCAACCGATTGCCAGACCATGAACTGGTTCAACAGTGCGAACATCACGGCACTGAACCAGGCCAGCCCACGTAGCGGCTGGAGCGGGACCAGTACCACTGGGGGGTGTGCGAGCGGCGGTGGGAGCAATGGATACGTGACCGCTGCCTATTGCCTGCTCGAGGTGCAATCCGCCGATCCGGTGAAGTTCCGGTTCATCTTCGGCGCAGGCACCGTGTGCAATACGTTCGACGGCGTGGCGATCGATGCGGTACATATCGGCGAAGCCCCACCCCTCAGTGCCGACTTCACCTATACCTGTGCAGGCAGCACGGTGGCCTTCTCCGCAACGGGCAATGCGGGCTGCGTGGAACAAGGCACCTGGGGCTTCGGGGACCCCGCATCCGGCGCGGGCAATACCGCTACTGGTGCAACGGCCACACACACCTACCCCGGACCGGGGACCTACACCATCTCTTTCACCATGACGGGTTCCTGCGGGGCACCGGTCACGGTGGAACATGCCGTGGTGATCGCCGGTCTTTCCTTCGATGTGGTCGATGTAGGGTGTACGCCCAACAGCGGGTCGGTGACCGTAGGCGTGGATGGCGGAGCAGGTCCGTTCACTTATGATTGGGATCCCGGCGGCGCGAACACCGCGACGATCGACGGCCTTGCGCCGGGTTCATACACCGTGCTGGTCCAAGCTCCTGGCATGTGCCCCTTGCAGGGTACGGCCGTGGTAGGCCAGGATGGTGCGAACATCATGGCCACGGCCACACCGACCGATCCCTCTTGCAATGGCACGGAGGATGGTGCAGTGTCGGTCCTTGCGAGCGGTGGCACGGGCATTTACACCTATGCCTGGGCACCAAGTGGTGGTACAGGTTCTACCGCCACAGGGCTTGGCCCCGGCACCTACACATGCACCGTGTCCGATGATGCGGGTTGTTCCACGGTGGTGGAGGCGACCCTGATGGAACCGGCACCGGTGGTGGTGGACCCTGTTGCGGATGTGAGCCTTTGTGCGGGTGAGAGCACGCTGCTTGCCGCCACCGCTAACGGTGGTGTCGGTACATTGTCATTCACGTGGTCGCCCCAGGGTCCGGAGGTGGCGCCATCGGTCACCACCGACTTTGATGTGGTGGCCACGGATGCGAACGGTTGTGCGAGCGTTCCCGTGCAGGTCACAGTGAACGTGGTGCCGGTCCCGGAACCGGCATTCACGTGGGACCTGGCCGAGGGATGTGCGCCCTTGTGCGTCACCTTCCAACAAACCTCTGGCGCCATGGGTACGCGCGTCTGGTCTTTCAGCGATGGAGCCACCGCTGGGGATGCCGCTACCGTGGAACACTGCTTCACCCAAAGTGGCACATTCGGCGCATCACTCACGATGTCATCGCCCGAAGGTTGTGAAGGAATGGTGGATCACGATGCGATCATAACGGTATCGCCGATGCCCGACGCCTCCTTCTCCATCGAACCAGCGGTACCTGTGCTTGATGGATCACCGGTGGTCTTCACCAGTACGGGAAGCGGTGACCTTGCCAGGGATTGGTCCTTCGGTGATCCGGGGGATGGTACCGCCACTGGGGCACAGGTGGCGTTCACCTACACCGAAGCGGGTTGTTTCACCGTGCGCCTGGAGGTGCGGAACGAATACCAATGCACCCATGCGGCGGAGGAACTCCTGTGCGTGGAGGATCCCTTCGCGCTTTTCGCACCCAACGCCTTCACCCCGAACGCCGACGGTATCAACGATGTGTTCGGTGTCGTTACCTCGGTGGTGGATCCCAAGGAATTCTCCCTGTTGCTCTACGATCGGTGGGGGCAGGTGGTCCACACTTCCACTGATGCCCACCGAGGCTGGGATGGAGGCGAGCTCCCTTCCGGTGTGTATGCGTGGCAGTTGCGTTTGATCGACAGTCAGGGCGAGCTGCAACAGCGGCAGGGGCACGTGGTGCTGGTGCGGTGAATCCGACCAGCTTGCTTGCGCTCGCCTCTATGGTGGAACAAGTGGACCGTGTGGCGCCCTTTCAGGTTCGACATGCTATGAGAACGCGTGAAGGCCGGCATGCCGGCCTCCACAGCGATCGACCGACCCCGCTCAGCGGATGTCGTTGAGCTTACGCCGGAGTTGTTCCAGTTCCTTCTCCACCTCCTGGCGGGTCTGGGCGCGCAAGGCCTCCTCCTTCGCCGCGTCCGGCTTGCTTCCCTCGATCTTGTTCAGGCTGCCCTGTAGCTTGGCCTCGCTGCTCATGAGCTTGGCCAGGTCCGATTCGCCACCGGTGAGCTTGGACCGCATCTTGGCCAGTTTCGCCAAGTCCTTCGGATCGTTGGTCATCTGGAATTTCTTCTCCAGCCCTGCGATCTCACCGCTCAACTTCGCGTTGTTCGCCTGGATCTTGCCCTGTTTCGCCTTGATCTTCTTCAGGTCATTACTTGCTTTTGCGCTCTTCTTGTCGAGCTTGGCGGCGCTCGCTTGTGCGCTTTCCTCCTTGCTGGTGGCCTTGCCCAGGCTCTTTTCCTTGGTGGTGATCTGTTCCTGTACAATGGCCTTGTTGTATTTCACGGCCATGTCGTACATCGCTTTTTCGGCGGCCTGCTGCTCATCGGCAGGTACGCTGTCGTTCTTCCCGAAAGCCAAGGTGAGGCGGCCGATCCCCAGTTTCTTGTCACTGCTGCTGCTGGCCAGGATGGTGAGCGGCGTTGTCGCGATGGCAGGCTGTACCACCCCGGTAGCGATCACGGGCTTACTGCCGCTGATGGCCTGGCTCATCGGCTTGTACTCCGCACGCCAGAGGTCCAACGCCTTGTTGCCATCACTCTCGAACACCGTGATGGTGAACGCCGGCAGCTTGTGCTTGCCATTGACCAGTGAATCGGGTACGACAGCGATGGAGTTGCTCCAAAGCAGGGCGTAGCCTTCCTTGGTGTTCTGGGCGTACGCATGGCATGCCAACAGCAGGGAACCGGAGAGGAACAGGGCAGAACGCATGGATGGTGTCATTGTGAATGTGAAGGTATGGACGAACGGCGACCGCTCCGGTCACTTTTCAATGTGGTGGCTTTCGGCCAGGTCGACCAAGGTGCGGTACACGCGATGCAGCGGTAGGCCCATCACGGTGTAGAAACTCCCCTCGATCCGTTCCACGGCCACGTATCCGATCCAGTCCTGTACGCCATAGGCACCGGCCTTGTCGAAGGGTTGGTAGCGTTCCACGTAGTAGGCGATCTGTGCTTCGGTGAGCGGCGCGAAGGTGACCACGGCGATGTCCGAGAACGAAACGGTGCGCTGTGCGGTGCGCAAGCATACCCCGGTGACCACCTGATGGGTGCGACCGGCGAGCAGGCGAAGCATTCCGCATGCTTCAGCGGCATCGGCGGGCTTGTTCAGCAACCGATCGCCCAAGAGCACGGTGGTGTCGGCGGTGATGAGCACTTGGTCCTTTGCCAAGGCCGTGGTATAGGCGTCCGCCTTCTTCCTTGCCAGGTGTTCGGCGACCTGGGCGATGGGCATCCCTTCAGGAGGGGTCTCATCCACATCGGTGCGGGTGATCTCCACCGGTAGGTCGAGGCCTTGCAGCAACTGCCTGCGTCGGGGAGAGGCGGAGGCCAGGATCAAACGCCATTCCAAGTTCATGGGAGGAAACGGATGAGCACCGCATAGCCGATGGCCATCACCATGGCCACCTTCATGGTGTTCCCTGCGCGGATGAACTCTTCGCGATGCTGTGCCTGGTAGGTGAAGCCGGCCGATAGCAGCAGCGGGCCGATGACCCCGATGCCGATGTACCAGTAGGAGAATGGATCGCGCAACAACTGCGAGCGCACGAAGAGCAGCAGGCCGATGATGACCGCGATGTGGATCAGGGCGATGATGCGCGCCCATTTCATACCCCACACGATCGGCAGTGTGCGACAATCATCGGCGGCATCGCCCTTCACGTCGGCCATGTCCTTCTGTAGTTCGCGTACCAGGGTGCTCAGGAAGGCGAATGCCGCGAAGCCGAGGATCCAGTACCACAGCTCAATGTGGAAGGGTTGCATCTCGTACCGGTCGCCGTTGGGTAATTCGACGACCCAGGCCGGATCCATGGCACGTTGCAGTAACGGAAGCTCGTACAGGCCCACGGTGAGCGGGACCAGCGCGGTGAGGGTGGCCACCAGGCCATTGCCGATGATGAGCCTTCGCTTGAAGGTGGTGCTGTACACCCATAGTGCACCGATGGCGAACGCTGGTATGGTGGCCCACTTGAACAGGCCCGTTCGCCAGGCCACGATCACACCCAGCAATAGCCCGAGTCCGCTCAGTACAGCATGTGCCGTCATGGCCACCCGGCGCCGTACCGTGCGCCCCACGATCACCTGGCCGGGTTTGTTGATCCGGTCGATGCGGGTGTCGAAATAGTCGTTGATCACGTTGCCTCCCGCTGCGATCAGGATCGTGCTCAGGACCAGGAGCAGGAACAGGACCAACGGCATCTGCGGGCCGAAGCCAGGTGGCAGGATCAACGTGCTGCGCTGCACATCGGCCACGTCGCTACAGAGCTGTTGCAACCCGCGCTCCAGGTGCCCGCCGATAACCCCGTAGCGCATCAGCAGCATGGTGGCCGCGATGATGAGCAGGTTGGTCGGACGGGTGAGCTTCAGCAGGTCCTTCATCTCACCAGGTGTGCGCTGCTTCGGTCAACCATTTGCCCTGCACCTTCATCGTCTGCTCGAGGAGGTCACGCACACAGCCTCCACCTCCTTTGGCCGAACTCACGAACGCACTGATCGCCTTGATCTCCGGCGCCGCATCGGCCGGGCAACAGGGGAAACCCACCCGCTGCATCACACGCAGATCCGGGATATCATCGCCCATGTAGGCCGTGGTGGCGGGATCCAGGCCGCTCTCGCTGATCAACTGTTCCAATCGCTTCACCTTGTCGAACTGGTGGTCGTGGTACTCGGTCACACGCATCCGTGCGAACGATTCCGCCATGCCGGCGCTGCGACCACCGGTGATGATGATGATGCGCAGGCCTTCCTTGAGCGCATGTTGCACGGCATAAGCATCCCGCGAGTGGATGGTGCGCACCGGGTCCATGCCGGGGAACATCAGGTTGCGCCCGTCGGTGAATACACCGTCCACATCGAAACAAAAGGCCCTCAGCCCCGCCAGTCGCTCTTTATACGTCGGTGTTCCCATGGTCCGGATGGTCGTATGCCCGCAGGATCATGCTGCTCAAGCGGGCATAGGCGGCGCGAAGTTCGGGATCATCCGCCAAGCGGGCCAGGTGAAGGTGGATCGTACCCAGATCCCCACGCCGGGCAGGACCGGTCAAGGCTGCTGCAGCGCCGACGGTAGCGATCTTCTGCCCCATGGCCACGAAGGAGGGGGTGAGCACCGAAGGGTCGATGCCCTCACGCTGGAGCAGTGCCTGAGCGCGTTGGAGCAGGAAGGTCGGCAAGTTCAGGCTGATCGCAGCGGCGGCATGCACCAGCTCGCGTCGGTGATGGTCCAACGCAAGCACCTGATCGCTCAGACCGTCGGCCAGGTCCTTCACCGCCTTTCGTGCCCGCTCGGTATTGGCATCGATCACCAAGGGAACCGCTCGGAGATCCAACGGTGCGCCTGGACCCATCGAGATCACCGGCCACAGCACGGCCCGGTCGGGGTGGGGCTGGAGCCGGTCCAGGTCGCCGACGCCACTTGTATGCACGACCACGGCCGTGGTGATGGGGATCTCCTTTACGACCGGGGCGATGGCATCGTCGCTCACGGCGATCAGCATGAGGTCCGCTGGAGGGAGAGGCTCACCAAGGATGAAGCCAGGGACCAGAAGGGTTTCGGCCAACGAGCGTACATGTGTACCGCTACGACCGGCAACGCCGACCAGCTCAAGACCTGCACGTTTCAACCCATGGCCCAGGTGAAAGGCCACACGACCGGTACCAACGAGCAGGGCCTTCGCAGGCATTGCCATGGATCGTTCCTGGGCCGGGGTCATTGCCTTACCCGCTGCCACACGGCCATTCCGGTGCCCACGAACAGCAGCACACAACCGATCCAGAGGATGTTGATGCCTGGGAATACGATCGCTTGTAGCACGAGGAACTCCGATTCGGCCACGTTGAGCCCGATGGCGATGCGCGGCTTGTCGGTACCCGGGATCGGGCCACCATGCCCCATCACCGGGCCTTCCTCGAAGCGTACGGTGGCGAGACCATATTTGATCCGCAGCCCTTCCAGCTCCGCCGCCTTGCCCATCACCGGTGCGCCGTTGGCATAGATCACCAAGGGCCTTGCCTCGAACCAGCGATCGGGCTGGTACAGGTCGCGCACACGCAATTGGGCCGCATACACCGTGTATTGGTCGCCCAGCATCCTCTTGGTCACGCTGTCCTTCAGGATGTATACGCTATCGATGATCGCCATCGCCGTGGGGGTGATGATCGAATCGCCCACGTGTTTCTCGTACAGGCGATCAGGCATCCAGGTGTCATCGGCCGTGTCGCTGGCCAACGTGAGGTCGGCGTAGCGTACATGGGTGTACAGGTCGCGGTGTGCCCAGTGTTTCGTGCTCGGTTCCGCCACGTTACCGAAACGCGGGTTCAGTTGAACGAAGGGCGCCAGGCCGAATACCCGATCGCCCACCGCATAGGCGCTCCACTCCCGGGTGTGCCACAGCTCCCGGCGTGTGAATTCCTCGAGCGGAGTCCAGTTCGTGGGCTGGTCACCCAGGAAGTTCGGCCCCGCCTGGTGGGCATTCTTCGCCACGAAGAGCATGTCGCCCACGCGCACCGAATCACCAACGCTGTACGTGCGTGGTACGGCCGCGAAGTAGTCCATGTCGTAGTACAGATTCACGCCCTCCTGCCGTTTGGCGATGTACCGCACGAAGTGCTGGCCCATCAACACCGTGTCGCCCCGGTACAGCAGGATGTCCTCGCTGTTGTTGAAGCCATCGTTCAGGAAGCGCAGATCCATGTTGCGCGTGTTGCGGCTAACCTCGTTCTGGCGGCTGGTACTGATCAAGGCACCCAACAGCACCAGGCCGAAGCCCACGTGTGCCACGGAAGCACCGGCGTTCCGCAAGCTGCCCTTGAGGATGCTGGGTACGTACCAGGCATTGGCGAGTATGGCGAATACCGTGGCGAAGAAGAGCGCGATGAGGTTGAGTTCGGCGAGCCGGTACTTGAGGAGGTATACCGCCGCAACCGTGATCGCGAGTGATACGAGGAAGGAGAGGGCCAACTGCTTACGGAACTTCCGCACGTCGGTCTCCTTCCAGCGCAGGTATTGCCCGAAGGCGATGAGGAAGGTGACGATGAAGGCGAAAGGGATCTGCCATTTATTGTAATGGGCGATGGCTTCCCCTGGTGGTGCGAGTTTGGCGTCGGCCAGCCCTTGGAAGAAAGTGCTTCCGGTCTTTTCCCCCACCCAGCCGAACACCTTGTCGAAGGGCTCCAACAAGAGGTTGAAGACCGGGACCGAGGTGCTGAAGGTGATCTGCATGGCGCTGAGCAACAACACCAGTGAGCCGATGAATAACCAGAACTCGCGCGACCAGAGCGACTCCTCCGGTTCCCGGCTCAGGAAAGCCTGGCGGTAAGCGCTCACCAGCATGCCGATGCTCACGGCGCCGAACAGCAGGATCGCGGGTACCTGCACCTGTAGGCCCACGCCGATCGCCAGTAGCGCGAGGGAGATCGCCGCATAGAAACGTTGTTGCCCCTTGTCGGGCACGAGCATCACCACGCTGAGGCCGACGTAGAAGAGCAGGAAGAGCAACAGACCCGGCAGCATACCATCGCCGGTGAAACTGTGTACGCTGGTATCGCCCAGTACACCGCTTCGCGTAAGGAAGGTGGAGTAGAGGACGAGAACGAAAGTGATGAGCGTGAGCAGGAAGAGGCTGAAGAGGGCCGTGGGCTTGCGCTTGTTCACGATCATCAGGTGGCCGGCCGCCACGAGCGTGATCCAGGGTACGAGCGATGCGTTCTCCACGGGGTCCCAGGCCCAGAAACCGCCGAAGCTGAGCGCCTCGTAGGCCCATGCGCCGCCCATGAGGATGCCTGCGCCCAGGATCATGATCCCGAAGAAGGTCCACGGAAGTGCGGGTTCGATCCAGCCCGTACGATCCTTGCGCCAAAGACCGGCGATCGCGAAGGTGAACGGGACCAGCGTGGCTGCAAAGCCCAGGAAGAGCGCAGGCGGGTGGATCACCATCCAGTAGTTCTGCAACAACGGATTCAACCCGCGGCCATCGGCGAACTGCGGGATCGCACTGAGGTAGTTGGGCATCGCCGTCCACGGCAGGCCGATGTTCTCAGGCAGGTCGCGGATCAGCAGGAAGGGGCTGCTGCCGATGCGCACATCGCCCACGTACACGCCCAGGATCATGATCGCCAGGAAGACCTGCACCGTGGCGAACACCGTCATGACCGGACCTTCCCAGTCCTTGGCACGGGCGATCAGGACATTCCCAAGGACCACATGCCAGAAGGTCCACAGCAGGAAGGAGCCTTCCTGCCCTTCCCAGAAGCAACTGGCGATGTACTTCATCGGCATGGAAAGGTTGCTGTGTTTCCATACGTAGTCGTACTCGAACCAATGGTTGAAGAGCATGACGAAGAGGGTGCCCACGATGCCCAGTACCGCCAGTGAATGCATCCGGAATGCGAGCCGGCCAAGGCTGGTCCATTCGGCTTGCGCGGTGCGTGTGCCCAGGTAGTAGCCCGTGGTCGCCAGCAGGGCACCCACGAGCGAGATCACCGTGAGGGCCTGTCCCAATTGACCCGCCCAGAGGTGTTCGCCGATGTATTCCGTCATGATCGATGTTTGGTCACGGGTGGCACCGGAGGGTGTGCCGTGATCATCCGTTCACCTTGTTCTCCTCGTTGTACTTGCTCGGGCATTTCATCAGCATGTCACGCGCCTCGAACTCGCCGTGTTCATTCGCCTCTCCGATCAGCACCAGCCGCTCACTGCGTTCGAAGTCCTGCGGTTTGGCCTTGGCCAAGTGTACCCTGCAGGTCTTGCCGGTGAGGTCGCGCATGGTGAAGGTGGTGAGGCTGGCGTTCAGGCTGGGTTCGTACACGATCTCCGCCGATCGGTCAAGGGTGCCCACCACGTGGTACTCCTTGCCGGGGTTCTCCATGGCCTGCTCCAGGTCGGCGTAGGTGCTGCTGTCGTACAGCGAACCCACCAATGCCCCAATGGCCACCGCGATGATGACGATGGCGATGATGTGGGAACGTTTCATGCCCTTCGGCACCTGCGCGTTCGGGTAAGAAGGCATGGTGTGGTCAGCGTTCTTTTCCATCGTTCGTGGATTTCATGTTCACATGCCCACTCGAGCACATGCTCAAGCACCTTTTTCCTTTTCGAGTGAAGAGATCCTACGGTCCATTCGCCAAAGCCAGATGCCGATGCCCAGGATGATCACGGCGACCACACCCACCACGACGTTGATCTTGCCGTTGCCGTACAGGGTGCTCTCCAACCAGCTTGGCGCGGCGTTCTGGGCGTTCGCCATGGTGGTGATCAGCAGGAACAGGAAGGAGAGGGGTGTTCTCATCGGTCCATGATATTGGCGAGGCGTGCGGCGCGCACCCGCAGGTCGTACATCCAGCAACCCAACAGGACCCACCCCAGCACGGCCGGGTAGAAGATCACCCGCAGGCGGTTGTCCAGGTCAAGGTCGTTGAAGCCGCTGTTGCCACCATTGCCCGGATGCAGGCTGTCGATGGCATTGAGGCGAGGTACCACGAAGAGGAAGAGCACCAGCAGGACGAAGGCGAAGACGTTGTAGATCGCAGCCAGCCGCGCGCGTTTGTGGGCATCCTGCACCGAGCCGCGCAGAACGAGGTAGGCCACGTAGATCAATCCGGTGACCGCCGCACCATTCAACTTCACGTCGTTCGTCCAGAACGCACCCCAGGTGGCCCGGGCCCACAGTGCCCCGGTGATCAAGCCGAGCACGCAGAAGACCAGGCCGATGCGTACGGCCATCTCCGCTGCCAGGTCGCGCTCCAAGGAGTTGCTTCCGAGCACCTTGATGCTCTGGAACACCGAAATGCCCATCAGCACGATCATGGTGAACCACATGGGCACATGGAAGTGCAGGTTGCGGATGCTCTCGTACAGGATGCTGCGGTTGGGGAAGGCGAAGGTCCTGGCTGCTCCGGTAGGTTCCGGGCAGGTGCTGGATGTTATGCCTGTGCCCAACCCTTCGGTGAACAGCGCGCCGGGATAGGTGAAGCCATCCACCACCACATCGGTGAGGTTGGCCCGCAGCCCGGATGGGATGTCGAAACGGGCCGTCAAGTGGCTGGCGTCCAGTACAGCCACCGAACTGGCACATACGGACTGGCCATCATTGACAAGCCGGACCTTCACCTCATTCCCGAAGGTGGTGTTGTAACCGGTCACGGTCACATCCACAGGTCCCGGTGCGATCCGGTCCGGCGATACATGCACCAAGGCCGGTGCCAACGGGATGCGCAACGCGGCGATCGAGGCGATTACCAACAGACCGATGCCCAGGAATTTCCACCAGTGTTTCATGACGCCTGAAGATCATTGTGCGTCAACGACTTCACGGTCGCATTTCCCAAGCAATGATCCTGCATTCCTCTGCGCTCTTTGCGTCTCTGCGGTTGAAGCATTCTTAGTCGCGCCAAAGGTACGGGAAGAGGATCCAGGCCAGGCTCACGGTGATCACGTCCAGCAACACCAGCCCGCCGAAGTAGGTGCTGGTCACACTCCAGGCCACACCGTCCAAGGCCAGTTTGCTCGCACGCATCACGGTGAGGAGGAGGGGGAGCACCAGCGGAAAGCCCAGGATCGCCATCAGACCGATGCCGTTGCCTGCCCGCGCTGCGATGGCCGAGATGAGGGTGAGCACGGCCGCGAAGCCGATGCCGCCCAACACCACAGCCAGCACGAACTGGGGTAGGTCCGCCTGTTCGAGCACTTCCGTGCCCAGCAGGAGCGCATACACCAACAGACTCAGCAGACTGAGCACCACCATGGTGGCACCGTTGTACAGGGCACGGGCCAGGATCACGCTGCGGGGGTCCACCAGGGTGTAGAGGTAGAGCTGGCGCCCGGCATCCTCGCGCTGGAAGGAACGCGCGAGGGCGTTAAAGGCCGCGAACAACAGGATGATCCAGAACAAGGCATTCCACGTGGCTAAACCAAGGCCACCCTTCACCGCGAGGTAGCACACGTACACGGCGCTCACCACGTACAGCAGCATACCTGCCCAGGCGGCCCGCTGGCGCAGGTCCAGGGCCACCTCCAAGCGGAGCAGTGCGGCGATCTCCGTGGGTTTCACGGTGCGAAGGTACCTACCAAGGCAGGTCCGTTACTTCAATCCCACTGTCCGTTCCTGCGGTTCAGCGGAGATCGATCCCGGAAGGCACCGAACGGCTTCCCTCCATCTCTTCTTCACGACCCATTACGACCGCCTTTCTCACCGACTGAAGTATCTTGGCACCAACAACGCCAAGACCATGTCCACTGCCGAATTGCGCAAGCGCGTGATCGCCCGCGTGAAGCTCTCCAAGGATGCCCTGCTTCTTCGTGAACTTGACCGCATGCTGAAAGGCGCGGAGAAGGAGATCGCGCCGTTCATTACCACACCGGAGCAGAAGGCGGCGATAGCCCGAAGCCGCGCCGCAGTGAAGCGGGGGCGGGTGCGCACGGCTGCCGAAGCGGACAAAGCCATCTTGGAATGGCTCGGCAAATAGTTTGGTCGGTACCGGCGGAGAGGGACCGCAAGGACATCCTGGCCTATTGGAACGAGCGCAACGGTTCGCCCACGTACGGCCTCAAGCTTTTCGGCCGGATCAATACGGCTCTTGGCAGGCTCCTGAAGAACCCATTCATGGGGCGCCCTTCCGACATCCCCGATATCCGCGTGGTGTTGGTGGAGGACCCTCTGCTCTTCTACGAGGTCTTGTCCGATGCCATCCTCGTCCACCACATCTGCCACGGCAAGCGGGATCTTTCCAAGCTGGAGATCTAACGCGTTGAGCGCCTGTTCAAGATCTCGTGCAGGATGAGCGAAGTGCTGCACGGATACTGCGGGGTTCCTGAGCAGGGAACGCCCTACTCCCGCTTCTCCACCACCTTCTGTATCAGCGGCTCTGCGTTGATGTGCTCCCAGAACGCGCCGAACTTCTTCTCCTCGCGCACTTCTTTGATCACATCGGCGCCGTAGAGGGGGAAGCGTTCGATATGGTCCACGGCGCGGAAGTAAGAGTAGTAGTACCGGTCGCAGATGATCCCCACCGTTCCGTCGAGGTCCCATAGTACTTTTCCCTCTCGGAGAATGGAATGGTCGCTTCCGCTCCATTCCATTCTGGGTTCACTCCCCTGTTCAACAAGCTCGAACGCCTTCGATGTGCTATCGTACCGCATTAGATGACTGGCAGTCGAATTGCTCAAAGCCGTTCGTGTAGTTCGTCTTGTAACTTCTGAGCTGAGCCGGATCTGCATCGGGCCCTGTTCGGGGTGGCTCAGATGGACGTTCTTCCTTCCCCGAAGCAGGGCAACGTTGCCATCCCGGTCTATGGCGGCAAGCACCGCTTGATCCGCTTTGAGCTTTGGTTGGGCCATGAACGCATTCTCTGCGGATGGGCCAAGATGCAAATAGACAACCCCTTGCTCATCCATATGGACGTTCTGTCTCCAACTAACCTGCGATACCGAAGAGAGGACTTTTGCCACTTCTTCGTTCTGCGGAAGTTGTCGCCGTATCAACCGTGCATTTCTAAGGTCCACGAAGTGCAATACGCCATGTCGAATGCTATCGGCGTTCAATAGAAAAGGACCAGACCGTGCCAGCCTCGTTGCATTCTTACCGGGGGGCTGGATCACGCTGATAATGTGCATGGTCGTGTCGCGGATCTCCACCAGATCACCATGGATGCGGGCGATACCGGCACCGTGTGGAAGGAACTCGTACCGGCTCGGTTCGCGCATCGTTCCGGTGTCAAGGACGACCTTGTGATCGAGGTCCACGAGCCACCCTGCCTTACGATCGAACGTCCCTAAGTACTTGAATGCGTACGCCCACCGTTCGCTCATGGCGAGCGCAGCAGTTCCGACCATATAGCCACTGGTCCTTATCGTATCCAAACAACCATGAAGGTCAACTGTGGCCAAGGACGTGGTACCGGCTCCTTTGCGATGGAGCAGATGGCCGTTCTCTATTTGGATAGCGTACGGATGTCCCTGCATATCGCACTGTGGCATCGGGATAGAACGACCGCCCTTCCTGGAGCGGGTCCAGGGTAATTTGATCTGGGCGATCAAGCTATCTGAGTAGATGACAAGGCAGTCATTGCGGAAGGGGACGTTGCTCTCCACATGGCTACCATCCTTGGACCTTGGGAGCAACAAGCGTTTCACATCCCCGTTCGCATCAACGATGCTCAGCAGGGAGGGCGTTCGCAATGAGGGTGAGGGAACGCTGCCTTTGTGAGCATGGGTATCCTTCCCCGTATCCAGGAGCGTATGGCCAGAACCACCGCGGTCATTCTTCGTCGTTCGCATGGACCGGGTCCAAAGCGTATCTCCCGACCATGAGTATGAGGTGATCCTTGCCTCATCCCGATCTCGCGAATGAGTGCTGACCGTGATCCCTTCGCTGAAGGTTGCCATCCGCACATCACTGAAGGAAACATGGTCGGCTATCTGGCGGATGGAACGGCCGTCCAAGCTCCGGATGACCACCGGTCCCACATCACTTGATCGGGAAAGGTCATGGAAGGCGAATCGTCCCGTGGCGTGATCGTAACCCAATAGTATGTCCCTGGGTTTGATGTCCGGCAAAGTCAGAAATACGCGATGTTCCGGGTCATAAAAGCGAGCAGGGAAGCTTCGGAACCGGATCCATGCATTTCGAACACCGGAGATACCGCTACTCATTTCGGGTGTTCCGTCGATGAGGCGGATACCCTCTTGGACAAGATCGATGGACTTCAGGGAATGGATCGGGTCCTTCCCATTCCACGAAAGATGATGAAGACTTTGATCCGTGAGGACAACACATTCACCTGGTTTGGTGACGAGCGGATAGCCCACCAGTGCGGCAGGTGTGCGCCATCGCCCCACAAGGTCGAACTTGGCCGAGCTGATATCGAAGATGTGTACTGCACTATCCTTGTTGACAACCGCATACCGATGCTCGTCGTCCGATTCGAACTCGAGCGATCCTATCAAGCATTTGTGAACTCCTGCTGTATCAAGGATCAGGGTGTCCCATGACCCGTGGTCGTCCATCCGGAACATCCAGTTATCCGAAATGGCGATCAACCCTTTCCGTTTGTTGGACATCACATACGGACCTGCCTTGTTCCGGTTGACCAGGTATTCGCCGTTTATCCGGCGTACCACAAAACGATCACCGTGCAGGCAGATCACACCCGCACTGTCCAATACTTCCACACCCATGAATGCATCCATGCCGATCCCCTTTTCCTCCCACAACAGTTGACCTGTGGAGTCGTGCAAGGCAACGCGATCGTTCTGATCGTCGAAGATCAGGATCGACTTGCTGGATCCAAGCACCTTGAATCCATTCCCTCTGAATCGATTCACCTCCGGATACAAGAATGGATAGATGTGTACCAGCGCCTTTTCGCTCTCGAATGTGGGGCTGGTCTCAAACGCCTTTTCGGCGAGGAGGTAGGCAGTATATGGATCAGCGGAGAGCAACTCCATGGCTTCTTCAGCCAATTGCACGCTGGCCCGGTGCGCCTCTTCAAGCTTCAGCCGTTTGTGCAATTTTCCCAGCCAGATGCCACCGACCAAGCCAACGAGCAGTAGGCTGCCAATGAAGACCCTGGTGCGCAGCTTCTTCCGTTTCTCTTTGCGCTCCGCCTCCCCGAAAGCCCCCTCCACAAAGTCCTTCAACTCCCCCTTCAGGTATAGCTGGTTCCGATACGGCCGCAGGTAGCTGAGGTCATTAGCCGTCAGCTTCGCCCCGCGTTTCTCGTACTGACCATACGCCTGTTGCACGAACTGCCGCACCTCGATCAACTCCTGTTCGGCCCGGGTGATGCGCTGGAAGATCTGGCGTGCCAAGGCATCGTGCAGCAACTCGTAACGCCCTCGTTCGTCGCGGTCTTTCAGCAGCCGTTTGGCGACGAAGAGTTGTAGAAGGCGTTCGACCTCATCGGACTCCATCGCAGTACCGATGGTCTGCACCCAGTCATGCGCTTCCTCCACGGTCAGTTGCCGCTTGGTCCCCTGGTCGCTCACGAATGTCTTCAGCAGGGCTTCGGCGCGTTGCGGTTCGGGCGTATCGGCCACCTGCTCATCCAGGAAGGCGCCCAGCATGTCGTCCACATGGCCGATGCGTTCGAGGAGCGCCGGTGAGAAGGACTCATCTCCTTGGCGTGTGCGCCAGCAGCGGTCCAGGAACACCTGCAGGTAGCTGAGCTCGATGCCGTGGCCTTCCGGGTCCAAGCGTTCCACCAAAGCTGCGGAAAAGCCTTCCGCGCAGGGGATGCCGTGCGCCTCGCAGAGCTTTTCCATCACCTCCATGGCATGGCGCTGCGTGAGGCGTTCCACGCGGTAGCGGTTCTCGATCAGGCCCGGGATGATGCGCTCGTAGCGGGTGAGCTCCGCGAGGTATTCCTCGCGCACCACGAAGATGGCGTGGGCGTTGCGCTCCTTGTTCAGCAGGTCGCGCAGGGCGGTGAAGAAGGCTTCGCACTCGCCGTGGGTGCCGAAGATGAACAGTTCCTCGAACTGGTCGAAGAGGAAGTAGATCGGTTTGAAATGATCCAGGTAGAGATTGGCGGTGAGCTGGCCAAGGTCGGTGGCGCTGCTGGGGGTTAGCGTGACCGTTTGAATGGCCTCGCGTACCGAGTCGATCATGTCGCCCGCTCGGCGCACTGGTATGGGAAGCCAATCACTATCCTGGAATCGCGAGGAAAGGCCGCACTGCACCAATGAGGTCTTGCCCGTTCCGGAGCCGCCGTAGACCACCAGGATGGGGGAGAGGAAGCACTGTCGGAATAGCTCATCGGTCTCCTTGTCGCGCCCGAAGAACTCACCGATGTCGGTGCGCGTGTAGCTGTCGAGGAATTTGAAGGGGGAGGCCGAAATGCTCACCACGTGCATTTTCATCAGTTCTGTCCCGGCCCGGTGATCGCGAGCATCATGTCGCGGAACTCGTCCAGCAGGTCGGTGTAGTTGCCCAAGGCGCGCAGGTCGCATTTCTCGGTGGCCTCGGTACCCGCGTACATCAAGTGGTCGCCCTTGATCTTGGTGTAGAGGAAGATGTCCTTGCGGATGTCGAGCTTCTCCTTGGTGTCGATCGCTTCGCTGTGCGTGTCGATGACGAGCGGGGAGAGGTTGAGGTATTCGTCGATGGCCTTCAGGTTGTGCAGCAGCAGTACCGCGTGGCTTTCAGTGAATTGCGGCCCGTGTACATCGCTCGCCTTGAAGTCCGAATCGGAACTGTTCAGCAGGTCGATGCGGTGGTGGAAGACGGCCTCTTTGAACCGCGGTTTACGCACCTGTATCTCGCGGACGCTCACCAGCCGGTATTTGCACAGGAAGGCGAGCCCGGCCAGGAGCCCGCCCAGCCGGTCGGTGTATGCCACGCAGCGGCGTTCGATCTCCTCGGTCGTGAGGTTGACCTGGTAGTGGCCGATCTCGTTGCGTTCGGGTACCCACAGGTCCAGGCTGGCATAGAATCGATCGTTCAGTATCCCTTTCAATTCAGGGAGGAACCAGTCAACTTGGGAATTGCTCATGGCTTTACCGAGTTCGCGCACCAACCAGGTGAGGTTGCCCAAGCTGAGCTGCTCGAAGCGCCTGGTGAACTCGTGCGTGAAGGAAGAAGCGAAGGCCATCTTGCCCGCCTTGCGCTCTTTCCAGACTTGGGCGAGCATCACGAAGGCCAGGAACTGCACGGACCGTTCGATGGTCTTGAAGAGCTGGTCCAACCGAAGGCGACCGGCATTGCGCATGCCACCCGAGAACAGGCGGCGCAGTTCCACCCCGATGGGCCAAGGGAAGTTGCGCACGATCTGGTCGGCAAGGAGGCGGCGATCGACCTCCTGCCCATCGTCTTCGCCCAAGGCGAGCACGGCGGAAAGGGCCGGTTTGTGCCCGACCATCGCCTGGAAGACCCTTTCCACGATGGCATCGTTGGCGGTGACGGACCCCATGGTCCTCGAAGCTATGAATTTCCTCCGATAGAGATCCCCGCTCTGCCTGTGGGCATCAATGCCAGGAAGTGTGCGATCTGTCAGGTGAGCGGTCGGCACCATTGATTATCTATGTCATCCCGTTCATAGACCGTTCCATGTCAGCGCGCGACCTAACTCCCTCCACGAAGATCGAATGCAGCTTGATGCTGGTCGATGTGAGCGGCTTCACGCAGCTCCTTTATCACGCGGGCTATAAGGATGAATTGATGCATATCGTGGCCCTCGCCATGAAGCGGTTCTTCCAGGATGCGGCAAGCGCGGCTCAGGCGACCAAGGACGTGGAGATCTTCAACACCACAGGTGATGGTTTCCTTGCCTTTGCAACGGGCAGGACCCCTTCACGTACGGCGCTCCATTTCGTCGAGGCCATCCGGTCGAATTTTGATGGACACGTGAAGTCACTGATCCGTTCAGTGCCTTTCCGGCAGCGGGTGGACCTGCGGATAGCCCTGCACCATGGGTCGGTGCATCGTATTGATGTGAAAGGACTCACCCGTGATGACCACCCGGTCTATATCGGTGATGATATCAACCTGATCGCACGGGTGATCAACAGCCAGGTGGCCCGGCGACACGGCATCGCCATCACACGTGGCTTCTATCGTCGCCTGATGTTGACAAAAGGCGAGCCGCCCATGGCCGATGAGGTGATCTTGGACCGCAACCGCTATCCGGAGCAAATAGAGGTGTACAGGATGCCGGTTGCGATCCCGGCATTGCGCCGCTAATAACTCCAGAACAGGCGTAGGAACGAAGCCGCCCCGCCCCAACCCCTTGCAGGTTATGGAACAGGGCACACCCGGACCTGACAACCCCTCGTCGCTACCGGGTCCCGCACGGGGCGGCTCGCATTTCCCTCGATCGGTCGGTCGGACCCCGACCGTGCCCATGGATCACAGCAGGTTCCGGAACATCAACCCGATCAAGTCGGGTACGAGGCTCGTTCGTTGTGTTCCCACTTCAGCCTTGGTGCTGTTGGATGGCGTTACGGGCCGACGTGGTGCCGGGTGGTCCTTGGTCGGCGGTCGGTGGGTGCGGGGTCGCTGCCACACTACGGCGGCCACCTGCCCGGTCTTTATCCGTAGGGTGTCGCGCGGTGCCTCGTCGTCCCCTCGCTTCGGGAGCACTTGCACGTCCTCCAGCCCGCGCTCGGTCATGGTCCAGGTGCGGCCAAGCATGTCCCTGTCGTAGGTATTGGTCACGTTCTCGATGTCGTAGATCACATGCTCACTGCCGGGGCGCAGGAATACACTCTTGCCCAAGGGTACCTCCAGGGTGAATTGGACTTCCTGCCCGCGCAGCCGATCGGCGATCGGGAAGCTGATCACCGGCGAGACCAACAGGACGTCCTGGTCCTGGCTGAACTGGTATTGCACATTGTTGGCACGGGCCAGGGCGGTCTTGGTGGTGGCCCCGTTCGCCTCGCGCTCGATCTTCAAGTGGAAGAGGCTGTCCGCACTGCGCTCGATGTCCAGTTGGCCCCAGGTACATTGGATCTGTTGGTCGATCACATGCAGGCCATCGAGATCCACCTTGCTCCGGCTGCCGTTGTAGTCGATGCTCCATTCGCCATCCATGGGAAGTTTCGCATCGAGATAGAGCGTTCCGGTCGTGGGTTGCACCAGTTCCACTTCGGTGAGGGTGCTGTTGGTGCGTTTGAGATCCCTGCCAAGAGCCGCTCCGGTGTAGGTCACCGGGATCCATGCGGCCAGCCATGCGAACAACAAGGTGAGACCGAGCCAGCGTGGCGTGGCGGTGTTCAATAAGAGGCGGAATCCGCTCAGGAACAGCCCGATGACCGGGATGGCCAGGAGTGCCACGACCCCGATCGCCATCCAGGCCGCATGCGAACGGGAGTTGAAGAGCAGCTCACCCATGTCCAGGAGTCCCATGTCCTCGTTGGTCCATGCCGTACGCCAGAGCGAGATCGTGCCGCCGATCAGGCCGGTGATCAGGCTGATCAATAGGGTGAAGGCCATCACCAACAGGCCGATACCGACCAGTTTTCGAATGACCTGCACGGCCTGGCTCCGTTGCCGCCCGGATCGTTCGCCCCAACTGCGCCCCAACGCGCTGGCCTCGGCCGCCATGCGTTCCCCGCCACGCTTGAACCGCTCCGCGCTTTCCTCCACCACCCGCTTGATGTTCTCCACGGTCACCGGCTCGCCCCGCATGCGTAGGCGCTCAGGGGCGGTGTCGGCCTTGGGTACCAGGATCCACAGCAGGATGTAGATGGGAATGAGCGAACCCACGCTGGCCAGGACCAATGCGATCATGCCGATGCGCAACCACAGCGGGTCCATGCCGATATAGGCGCCCAGGCCACCGAGCACACCGGCCACCCATTTGTCCTCCGGATCGCGGTAGAACCGTTTGGGGCTCCCTCCGACGTAGCCGTTGTGCGCATCCTGGGCCTCATCGCCGGATCCTTCGCCGGCGATGTCCTCCGGCTGGCCAAGGATGGCCATGACCTGTTCCACATCGGTGATCGACACCACCTGTCGGCGCCCATCAAGGCGTTCCTGGAACAGTTCGGCGATGCGCGCCTCGATGTCGGCCATGATGTCGTCACGACCCGCTGTTCCGGCGAATCGGCCCCGGATGTTCCCGAGGTAGCGGTTCAGGGCCTCATAGGCGTCCTCTTCGATGTGGAACACCGTGCCACTGATGTTGGCGGTGAGGGTCTTTTTCATGGGATGATGGCCGCTTAGTGGGCTTGGGGTTGTGGGTTCGTTCGGTCGTGGTTCATCGGGCTTGGCGGGTGGTCTTCCGCACGGCTTGGGAGAGTTCTTCCCAGGTCTGGTCCAACTCGTTCAGGAATTTCTGGCCCACGGTGGTGAGCTTGTAGTACTTGCGCGGTGGGCCCGAACGCGACTCCTCCCATCGGTAGGTGAGGAAGCCGGCGTCCTTCAATCGGGTCAGCAGGGGATAGAGTGTCCCTTCCACCACGATCAACCGGGCATCCTTCAGCTTGCTGATGATGTCCGACGGGTATAATTCGCCCTGTGCCAGGATGCCCAGGATGCAGTACTCCAGCACCCCTTTTCGCATCTGTGCCTTGGTGTTCTCCACGTTCATGGTGCGGTCGCCCTTGGGATCGGACGCGGTTTGGTCCTTAAGCAGGTTCTTGACGAAGCAAAGATATGTGCATGGGTTGGTACTGTGCAAGACAAAGTACTATTTTTGGATGAACGGTCGATCAGCGTGGGTGAGCGGCGGCATCTCATGAACCCCGATGCCCGTTACCTTGCACGCCCTGTTCCGCCACCATGCGCCACCTCTGGAAGGTCCTCTTGCTGCTTGTGCTCATCCTGGCCCTCTTCGGCTATTTCCGTTACTACTGGGTCTTTGGCACCGGGGCCAAATCGGGGGAATTGAACTTCGTGGTACACAAGGGATATATCTTCAAGACCTATGAGGGCAAGATGATCCAAACGGGGATCCGAAGCCAGGGAGGGAGTTTCCAGAGCTTGGAGTTCCTGTTCTCGGTGGAGGACCCGGTTGTTGCCCAGCAGCTCATGGAGAACAGCGGCAACCAGTTCAACCTGCATTACAAGGAATACAAAGGGGCACTGCCGTGGCGGGGTATGAGCGTGTACGTGGTGGACAGTATCATTTCCATGGAGGAGGTCAACCGCTGAGCCGATGTCGTCGAAGAGGTCCAAGAAGTACGTGTCGCTCGGTTTCATGGGCGACCTGCAACTGGCCGTGAACGACCTGCGCCGCAAATCCTCGCCGGAGCACAAGGCCGCGGTCCTCTTTTTGATCGGTGTGGGCATCGCGCTTCGGATCCTGCTGCTCCAGGTGCCCGTGGCCTACCTGGAGGCCACCACCTATATCGATTTCGCCACCCAGCCCATCACCAAGCTCTTAGCGGACTATTCCTTTCCCACGAACCATGTACTGAACACCCTGCTGGTGAAGTTGAGCACCGCCGTGTTCGGCATCGGCCTGTGGCAGGTGCGGCTCCCCGGCCTCATCGCCGGTATCCTCACGCTGCCGCTCTTCTACCTCTTCGTTCGGGCCATGTTCAACCGGTACATCGCGGTGATCACCTTGGCCATCGTGGCCACCTCGGGGCCCCTGCTCACCAGCAGCATAACCGGGATCGGCTACAACCTCTGTTGGTTCTTCTTCGTGAGCAGCCTGTTGTTGGGGCGGCATTTCATCAAGAGCAATAACGTGAAGAGCTCCCTGCTTCTGGCCCTGGCCGGTGCCTTGGGGCTTTGGGTGATGCCTTCCTATGCCTACGCAGCGCTGGCCATTTACGTATGGCTGCTCGTTTCGTTGATCATGGCCTACAAGAACAGCCTGCGCGAACGGATGCTGCGCCTGGTGTTCTCGCTCATCATGTTCATCGTTCTGGCGCTCATCCTGTATTCGCCCATCCTCCAGGAACAAGGCTTCGATCAGCTCACCAACCACCACACCCATCCGCGGCTGGAATGGAAGATGTTCGATCTGCGCCATACCGATATGGCCTTCGCGCTCTGGTCCATGGCCGTGGACAGCACTTCGGGTTGGACCACCGGCCTGGGGCTGATCGGTCTGCTCTACGCGGCCTTCACCTCGTCCAAGATGCGCGCCCTGCTCTTTTCCATCTTCATTTCCGGTGTGCTGCTCGGGCTGCTCATGCGCCGGATCGAACCCGTGGAGGTGTGGGGTTATACGTTCTTCATCTTCCACATCAGTTCGGGCATCACGGTGTTCTACCTGCTCAAATTCCTGCAGGAGAAGGTCTTTCCGAATTGGGGGAAACGCGCCCGCACCTCGGTGGCCGCCCTGCTGCTCATGGTGGTATTCGGTTGGCCCGGCTATGAGTATGCCCTGGAGATGAACTATGGTATGCCACAGGCGCACATGGCGGCCCAGCTCATCAAGGACCAGCTACGACCGGGCGATAAACTCTACGTGCAGCACCCTTGGGATGCGCCGGTTCAATTCACCACCCAGGCCATGGACGTGGACCAGGCCTACCTCAATGGGCCGCCCGTACCAGGTGGGAAGGTGATGGTGGCGGTGGGGGTGCGCCCCGAACAGAGCGTGGATGCGGTATTGCGGGCCAACGGCCAGGATCCCGCCAAGTGGCCGGGTATGCGGGTGGTGGAGGATTGGAAAGGATTGAAGATCTTCGCGGCCCCGTAGGGATCGAAGAACCTCGCCCCCTACGGCCAAACGACACGAACATGGCCGAAGAAGGACGTCAGATCATATTCAACATGGTGAAGGTGGGGAAGACCCTGCCTTCGGGAAAGAAGATCCTCAACGATATCTACCTGGGATTCTACTACGGCGCCAAGATCGGGATCCTCGGTCTCAACGGCTCCGGTAAGTCCACCTTGATGCGCATCATCGCCGGCAAGGAGAAGAGCTTCGATGGCGATGTACACCTGAGTCCCGGATACACCATCGGTCACCTGGAGCAGGAACCCGAACTGGACGAGAGCAGGACCGTGATCGAGATCGTGCGCGAAGGAGTACAACCCATCATGGACCTGTTGAAGGAGTACGAGGAGGTGAACAACAAGTTCGCCGATGAGGACGTGCTCAACGACCCGGACAAGATGGACAAGTTGATCGCACGTCAGGGTGTGCTGCAGGACAGGATCGAAGCGGTGGACGCCTGGAACATCGACCAGAAGTTGAACATCGCCATGGACGCGCTCCGTTGCCCTGAGCCGGACCAGAGGATCAGTGTGCTCTCCGGTGGGGAACGCCGCCGTGTGGCCCTGTGCCGCCTGCTGCTCCAAAGCCCGGACATTCTGCTGCTGGACGAACCGACCAACCACCTCGATGCCGAGAGTGTGGCCTGGTTGGAGCACCACCTCGCCGAATACAAGGGTACTGTGATCGCCATCACCCACGACCGTTATTTCCTGGACAATGTGGCGGGCTGGATCCTGGAACTGGACCGTGGCGAAGGCATTCCCTACAAAGGCAACTACACCAGCTGGCTGGAGCAGAAGACCGCTCGTCTGGCGCAGGAGGAGAAGCAGGAGAGCAAGCGCCAGCGCGTTTTGAAGCAGGAATTGGAATGGGTGCGCAGCAACCCCAGTGCCCGACGCACCAAGAACAAGGCCCGTCTCGCCAACTACGAGAAGATGCAGAGCGAGACCGTGAAGGAAAAGGAAGCCAAGCTGGAGATCTTCATCCCCAACGGTCAGCGCCTGGGCGATAAAGTGATCGAGTTCAAGGGCGTCACCAAAGCCTTTGGCGACCGGGTGCTCTTCGAGGACATCAGCTTCACCCTGCCACCGGCGGGCATCGTCGGTATCATCGGTCCCAATGGTGCGGGTAAGACCACCATGTTCCGGATGATCATGGGCGAGGAGAAGCCCGACGCAGGCACCGTGACACTTGGTGAGACGGTACAACTGGCATACGTGGATCAGAGCCACAAGGACCTGCTGCCCGAGAAGACCGTATACCAGGTGCTGAGCAACGACCAGGAGAACATGACCATCGGCGGTACGCTGGTGAACAGCAGGGCCTACCTCGCGCGTTTCAACTTCACCGGACCGGATCAGAACAAGAAAGTGGGCGTACTCTCCGGCGGGGAGCGCAACCGCTTGCACCTGGCAATGACCTTGAAGAACGGCAGCAACGTGCTGCTGCTTGACGAGCCGACCAATGACCTGGACGTGAACACGCTCCGGGCATTGGAAGAAGGCATCCAGGACTACAGCGGCTGTGCGGTCATCATCAGCCACGACCGCTGGTTCCTCGATCGCGTGTGCACCCACATCCTCGCCTTCGAGGGCGATAGCAAGGTGTACTGGTTCGAAGGTGGCTTCAGCGACTACGAGGAGAACTACAAGAAGCGCGTGGGCGACATCGTTCCACAGCGCTTGAAGTACAAGAAGCTGGTGCGGGGCTGATCCTTTGCACTTGATCGGAAAAGAAGAAGCCCGATGATGAGCCGGGCTTCTTCCATTTTCTGCAATGGCTGCAAAGGAAAGGCCCACCTCCATGAACAGGAGAAGGGCCATCGATCCGTTGAAGCGTCCTTAATACCCTTTCACCTTACATATCCACCCGATCTGCTTGCTCCTGGTCCGTGCGACTTCTCCGGCAAGGTCGCTCCGTAGGTCCCGCTACGCGGCGACCTTGCCGTATCGTCACACGGAAATAATTGCGGCGCATCTTCAGGTGCCTCTGTATGGCGAAAGGGCTTTACTTCGAGTTCAGGTCGGCGGTCATGGTGTCCCCGGTCCGGTAGGCGACATGCCGCGATGCGGACGTATCAAGTCGTTGATGGGGTGTTTCATCGAATTCATACCTTCGCGCCCACAATATCGACCCATGCCACAGGACAGCAACGCCCGCCTCAACGCCAAGCGCAAGGCCACCAAGAAGATCGCCAATCTCAAAGCCAAGGCGGCGGCTGGTGAGAAGACCGCTCCCAAAAAAGAGAAGCGCACGGAGGAGTGATCCTCTTTCGATACGGAATGCAAGCCCCGCGATGAGCGGGGCTTCTTCGTTGTTGGATGCCCGACGATCAAGGCACCTGCTCCACACGGATGTTCGTGGGGACCACACCGCCGATGTTCTGGAGAATGATGTCGCGGTCGTTCTCCGATCCAGTGTACTTGACCTCCCCATCCAGGTTCAAGTCCTCCACGCGATAGCCACTCACCGTATTCGTGGGCACCGCGCCGCCGATCGCTTGCAGCACGACGTCCCTGTCGTTGTTCAGCCCGGTATACTTCAACATCCCGTCGGGCATGGCATTCCCTGCCCAGAGGGCCTTGATGGGGCCGAGGTCCTTCGTCGCTTCTGTACCGAACAGGGCTATGCTACCATCGCTCAGGTCGTAGCTCTTCTCCACCACGCTCACGCGCAAGGCTTGCGCGCTCACCACACCGAGGTGGTTGCGGTGCCGTATGCCGATATGGTAATCCTTCACGGCCACACCGAATTGGATCGGTGAGACACCATCCACACCTACGATATCCCCATCCCGTTGTATCAATGCGGAGCGGGAGGCTACGATCGTGCCCGGCTCATCCGCATCGCGCAATTCCACCAACACCCAATCCACAATGGCATCCGGACCCGAGACCGCAAGGACCGTCGCGTTCGTGCTTTCACCGCCGCCTTCGCCTTCGAAGACGTATCCGGCAGCGGTGAATGGTTCTTCGAGCGGTAGCAGATCTTGTACCCTCAGTTGGTCGTTCATCAGGCCACTTGATTGGTCGTAGGGGCCTTCGAGGATGGCCTTCAAGCGCAGGGAGATCCTTGGTCGTAGGATGAACAGCCCGTTGTCAATGTCGCTCACGATCACCAGGCCACTTGCAAAGAAGGGGTAGTTGCCCCACGCCCCGTCATAATGTTTCGCATTATCCGCGGTATAGGTGTCGAACCAGGCTTCCAGGCTCAAGGTACCGGAGGGGATCAGGTCGGCATCCAGGATGTGCAGCCCGCTGGTATAGTTCGCCTCCCAAACGAGGTCCTGATGGATATAGAGGTTGTGGTCGTAGCTCGCATTCGGACCGCTGAAGAAGCCATGATAGATCGGGGCCTCCAGGTCCTGGATATCGAAGATGTGCGTGCGCGTGTTGTAGTTGTTCGGGGATCCCTCGTCTCCTTCGTCGTTCATGAGCAGGTAGCGATGGTCAGGAGTGACCCAACCTTGATGGCACAAGCGTGCTCCCGGATAGGGCGACGTGTTGCCGATCAGGGACATGTCCGACGGGTCGCTCACATCGATGAACGAAACACGATCGTTGGCATTGATGTGGAAGTTCAGGCTGATGCGCTTCCCCACATGGGCCAAGTCCGGACCATTGTACAGGATGACGTTGTTCTCGTGGATGTAGCCATCGCTGGACCAAGCCCCGGCGAATGTTGGCGCCAAGGGGTTGCTCACGTTCACCACGTGCAAGCCGCCACTGTACGTACCGGTGCCCACGGCATAGACGTACGGCGCGCCTTTGTCGGCGAAGATGGTGTGGCTGTTACCGAAGCCGGCATAGTGTGCATCCTCCGTGAAGGTGGCGGGAGGGTTGGTGACGTTGCGCAGCCGCGTGAGGTCGAACACTTGCAGGCCATGCCCCGCCGCTTCGCTACCAATGAAGCACCAGTTGCCGCTCACATCCACATCGCGCCACAGGTTGCTCACGTTGTTATGGGCTGGCAGGGTACCGACCAGGATGGGTGCCGTCGGGACACTGATGTCCACGAATGAGGTGCCCGTGCGTGTGCCGACCAGGGCGTATTCCCTGCCGTCCAGTGGGTCGGTCCATCCCCAGAGGTCCGCAACACTGGTGACCGTGCCCAACTGTCCCAGGTTCATGAAGGACATGAGATCCACGTTGTGGCAGGGATAGGGACCTGCAAAGCCGTTCTCGCAGGGCGTTTGGGCAAGAAGGGGAATGGAGAGGAGTAGACCAATAACGGTCGGACCAAGGCGGTTCATAAAACCAAGTTACGCTTTTACCGATCCGGTGACGATGCCCCGGTCGTTCCGGGCAATGATCAACAGGGGTGAAAGGGTGCAAACGCGCGAGGGTCGCGGCTTTGACCTTCGCGCTCTCCATCCATCGGATCCATGTGGAACCCGATCCTTTGATGTCGTCCCGGTTACGATCACTTCGCTTTTGGAGCCAACCTCAAGGAGATACCATCGATGTAGTAGTAGGCATACCGGTTGTCGGGCCCCTCCACCAGGTTCTGCGACTCCAGGCCTACGTACGGGTACACACCGATGGTGATGTACTGCTCATTGCCATCGGCCACGAAGGTGCCACGGACCTCGGTCCATGTGTTCCTTTCCGTGATGAACCGTTCCGTGTAGACCTGCGGTGACTCTTCCAGGAATTTGCGGTGCTGGTAGTTGATGGCTTGCTCGGTGACCAATGCGCCAAGGCCCATGATCGTGCGGTCACTGTTCCCGGCCAATGCCACATGGAAAGAGATCTCATACGTGGAGTCCGCGACCAGTGGCTGGATCAGTTCGCCATGCAGGTATTCCGAATAGGCGTTCCAGGCGGGTTTGAACAGGTCAGCCTGATCGTAAGCCTCGTAGTTCCGTTGGATATCGGCCTTCCATCCACAGATGCCCGCATAGTGCTCGCCTTCAAAGGGACCGATCCTTCCATAGTCGTTCTCCGGTATGCCGACCGTTCTGGCCGATGTAGCGGCTGAGAACAGGTCGGAGAGGCCCAGGGTGGCATCCCGCCAGCCGATGGCCCGATTGATCTGGTCGTAGGTGCTGGGCTCCTTCTCCAGGAACTCGAAGCCACCGTTGCGCACCAGTTCAAGGTGGTGGTCCTGGGCGATGCAGATGGTGCTACTGAAAAGCGGAAGTAGGGAGAGCGTGCGGATCATCGGGAATGATGGGACCGCCAAGGTAGGGATCGACCTGCGCCAGTGCCTGCGTCAAGCCCGAAGCTGCTGCGGGGGATGTTCGCTGTCCCGTGCCAGTAACGAGGCGTTCTCGCGCTTCAGTCGGCTCACCAGACCACGCAATTGCTTGAGCTCGGTGCGCAGTTCGAAGGTGGCCGCATCGCTCAGCAATTCCAACCGCTCGGAACGGTCGGCCTGCGACCACCGCTTGATGGCGCCGACCAGCTCATCACGCTCGGAAGTGAGCAGCGCGATCTCCTCCTGGGCCGCATGGAACAGCCGGTCCAATTCCCGCAGCCGATGCCACAGATTCGTTTCCTCGCCATCGGTCGGTTGAAGTGCCGGTAGGAATAGGCGATCGTCGGTGAGCGGTGCGCGACGTGGCATGGGCATGGGAGTTGTCGCACCTTCTACGACCCATTCACCGAATGGTTCCAATGGGCGGATCCTCCTATTCCGGGCAATGGCGCCGCAGTGTTTCGAGGAAGCCTTCCTCCACCACCAGGGGATCCCTGGAATGGCTGGATCGGTACCACGCCCACGCATCGGCACATTCACCCTTCCACAAGCGGCTCACCGCCAGCTTCGCACCGGCACGCGCATTCCCGGGTTCCAACTTCACGGCACGCCCCAGCAACAGGTCCGCGGTGTGGAGCACACGTTCCGCCTTTCCCGGATCATCATCCTTGAACCGGTAGTATTCCGCCAGGCACACCGAGGCCATGTCCACCATCAAGGGCACATTGGTCGTGTCGATGGACAGCCCTTTCTGGTATTCCGAAGCAGCCTCGTCCGGGCGGTCCAAGGCCAGGAAGAATGCCCCGTAACATCGACGGATCCGTGGGTTCGCCGGTTCCATCAGGTACGCCTGGTTGAACCGGTACATGGCTTGCACAAGGTCACCGTTGCGCAACAATTCGCTTCCCAGGTCCAGCAGGTGTTCCGCACAGGCGTGGGGGTCGGGGTTCACCGCGAGCATCTGCGCGACGAAGGCCGAGTCCGATGCGAGCTGCTCCGGGTTCTTCTCCCGGCCACCGTACGCGGGCAGTAAACGCATGTCGCGGAACGACTGGATCAGCCACTCCCGATGGGTGAGGTGCTGCCCGTAAGTGGGAAGGCCGAGGAACAGGAACAGGATCGGCAGGGTGCGCATGGGCGGTGTGATGACCGAGAATACCACAAGATCGGTGCCTGACTATTGTCCCCCGCCTCCGATGAAGGACCTTTGTGCCTATGAATGAGGGTCTCCTTGGAACGATCGAACTCGGCCTGGACACCTTTGGGGATATCACGGTCGGCCCCAATGGCACCACGCTCCACCATGCCGAGGTGCTGCGGAACATCGTGGCCGAAGCGGAACTGGCCGACCGCTTGGGCCTCGACTTCTTCGGTGTGGGCGAGCACCACCGCGACGATTTCGCCGTGTCGGCTCCTGAGGTGGTACTTGCGGCCATCGCGGCGCGCACCAACCGCATCCGGCTCGGCAGTGCCGTCACGGTGCTCAGTTCCGACGACCCGGTTCGGGTGTTCCAACGTTTCAGCACCCTCGATGCCCTGTCCAACGGCCGGGCCGAGGTGATCATGGGGCGTGGCTCCTTCACCGAATCGTTCCCGCTCTTCGGCTTCGACCTGGACCAGTACGAGGTCCTCTTCGAGGAACGAATGGCCCTCTTCGTGGAGTTGCTCAAGGAAGGCCCGACCACCTGGAGCGGCACCACGCGAGCGGCGTTGACGGGGCAACGGGTGTATCCCCCAACCCGGAGCGGACACCTGCGCACCTGGGTGGCCGTCGGTGGAACGCCACAGAGCGTGGTGCGAGCGGCGCACTACGGCCTGCCGCTCATGCTTGCGGTGATCGGTGGCGACCATCTGGCCTTCGCGCCTTTCGTTGACCTGTACAAGCGGGCGCTCAATTCGGCGGGACATGGCATGCTGCCGATCGGGGTGCATTCGCCGGGCCATGTGGCCGAGTCCGACGAACAGGCCCGTGAGGAGTTATGGCCCCATTACCAGGCCATGCATGGTCGTATCGGTAAGGAGCGGGGGTGGCCCCCGCTCACCCGCCAGGCCTTCGACCAGATGGCGGGCCCCACGGGTGCCCTGTGCGTGGGGTCGCCGAACACGGTGGCCACCAAGATCGTGCGTGCGGTGAAGGCCCTTGGACTTTCGCGTTTCGATATGAAGTACAGCGCTGGCACGCTTCCACACGAGAAGTTGATGCGGAGTATCGAGCTCTACGGAACGAAGGTGGCGCCGTTGGTGCGGGAACAGCTTGCCTGAGAGCCGGTCATGTTCGCAGTTCGTGTGCACCGTTCGCGGCGGCCACACATCCTGTCGATCGCCGCACGGCACCACGGTGGAAGTCCGGGCACCCGTACTTTCGCGCCGTTCTTACAAGACCACCCGAACAAGGCCCTGTCATCTTGTGGCTTGGGCCTTGTGACTTGATCCTTGCCATGGCCACCAAGCCCGCCATCCCCAAAGGCACCCGCGACTTCTCCCCGGCGGAGATGCTGCGTCGCAAGTACATCTTCAACACCATCGAACAGGTGTTCCGGAAGTACGGTTTCCTGCCCCTGGAAACCCCGGCCATGGAGAACCTGGAAACGCTCACGGGCAAGTATGGTGAGGAAGGAGACCGGTTGATCTTCAAGATCCTCAATAGCGGCGATGCCTGGAAGGAGGTGAGTGAGACCACCAGGGCGAAGTTGAAGGACGGGGAGGAGGTCCACCCCGGGAAACTCGCTGCCGAGTTGGCCGAGAAAGCGCTGCGTTATGACCTTACCGTACCCTTCGCACGGTATGTTGTCCAGCACCAGAGCGAGATCGTCTTCCCGTTCAAACGCTACCAGATCCAACCCGTGTGGCGCGCCGATCGGCCGCAGAAGGGGCGGTACCGCGAATTCTACCAGTGCGATGCGGATGTGATCGGGAGTACGAGCCTCCTGAGCGAAGTGGAACTGGTGCAACTCTTCGACGATGTCTTCTCCGCCCTTGGTCTTCAGGTCGTCGTGAAGATCAATGACCGTAAAGTGCTTGCGGGCATCGCTGAAGTGAGCGGTCAACCGGAAAAGGTCGTGGACATCGTCACGGCGATCGACAAGCTGGACAAGATCGGTCGGGAGAAGGTGGAGGAGGAGATGCGCATGAAGGGCGTGTCCGATACCGCCATCAAGGGTATTGCGCCACTATTCGAACTGAAAGGAAGGTGGAGCGAACAGCGCCCGGTGCTGGAACAATGGCTGGCCTCGTCCGGCACCGCCCAACAGGGTCTGAAGGACCTTTCCTTCACCTTCGAGGCGGTGGGTGCGTTGAGGTCGGCCGTACTCGAATTCGATCCCACCCTGGCCCGTGGCCTCGATTACTACACCGGTGCCATCTTCGAGGTGAAGGCAATGGAGGGTTCGTTGCAGAGCAGCATTTGCGGAGGTGGGCGTTACGACGATCTCACCGGCATCTTCGGGCTGAAGAACATGAGCGGCGTGGGTATCAGCTTCGGTGCCGATCGCATCCACGATGTGCTCCTGGAGACGAACAAGTTCCCTGCGGAACTCGGCGGCAGTACCAAGTTGCTCTTCGCCAACTTCGGTGAAGCGGAAGCGCTGCATTGCCTCAAACAATTGCGCGCCGTGCGCGAAGCGGGCATCGCGGCCGAACTCTACCCCGATGCCGTGAAGATGGCCAAGCAGTTCAAGTACGCCGATGACAAGGGCATCGCCTTTGTCGCCATCATCGGGGAGAACGAGCTGAAGCAAGGCATCGTCACCGTGAAGGACATGCGAAGCGGGGAGCAGAAGGCGGTGAAGCAGGAGGAGCTCTTGTCGGTTGTGGGTGGTTGATGTTCAAACCGCCGCACAATGCCCCGCACGACCTGACCATCACCCCGGACAACCGGCAACCACTAACAACCAGCAATGCAATCGCATCCCATCGGAACAGTCGGCCTCGACCTGGCCGAACTGGAACACATCCTCAAGAACCGCCTGCCCATCGCCCTGAGCACGGAAGCCCAGCAGGCCGTGAAGCGGAGCCATGCCTACCTCGCCGAACGTCTGAAGAAGAACGATGCGCCGATCTACGGCGTGAACACGGGCTTTGGTTCCCTCTATGATAAGTCCATCGCGAAGAAGGACTTGGCGCAGTTGCAGAAGAACCTGGTCATGAGCCATGCCTGTGGCACCGGGGATCCGGTGCCACCGGAGATCGTGCGGGCCATGTTGGTGCTGAAGGTGCAGAACATGGCATTCGGTCATAGTGCGGTCGCACCAGCCACGGTGCAGCGCCTGATCGACATGTACAATGCCGATGTGCTCCCGGTGGTGTACGAACGTGGTTCGCTCGGTGCTTCCGGCGACCTCGCGCCGCTTGCCCACCTCTGCCTGCCCCTGCTCGGCCTGGGCGAAGTGCTGGTGGGAGGGAAGCGCATGGCGGCCGCGCCAGCATTGAAGAAGTTCGGGTGGAAGCCACTGGAACCGGGCCCCAAGGAAGGTCTGGCCCTGCTGAATGGCACACAGTTCATGAACGCCTACGCGGCGTTGCTCACGCTGAAGGCGACCCGCCTGGCCCACCTGGCCGATGTGATCGGCGCCATCTCGCTCGACGCGTACGATGGTCGCATCGAGCCATTCCACGCATCCATCCATGCGGTACGACCACATCCGGGACAAGCCGTGGTGGCCGGTCGATTCCGCGATCTGCTCAAAGGGAGCGAGCTCGTGAAGCGAAAGAAGGCGCATGTGCAGGACCCGTATTCCTTCCGTTGCGTCCCACAGGTACACGGTGCATCGCGCGATGCCATCGCTTATGTGGAACGTGTGGTGGAACGCGAATTGGAATCCGTCACGGACAACCCCACGGTATTCGATGACGAGGACCTGATCATCAGCGCCGGTAATTTCCATGGCCAACCACTGGCCTTGGCCTTGGACTTCCTCGCGATCGCCACGGCCGAACTCGGTAGCATCAGTGAACGCCGCACCTACAAACTCATCGGCGGTCAACGGGGCCTGCCTGCTTTCCTTGTGGCGGAACCAGGGCTTAACAGTGGCTTCATGATCCCACAGTATGCGGCCGCCTCGCTCGTCAGTGCCAACAAGCAGCGCTGCATGCCCAATAGCGTGGACACCATCGATAGCAGCAACGGTCAGGAGGACCACGTGAGCATGGGTGCCGCGGCGGCCATCAAGACCTGGCAGGTGGTGCAGGATGTGGAGCGGGTGTTGGCCATCGAACTCTTCACCGCAGCCCAGGCCCTGGAATTCCGGCGCCCAGCACGCAGTTCAGCGCAGTTGGAATCCTTCGTCGCCGCATTCCGCGAGCAGGTGCCCTACGTGAAGACCGATGTGGTGATGCACGACCACATGGAGGCCGCACTGGCCTTTGTCCGCGAGGTGCCGATCCATTGATCGGTCAGTCAATGACGAATCGGAAGGTGCGCTCCACGCGCGCGGTGCGCACCTGGGCGAGGTAGGCTCCGGGAGGTAGACCATTCAAGTCCACCTGTGCCGTGCTGGTTCCTGCAAATGGTCGGGTGGAGAGTTCCCGCCCGGTCATATCCAGCAATCGGATGGCCGTGATCCCTTCCCCCCTGGTGGAAAGGAAGATCATGCGCTGCGTATGATCCACTATGTAGTGGAGAGGTGGAACCACTTCAGTCCCCATGCCCATGGCCAGGTCCAGTTGCAATCCGTCGAAGTGTGCCGGGTTCAGGATCGCTGGACCACCGATCGATCCGGCGCTCAATACAGCAGCGGCCACCTCGCCCTCGTCCAGTTCAATGGTGTCCACGATCTGCACGAAGGTCCAGTCCGGGTATTGCCCACCGGCCTGGTCGTCCACTTCGATCGTCGTTCCGTTGATACGCCCCAGGCCGATGAAGCCCCCGATGCAAGGTTCCTCACTATGGCAGCGCACCCAGCCGGTGAACCGGTAAAGTTCTCCGTTCTGGGCATTGGGTAACGGTTGGTACAAATAGCTCGGAAAACATCCCTTGAAGTTGCCAGGAGCCACCGTCGCATGCCAGTTGCCACCACCGGGTGCGCCACCCGTGCCCATGCCGGGCACATCGCAGGTGTAGGACCAGTCTTCTGCGGTGAATTGGCCCCCCAACTCGAAGCTGCCATTCATGAGTTGGGCATGTAGGCTGGGAGAGAGGCAGATCCCCACAAGCGAGGCGACAAAGGGGCGCATGTCCGGTCACTTTCTTGGATGACGCAGCCGGGAGCCGGAATGATGCCTCACATCCGTGACCTGGACCATTACTGAGCCATGCGATCGCGGCCTCGATCGGTTCTTTCCGGAACCTTTGTGCCATAGGATTCAGTCCTTCAACTTGAACATGATGGGAAGTGCATACCGCACATCCACTTCGCGATCGTTGAATCGGCCCGGCTTCCACTTGATCATTCGGCGCACCACCCGCAGGGCTTCGGCATCCAATGTCGGGCTGATCCCTTGTAGGATGCGCACGTCGGTCACCGAACCATCCGATCGGATGATGAACCCGACGGTGACCCGGCCTTCTCGACGGGCGTCCACATCGATGTCCGGGTAGTGCATTTCCTTTCCGAGGTATGCGTACAGCGCCTTGGTGCCGCCAGGGTATTCGGGCATCACCTCCAGTTCCCAGCCGTCCTTCACGCCCATGTCGCTCCCGGTCCCCTTGGGGCCATCATTGCCGCTACCCGTGCCAGGGCCGGGGTCAACGCCAGGGCCTTTGCCGGTGCCCGGATCCGGACTTGAGGCCGTGGATGAACTATCCGTACGAACCACTGGCAGGGAGTCCACGGCGATGACCGGGCCTCTGTCCATGGAGCCTTTGGTCGGCTTCGGTGCCGACCGTTCGTGGATGGCATCCAGGGCCGGCTTGAGGGCGACATCAACGACCTTCATCACTTCATCATCGATCGGCAGGATGGGTATGGCGGGAGGTACGGCCACTGCGGAGAAGAATAGCCTGGGGAGGGTGAGCGCCCCGCCAACAAGGCCCATGGCGATCATGAAGGCAACGACCATGGTGCGCGGATGTTCGCGTCGCATCGGATAGGCCCCGTAGGCCCTGTTCCGGCCGCCGAAGACCAGTTCATTCCGTGATCCGGAAAGCACACTTTCCCAACCGGTCTCCGTGGCCAATACGATGGTGGTGAACAGCAGGGCGAGGAGGGCAAGTAGCACGATCATGGCGAAGTGGGTGGTTTTATCGAGGAACGTCCGGTACGCTGCTTGCTGTACACCCGATCCGGGAAATGCGTTCGATCCACGAGGAACGGTGCCTTCCGGCGAAGGAACGAGAGGCAACGAACCCGGTGAATGAGCCGTCTTCTTCACAACGAACCCGTTGGTATCCAGGCCGTCGGAGCCGCTATCCCAGTGCGTGTGGCCGGTACTTTCGTTCTCTTGAACCCATGGTGTTGGACCGGATCGGAACAACAATAGGCGGCTTTGTGCTCGTGTTAACGAGCGTTCCTGCGTTCGGGCAATGCACGGCCGATGCCGGGCCTGCCACCGTCACGGTATGCGGTGGGCAACCGTTGAACCTGAACGGATCGGGTACTGGTGCCCCCCCCTTGAGCTATGCCTGGACGGGTTCGCCGAACATCACTGGTGGCAATTCGGCCAATGCCGCTTTTGAGCAACCGCCACCGGTGAGCGGTGCGTTGGTAGTGAACCTCACCCTCACCGTGACCGATGCCAACGGCTGTGTGGCCACGGACCAGATCGCCGTGACCGTGAACCCCACGGCACATGCCTTGCTCACCGCCAATAGTGCGAGCGTGGTGTTCGACGGGGCCACCACCTTCTTCCGCTGTGTACCCATCACCAACCCGAACTTCCTGTTCGACTATGGCGGGTTCTCCGTACCGGGTAGTACGCACACGATCAACTGGGGCGATGGTTCGCCCAACTACACGACCACCGGGACCACCTGGCCGCAACAGGCACACACCTTCGGGCAGGGCATCACCGATCTCACCTACACGATCACCCAGCCCAATGGATGCAATAGCACCATGAGTTATAGCGTGTTCCTCGGCGCCAACCCCTCCGGTGGTATCCTGAACCCAGGGAACACGGAAGGATGTGGCCCGATGAGCCTGAATTTCCCGATCGAGGGCTGGGAGATGAACACCCCCGGCACGATCTACACCGTAACCGTGAACGATGGATCCGCACCCGTGGTCTTCACCCATCCTCCCCCCGCGATCTATTCGCACCTGTTCAGCGTTGGGTCCTGTGGCACTACCAGTACCGATGGCACGAACACCTTTCCCCATAGCTATTTCGTGAATGTGCTGATCGCCAACCCATGCAACCAATCCGGTGGCAGCGTGGTGCCGATCAAGGTGAGCTTGCCGGCGACGAGCGACTTCACCATCGCTGCGAACGATACGGCCTGCGTGAACTCCACCGTTACTTTCACCAGCACCAGTACGGGCAACGAGATCCAGGGGAATACATGCGACGATACACCGCCTTTGCTCTGGACCATCGCGCCCGCAACCGGATGGACCGTGGCCAGCGGAACCCTGGGCAATGACAATGGGGCAGTAGGAGCGGGTTATGACCCGAGCGCATGGAGTTCGGGAAGTACAACGTTGGGCGTTCAGTTCAGCACCCCCGGCAACTACACGATCGATCTGGTCTCCGGTAACTATTGTGGTGGTGACACCATGAGCCGCTCGATCTGTGTGGAGGGTCCGCCACAACCCGCCTTCACACTCACCCCGAACACGGGATGTGCCCCGTTCACGAGCCTGGTGGACAATACCAGCACCAGCCCGAACAGTTGCCTCACCACTTATGCGTGGAACGTGAGCACCTCCAGCGGTGCCTGTGGGAGCGGACCCGCATGGAACTACACCGGCGGTACATCGGCCACCGCGTTCGAACCGCAGTTCCAGTTCACGCAGGCCGGTACCTACACCATTCAATTACAGGCGACCAATTCATGCGGCACCTTCAACCAGAGCGCCGTGGTCACCGCCAACGCACCGCCACAGGTGGAGGTGACGGACCTCGCGGGCATCTGTGCCACCCAATGCGTGGACCCCTCGGCCGTGGTGCAGGATTGTGGTGCAGCGATCAATTCATACGCCTGGACCTTCAACGGTGGAAGCCCGGCCACGGCGAATACGCTCGATCCACCTTCGGTGTGCTACGCTGCGGCCACCAGTTCGTCCATCGCGCTCACCGTCACGAATGCCTGTGGTTCGGCCTCGGATGTGACCACGCTGGCCGTGGGTGCGGTGCCCGCCATACCGGTGATCGCATCGAACAGTCCGGTTTGCGCAGGACAGGTGCTCTCCGTTTCGGCCAATGCCATTCCGGGGCTCACCTACCAGTGGACCGGCCCGAACGGATTCACCTCGGATCAACCCGCCTTCACCATCCCCAACGTCACGGCGGCCAGTGCGGGCACCTACACGGTGGCGGCGGTCACCAACGGTTGCCCAGGGCCTTCGGCCACCGTGAACGTGACGGTGAATCCGGCGCCCACCCTGACCGTTACGCCAGGTAGCGCGGCGATCTGCAACGGGGCCATGGCCAGTTTCACGGTGAGTGGTGCCGGCAACTACCAATGGTACATCGGGAATACCCTAGTGGGCACCGGGCCGCTCTTCACCACCAGCCCCGCGATCAGTACCACCTATACCGTTACAGGAAGCACCGGTGGTTGCCCCGGCAGCGCGACCGTCCCGGTCACGGTATTCCCCGTTACCAATGTGAACGCGGGTGCGGACAGGACCGAATGCGACCAGGCCATCGGGGTCAACCTCGGTGGGTTCCCTGCTCCGGGCACCTGGAGCGGCACGAATGTCACGAGCGGCGGGGTCTTCACCCCGGTGCCGGATCAATTGGGGCCGGTGACATTGACCTACACGCACGTGGATGGCAATGGTTGTACGAACAGCGATCAGGTGGTGGTCACCGTGCAGGACCTCACCTTGATCGCAGATGCCGGGAACGATACCAGCTTCTGTCAAGGGTCAACACCGGTGAACCTGCCAGCCTCGCCGTCGGGGGGGACCTGGAGCGGTGCGGTCGCCAATGGACAGTTCGCACCGATCAACGCTGGTGCCTATTCGGCCACCTACGCATACGGCATTGGTACCTGTGCGACATCCGACCAGGTGAACATCACGGTACTCGCGGCACCTGTGTTGAACCTGCAGGCACCACCGATGCTCTGTGTCAATTCCGCAGCGGTCGGGCTTTCGGCGACACCAGTAGGCGGCGCGTGGTCAGGTACCGGGGTGGTGGGTCCACCGGATGGTTTCGATCCCGCGATCGCTGGAGCCGGCACACATACGTTGGCATACGCCTACACCGATCAGGCGGGATGTGCGAGTGTGAGTACCATGCAGGCCGTGGTGAACCCCTTGCCCGTGGTGAATGCGGGGGATGATCTGCAACTCTGTGATCAGCCCGTGCCCTACACACTGACAGGCACACCTGTAGGTGGCACCTGGAGCGCCAACACGATGAACGTGACCCCGCAGGGCGAGATCACGCCCGCCGGTGTTGGAACGGATGTGTTGACATACAGCTACACCGATGGGGCCGGGTGCGCGGGGACCGATCAACTCACGGTGACCGTGGTGCCGATCGATGTGCCGGCTTTCGCTGGGAACGACACCTCCGTGTGCGTGAACAGCGGTGACCTCCAACTCACAGGCGTACCCGCTGGTGGCACATGGAGCGGAACGGATGTCACACCAGCTGGGACCTTCAGCACCAATAGCCCCGGTAACCACCTCTTGACCTATGCCCACGGTGCCGGCACCTGCTTGATCCAGGATCAGTTGACGGTGGTGGTACATGCCTTGCCGGTCGTTGATGCAGGCCAACCGCTCGCGATCTGCCTGGATGCGGGGCCGCAGCTGCTCACCGCCACACCGCCAGGAGGCACCTGGACCGGGACCGGTGTTGATCCCGGCGGGATCTTCGATCCGCTGCTGGCGCAGCCCGGTGATCATTCGTTGAGCTATTCGTATACCGATCCCGCAACGACGTGCAGCAACAACACCAGCACACTGGTCACCGTGAACGCATTGCCACAGGCGGCGTTCGTACATGATCCGGTCGCCTGTGTGGGTATACCATTCGCGTTCGTGAACAACACCAGCGGTGCCGCTACTTACGAATGGGACTTCGGCGATGGTGCCGTCTCGTACACCGCTGCACCGCAACACATCTACGGTGCGCCTGGCCCGTACGCTGTGCGGTTGATCGCGATCACTGCGGAAGGCTGTCGGGATACCGCCTTCAGTAGCTTGGAAGTGTGGGAGGGGCCACAAGCCTCGTTCAGTCTTTCCACCGAATTGGGCTGCGGCCCCCTGGAGGTGGGCTTCACCAACACATCGGTGGGCGAGGGCCTTTCTTTCGCTTGGGAGTTCGGCGGTCTCGGAGGGTCGGCTGAGGAGTCGCCCGGCCCCATGACCTTTCCGGCAGTGGTCACCGACCCGATCGTGTACCCGATCTCGCTCACGGTGGCCAACACGTGCGGACAGGTGGTGGCGAATGGCGCGGTGACCGTCATGCCCATGCCCACGGCGCTCTTCGGACCGAGCCTGGACCAGTACTGTCCGTCCAGCCCGGTACCCTTCGGCAATGCGAGCTATGGCGCCCCCACTTCCTTCGAGTGGCTTTTCGGCGATGGCACCGGAAGTACCGATCCAGGACCTACGGTCACACACACGTATGTGTCCGGAGATGATCCGATACCCATCACCGTGACCCTGATCGCGACCAATACCTGTGGAAGTGACACGGCCTACCAGGACATCACCATCCTGCCCAACCAGGTGAACGCCTTCTTCAATGCCGACCCGGTCCAAGGCTGTTCACCGCTCACGGTCGAACTTACCCAGTACAGCGTTGGCGACACCACGTTCTATTGGGATCTGGGCGACGGGAACACCAGCGGCTTGCATGACCTCTCCTGGACCTACACCGTGCCGGGTACCTATACCATTGCGTTGTTCGCCTTTGGTTGTGGTTCGGATTCGGCCACGATGGAGGTGACCGTCCTTCCCGGCCCCTCGCTCGACTTCACGGTGCTTCCAGAGACCGCCTGTGCCGATGTGCCCTTCCAATTCGATGCCACCACCTCGGCCGTGAGCAGCCTCAGCTGGGACTTCGGCGATGGCACCGGTTCCACCTTGACCGACCCGCTTCATGTCTTCGATGGAGGCGGCACCTACCAGGTCACCCTCACCGGTACGGCCGTGGGCAGCGGTTGCACATCCACCGTCACCCATCCCGTGATGGTTCTGGCCACTCCACAAGCCTCGTTCGTTGCTGATCCGAACACCGGCTGCATGCCCTTGGAGGTCTCCTTCGACAATACAAGCACCGGCTCGGATTTCGCGCAATGGGACTTTGGCGATGGCAACACCACCGCGATCACCGACCCCTTCCACACCTACACGGCTCCGGGCACTTTCGTGGTGCGGCTCGTGGCCGAGGCCCAGAACGGGTGCTCCGATACCACGTTCGCGTCCATCACCGTGTATCCACTGCCCATCGCGGCTTTCGAACTATCGCAATACAGCTCCTGCGAACCGACCACCACGGTGCAGACCTTGAACGCATCGCAAGGCGCGGTGGGCTATTCCTGGATACTGGGGAATGGTAACACCAGCAGCCTGAACCAACCCGAGGTGACCTATACCGCGCCAGGTACGTACCCGGTCCTGCTCACCGTAACGGACCAGCACGGTTGCATCGACACGGCGATGCACACCTTCATCCAGTACCCGACACCCCTCGCTTCGTTCACCACCGAACCGGAACCGGGATGCGCGGGTTACCCGATCACTTTCCTGAACACATCCACCAACGGTGTCTCTTACCATTGGGATCTCGGCGATGGCCATACCAGCGTCACCGATCTTCCCCTGCACACGTACGATGCGCCGGGCGTGTACGACGTGCGCCTGATCACCAACGGTGAAGGTGGGTGCAGCGATACCTTGTTGGCCAATGAGGCGGTACACATCCTGGAACGCCCACTGGCCGCGTTCGGCTACGACACCATCCAGCATGTGGCTCATGCCCTGCGGTTCCGGAACGAGAGTGTAGGTGCGGTGTCCTACACCTGGGATTTCGGCGATGGGGAGACCAGTGAGGCCAGACACCCGATCCATATTTTCCCGGCCGATGGCGGTGGATTCGTCGTGTGTCTGGTGGCCGTGAACGACCTCGGGTGCCCCGATACGTTATGTGCCGACCTGTATGTGCCCGGAGATCCGAATGTCTTCGTGCCCAACGCCTTTACCCCGAACGATGACACCCGCAACGATACCTTCCGCCCGGTGCTGAACGGTTTCGTGGGGTGGAACTACCGTTTCCTGATCTTCGATCGATGGGGGCAACCGGCCTTCGACACCCGCGACCGGAATACCGCATGGGATGGAACCCGCAATGGTGTTGACTCTCCCGTGGATGTCTACGTGTGGAAGGTGATCGTGGAGCGCGATGGCGATGCCCGCGACTTCACCGGGCATGTGACGCTCGTTCGCTGAGCGTACTTTCGGCGCATGGGGCTGATCACGGTGGACCAGCAGGTGCGGGCTGCGCTGCGCACGGCGCTCACGGAGGGCGACCTGCTCGAAGCACAGGCGGAAAGGGAACATTATGGGCACGATGAGACGGAGGACCTTCGGTTCCCGCCCGATGTGGTCGTAAGGCCGCGCACCACCGAGGAGGTGGCACGTGTGGTACGGATCTGCGCGGAGCATCGCATCCCGATCACCCCCATCGGTGGGCGTACGGGCCTTAGCGGTGGCGCTCTATCGGTGCATGGTGGCGTGGGACTTGCATTGGACCGCATGGATCGGATCGAGCGGATCGATGAACAGAACCAACAGGTGACCGTGCAGCCGGGTGTGATCACCCAGGTGCTCATGGATGCGGTGGCGGCGAAGGGTCTGTACTACGCGCCTGATCCGAGCAGCAAAGGGAGTTGCACCATCGGCGGCAACCTGGCCGAGAACGCCGGTGGCCCACGTGCTGTGAAATACGGGGTGACACGTGATCATGTGCTCAACCTGCAGGTGGTACTGCCCAATGGCGAGGTAATATGGACGGGCGCGAACACCCTGAAGAACGCGACCGGTTACGACCTTACGCGTCTCCTGGTGGGCAGCGAAGGCACCCTGGGGGTCATCACCAAGGCCGTGCTTCGATTGCTGCCCTTGCCCAAGGCTTCCCGTTTGATGCTCGTACCCTTCAAGAGCCCCATACAGGCCTGCGAGGCGGTCAGCGCGGTGTTCCGTGCGGGTATCACACCAAGCGCTCTGGAGTTCATGGAACGTGAAGCCATTGATTTCACGTTGGAACATGTGCAGGGCATCAATATCCCGGTTCCCGATGAAGTGCAGGCACACTTACTGATCGAGGTGGATGGCTTGCATGAAGAGGTGCTCTTGCACGAGTGCGAGACCATCCTGGCCGTGATGGAGGCACATGGCTGTGGAGAGGTGCTCTTCGCCCAGTCGAGCGCTGAGGTGGATGCGCTTTGGCGGCTCCGGCGTAATGTGGCGGTGGCCGTGAAGGCACATGCGGTCTACAAGGAAGAGGATACTGTGGTGCCCCGCTTCGCACTTCCACAACTGCTCGCCGGGGTGAAGTCCATTGGTGCGAAGTACGGTTTCCGCTCCATCTGTTACGGCCATGCAGGGGATGGCAACCTGCACATCAACATCCTCAAGGATGGCCTATCCGATGCGTTCTGGCAGGAAGAACTCCCCAAGGCGATCCGGGAGCTGTTCACCCTTACCGTTGAGCTCGGTGGGACCTTGAGCGGCGAGCATGGTATCGGCCTGGTCCAACGACCCTATATGGACCTCGCGTTCGACCGTACCCAGTTGGACCTCATGCGTGGCATCAAACAACTCTTCGATCCATTGGGGATCATGAACCCCGGAAAGGTGCTCCCGGGTTGAGCCGATGAGGGGATCTACGGCTTCACCAATCTGGAACGTAGTGTGCGGCCATCGGAGAGCTGCCTGAGCACCACGGCGTATGCCCCACTGGGAAGGCTCTTCACCTGGATCGGAATGGTGGAATGACCAGCGGCAAGTTCGGTGCTGAATTGCGCCATGGTACGCCCAAGGGCATCCACGATCATGATCTCCAACATCCCGGTTGGTGTGCCATCGGTATCGAAGATCATTTCGGTGCGGTCCTCCACGGGATTGGGCACCAGCCGGAATCCGCCCGCAACTTCACAGGCTTTCATGAACAGGGTCCCACTTCGTTCCTCGATCCCGTTCACATCCACCTGGCGCAACCGGTAGTAGGCCGGTCGCAACGGCAGGGGATCCTTGTCCTCGAACCGGTAACTGACGGGGCGCTGCGTGGAGCCGGCACCGTGCATCCATCCGATGTCCTCCCACAGCACCCCATCCGGGCTGCGCTCGATGTGGAATCCAGCGTTGGCCTGTTCCGTGGCCGTGATCCATTTCAATACCGGGGTGCCAGCTTCGCATTCCGCACGTAGCTCCATCAGTTCCACCGGTAGCAATGTGCAATCCAGGCTCGCTGTACCGGTCCAATCCAGCAAGAATCCGTTGGTGCCCGAGTTCGGCGACCAGCCATTCACCATCACGAAGTAACGCTGCCCAGCCAATGCGTTGATGGGCGATACCCATTGATCACCGAAAACATCCTCCGAAGTGTCCGAGGCGCCATTACCGAGCCCCGTGTTCCCATTGCCCGCACCGATCGCGTACGAGCAACGCACCGGGGTGCCCAAGGCTCCGCAGCCCACGTTCGGCCCGAAGACGACGGGATCGAAATCGTCGGCGTTGTTGTTCGGATTGATCGTGAAGGACAGGGTGCCATTCGACTGCACCATGACCTCGTACCAATTGGTATAGTTCTCCGAAACGACACAGCCCGCACATCCTTCGGCGGTGATGCCTGGTCCTGGTGAGGCGTCCGAAAAGGTCTGGTCGCCACAGACCGGGGTGCTTGCGATACAATCGCTGTTGGTATTCCCCGTTGGGCCGATCGCGCAGGCCACACAACTCAACGTGGCCGCCCACCCTGGAAGGTTGACGGATCCATCCGAGGTGAACCGGAATGTGAGGCAGCCGCTTGGATTGTTGGCGGTGACCACTCCAGGCGAGGTTTGGCATCCGCTGTACAGAGCTGGGCTGTTCTGGACCGGTCCGTTCAGGATCTGCAGGTAGTCGCAACAAGTGGCCGGGCCCGGACAAAGCCAGAACCGGTCGTTCATGGAGAATTGCGTGAAGGTGGCCCGTACGCACGTGCCGGGTGTGTTCGGACAGAAGGTCCGGAAGATGCTGTTCGTGTTATCCGAGTAATTCGCGCCGTTCCCGCCACTATCGTAATAGGTGCCGGTGCAACCGGTCACCATGCAGGCACCTGTGTACGTGCTCTGCATACCTACCGTTGGATGCAGGTACACCTGGGCCACCGCACACACCACGTGAAGGGTGCAGGCCGCACTGAGCAGGATCCTGGACCGTAAGCTTCGCTCCATGGGCCATCAGGGTATCTTCGATGCCGGGTGTGCCAGCACCGCGTTCGTTCGTTCCAAGTACGCCTCTCGATCGGCCCTGTCCCAACGCGCCAGCAGCAAGGCCTCGAATTCCGCACGTGACAGCAGGATGACCGTGGCCTGAAGATCCGGGTCGTTCACCACCACCCGATGCTCCCCGCTCCGGACCGCCTCATACTGGTGCAGGTCGATGGCCATGATCTCTTCCGCGGTAGCCGCACGTTCCATTCCATCCTGCAACACCAGGAATGAGGAGGAGTAGAAGGTAAGCTCCGCGATGTACCTGTAGTGTGTCGCCTGCCGCATGTGCTCCACCTCGGCGGTGGAATGGTGCTCCAGCAGTTTCGACAGGGCCGCGTGCATCTGCCCCTGCGCACTGGTTGCGCAAAGGAGGACCGATACCAGAAGCCCCTGTGCGATGGACATGATGCGAAAACCCAATGAAAGGTACCACGGTCCCACCATAAAAACAAGGGGCATCGGAACGATGACCGTTCAACCCGGTACCACTCCGGTCGATCGCGACACGGTAGAGGTCGGACTCGGCGAACGCGAGCCCCGATGGGCGTTGGAAGCCGCAGGCTGGGCGTGGCGACGTGCTCAGCGCACCACCGTCACATGCCCGTGGATCTCGTACACATCGTGCTTGATGGCGTCGATGGCGTAGGCCCGATAAGCATACACCCCCAAGGGGACCAACGCGCCACCGAAGGTGCCATCCCAGCCCATGGAGGGGTCGGTGGTGGCGAAGATGCTACCCCCCCAACAATCGTAGATGCGTAGGTCGTAGGTCTCCGGATCGATCACGTTCGCGATCGGTTGGAAGTGGTCGTTGATACCGTCGCCGTTCGGGCTGAAAGCGGTGGGCACGTAGTACGCGTACACTTGGGGTTCAAGGTGGGCAATGATGGTGTCGGGCCCCGCGATCACCGTGTTCAGGGTCTGTAGGGTGCTGTCATCCGGTGTATGGCCGTTCTGCGCAACGGTCCAGTAACGGAAGTCGTAGTACAGCGGTGGGTCGATCCCGAATGCCACCTCGGTGTTCTTCGGTACGCTCACAGTGGCGGGCAGATCGGTATACAACACCCCATCGAACAGGATCCCAGCATCTTCCGCACGTGGTTCCACATCGAGCACCACATCGTACCAGATGGGTTCATTGAAGTGCGCCACGATGCTATCCGCCGTGAGGATGTCGATGGTCACCAACGAGTCGGTGGTGGTGGGCAGGATGGTGTTCGTACTGAACACCTCCCAATGGCTGAACTGGTACCCCGGATCCGGTATGGGGGCCAGGTTGGTGTTGATGCCCCCGTAATATTGGCCGGAGAATGGGTAGGTGTCCGGTTGGAGGGAGTTGATGGCGATCTCGCCACCCATCGGCGGGTCCACGTTGAAGACCACATCGAATGGACCGGTGAGGTCATAACAATCCACCATGCCTTCCTCGAAGGCCACGCAGCGGGCCTCGATGAAGTCGCGGATCACCTGCACATTGGCCTCCCAATCGGTCACGTTCCCGCCCCAGCGTGCCACTTGTCCGGGCATTTCGGGCGCGATCAAGGCGACCAGACTATCCAGGAAGGGGATCATGTGGTCGCAACTGAACAAGGTGTTGCCCAGGTCTGCGTAGCGGTTCACGTAGTAGTCGTGTACCATCCCGTTCTCCGCGATCAACTTCTCCAGGATGAGCGTATGCCCTTGTTCACCCGGATCGGGTAGGTTCTCGACCGTGCAGGGGTCGGCGGTCGGTGTCTGGTCCGGGATCCCGGTGAAGTTGGTGTAGTGGCCGAAGGTGGCGTCCATATCCCACAGGATGTAGCCCCACTTCCTGTGTTCCCCTGTCGGATCCATGCCGCGCCACCAGCCGGTGTTCCAATTCAACCAGTCGGCGCACACGGTGTAGCTGTTCAGGCAGAAGTAGTCCACCAGGCTTTTCCAGTCGAACTGGGCATCCACATTGGCGAAGGCGGTGGCATCGCCCATATCGTTGTTCAGGATGTAATCGCGCAACGCATCCCAATCGGCTTGTGCCTGCGGACCACCATACTCGCTCCACGTGCCGCCCCAGGTCTTCACCATCTGGATGTCGTACTTGTCCTGGCCGTAGTAATAGCGCGTGAAGTCATGGTCGTCCACCTTCTCGCGCATGTCGTACACACCCCAGTACTGCCCGTTCACATATAGCACGGCCGGCTCGTAACTGCGTTCATCCAAGCGCAGTTCGCCGGTCTGGCTCAGGGCCTGCACATAGGCATCGCGGATGTGGGCGGGCTGATCCGGCCCGAAGTTGAAGTTGTCCCCAGCGGCCGCCTTGATGATCAGCCGTTGGAACTTGTCCCTGTCCTTGGTGCGGAAAATGGGGTAGTGGAGGGCATCGTTGTAGCCGGTCTGGTCGCGGGCGATGTAGTCGAAGCCCCGTTGGTCGTACGCCCAGCTATCCTGTCCATGCTCGTTGAACTCGCCCACGGCCTCGTCGCGCAATTGCCCATCCTCCCCGAAGTATTCGAAGCTACCGAAGGGTTCCAAGCTGCCATCCCCGTTCAGCAGATCATCCACCTCGTCACCCGCGATGCTCAGCACGGCCACCGTGTGTGTGGCGTTGATGAAGTAGGTATTGGTCTCGATGAAACTCGGCTGCTCACCCGTCCCGCCGAAACAGGCTGCACGCACCACCTTGGTGGTGGTGATCGCGATCGGCCCGCCATAGATCGGGGAACCAACCGTGGGTTCGGAACCATCGGTGGTGTACCGGATGGTGGCACCGGCCGGACCGGTGATCGTTACGTTCTGCGCTCCCGCGTAGAAGCCTGCACCGGGCGACAATACGGGCCGCCCGATGTAGGGAGCGGAAGCGCCCGTGTTCGCCGCACCGGGCGTGGGGGTGTTGAAGAGGCTCCAGGTCGAAGCACCATCGGTGGTGCGGCCCCGGCTATGGCCCAGCTTCGTACGTTGCAGTGCGGTGAACTCGAAGTCGTCCACTGGATCGCCGGCCGGGTTGCTCAACCGCACATGGTCGCCTTCGGTCTGGTTCAGGTTGAAGTTGGTGTGCATGAGGCCACCCGTCGTCTCATTCCGCTTGCTGCAGATGAAGACCTGAAGTCCTCCGGCAGGGATGACCGTACCCGCAGGCACCTGCCATTTCATCGGGTTACCCGCCCTGTTGCTCAACCACCAGCCACCGATGTCCACGGCCACTGCACCCGGATTGTACAGTTCGAACCAGTCCTCGAACTCGCCATAGTTATCCGCATAACCGTTCGTGTTCGAGGCACACACCTCGTTCACCACCACCTGTGCGTTCAGCGGACCGCATAGGGCCAGTGCTACCAATGTCCAAAAGCTTGTCCAGCGCATTCCCACTTTCTTGGTCCTGCAAGTTATCCGTCCGTCCGGTCCATCCATGCCATTCAGCATGGCTGCCTTGGACCAGTACCGGCTTGGTTCCGTTGTCATGACGGCTTGGAAGGTCCGAACGGCGCCCGCCCTGGTTCACCGATCCGGATCGACCGGTCGGGGTGTATGCAGAGCGGCGACCACCAGGTCGCCGCTCCACCGCTTCCGGTCGTGCCGAACCTATTTCTTCTCGGCGGGCTTGTAGCCGCTGCCGATGTGCTGGTCCAGGAACTTCTCCATGGCTCCATAGAACTCGAAGCGGTTCTCCTCGTTGTGGAACCCATGGCCCTCATTGTCCTTCACCATGTACTGCACGTCAACACCCTGTGCCTTCAAGGCGGCCACCATCTGGTCGCTCTCGGCTTTCACTACCCGCGGGTCATTCGCCCCCTGGGCAATGAAGAGCGGGGTCTTGATCCTGTCGGCATGGCGTGCGGGTGAAGCCGCATCCAACAGGAGGCTGTCCTTCGACGGGTCGCCCACCATCTCGTACATCATGGCCTTGAATGGCGCCCAATAGGGGGGGATGGTGCGTTGGAAGGTGAAGAGGTCGCTCACGCCCACGTAGTCCACTGCCGCCGCATACAGGTCGGGGGTGAAGGTGATGCCCGCCAGGGTGGCGTAGCCGCCATAGCTCGCGCCATAGATGGCCACACGCTTGGGGTCCACTTGGCCGCTCTTGGTGAGCCATTCCACCCCGTCGGTGATGTCGTCCTGCATGGTCTTGCCCCATTGTTTGAAGCTTGCCGCCCAGAACTCGCGGCCATATCCTGTGCTTCCGCGGAAGTTCATCTGCAACACGGCGAATCCGCGGTTGGCCAACAACTGTACCTCCGGGTTGAAGCCCCACTCATCACGCGCCCACGGGCCACCGTGCGGGTTCACCACCAAGGGCAGGTTCTTGGCTTCGCGACCCTGTGGCAAGGTGAGGTAGCCATGGATGGTGAGGCCATCGCGGCTCTTATAACTGATCGGTTCCATCACGGCCATCTGGCTCGCGTCGATCCAGGGCCGCAGCTTGGCCAGTTCCTTCAGCTCATCGGTGCTGCTGTCGTAACTGTAATAGATGCCCGGCTCGCGGTCGCTGCCCGCCCATACCAGGAACTTCGTTTCGCTTTCATCCTCGCCATAGATCCAGTACTCCAACCCCTCGAATTTCGGGGCCAACTTCTTGTACATGTCCTCGGTCTGCTTGTCCAGGAAGAGGCGCTCGCTCTTGGCACCGGTCCAGGTGGCCACCGTGAGCACTTTGCGCTTCTTGCTGTAGTCCACGCTGCCCATGTCGTACTCGGCGTTCTCCGCGATCATCCTGGTCTCCTTCTTCCCCGCCAGGTCCCACTCCACGATCGCGCTCTTGTCACGGCCGTTCAGGTTGTGGTTCACGATCAGGTTCTGGTTGTCGAAGGTGAACATCTGCGGCGCCCATTGGTCCTTGAAACCCGTGGTCATGTAAGGGGTGAAGGGATCCTTCTCGGTGGCGCGGTAATAAATGGTGGTGTTCACCCCATCGGTCTTGGTGGCCATGCGGATCACACCGGCGTGGTCGGTGATCCACCCCTCGTAATTCTCCTTGCTGTTGTCGTACATCGCTTTACGCTCTCCGGTCACGATGTTCACCAGGTAGGGGTCGAACACCTGCGGATTCCGCTCGTTCATCTGCACCATCACGCTCTGCTCCATACCAGGCACCTGGTCCAGGTCATCCATCACCCCGGCACGTACGCCTTTTTCCGGGGTCAGGGCCTTCACATCCTTGCCGTCGATGCTGGCGCTGAACACGATGAAGTTCTCATCGCCATTGATGTCGCGACTGTAAAGAATGCGGTCGCCCTTCCAGAAATAGCCGCCCACGTCGCGGATGGTGTCCTGCGTCACCTGCACGGCTTCGGTGCTGCCCACCTTCTGCACGAAGATGTTCATCCGGTTCTTCCACGGTGCCCGGTAGCTGATGTATTGGCCATCCGGACTGATCCGGAAGCTGGCCTTCTCCGGGTTCTTGAAGAAGTCCTTCATCGGGAGCAAGGGAGGCGGTGCCATGGCAGCTTCCGGCTTCTTTTCCTCCGCCCCACCACAGGCGGTGAGCAGAAAGGCTCCGGCAAGTACAGTGGCGATGCCGGTCGCGGTCTTCGGGATCATGTTCTTGGGGTATGAGGGTGCGAAGTTCTGTTGCAGGATGATCCGATGCACCCCCGATCCACGGACGGTTGGAATGCGGGATGGCAGGATGGCGCTCAGCGCCGGAATCGATAGATCCACACCTTGTGGGTGGCCTCCACCGAATCCACTTGCGGGTGGGTGGTTTTCAGGCGCGTGTACCAGGCTCGTGTCGGATCCACAAGTTCGGCACCTGCATCGATCACGATGGCGGTCCCTGGTTGGTCGTTCATGCCGCCCTTTCCGGTCTGATCGCCATTGCTGAAGGCCATATGCTGCTGGGCCGGGCGTTGTAGGGAGCGGATGTCCGTTGCAGCCAGGTGCGTGAGCCAGTACCACGGTGGTAATACCTCCACCGAACACGCTCCGTCGCACCAGGTCGTTTCCAGTTGCACCACCCGGCTCGGATGCAGGCCATTGTCCTTCCAGGGGGTGAAGGTGAGCAATAGGCCAACAGCAGGTAGGCCGGCCAGGACATTCCGTGCTGGCGATGAAGGCAGGAGGTTGACCACCGATGTGGCCACGAGCAAGGCAAATCCCGGTGCGGCGTACACGAGGTATCGGTCCAGGAAGATGGGGACCTGGTACGAGACCAGGAACATGCCCACCAAGGGAACGAAGGTCCAGACGAGGCCGAGCCGCAACGCGGTTGAACGAAGACGGTCCTTGATGCACGCCGCCAGGATCGAACCAAGGAAGAGTACGGCCAGTACTGGCGCATTGCTCCAGCGCCACACCATGTTATACAGTTCCTCCGGCACCGGAGGGGTGAGCCAGGTCCCCTCGGAAACGCTCTGGCCCAGACGTTGCGCGAACAGCATGGAATAGGGGAGGAATGCCACCACCGTGATCCCGAGTGCTGTGAAGAGCGACCTCCGACGTGATCGTAGTTCCGGTAGTAAGGTCAACGAACCGAGCAGGCCCAGCACCAGCCAGCCGAAGAAGTGCGTGTAGACCAATAGGATGCTCAGTGTGGCCAGCCCGGCCGTACGCCACGTATCGTTCGTTCTTATCAGCACCCACATGGCGGCCGTGGTGAGCAAGGTGAAGAACGCATAGGCCCGCACTTCGTGCGCGAAACCATAGTGGTAGTTGGAGAAGGTGAACAGGAGGCAGGCCAGCACAGCGGTACGCCGGTCCACCAGTTGACGCGCCAGCAGGAACAGTGGCCATACGGTGAGGGCACTGAACAACGCCGAAGGCGCACGGAGCCACGCTGCCTCGAACGGGGTGAAGAAACTCCAGCACCGGATGATCAGGAAGAAGAGCGGCGGATTGTTCTCGGTGGCGAACATGGCCCACATTTCTTTCCAGGGTCGTTGGGACCAGTACACCGTGAAAGGCTCATCAAGGGTGAGCTCGTTCACTCCCAGCCAGGCACACTTCAGCACCAGGTTGATGCCTATCAAGGCACCAAGGAGCCAGCGTTCTGTGGTATTCATCGCCACGGCACGAAGCTATCCGCCGAGGATGGAACGGTGGTACATCACGTAGTGCCAGCCGATGCCCGGAATGACGAAAGGATCGCCTTCCCGCAGGAGGACCGCCCGCGTGAGAAAAGTACCACGTTCACACGCACGTTGTGCCAGTGCGGATCGGCGGGCCGCTCGTGGTGGTGTTCGAAGGCCGCGCGTAAGAACGCCGAACCCGCGGCGCTGCCTTGATATGCACGATGCGTGGCCATGCCGCCCAGGTGATAGGGGTGTTGTGCGTGCAATGCTGGATCTGGTCCCGGATGGAAGGAGCCGACCGGGGTCAACTCACTGTTCAAGTCAACACCCGGTTGGAAGGCGCCTACGGTAGTATCGGTCACGAGATCCACATCGGCCAGGGTACCATCGGGCCGTAGCACCACCTGTCGCAGGGGATGGGGTTCCGGTGCTGATCGCAGGCGGGTACGCATGCCGTTCACGGTTCCATGAATGTGCTGAGTGCGGTGGCCATTGCCGCTGTCTCCTCCTTGCTTCCCGTTGCCAGGACGAAATAGTAAGCGCCATGTTCCACCGAAACCGTGGTCAGGTCATCTGCTGCATGGGTATTGATCGCAGCCACTTCGTTCCAGGGGATGGTGTACCGCTGCGCACCCCAGGGCCAGGTCAACGCCCCGATCGCTCGAGGCCGTACGGTGCATTCGATCGCCTCTTCCGTGAAACGTGTGTGCTTGTGCGGCAGCGCCAGTGCGGCATAGAGCCACCACGCCAGCGCTATCACCAGGACCACGCGCATCGCCCCCACAGCCATCGCCGATGAACGCCCCGTGGCCCGCGTCACCAGGTACACCAGCGATCCGATGACCAAAGCCATCGCCACCGCCACCACAATCGCCAGGGCGATCCGCGCGCCTACACCACCACCATCCGTGTTGGCCACGGTGTGCGCATCACCCAGCCAGTAGCCATATTGGAAGGGCTTGCAGGCCAAGGCCAACGGATCATCCGCGTCTCCCAGCAGGTGGCTGATCCCCAGGTGACCCAGTCGCAGGAGGAGCAGGCTGCCCGCACCCACCAGTAGGAACCGGATCCCATCGGTGGTGTTGTCGCCCAGTTCCAGTTTCATGGCCTACTTGAAGTAGCGCATGTCCGCGCCCGCCTTCAAGCCCTTCACCGAGGCCAGGATCAACTTGATCACGTGCTCCACGTCGTCCCGATGCACGGTCTCCACCGTGGTGTGCATGTAGCGCAGGGGGAGGCTGATCAAGGCGCTTGGTACGCCCGCCGCGCCGTAAGCGAAGGCGTCGGTATCGGTGCCCGTGGCACGGCTCGCCGCGATGCGTTGGAAGGGGATCTTCTCCTTCTGCGCCGTGGCCACGATGTGCTTCAGCAGGTTGTTGTGTACCGCCGGACCATAACACAGCACCGGCCCACTACCGCAGGCGATGTCGCCATTCTGGATCTTGTTCATCATCGGCGTCTGCGTATCGTGCGTCACGTCGGTGCAGATGGCGATGTCCGGCCGGATGCGTTCCACGATCATCTCCGCACCGCGGAGGCCCACTTCCTCCTGCACGCTGTTGGTGATGTACAGGCCGAAGGGCAGCTTCGTGCGGCTTTCCTTCAACAAGCGGGCCACCTCGGCGATCATGAAGCCGCCCATGCGGTTGTCCAATGCACGCCCCGTGTAGTTGCGGCCGTTCAGCACCATGAACTCGTCGTCGAAGGTGATCACGCAGCCCACATGCACCCCCAGCTTCTCCACCTCCTCCTTACTACTGCAGCCGCAGTCCAGGAAGATGTTGTCCAACGATGGGGTCACCTCGGTCTTGCCGTTGCGCACGTGGATCGCCGGCCAGCCGAACACCGCCTTCACGATGCCCTTGTCGGTGTGGATGTTCACCCGTTTGCTCGGTGCAATGATGTGATCGCTGCCTCCATTCCGCCGCACGTAGATGAAGCCCTCCTTGGTGATGTAGTGAACGAACCAGCTGATCTCATCGGCATGTGCCTCGATCACCACCTTGTACTTCGCATCGGGGTTGATCACGCCAACCGCAGTGCCGTAAGGATCCACCAGGTGGGTATCCACAAAGGGCTTGATGTACTCCAACCAGAGCTTCTGGCCCCCGCTCTCGAATCCGGTGGGCGAAGGGTTGTTGAGGTAACGCTCCATGAACGTCAACGACTCCTTGGTGAGGATGGACTTTCCGGCGCTCTTGGTCGTGGTGTTCTTCTTCTTGGCCATGTTGTGGGTGGTGGTCGGCAAAGCTATCGGGGTACGGCCTGTCCCGCTCCAGTACGTTCAGGAGCTATCAACACCGGGTTGTGATCCCTGATCGGTCTTTTCGATCCGCCTACGGTCCGGCCCGGGTCCCACCATCTACCTTCGGTCCGTGCCCACTGCCACTCCCGATCTACTCCCCGCTCGTACCGGCGATGGTTCCCTTACGCTCCGGAGCACGCTGCTCGACGAACCGTATCACAGCATGCACGGGGCGGTGCAGGAGAGTACGCACGTATTCATCAAGAACGGATTGGAGCACCTGGCCTTGCCACATATGCAGGTGTTGGAAGTGGGGCTTGGGACCGGCCTTAACCTGCTACTCACCTGGATCCGCTGTGCGGAAGGGAAATGCACCGTGGATTACACCGCTTTAGAGCCATTCCCCCTCGGTCGGGAACAATTGGTCGCACTGGATCATTGCAACGAACTGGCGTGGCCCGGTCTGCAGGAACCATTCCTTCAGCGAATGACCTCGGACGGTACCGGGCCTTGGGAAAGCGCCCATGGCTTGTGTTTCCGGAAGTTGCCGATGGCCGTGCAGGACTTCCGTGCTGAAGCCGTGGCCGATCTGATCTATTTCGACGCCTTCGGTCCGCCAACCCAGCCTGAAATGTGGACCTTGGAGGTGTTCCAACGGATGCACGATGCGTTGAAGCCTGGTGGTGTACTGGTCACGTACTGTGCGAAAGGGGAGGTGCGACGTGCCATGCAACAGGCTGGATTCATGGTGGAGCGCCTACCTGGTCCGCCGGGGAAACGGGAGATGTTGCGGGGAAGAAGAAGGAACGCTGATGACACGGATGGGGCGGATGGGCGATGATCGATATCCTTCCTGATCGCAGCGAGCCGCTTCAACGGCGGCGACATCGGTGCTCCGTGTTGAACTCGATGTTCCGATGACCATGGCATTCACCATTCGCGTTTATGGCCTGCTGATCCACAATGGGCATGTCCTGGTCTCCGATGAGTTGATCAAGGGCCAACGCATCACCAAATTCCCCGGTGGTGGACTGGAGTACGGCGAAGGGTTGAAGGATTGCTTGATCCGCGAGATCCGGGAGGAGATCGGTGTGGAAGCACAGGACCTCCAACATTCTTACACCACCGACTTCTTCCAACAGAGCGCCTTTCACAGCACGCCCATGCAGGTGGTGAGTGTGTATTACACGTTCCGTGTGGCCGATCCAGGGGCGATCCCCGTGGTGCAGATCCCTTTCACCGGACTTGTCGGGCCTGGGGATCAGGAGGTGTTCCGCTGGCTGCGCATCGATACGGGTAGGCCGGAGGACCTGTCCCTACCCATTGACCGGGTGGTGTGGGGTATGTTGTGCGGGGTGTGATCAGCGGAAGATCCGGGGATCAGTCATTGGCTGTGCTCGCCGCCTTCCGTGCCGCGTTGGCGAGCATTGCGCGTAGCTGTGCCAGTTTACCCTCGATGGCCGCCAGTTCCTTGCGCTGGTTCGTTATGCGTTCCTCCCGTTTCGCCACCGCTTCCGTTAGCATTGACTTGTGGACCATCTGCTTCAACTGTTCCTTCAAAGCGTGCATGGAGCGGTTCAATCCAGCACTGCGCTGCTCCTCCTTCACGAGCTGCGCGCGTAACTGATCACGTTCCATCACAAGGGCATTGGCCGTTCCGCATTGTTTCTCCGCTGCGCGTAACCGCTGCTCTAAAAGAAGCAATTTATCGCGTTGTTCGGCTATTTTCTTATCCCTGCTCGCCAACTGGTCCTTGCGTTCATTTTCGATCATCCGGACCTTTCCGGCAAGCTGGTTCTCGACGGCGAACGATCGTTCTGCGCGTTCGTTCCGGCTGTTCGATCGCGCGAGCTCGTGTTTCAGTTCGTCCACGAACGCAACGAGCAGGAGCGTACGTTCATGATCGGTCAATTGTCCGGGTACGAACAACCGACTCTCGATGGGTAGAGTTGTCACCGGCGCCAATTCGCTCATGCGTTCAATGCTTGCGGCCACGTACGCCCAACGGGAAACCCAATGGTCCGGAGGAAGTGGTGTGCCATCCTGGAAGGACCAGATACCGCTCTGGAACGACATCACCTCGTACCGGTGGTGTTTCCCTAAGCCGAACAGGAGAACAAGACAAAGATCACCGGCCTCATCGGGCAGATGAGGTGGTGTATGCCAGGGGCCTGTAGCGTAGGGCATGCTGTGATGAAGATACGCGGTTCATTCAAGAAACCACTGGGTTGGATGGCACGGGCCGGTCCCTCCAGGAGTGAATATTCACATCCCGGCCCCCAGCCTCCGCTGTACCTGGCCCTGTACGCGCTCGAACACCGCTTCCGGCTCGTAGGTGCGCCATTTCAGGGCGTTGAGCTGCCCACCCAACAGGAAGTATTGATCGATGTTGGCCCGTTGCAAGTCCTCCAACACGTGTGGCCTGAAGTTGAGCAAGGCGATCCATCCATCCCCCTCGTTCACCTCCTCGAACCATTCGTTGTAATACTCCTCATCACTGGTGTGGAAGTTGAGCACGTTCTCGCCGATCAGGATGAACTTGTCGATGCCCTGCATCATCAGATCCTCCACGATGTTGCGCTTGAGGAGCATGATGTCGTTGTGCAGCAGGTCGTTCCATTCGCCGATGAGTTCCATGATGACATACCCCTCCTCGTAGTCCGCGTAGATCATCTTCATGTAGAGGGTGCTGCTTCCGAAGGCATCCCATTGCGGGTGGATCACGTGGTCGTACACCGCATGGGTGAACTCGAATTCGCTGTGCTCCGTGCCGAAAAAGGGCGAGCGCTCGTCCTCCTCGGCCGTGTAGCGATGTCGCCAGTTCCAGTAGGGTTCGATGTCGTGCATGATGGCCTTTGGCGGATTCAGGGCTTCCCTCGCTGGCTCTCCACGGCTTTCCGCACCGACCCGAATTCCTTCAATAACGCGTTCGCGGTGTCGTAGTCCACAGCCAGACCGTCCATCACCATGCGGGTACCACGGTCGATGAGTTTGTGGTTGCTCAATTGCATATCCACCATTCGGTTGCCCTTTACACGGCCCAGTTTGATCATCACGCTGGTGCTGATCATGTTCAACACGAGCTTCTGTGCCGTACCGCTTTTCATGCGTGTGCTGCCCGTAACGAATTCCGGGCCTACCAATACAACAATGGGATGCTGTGCCGTGGTGGCGAGCTCGCTGCCAGGATTGCACGTGATGCCACCGGTGAGGATCCCAGCTGCATTACACTGTTCCAACGCACCGATCACATAAGGGGTGCCGCCGCTTGCCGCGATGCCGATCACCACGTCGTCCGCACCAATGCTGTGTTCAGCAAGGTCCTTCCAACCCTGTTCCCGATCGTCCTCCGCGAATTCCACCGCCTTGCGGATCGCAGCGTCGCCCCCGGCGATCAGGCCGATCACCAGGCCGTGCGGTACCCCGAACGTGGGCGGGCACTCGCTGGCATCCACGATCCCCAACCGGCCGCTTGTGCCCGCACCCAGGTAGAAGAGGCGGCCACCACGGTTCATGCGTTCCACGATCGCATCCACCAGTTCGCCTATCGCAAGTAGAACCTCTGATACAGCCTGCGGAACGGTCCTGTCCTCGGTGTTGATGTGCCGCAGCAACTCCGCGGTGGACATTGCTTCCAGGTGGTCGTAACGCGAAGTGCTCTCGGTGATCTTCTGCACGGTCATGGCACAAAGGTGGGGCAAAGAAAAGGCCGCCAGCAGGCGGCCCTTTCCTTGAATGGGTGTATCGCTTATTCCAGGATCAGTTTGCGGGTGAGGCTGCCTTCATTGAAGAACAGCTCCATGTGGTACGTTCCAGCATTCAGCCCTTCCCGATCGAAGGTGAAGCGGTCGCGGTTCACTGTGCCATTGCGAACGATGCGACCCTGGGCGTCGTACACCACATAGTGCTTGATCACCCCTGCCTGACTCGTGATCTCGGTGAAGCGGGCCACCGGGTTGGGGTAGACCTTCACCCCATTGGCGATCGCCGAATTCTCCGCGATCCCCACGTTCAGTTCCAAGGCCCGGTACATGCGCGGGGTGATGAAATTCTGAAGCGTATCCACGTAAGCTTTGGCGCGCAGGCGGCCATTCACGGTACCCAGTGCGGAAAGCAGGGGATTGCTGGCATAACCATTGCCCATGCGCTGGTAAGCGCCTGCCTGGTCGATGCCGAGAGCGGCACAGCCGGCCACCACGGCGGTGGTGTCCCACCATTCCCATGGTCCCGAAGCGTTCTGGAGGGCCGTGATGGGGTAAAGGCCCTCGTTGCCCTCGTTCACGGTGCCCATGAGTGCTGTCTGTGCATTGGTCGTCACCACGTCGGTGAATGGTGGGTTGAGCCAGATATCGTTGTTCCCGTATTCATTGGCCAACTGGGTCACACGACCACTGCCGTCCACATTCACCACAGCAAATGTGGTGCCCGGCACGAACACGGTTCCGTTCATGTAGGGAGCGAAGGGGTCCTGTACGCCATGCACACTGCAGATGGGTACCTCGCCGGGTTCGAGCCAGGAACTGTCACCAAGGGCACCACCGATGTTGAAGATCATGCTGATGTCCGTTCCATAACCCGGATGGTTGTCGTTGTTCAAAGCAGGGTTACCGCCAAGGCCATTGAAATCCCCCATGATCGCTGGTTCCACCATGAAGGCATTGGTCTCGGTGTTGAAGAACTTAACCAATTGGATCTCGCTGGTCTCCTGGAGGGTCGCATAGGCCAAAGCGGTATATCCACCGGACCCCTGGCCACCGATCACCACCTTCTCACCGTTGATGCCATACGGATTGCCTTCGGTGATGCTCTTGCGCATGAAGCGCACCGCGGTCTTGGCGTCTTGCATGGAGCGGTACACGGCCTGGATGATCGTCTGCTTCCGGGTCTGTTCCGAAGGAGAAGTAGGAAGCCAGCCCATGCGATAGTCGATAGAGGCCACTACGTAGCCTTTCTTGGCGAAACGGCGGCACATCTCCACTGTGGCACTGTCCGTCTTGTCCCCGGTAGGCAGGTTATTGATGTATCGGGGAAGGAAGGAACCCGTGTGCAGATAAACGATCCATGGGCGGTTCACCTCGGTGTCCCCGGAGGGCGAATAGATGTCCATCACCAGTGGCTCCAGTTGCGGTGAACCTGAGATCACGGAGTAGTTCTGGCCATAGACCACGTTGGACTGAACGTCCACCGCTGCAAATTGTTCGGTGAGATAGCGCTGGGCACTGGCCGGTGCTGCTACCATGATGCCGAACATCGCAAGTGCGTGTACCGATCTTTTCATTGCTGATGTGTTTTTTGTTCTTCGATCTGTTCCGTCAAAATTAACTGGAAAAGCCACCGCTCAACGGCCGTTCTCATTTCTTGTTCCAGGCCGGTTCGTAGAGTACGGAAATGTAGGCCATACGACCTACCAACGGCCCCCCATACACCATGTATACCTTGTTGTTCAACAAGTTGCTCGCGCCGATCTTGAAGGTGCAGTCGATCGCAGGTACCTTCTTGCTGACCTGGCCATCTAGCATGTCATAGGTGGGGATCGTTCCTGTGAACTGCGGCGAACCCTCGAATAGGAAGCTCTCCACCCAGCGGTAGTTCATGTTGAAACCCCAGTTCTGGATCGGGATCCCGAGAAGGACGGCACTGATGTCCCGCCCGCTCAGACTTGCATTGAATTTGTGCTCGGGTGTGTTGAAGGCCGGGATGATGGGGTCGTCCTCCACCGTGTTCAAGCGGTTCCACGAATAATTGCCGCTCAACGCGTAGTACTTGCGGAAGAAATAGGTGGCACTCGCAGAGAATCCTTGGGTGGTGACCTGCTGTGTGGCATTCGCTGCGACCCGGTAGATCTGCATGGAAGCAAGGTCCACGGAGTTCGTGATCGCGAACACGTTCACATCGGCTCCCAATTGATAGCCCAGGAAGTCACGGTAGAAGCTATAGTAATAGGAACCATCCACGAAGAGGTTCTTCCGGATCGTATGGCGGAACCCGAATTCCACGGTCTTCACCTTTTCAGGGACCACAGCGGCCACATCGAAATACTCGAGCGCACTCGCACTGCTGCTCAATGATCCGATCAGGGATGGCACCGTCACCAGTCCTTGCATCCCGTGCAGGTTACCCAACAGGATGGCACGTCCCACGTTGTAGTACAGGTACTGGTCCTGTAGGGTGGGGTTGCGTACTGCCGACGAGAAAGATAGCCGTAGGATGTTCTCCGGATCGAAGCTGTATACCGCGCTCGCCGCCGGAGAGAAGACCGCGGGGAAGTTCACGTTCTTATCCATCCTTGCCGTGGCGGTGAGTTTGAGCTTCTCGTTCTTCAGGACACGTCGTTCCATACCCGCATACAGGCCAAATTCGTGGTTGGTGATCCGGGTGCCGCTCGTGTCGGAGAAGATGTTGCCACGCGACTCGGGCAGGTAGTACCGGAAACTGGCGCCTCCGGTCAGGATGGCTTTGCCGACCTTGAATCGACGCTCCCCCTGGTTGTGCCACAGCTTCGATCGGTCATAGAACCGGGTGCCTCCTTCACTGAAAAGACGGTTCGTGATATCCTTGAATGCGGCGTCATATGCTGCGGTGCCGGGGTCCAGCCGACTCCCGAAAACATTCTGTGTACCCACACTGGTCTGCGCGCTGTTCGCATAAGCCCGTACTTGATCATGTAGTCCTTGCAGGAAAGCCTGGTTCTCATCCTCCCAGGCCTCGATCGCCGGCCGGTCGAAGATGAATCGGGCAGGGGGGCCGGGGTCGAAGACCGGTTGCGGGTAGCCCGGTGCATTCCGCACTTGGGCGGCATACCCACCGCTTTCCCAACGGGCACGGTAATCCTGGAACCAGCGTGCATCATCCTTGGCCAGGTCCTGCAACCGATATGCTGTGAACACCGCATCGTAACTGGTCCCCGCATCCTCATGCGTGAAGTACGTGCGGAAGTACCCGCGGTCACCCGCATTCAACTCCAGGCGATGCTGGAAGAAGAGGATGCCCTGCAAGCGGTACCGGTTGTCGCCCTGGTACACAGTGGTGCCCGTTCCAAAGCTGGAGGTCGCGATCACCCGAAGGCTGTCGTTCCACTTATGATCGAAGGCGATCGAGGTCTTCAGGTTCTGCGTGTCATAGTCCACCAGATCCACTTCCCGATACCCATCGCGGTGTATGTTCCGAAGGCCCTCCGGAGTGATCCCGCTCACTGCGGACGCTTCGTCCCCGTAGCGGTTCACCGCATCATACCCTCCAGGGTTAACTTCATCCGCATCGCTGGCCTCTGTGGCCGCAAGATTGTCCGCCACCCAGTCTTGCGCTTGGAAATAGTACAGGTTGAATTTCAATGCCGATCGTTCACGCCCTTGTTTCCCTTTGAACACATGTGCGTACCGAATGCCGCTTTCCACCAGGTTCCGTTCACCTGTTTTCACCATCGCACTCAAACCTCTGAACTGGTAAGGGTCCTTGGTGGTCATGCTGATGACGCCATTGAAGGCATTGGGACCATAGTATGCCGAACTGGCTCCTACGATCAAGTCCACCTTCATCACATCCAGTTCACTTGCGCCAAGGAAGTTGCCCAACGAGAAATTGAGGCCGGGGCTTTGGTTGTCCACCCCATCGATCAACTGTAATGACCGCACCGGGCTGGTGCTGTTGAAGCCGCGGGTGTTGATCACCTTGAATCCCATGCTTGCCGAGGTCATGTCCACCCCTTTCAGGGTGCCGAGTCCTTCGTAGAAATCGCCACTTGGCGCTTCCTTGATCGCAAGCAGGTCCATGCTCTCCACCGTGAGCGGCGCCTGTTTCTGCTTCTCCGTGATCCGGCTGCCCACCACCTCGGCCTCTTTCAACAACACCTGATCGGTGCTCAATTTGAATTTCAGCTCCTGGTCCAGGCTCTTCACCTGGATCTCCTGTGGGGAATAGCCGATGAAGCTGACCACCAAGGTGTACGGCGGTAGCTCGTTGGTGAGGATCTCAAAACGCCCGTTGAAGTCCGTGGTGGCTCCCGTGGTGGTGCCCTTGATCACCACGCTGGCGCCGATGAGCGTTTCGCCCGTGGTCTGGTCCGCAACAGTGCCACGCAGCTTGTACTGCTGGGCATGGCCCAAGGAGGGTAGGCCGCACACCAACAAGAGCACAAGGATGCAGTACAGCAACGAGGTCCGGGTCAGGGGCATCGCGAGGGATCGGGACATGGTCGGGTTGGAGCGGGCTTGGCGAAATATAGGAGAACGCTGGCAGGTGTCGGCCTCTCATTTTCCCTTTGACCACGGTTCATTCCCCCCGAAGCACCGACCTTTACCCTTGACCGATCCGATAACGGTTCTGTTGCCATGCCCATTTTCCTCACTTGCCACGGCGCCGCTGGAACGGTGACCGGCACCAAACACCTGCTCGAAGTCCATGGTAAGCAAGGGATATTCCGGATCCTGCTCGATTGCGGCATGTTCCAGGGGGAGGCCGTTCGCGAGGCGGACCACGATCCCAACCGCCGCTTCGGCTTCGCTCCGAGCGAGGTGGATGTGCTGGTGTTGAGCCATGCGCACATCGATCACAGCGGGCTATTGCCCCGCTTGGTGGCCGAAGGGTACCGTGGCCCGATCTGGTCCACCCCGGCCACCAAGGACCTCTGCACCATCATGCTGGCCGACAGCGCCCACATCCAGGAGTACGATCACCAGTTCGATGTGAAGCGTGCCCGGAAGCGTGGGGATGACCTGGAATTTGATGAGCCGCTCTATACCGTGGCCGATGTGGCCCCCGCAATGGACCTGTTCCAGACCGTGGGCTACGGCGAGCCGAGGTTGATCGGCCCGGGGATCACGCTCACCTATACCGATACAGGTCACATCCTGGGAAGCGCTGCGGTCCACCTCGATATCGAGAACGATGGTCGCACGCTGCACTTCACCTTCACCGGCGATGTGGGGCGTTATGTCGATCGCCTCCTACCCGAACCCGAACCCTTCCGCCAGTGCGAGGTGCTGGTGTGCGAGAGCACCTACGGCGATCGTGACCACGCCCCGGTGAAAGAGGCCGAGGAGGAACTGATGCGGCATGTATCGGATGTGTGTGTGAAGGGCAAGGGCAAGCTGTTGATACCGGCCTTCAGCATCGGAAAGACCCAAGAACTGCTTTACACGTTGAACTCGTTGAGCAACGAGGGGCGGCTACCGCGTGTGCCGGTCTATGTGGACAGCCCCCTGGCCATCAGTGCCACCGAAGTGGCCCGCGCGCATAGCACCCTTTTCCGCGACGCGGTGCGTGATCAGTTGACCGGTGACCCCGACCTCTTCACCTTCCCCGGAGTGGAGTTCGTTCGCAGCGCCGATCGCAGCAAACAACTGAACGGGGTGAAGGAACCCTTCATCATCATCGCGGCCAGTGGCATGATGGAGGCCGGGCGGATCAGGCACCATTTGCACAATGAATTGGGTGATCCCGCCAACGCGGTGCTGGTGGTGGGCTTTTGTGCGCCGGGTACCCTTGGCGATCAACTTCTTCGCGGCGCCCCCGAGGTGAATATCTTCGGGGATGTGGTGCCCGTGCGTGCCCGTATCCTGCGCATGGATTTCTACAGCGCCCACGCCGATCGCGGCGAATTGGTCCGCTACCTCTCCTGCCAGGATCCTGCGAGGGTGCGCCGTACTTACCTCGTACACGGGGTGGACCACAGCCTGCTGGGTCTCCAAGAACGGCTGGAGGAGAACGGTTACCGGAAGATCACCATTCCCAAACGCGGACAGCGGTTCGAGTTGTGAAGGGTCGACGGTCCACGTGGCCGATCCATCCCAATGGTGCGACCTATCCCCGATACCGCAACGCGCTCCGCAATTTCTCCGGCAGCTCGGGCAACTTGCGCCGCTCGAACAGGAAGCTGCTCAGGTCGGCCACCTCGCTGAAGATGTGGTGGCTGTCCATGGCGCCTTTCAGGTAGTTCTTCCCGGTGCTGCCGCCGGTCCCTACCCGCAGGCCGATCATGCGGTGTACCATGCTGATGTGCCGCGCCCGCCACGAGGCCATCACCGTGTCGATGTCCAGCAGTGAGTCCAGGAAACGGAAGGCCTGCTGGAAGATCGGCTCGTCCCGGTAGAGCATGATGAACAGGGCGCTGCGGGCGGCCGCTGGCGTGAAGTGTCGGTCGGGCGAACCATCCACGAAGATCCTGCGCCACATCGCCGCGTTGCCCTCCTCGCCGGTCACGAGGCTGCCCACGTACAACTTTTCCAACTGGTCGAAGAACCGTGCCTCGCCGGGCCAGTACTCCGGCCGGAGGAAGGGCATGCGCTCCAACCAAGCGATCACCAGCTCAAGCAACGTCTGTTCACTCTCCAGCGCCTCGATCCGTGCCTTGTGTTCCGGTTTCAACTGGCTGGTGTAGTACTGCTTGCCGAAGCGTGCCTCCATGCGCAGTCCCAGTCGGGCTTCCAGGATCTTGAATTGCATGCTCTGGAATCCGCTGGCCGGGCGCAGCATGTCACGGAAGTCCAGGAAATCCAGCGGCGTCATCGTTTCGATGATCTCCCATTGATGTACCAGCACGTCGAGGATCGTCTTCACGCGCTGCAAGCGGTGTACCGCTACGTTCAGCTCGCCGGCGTTGTCGTCCACCACCTTGTCCCTGAAGATGCCCATCACGCTGTCCACTTCGTACAGCACCTGTTTGAACCAGAGCTCATACGCCTGGTGGATGATGATGAAAAGCATCTCATCGTGCGCGTGCTGGCCGTTCTTGTCGCTTTCGAGTTCCTGGGCGCCAAGGATCTTTTCCAGTTGGAGGTAATCGGGGTAGTAGACGTTGGACATGTGATGTAGGGGAGGAGGGTCCCAAATGTAGGGGTGAAGCCCATCCGCGGACAGGCCGGTACCGATACCACGGAACGCGAACACCCGCCTTAGGGGCGGGTGTTCCGGCAGGTAGGGTCTACTTGTTCTCGTCAGTGATCACTTCGTGATCGGCATTGCATCGCGATCGCCCATCTCCTTGCGCAGGCTCTCCAGTTTCAGGTATTGTTCCTTTTCCAGGACCTGCTCCATCTTCGAATCACGCGCTTTCCGGAGTTCCATCGCACGAAGTTCCATGTCGGACTCCTTCAGACCGGTGGACTTCAGATCGGTCATCGCCTTGCCATATTCCTTGGCGATCTCGTCCACTTTGGTCTGTTGTTCCGGAGTGATCCGGAGCATCTCGTTCAGTTTATTCGGCCTGCGGCCCTCGGAACCCGCCACCGCGATGGACGGTGCTTTCTGCTCGGGCTTGGGGTTGCTCTTCTCCTGTGCGCTCACTGCGGTCATCGAAGCCAGCAGCACGGCGGTCAGCATCATCTTCTTCATGGATCGGTCGGTTTTCTGTGGAGGGCTAATTTAGTGATCCCTGGGTTTCTTCGTTCCGTTCGCGGGGCTGCACGGTGCCCTGTACGGTCATCGAGCGATCACCAAACGTTGTGCCGAAGTACCACCAAGGGTCACCGTATAGATCCCGTTCGCGAGCATGCTCACGTCCATGCCTGTGGCCATGGTTCCGAAGGCGGCACGCACACAAAGCCGACCGGCCTGGTCCCGCACTTCCACCGGACTGGTGGCCGCCATGCCCGGAGCGACCAGCACCACACGGTCCTTCGCCGGGTTCGGATACAGGTTCCATGCGCTGCGTGGGGTCTCCCTTACCCCGATGTTGACCTCGCTGGGGTCGATGCGGACCAGGGTGCTGGAAGTGGCGTTCACGTACCAGAGGCGCCCATCGAAACCGGCTTTGATCCCCATGATGCCCGGCGTGGCCGTGATGCGGCCCAGTTCGGTGAACCCGGCGGCCATGTCGTAGATGATCACTTCGCCCGTGGCGTGGTCCGAAACGTAAAGGCTGTTGCCCACCACCTCGATGCCGGCGGGTTCCTCCAGTCCCTGTTCGATGATCACTTCCACGGTGGCCCCGGTCACGTTCTTGTACTGTACATACTGCTCGAATGGTCCGAAGCTCGGTGCACCGGGTGCGATGCTGCCCGTGTGCGTATCCAACCGAAGAACGCGCTGCCCGCCATTGTCCACCACGTACAACCATCCGGTGCGCTTGTCCATCACGCAGTGGCTCACGATGTGGTTCCCGGGGTCGCGGGTGATCGATACCTGTGTGTACCGATGGATGATCGCATTGCCATGGTAGTCCTGGCCCGGTCCGTGGTCGCCCTTGAAGTCATGCATCACCACATCGCCATGCTCGCCGTCCACCACCCAGTACTTGTTCCACCGCTCGTGGGCGATCCCCTGGCTACGCGGGGTCACATGCAGCATGTCCAAGTGGCTGCCCAACGGGCCGAATTGGTTCTGGGCATAGATCGCCGGGTCCGCGCTCCAAAGGGTGGGGCCGGTGAAGGGGGTGGAGCTGCTCTGGTTGCCGTTGGCATCGTACACACCCGGACAAGTGGCGAAGTTGTTGTTGTCGCCCATGGCGATGCCGGTGGGTAGGCTCAGGAAATGCCGTGCCGCCGGGTCCCGCTGGTACAGGAATTCCTGCTCCGGAGTGCCAGGCTCCGTGAAGCGTACCGTGCTCCCACCGGTGTTGAAGACATCCTTGTTGATCACCCACAGTTCGTTGCGCTCGCGGTCGGGATGGAAGTCCAGGTCGCGCGGTACGAGGATGTCCTGATCCCCATCGGCCACCGTGGTGAGCACGGGTGCCTGGCCCAGGTAATCGTCGGCAAGGTCCGGCACCGCTTCGTACACCTTCACCACACGCTCCGATACGTCGTTCGTGACGTTCAGGTCCGTGTCGCCGTTCACGCTCACCACGCGCAGCGTCACAAGTTGGTCGGCTGCGGTGGTCGGGATCCAGGGCGTGCTGATCAGGACTTCGCGCTCCCCACCGGTGGCAATGGCCAGCGGGAAGTCCTCGGTCACTTCGGTACCGCCTGCGATCGTGTATCCGATCGTGAAGGATGTGATGGCCGTGGCCCCCACGTTCTTCACATCGATGTCCAAGGTCATTGGAACCCCCACCTCACCATATAGGCTGGTCTGGTTCGCGGTGATGGCCAGGTCGCGCTCAGCCGGTAGTTGCACGGTGAAGGTGTACCGATTGAGGCCCCCACCCATGGCCGGGAACGATGCCGCATAGGTGCCATCCACCAGCACGGTGAACCCGGCTTGCCCGTCTCCGTATGAATCCACGCTGAGGATGTCGTACGGTGTGCCCGTGGTCAGGCAGAACGGACCTTCATCGATGGTGGTGTTATTGGCGTATCCCCCGGCCGGAGAGGTGAAGCTGCCGGCCTCGCCACAACTGATCGCTGCGTTGCCCCCAACGAAGATCGGGGCCTCATCACATGCCGCCCCAAGCGCCACCAACTGCCACATGGTCTCGTTGCCATAGTTATCCGTATGTACCTGGATGGTCACGGGTAGCTCGCCACCCGGACATTGGGCCAGGCTCGGTAGTTGGGTGATCAGCGGTAGGGAGAGAAGGAGTAGGTTCCGAAGCATGGTCCGTTGCAACTTGTGCGGGCCAAACTATGCCGCAACCATCGGGGTTCCTTCGTGTGGTGCATACATCCATTGCCCAAATCTTGGAATGGCAACCGTCAGTCTTGGAGGAATGATCTCGACCAACACCCTGATCTCATCCGATGGATCGCGTGGGTCAACCGACGACCAGGGTCTTTTTATTTCAGCCTGGTTGGCTGAAGTTCTTCCCAAGGAAATCCGTCACCGTTGCATTGAAGACCTCCGGCCGCTCGGTGTTGCTCAGGTGCCCGGCCTGCTCGATCACCACCAGTCGCCCTTGCGGTAAGGCATGGGCCATGGACACACTCGTGGTCAGCGGCATCAATTCATCCTCATCACCGGTGATCACCAGCGCAGGCTTCTCGAAGTGGCGCAGGATGTGCGTGCGGTCGGGGCGCTCGGCCATGCCAAGTGAGGCGGCCGCCGTGGCCTCTGGCCTTTGCCGGGCGATCATGGCCTCGATCCGTGGGAGTCGATCCGGTCGCGTCCTCCGCGTGCTGGCCCCCAGCAGTTTGGGTGCCATGGCCCGGGCCAGCACGGCCATGCCCTTGGTCCGCGCATCATGCGCGGTGGTGCGGCGCCCTTCGCGGGCTTCCGCGGTGTCGGCTATGCTGCGTGTGTTGCACAGGATCAGACCGGCGACCCGTGCAGGCTGTTGTTCGGCCATGGCCATCGCGATGTAGCCGCCCATCGAGAGTCCACAGGGAATAACGCGCTGTACTCCGCGTTCGTCAAGGATCCGGAATAGATCGCTGGCATAGGCCTCCATGGTGGTCACTTCGTCGGTCGCTCGGTATTGTCCGAAGCCCCGCAGGTCCGGTGCGATCACTTCCGCCATGGCGCTCAGTGCTGGGATGTTGGACGCCCACAGGGTGTGGTCCAGCGGGAACCCGTGAAGGAGCAGTAGGGTGGGATGCATGGCACGTGTCATCAAGGTTGTTCGGTCGGGATCGGCAAATGGCTACCACGGGAGCGTGGGGTGCTGATCCCATGCGAAGTACGGGACCATTCCACCGAACCACCCTTGGATGCTTTGTTCACCCGGGTCCATCATGCCCATCTCATCATGCCCAACCCATTTTTGCAGGCGTGGGTCCACGGTCGGCCCCATCTTCGTGTTCCCCATGTCCACCATGCTGAAACTCTTCGGGCACCTGCCCTTGGTCCTGGTCCTGTGTTCCACTTCGCATGCCACGGAGTACGTGGTGCCGCCGGGCGACGTGTCGTCCTTCTTCGCCACCCTTCCGAAGGACGCCACCTACATCTCTTTCTCCGGTGCCGGTAGTTACCATGCAGAAGGGGATATCGTGCTACCTGCCGTGCAATACCTGGTGATCGATGGCAAGGGATGTAAACTCACCTTGGGCGCACGGTCCAACGGATTCACCACCCCCATCACCGATCAGCGAATGGCTGCGCAGCGTACCAGCAGCCGGTACACCATCCGCGATTTCGCCTCCATCACCGGCGGGCGCAAGGCGATCGACCTGCAGGCCACCCTCAACAGTGCGGTGATCGACTGCCGCCTCAATGGGCAGACCGAGGTGGCCGTGGACCTGCGCTTCTGCCTGATGACCCGCCTGCAGAACGTCCTGGTGACCAACCCTTCGAAGCGTGGATTCCTGGTGCGGTGCGGGGATTGGCCAGGGGCAGGGACCAGCAACAGCCAGAGCAACCACACCGTGCTGGAGCAGTGCCGCGTGTATTGCAGCGCCACCACCACCGAGGCCTTCACCGTGCTGAACAGCGGTGGGGTACGGTTGGTGGATTGCATCAGCGAGGGCTCACCGGCCGACTACGACCTCTTCCTTTCGGCCCGGACCGATGGCGCATTGGACAAGCCCGCGAACAACCCCGTGGTGAAGTCGTTCACCTTATCGAATTTCCATGTGGAGCATCGGCTGCGAAAGGCGAGCATCCACGTGAACATGCCGCCGAAGGCCACGGTGAATCTGGAGAACATCTACTGGAACAGCCCCATTGGCGCACCTGTCATCCAATATGTATGCGGGCAATTGAACGTCTCGGACATCGGTTGGTGGAACCCGGATTTCAGGGTGCATACGACCACGCCGGTGCCGCATATCAATTTCGATGCCTGCCACAAGGCCTTGGTGGTGCCGGATGTGCCGGATGAGACGGGCAAACGATGCGGAGCGTTGGAACTCGTGGGCGACCATGCACCCGGCCGCAAGTTGGATCCCACCTATGTGCGCATCACCCGACGGGCGATGTGATCATCCGACCGCGGATACAACTTCCACTTCCTGGCCGTTGAAGAGGACCCGTTGTCCCGGACGGATCTTGCAACGCATCCGGCTCTCCACCTGGCCATCCACCAGTACAAGGCCGGCAGCGACCAGGTGCTTGCCCTCACCACCGGAAGCACAGAAGCCGACCAACTTCAACAGTTGGTTCAGTTCGATGTGGTCTCCCTCGACCTCGAAACGTTGTTTCCTGCTCATGCGATGTGGGTGATCCGGAAATGTTGAGGAACACCGCCCATCGGGAGGCTCAACTCGTCGCCCACGCGGTGTCCCATGAGCGTGCGGGCCAAGGGTGCGGTGAAGGCGATGCGCCGTTCCTTCACCACGGCCTCATCAGCCCCTACGATGGTCCAGGTGTGAATTTGGTCCTTCAAAGGTCCGGTGAGGTGCTGGCGTGTTACGGTACTTCCGGAACGCACCTCGGTGTGGTCGGAGGCGGGTTCGATGAGGTGTGCCGAACCGATCCGTTCCTGGAGCAAGGCCAGCCGCCCATCAAGCCACGTCCGTGTATGGCGTCGGTCATTGTCGCTGCCGGTCACACGGGCGCGCTCCCCGATCAGTTCGGCCCGCTCCCGGTGGAGTTGTTCCAGGTCACGCGGTGTCACGTAGTTCGCCACCCCATCGGGTAGGGAGGCTCGTGGTGGTACGAGGGGCACCTCCTCCTGGTCGTCCTCGCGTACGGATCCACGGCTCATGGCCCGAAATTACTGTGGCGGCGGCTATGCAGCGGTCTTCGCAAGACCTTGTGCGGACAAGGATGCTAAGGAAGATCACTCCTTGGTTTCGTTGCTGGACTCCCCGTGTCCGCAGCGGCTGGATCATCGTCGATCCTGCGGTCCATCCCCTGCGGACCCGGTGATCGGATCGTACGGTCGGCTTCCTTTGTTGCCCATGCGGGGCCTTTTCTATGGCAATTGGTTCATCGGTCTTTGCGCTGTGGCTCTCGGAGTGGAAGCCGCCATGCAACAAGGAGTGCCCCTCAATGGTCCATGGTACCACATCCTGATCTTCTTGGGCTGTGTCGCATTCTATAACCATGCGTACCGTGACCTGGAGCGGGTGAAGGTGGGCGACGATCGTGTGCGTTGGTATGCGCTCCATGGTCGGTGGCAACAGGTGATGCAGTATTTGATCGTCGGGGTACTTTGTGCGGCCCTGGCCGTTGCGTGGGTCGTTTTCCATGGGCATGTGCTGCACATGCGGGCGCATCACCTGCTTTCCTTGGTCGCATTCCCGTTCGTCGGTGTTGCGTACTATGGGATACACGGTGCTTCACTGCGGCGGGTCGGTTGGCTGAAGCCATTCGCGCTTGGTTTCGTTTGGGCCGGTGTGGTCACCGTGTATCCGGTGGTGGTGTATGCGATCCTGCATGACACGGATATGCCCGCTGCCGGATCGACCGGGCGCCTCTTCCTCAAGAACATGATGTTCCTCGCGGTGCTCTCCGTGCTGTTCGATATCAAGGACCATGCGGCCGACCATCGGAACGACCTCCGGACTTTCGTGGTCCAACGCGGCTTGCGTACCACCCTGTTCCGGATCGTTCTCCCACTGACCCTTCTGGGTATCCTGAGCTTCCTCGTTCACGGCGCCACGCACGGTTTCAGCTTCATGAAGTTGCTCTTGAATTCCATCCCCTTCCTCGCCCTGCTCGCGGTGATCCACGCACTGCGCAAGCGGCGTTCTGTGCTGTACTACCTCGCCGTGGTCGATGGCCTACTCCTGTTGAAGGCCCTTTGCGGGATCTTTTCCACGTTCTGGCCCTGAGGGCAGGATTCTCTGCCGACGTGTTTCTTTGTGCCCCCTTACCCACATGGAACTACTGGATATCACCATCGCACTGCTCACGCTGATCACCCTGGAGGTGGTCCTGGGCATCGATAACATCATCTTCATCTCCATCCTGGCCGATCGCTTGCCGGTGGACCAGCGCGACCGGTTGCGGAAGCTCGGGATCGGCCTGGCCATGGTCATGCGTCTGCTCCTGCTCACCGTGCTCTCCTGGATCATGAAGCTCGATACCGACCTTTTCAACATCGCCGGGCAAGGGGTGAGCGGGAAGGAATTGATCCTACTGCTTGGCGGTGTGTTCCTCCTGTACAAGGCCACGCGCGAACTGGGCCACATGACCGAGGAGGACGTGGCGGGACCGGCGACGACCAATGCCAGTACATTCGGAAGCCTGTTGCTTCAGGTCCTGCTGCTCGACCTGGTCTTCTCCATCGATTCCATCATCACGGCCGTTGGCATGGTGAGCGAGCTCTGGCTGATGTACGTGGCGGTGATCGTCACCGTCATCATCATGCTCTTCGCCTCCAAACCCATTGCCGCCTTCATCAGTGCGCACCCCAGTTTCAAAGTGCTCGCGCTGAGCTTCCTCATGGTGATCGGTGTGGCTTTGGTGGCGGAAGGAGCGGGGTACCCCATCCCCAAGGGCTTCATCTATTCATCCATGGCCTTCGCCTTCTTCGTGGAGGTGATGCAGCTGCGCCTGCTTCGGAAGAAGGGCGCCTGATGAACTTGCCAACCGACCATTTCACACGCCTGCACAGGGAGAGATGGCCAGTGGAGCCGGCTGCGTCGCTGAATGATCCAGGTCGGTTCAATGAACGTCCAACGGTGTTGGTCATCACGGGTCAGGTGTTGTCCGTGGTAGGGCCCTCGATGCTCCAGCCCTGACCGATCCCGAACGACCACGAAAGTGAAGGCGTGGTACGGGTACGGAATGAAGACCGGGAAAGACCCTTCTTGCGGTCATTGTTTGATGAAGCTGCCGCGCAACACCCGGCCCGAAGCGCAGACCAACCGCACCTGGTGGATGCCTTGGGCCAATGCCCGTACATCGAGGCTCGCGCCATCAAGGTCCATATGGTGCAAGCGCCCGATCCCATCGACGACCTCGGCCCGGATCACGCGCTCGTTGCCCACGCTCAACGTGATCCGATCGGTGGCCGGATTCGGATAGGCCTTGATCGTGTTGATGCTGCTGTGCTCAGTCACGTCAACCTCGTCATACAATAACCCGTTCCGGTGGATCCGCGCACCATAGAGATCACCGGGCGCTGTTTCCCAGAAGGCTACCACGCCACCGCTACCATCGGAGAGTTCCACACGATCGCCGTAGAAGGGCTGTGGCCCGGTGCTGAAGGAGACCGGGGCGGGCCAGGCCATGCTGCCATCGTTCCGTACGCGCTGCGCGCAGAACTTATGCGGGCCGGTCATGTCCATGATGCCGATCACCGCACCGCTGTCACTGGCCACGATGCGCGGGGTGGGGATGTAGCTGCTCTCCTGGATGGTCGGCACACCATCGGCGGCCCATAGCGCAGTACCGGTGGCCAGGTCGAATTTCTGCATGTACAGGTCGGCGTTGTTAGCCGGCGGGCGATTGTCATAATATGCCACGAACAACTCGGTGCCCATGGTCATGATCGCGGGCTGGGCCTGTACGTAGGTTGGCAGGTCGCAGGCAGGCAGCACGCCGGGCGACCATAGCGATGTGCTTGTGGTGTCAATGCGGCGCATGCGAAGATCCCCGTTGACCTCCCAAACGGCGGTGATCGTGCCTTCAGGATCCGATGCGGTCGCGAAGGCGTAGTTGAGGCCTTGCGCATCGGCCAGGTCGATGTCCGCTGGCCATACCGCGGTCCCCAGGCTGTCGAATCGTTGCGCCTTCAAGCAAGTACCTGCGCCGTTACCGCACCGGACGTTGAACAGGACCCCACCCACGCCATCGGGGTGGACCGAAAAGGACCCCCAGTATCCCGAGGCGGGTTGCCCGATAGTGGGGAACTGCACCGTCCCATCCATGCGCACCCGTTGCATCCGGTAGCCGTAGCCACCACCACCACAACTTTCGCAATAGGCCACCAGGTACAGGCAACTGTCGCTCGGCACCACCTTCATGCTCCGGTAGTCCAAGCCGGTGAGCAGGATGGAGGACGTAGGCCACAAGGCGGATCCGTCCCCATCGAAACGAATGGCGCGTATGGTGTCCATGAAGTTGATCTGCGCATGGGTTCCGTAGGCCATCATCACCGAGCCATCCGGCAGGAGCAGCGGCTCCAGGATGTTGATGCTCCGTGCAGGATCGCTGAGCAACAGTTCACCGTTGGCGGTCCACAAGGCATTGCCTTCGCTGTCAAAATACTGTCCGTAGAGGTCGGCCTTGGCGGCGTTGTTGCGCGCATCGCTCCAGAACACGTACCAGCCGCTGTCGGCATCGGCGATGGCCCGCATGGAACGCTGCTGGTTCGGCGCGTTGCACACGGTCATCGGGTTGGCGGGATCGCTGCTCCATTGGGCACTGGCGCGGTATGCGGTGACCGTAAGGAGGACCAGCACCAGCGCGACACCGAGGCATGCCCAGATGGCGAGTTGGGTCAGATGGTCAACGAGTTTCTCGCGGCGCATGCGGGGGGTGGGTGGAACGTGGTTCATGGGGGAGCTTGGTGATCCAAAGCAAGGTCCGGTGCGTGCCGAATGCAGCGACCTCCGAGGGAACGGTCGGGTGGGCGAGGGAGCGGTCAACCAGCGAGTGCTTTCAGCACCTCCTCCTTCTTCCTCCTGCTGATCTCCACGCGCACGCTGTTCTTCAGCACCACGTGTCCATCATCCAGGTGGGTGATCGCCGAGCGGTTCACCAAGGAGGAGCGATGCACGCGCAGGAAGCCGAGCGGTGCAAGCATGTCCTCATAGTCCTTCAACGTGCGGGCGGAAATGTAGCGGCGGCCATCGGTGGTGTGCAACTCGGTGTAGTTGTCGTCCGCCGTGCAATGCGTGAGGTCGGCTGGTGCTACGAAATAGGTGCGATCGCCTTGCGTTAGGGTGAGCTTCATCGCGTGCTCATCGCGCTGTCCGATGTTCGCCAGGAATTGTTGTTGCACCGTGTTCCGGTCCTCTTGCGGATGGCGTTCCTTGAAACGCTTCAAGGCCTCGGCCAGTTCATCGGGTTGCACGGGCTTGAGCAGATAGTCGAGGGCACTGAAGCGGATCGCTTGAATGGCGTATCGTTGAAAGCCGGTGCAGAAGATCACCTCGAAGGGCCAGGTCTTCAGTTGCCCCAGCAGGTCGAAGCCGGTGCCACCGGGCATTTCCACGTCGAGGAAGAGCAGGTCGGGCCATAGTGCGCCGATCCGTTCGGCTGCTTGTGCGATGTTCGCTGCTTCGCCTTCCACCACCACCTCCGGGTGCCGGGTCAGCAGGTTCCGCAAGTATTCCCGGTTCGCCGGGTCATCGTCCACGATCAGGGCCCTGATCATCGCGCGTTCGTTGTGTGCAAGATAGACCACCCGGATCACGCGCCGGTTCCGGACAAGGAAACGGATGTTCGTTGCTGAAGGCAAGTACCGAAATGAACCGTGCGAACACCGAAGCAGGCCCTGGATCGAGGCTGCGGCGTGGTTCGTGAGCGAATGGCTCAGCCCAGTTCCACGGTGATACGGGTTCCGGCCGCTTTCCCATCGGGATCCGCGAGGTCATTGATCCGAATGGCGCCTTGTTCCCCCAGCCGACGGGTGAGCAGTTTCAACCGTTCACTGGTCAATTGCATGCCCAGGGAGGTATGTGCGGCAGGGCTGTCCTCCTTCAAACGGGCCGCATGCGTACGACCGATCCCGTTGTCGGTGATGGTACACGTCACCTTGTCGCGATCCAGGCTGAATCGCACGTTCAGCGTGCGTTCACCCAGCTTGTTCGCCAATCCGTGCCACACCGCGTTCTCCACGAAGGGCTGCACGATCAAGGCGGGAACCGCCGCTTCGTCATCCAGCAGATCGGGGTCTGCCGTCACTTCGTAGCGTAGCTCGTTCAACCGCTGCGATTCCAAAGCGAGGTACTGGCGCAGGAAGTCCATTTCCTCTTGGATGGTCACCGTGTCGTTCACGCTATGGTCCAGCACCATGCGCAGCAAGCGTGCAAAACCTTGCAGGTAGGCGAGCGCCTCCACCTGTTTGCCCGCTTGCGTCATCTGTGCGGCGCTGTTCAGGCAGTTGTAGATGAAGTGCGGGTTCATCTGGCTGTGCAGCAGTTTCATTTCAAGCAGCCCGTTGATCTCGGTGATCTCCTTGTTGCTGTCCGCGAGTTGTTGGTTGAGCTTTTTCAGCACGTTGGTGTGCTTCTGTTTCTGTAGGAAGTTGCGCAGCAGGAGCAAGGCGGCCACCAGCACGAGCACCACCAACGCGATGCTGGCGTACAGTTTCACCTGGCCACTTCGGATGCGTGCGGCCTGTTCGCTGTTCTCCGCGCGTAACAGCAGGTTGTCCGCTTCCTTTCGTTCGGTCTCGAATTCGGTGCGCAAGCGCGCCAGCTCACGCTGAGTGTCCGAGCCTTGCATGCTGTCCTTCAACGCGATGTAGCGGTCGTAGTAGCGCATGGCCGCCTCGGCGTCGCCCTTCTTTACCGCCAGTTTGGCCAAGGCCAACTCATATTCCAGGATCAACGGGATCTGCCCGGAGTTCGCGCCCAACGCATGGCCTTCGTTCAGACTTTTCTCCGCTTGCTGAAGGTCGCCCATTGCGAGATGTACCGAACCGATCCGCTTGAGCACATACGCTTTATCCATGGCGCTATGCACGCTGTCGTAATGGGCCAAGGCGATCCGGTAGTGGTCCAAGGCCTTGCACGGATCGTGGTCGGAATGGAGGTCGCCGATGTTCTCTTCGGCCATTCCCCAGCCGTTGTGGTCCGGCAGGGATCTGTACATGGCGATCGCCTCGTTGTACGCCGCAAGGGCGTTCAGGGTGTCCCCTTGTTCGCGCATGGTGTTCGCCAGGGCGAGGATGCAATTGGCTTCGTTCCCCCGGCGGCCCAACAGGGCCTCGAACGCACGTGCACGATCCAGGTACTCCTTGGCGTGGTCGAGGTCCTTGAGTTTGCGGTACGCCACACCAATGGAGTAGAGGGTGATGCTGGTGCCGGCGGTGTCGTGAACGGATTCGCTCAGAGCGAGTGAACCGAGGAAGTGTTTCAGCGAGGCCACGCTATCACCGCGCTTCTCGGCCACCCATCCCAAGTTGCTCAGGGTCACCGCCGTGTATTCGGGCTTGCCGATCCGTTGGAAGATCCCAAGTGCGATCCGTAGGAGGGAATCCGCCCGGTCCAGTTGGCCTTGTTCCGCGGCCAACCAGCCCAGGTTGTTGTGGGCATCGCCCAGTGCCCGCGGATTGTTGATACGCTTGGCCAAGGTCATGGCCTGTTCACCGGCCAACCGGGCGCTGTCCGGTTCGGAGCGGATCATGTTGAAGCAGATCCTGGCCAGCGCATCGGCCCGCAGGGTATCGTTGGTGGCTGTGGCCAGCGTTGCGCGAAGGCCGGGCACCAACGAGGCATCCTGACCGTGCAGGCTGGCGGCAAGGGCGCAGGTGAGTGCCAGGAGGAGCTGACGCATGAAAACAGAAAAGGCCATCCGAAGATGACCTTTTTTGCGGACCGGACGGGACTCGAACCCGCGACCTCCGCCGTGACAGGGCGGCATTCTAACCAGCTGAACTACCGGTCCGTTCAGCCCCGCATTTGGCAGGGCGGGTGCAAATGTAAGGGTACGGGACACTTCTGCAACACCTCGGCAAAAAAGCGTGTGCCCTTAATAAAGTCGGGCTCGTTTCGTGAGGAACTCCAGCAGGATCGGCTCAAAGCCGGCGTTGATGTCAGCCTCAACCAGGTCGATCCGGTATTGGCCGCACTTGAGTTTCAGCCTGTGCCAACGTTCGGTCATGGCGGTCCTGTACGCCTCCCGAACCTCGGCCGGGTGGGCTTTCAGTTGCTCTCCGGTCTCCACATCCACGAAGGTGTAGGGGCGGTCGGCCAGGTCAAGTTCCAACTCGTGCTTGCGGTCCACCACGTGGAACAGGATGATGTCGTGCTTGTTGAAGCGTAGGTGCTGGAGTGCGTCGAATACCTCTGCCTCGCGGTCGGCACTATCCAACATGTCGCTCAGGACCACCACCAAACTGCGTCGATGCGCACGTTGGGCGATGTCGTGCAGCGCCTCCACCACCGAGGTCTTCTGGCCACGCGCCGGGGCCTGGGTGCCCAATAAGGCCTCCAGATGCTGCATCAGGTGGCGCAGATGCACGGCATTGCTTCGCGCCTCCTCTTTCACCAACACCCTGTCGCTGAAGGTGGTCAACCCCACTGCATCGCGCTGTTT